>Ga0210115_1000120_pt1 | contig 19787 bp, 18 predicted proteins | sample MayberryNW_TuleB_2_FD_185526 | JGI IMG/M metagenome (GOLD analysis project Ga0210115, IMG submission 185526) | Wetland microbial communities from San Francisco Bay, California, USA, that impact long-term carbon sequestration - MayberryNW_TuleB_D2... | ecosystem: Environmental > Aquatic > Marine... | reverse complement strand
GACGCGCGCGAGGTGCGCAAGCTGCTCGGCCGCTAGAGGGAGCGAAGCGACATGGCACGTGTGAAGCGATCGGTCGCGGGGCGGAAGAAGCGCCGCAAGGTCCTCGAGCGGGCGAAGGGCTTCTCGGGGCAGAGCGGCGTCTCGTACCGCAAGGCGAAGGAGGCGATCCTCCACGCCGACAACTACGCGTACCGCGACCGCAAGAACAAGAAGCGCGTCTTCCGGCGGCTCTGGATCATCCGGATCAACGCCGCCGCCCGCCGGGAGGGGCTCTCGTACAACCAGTTCGTGGCCGGCTGCCGCAAGGCGGAGATCGAGCTCGACCGCAAGATCCTCGCCGAGCTCGCCGTCAACGACCCGCCCGCCTTCACGGCGATCGCCGCGAAGGCCAAGGCCGCGCTCTCCGCGTAGCCGCCGTGTCGCGGTCGCGGGAAGCCCCGGTCGACGAGGCGTTCCGCGACATGGCCGAGAGCTTCGAGCAGGGCGGGTCGCCGCTCTACGCGCGGCTTGCGCGTGAAGTGGCCGACGACCCGGTCGTGGCGGAGATCGTCGGCGATCACCGGCCCCGCTGGGAGGCGCCGATGCGGCTCCTCGCCGGCGTGCACCTGCTCGCGCTCTCGGGCGAGGAAGCGGATCCGTGGTCGCGCTTCCACGACGTGCTGCGCGAGCGCCGCGAGTGGCTCGCGCGTTTCGTGGCCGAAGAGCAGGTGCAGACGAACGAGGTGCAGCGCGCCTGGGCGCTCCTGCCGGCGTTCCTCGAGGCGGCCGGGGAGGACGAGCGGACGCTCGACCTCGTCGAGCTCGGCCCGAGCGCCGGCCTCAACCTCCTCTGGGACCGCTACCGGTACCGCTACGGCGACCTGGCCTGGGGGCCCGAGGGCGCCGAGCTCGAGCTGGCCGGAGAGGCGGTCGGGGGGCCGCCGGCGGAGCTGCTCCGGCGCCGGCCCTCGGTCCGGCGCCGCGTGGGCATCGACCGATGGCCCGTCGACCTGCGCGACGAGAGGCAGGCGCTCCGGCTCCAGTCGTTCGTGTGGGCCGACCAGACCGCCCGGCTCGAGCGGCTCCGCCGCGCGATCGAGATCGTGCGGCGCGATCCGCCGGAGATCGTGGCGGGCGACTACGTCGAGGTCCTCCCCCGCCTGCTCGAACGGCGGGCGCAGGACGGGCTGACCGTCGTCTTCCACTCGGCCTCGGCGTCGTACCTCCGCCCCGAGGACCGCGACCGTCTGCGGGCCGCCCTCGTCCAGGGCGGCCGCGACGGGCCGCTCGCGTGGATCTCCTACGAGTTCGCGGAGGGCGACGACGGCCCGGACGTCGGCTTCGGCAGCTTCGCGCTCGACCTGACCACCGGGCCGGCCGGGTCGACGCGCCGCCTGGCCCGGCTCGACGGCCACGCGAACCGGATGCGGTGGCTCGCGTGATCACGTCGGCGTCGAACCCGCGCCTGAAGCTCCTCCGCCGGCTCGAGTCGCGGCGAGCGCGCGAGCGGCTCGGGCTCTTCGCCTGCGAGGGCGAGGATCTCGTCGCCGCCGCGCTCGACGCGGGGATCGAGCCCGTCGAGGCGCTCGTGGACGCCGAGCGTCCGGCGCTCCTCGAGCGGCTCCCGGGCGCGGAGCTCGTCGCGCCTGCGCTCCTCGCGGGCGTCTCTGCGCTCGGCCACCCGCCCCGCGTCGCCGCCGTCTTCCGTCGCGACGACCTGCCGCGGGGCACGGAGCCGCCGGTCGGGCTCGCGCTCTGGCACGTCGGCGACCCCGGGAACGTCGGCACGCTGCTCCGAGCCGCCGACGCGCTCGGGCCCGCGTTCGTCGTGCTCTCGCCCGGCTGCGCGGACCCGACCGGGCCGAAGGCCCTGCGCGCCGCGATGGGCGCGACGTTCCGCGTGCCGACCGCCGCCTGGGAGGACGCCCCGGGGCCGAGGGCGGCGCTGCTTGCGGCCGGAGCCACCGCCCTCTGGGCGGCCGAGCTCCCCGAGCGGGTGACGTTCGTGCTCGGCGCCGAGCGGGACGGCCTGCCGCCCGACGTGGCGGCCGTGTGCGACCTGCGCGTCTCGGTCCCGCTCGCCGGCGCGGCCGAGTCGCTGAACGTCGCGATGGCGGGGACGATCGCGCTCTACGAGCACCGGCGGCGCGCCGGATGACGGTCGCCGCCTGGATCGAGGCGTACGGTCGGGCGTGGGAGGCGGGCGACGCCGACGCCGCGGCGGCGCTCTTCACGGACGACGCCGTCTACTGGGCCCACGTCTTCCGGGAGCCGCATCGCGGGCGGGAGGCGATCCGGGCGTACTGGCACCGGGCGACGGGCGACCAGGAGGGCACGGAAGTGGTCTTCGGCGAGCCGGTCGTCGACGGCCCGCGGGCCGCGGTCGAGTGGTGGACGGTCATGCGCGAGTGCGGCGAGGAGGTCACCCTGCCCGGCTGCCTCGTCCTGCGCTTCGCCGGCGACGGGCGGTGCGAGGAGCTGCGCGAGTACTGGTTCCTCGAGCCCGGCGTCCACCGGCCCCCGGCCGGCTGGGGGCGCTGAGGCCGCTACCAGGCGCCCCCGCCGCCTCCGCCCCCGCCGAACCCGCCTCCGCCCGAGAACCCGCCGCCGCCCCCGCCCGAACCGCTCGACGGCGGCGCGAGCGCGCTCCCGAACCCGGAGCTCAGGTCTCCGATCCCGAGCGCGGACGGCCCCGAGCCGAGATCCCCGGTCGGCGTGATCCAGTAGACGGAGCTCGCGTGGTGGAGCTCCTCCGGCATGTGGAGCTGGGCGGCGCGGAGCACCTGCTCGGCCAGGCCGAACGCGATGCCGTAGACGAGCAGCCGCTCCCAGAGCTCGAGCGACGCCGGCGGAGCGAGGTCGAGCCGCGGAAAGTCGTTCAGGTACCGCCGGAACGCCGCCCAGCGCTCCGCCTCGAGCCCGGCCTCGGGCCGGTAGCGGCGCCAGAGCCGGACGAACGGGAGCGACGCGAGCACGACGAGCGCGCCGACGAGCGCGCAGATCCCGAGGGCGAGCAGCACGGCGTCGCGCCAGCGGGTCGCGTAGAGCTGGAAGTGGGGGATCGAGAGGGCGAGCAGGACCGCCCCGGCGAGCGCCAGGACGCCCGCGCCCGCAAGCAGCACCTTGAGCCCGTCCGGGAGGAGCCAGCGCCGCCCCCGCGCGGCCGAGCCAACGCCCTTCTTGAACCGCTCGAAGCGCTTGCTGTTCTCGACGCGGTCCTCCGTGATCCGGTCCCGGAACTTCGAGAGCCGTTCGGTGCCCCCAGCGAGGGCTCCGTCGGCGACGTCCGCGACCGCATCCTCGAAGGGCTCGAGCTCGAGGCCCCGGCCGGCCGAGAGCTCGAGGTCGGCGACCTCCTCGGTCCGCAGGCCGGCCCAGGTGCGCTTCTCGGTCGTGACCGGCCTGGCCGTGTAGCGGCCGCGGCGGATCAGGTCGAAGAGCGTGGCCGTGAACTCGAGCGCCCCGGCCGACGTCCCCTGCGCGAGGAGCGAGGGGACGAGCGCGGGCGGGAGGTCCGACGGCGGCTCCTGCTCGTACTCGCGGTCGTAGCCCGTCGACCGCTCGCGGCCGTAGATCCACCAGACCGCCCCGACGAGCGCGAGGGCGGGGAGGAGCGCGGCGGCGAGGAGGACGAGCAGCGTCAGCCACCAGTGCTCGCGGGCGTTCCTGAACCGCTCGCGGTCGCGCTCGTACGCGGCCGCGTCGGCCGCCTCCTCCGCCACGATCCGCCCGAAGGCGTTCCCGTCGCGCACCTGTGCGCCCGCCGTCGAGCGGAGGAGCGAGCGCGGGAAGACGGTCCGGAGCTCCACGAACTGCTTCGCGGGAACGTCGATCGCCCGCAGGAACACCTGGCCCGGCCGCAGCTCGACGTCGCCGCGGACCTGGACGGGGTGGCCCCAGGCCCGGTACAGGTCGGAGCGTGCCGTCCCCGGCAGGACGAGGGTCGCGGTCAGGCGGCCGAGCGGCTTCTCCCACTCGTCTCCCCAGACCTGCAGGTTGACGTCCGCGACGTCGTCGTGGGCGACCGTCAGGCCGCGGAGCGTGTAGCCGATCGTGAACGTCCGCGGGAGCACCGCGACGTAGTGCCAGACGATCCGAAAGCCGCCCTCGATCTCGGTCGCGCCGAACGTGTTCGGCTCGCCCGTGGACCCGAGCTCCGCGGAGGCGCCGGGTCGGTAGCGCGTCCCGGGCTCCTCGACGTAGACGTCCGCGATCGACTCGCCCTCCCGGAGCGGGATGTCGCGGTAGCCGCCCGTGAACACGCCGTCGAAGGCGTAGGTGATGTGCTCCTCGATCCGCAGCGCCCCGTCCGGCTGGACGACCACCTGGACGTCGGCCTCCGGGAGCGAGAAGTCGCGGGCCGACGCGCCGCCAGCGAGCGCGAGCGCCGCCGCGGCGGCGGCGACGACCGCTGCGAGCCTCAGAAGCGGACCTGCGGCGCCTCGCGCGCCGCCGGCTCCTCGAGCTCGAAGTACTCGCGCTCGGCGAAGTTGAAGACGCCGGCGACGATGTTCGTCGGAACCGTCTCGAGCGCGGTGTCGTACGTGAGCACCGCGTCGTTGTAGACCTGGCGCGACACGGCGATCTTGTTCTCCGTGTCCTCGAGCTGGGCCTGGAGCTGCTGGAAGTTCTCCGTCGCGCGGAGGTCCGGGTACTGCTCGGCGAGCGCGAAGAGCCGGCCGAGCGCCTGCGTCAGCATGTTCTCCGCCTGCGCGTGCTCCGCGACGGTGCCGGCGCTCTGCGCCCGACCCCGGGCCTCCGTGACCTCCTCGAACGTCCCGCGCTCGTGCGCCGCGTAGCCCTTGACCGTCTCGACGAGGTTCGGGACGAGGTCGTGGCGGCGGCGCAGCTGAACGTCCACCTGGGCCCACGCGTTCTCCGAGCGGTTCCGCAGCCGGACGAGCCGGTTGTAGAGGAGGACGACGACGAGCGCCAGGAGGACGACCACGACGACCACGAGGACCGCGACGAGCACGGCGCTAGCCTAACCGGGCCTGCGGGCGATCCAGACCGAGTCCTCGCCGCCGCGGTACCGCCGCCGGTCGAACCACCCGTAGAGCTCGATCCCCTCGAAGCCGGCCTGCTCGAGCAGCTCGCGCCACCGTTCGGTCGGAAGCCACGAGATCGCCATCTCCGTCTGGCCCGACGGCCCCCGTACGCCCAGCGTGAGCACGCCTCGTTGCTCGTCCCAGTCGGCGCGCTCCCAGATGCCCGGCTCGCGCTCGATCCACCGCCCGTGCGTCTCCTCGATGTCCTCCCGGCTCGGGGCGAAGACGTCGAAGACGAGGCGGCCGCCCGGCTCGAGCAGGGCGCGGGCGGCGGCGAGCGCCGCGAGGCGGGCGTCATCGCTTGCCAGGTGGAGGAGGGAGCGGAACGGAGCCGTGACGAGCCGCACGCGCTCCTCGACCGGCGGCCGGCGGAGGTCGCCCTCGCGGAGGTCGATCCACCCGCCCACGCCGGCCGCCTCCGCCCGCCGGCGGCACACGTCGAGCATCCCGGGCGACGAGTCCACCCCGATCACGCGCACGCCGGCGAGCGCGACCGGGATCGCGATGCGACCCGTCCCGACGCCGAGCTCGACCACCGGCCCGCCGGCGTCGAGCGCCTCCTCGACGTAGAACGACACGTCCTCCGTGACGCTGCGGCTCCACGCGTCGTAGAGCTCGGCGATCGAGTCGTACTCGGACGAGGGGGCCGTCACAGGGCCGATGATACGCTCCGCCGATGGACGCCCAGAGCCTGGAAACCAAGGCCAGAAGCGCGATTGCGGGCGCCTCGACGCTGCGCGAGCTCGACGATCTGCGCGTCGAGTACCTTGGCCGGAAGAGCGAGCTGAAGCAGGCCCTCCGCGAGGTCCGCGACCGGGAGTCAGGCATGGCGCTGAACGCGGCCCGCGAGGCGATCGAGGCCGCCGTCGCGGCGCGTGAGGCCGAGCTCGAGGGCGCCGTGCTCGAGCGGCGGCTGGCGGAGGAGTCGGTCGACGTCACGCTCCCCGGCGAGGGCGTCCGGCGGGGTCACCTGCACCTGATCACCCAGATCCGCCGCGAGGTGGAGGACATCTTCCTCGGCCTCGGCTACCGCGTCGTCGACGGCCGCGAGGTCGAGACGACCCACTACAACTTCGACGCCCTCAACTTCCCGCACTGGCATCCGGCCCGCTCGCGCCGGGCCTCGCTCTTCCTGAACGGCGACGTGCTGCTCCGCACCGAGACGTCGCCGTCGCAGATCCGCACGATGGAGGCCGAGCCGCCGCCGATCGCGATGATCTCGCTCGGCCGTGTCTACCGGCGCGACACCCCGGACGCGACGCACAGCCCCGTCTTCCACCAGGTCGAGGGCCTCGTCGTCGACCGGGGGATCACGCTCGCCGACCTGAAGGGAACGCTCCTCCATCTGATGCGCGCGCTCTTCGGCGAGGAGCGCGGCATGCGCTTCCGCACGCACTACTTCCCCTTCACGGAGCCGTCGATGGAGCCGGACGTCTCGTGCTTCGCGTGCGACGGCTCGGGCTGCCGCGTGTGCAAGTTCTCCGGATGGATCGAGATGGGCGGGTCCGGGATGGTCGACCCGGCGCTCTTCGAGTTCGTGGGGCTCGACGCCGAGGAGTGGAGCGGCTTCGCGTTCGGCCTCGGCCTGGAGCGGATCGCCCAGCTCCGCCACGGCGTCTCCGACATCCGGCTCCTCTGGGACGACGACCTGCGCTTCCTGAGGCAGTTCTGACGTGAAGGTCGCGGTCTCCTGGCTGCGCGAGTACGTCGCGTTCGACGTGCCGCTCCCCGAGCTGGCCGACCGCCTCGCGATCTCGACGTGCGAGGTCGAGCGGATCGTCCGGCGCGGCGTCGCGGACGAGGACGGCAACCTCGGCCTCTTCCGGGTCGGCCGCGTGCTCGAGGCGGAGAAGCACCCGAACGCCGACCGCCTCCAGCTCTGCCGCGTCGACGTCGGCGAGGGCGAGCCCCGCCAGATCGTCTGCGGCGCCTGGAACTTCGGGCCCGGCGCGACGGTCGCGGTCGCGCTTCCGGGCGCCGTGCTCCCGGACGGCCTGCGGCTCGAGCGCGCGAAGCTCAGGGGCACGGTTTCCGACGGGATGATCCTCTCGGAGCGGGAGCTCGAGCTCGGGCCCGACCACGCCGGGATCCTCGTGCTCGAGGAAGGCCCGGAGCCGGGGACGCCGCTCGCGGACGTGCTGCCGCTCGGAGAGGACGTGATCGAGCTCGAGGTGACGGGCAACCGGCCCGACCTGCTCGCCGTCTACGGCATCGCGCGCGAAGTCGCGGCGCTCTTCCCCGGCCGGGCCGAGCTCCTGCCCATGCCCGGCGAGGAGCCGGCCGGCGGCGCCGAGGAGCCCGTCGAGATCGCGATCGAGGATCCGGAAGCCTGTCCGCGCTACGTGGGGCGGCTCTTCCGCGACGTGGCGGTCGGCGACTCTCCCGCCTGGCTCCGTGCCCGCCTGGCCGCCGCCGGGCTGCGCGCGATCTCGAACGTCGTCGACGTGACGAACTACGTCATGCACGCCCTCGGGAACCCGCTGCACGCGTTCGACTTCGACACGCTCCGAGGCGGCCGGATCGTCGTGCGGCCCGCGCGGCCGGACGAGGAGCTCCGCACGCTCGACGGCACGCTCCGGGCGCTCGACCCGTCCGTGCTTGTGATCGCCGACGCCGAGCGGGCGGTCGCGCTCGCGGCGATCATGGGCGGCGAGGAGACCGAGGTGAAGCCCGAGACGACCTCGGTGCTTCTCGAGGCCGCGAACTTCGAGCCGGCCGGGATCCTCCGCAGCTCGGAGCGGCTCGCGCTGCGCACCGATGGGTCGAACCGCTGGGAGAAGGGCGTCGACCCGCACCTGGCCGGGCCGGCCGCCGTGTACGCGACGCAGCTCCTCGTCGAGCTGGCGGGCGCCCGGTGGACCGGCGCGGCCGACGTCCACGGGGACCTGCCCGAGCGTCCGGTCGTCCGCTACCGGTCCTCGCGCGCCGACGCCCTGAACGGGCTGGCGGTGCCGGCCGAGGAGCAGCGCGGCCTGCTCGAGCGGCTCGGCTTCGACGTGGCCGGGGACTGGGCCGTGACCGTCCCGACCTGGCGGGCGCGCGACGTGACGCGCGAGGCCGACGTGGTCGAGGAGGTCTCGCGCGCGCACCTGGGCGAGATCCCCTTCACGCTGCCCGAGCTTCATGGCGTCTTCGGCCGGCTCAGCCCGGCCCAGCGCCTCCGGCGGACGGTCGAGGACGCGCTCGTCGGGGCCGGGCTCGACGAGGCCTACACCTCGAGCCTCGTCGAGCACGACCCGCATCCGGATGCGATCCGTCTCCCGGAACCCCTCTCGGCGGAGCTCGCGATCCTGCGGACGACGCTCGTCCCCGGCCTCGTCGGGGCCGTCCGGCGCAACCTCGACGCCGGCAACGACGGCATCGGGCTCTTCGAGCTCGCGCGCGTCTACCTGCCGACGGGGGAAACGCTGCCGGACGAGCGCTGGCACGTCGGCGGCGTCGTCGAGGGCGGCTTCGGACGCGCCAAGGGCGCGGTCGAGACGATCTTCGCCGCGCTGCGCATCCCGCTCACGATCGAGCGGACGCAGCGGCCCGAGCTCCATCCGGGCAAGGCGGGCGCGGTGCCCGGCGGCTGGGTCGGGGAACTGCATCCATCCGTTCTCGACGGCGCGTTCGGCGCCTGGGAGCTGGATCTGGACGAGCTCGTGGCGCTCGCACCGGGCCCGGCCGTGTACGAGGACGTGATCACGTTCCCGGCCGTGCGGCAGGACCTCGCGTTCGTCGTGGACGAGGACGTCCTCGCCGGGGAGCTCGTGGCCGCGATGCGCGAGGCGGCGCCGGAGCTCCGCGAGGCGGCGGTCTTCGACGTCTACCGCGGCGATCAGGTGCCGGAAGGCCGCAAGTCCGTCGCGCTGCGCGTCGCGTTCCAGTCGCCCGAGCGCACGCTCTCCGACGAGGACGCGCAGACGATCCGCGAGCGGATCGTGGCCGCTCTCGCGGAACGCTTCCGCGCCGAGCTCCGCGCCTAGCGCCCGAAGAGGCGGCGGAAGAAGCCGCGATGCTCGTCGGGGCGGACGCGAACGACCGGCTCCTCCTCGAACCGCGGCAGTCGCTCGACCGCGTCGGGCGGAAGGTCGACCTCCACCCGGTCCTCCCAGATCCCGCGGACGTGCTCGGCCTCGACCATCTGCTCGTCGGCGAGCGCGTGCCGCTTGAATGCGAGCCCGGTGAAGATGTCCGCGTCCGGGTCGCCGACGATCTTCGCGATCTTCCCGACCTCCGAGCCGTCGGCCGCGACGAGTACCGCGCCCGGCTCGATCGCCTTCCAGGCGACCTGCGGGCGCTCGGGCTCGCTCACACGGATCGCCCGCCGAGCCGGAAGACCGGGCCCTGGGTGGCGACCGGATGGGCGTCCGACACCGTCTGGACGATCTCGATGCGTCCCGTGATCCGCTCGCGGTCGAGCCGCTCGAAGCAGCGCCGGAGCATCTCCGGCGAGACGCCGTAGCCGACATGGCTCGCGGTGCGGATCTGCAAGGTGGAGAGGTCGTCCACGAGCTGCGGGTTCGCGGGCGCGAGGAGGAGTGCCGCCCGGTCGACGTAGTCGCTCGAGTCGAGCCGGACGCGGACGAGCGCGTGCGACCAGTCCGGCGGGAGCGCGTCCACGAGCTCCTGCCAGTCCTCCGCGAGGGACCGCGCGCTCGTCACGTCGACCGCCGCGTCCTGGGACTCGCCGGACCCGAGCTCGAGCCGGCCCCCGATTCCCTCGGCGTCCAGCCGGGCGAGCGTCCGCTCGACGAGGCCCGGGTCGGCGCCCACCGCGCCCGCCCGGCGGACGACGTCCAGCCGGAAGGTCGACCCGACCCGCCACGGCGCCGCCGGCCCAAGCACGACGGCCGCGCGGTCGGCCTGCGCCGGATCCGCGAGCTCGAGCGTCAGGGACGCGCGCTGCCAGCCCTGCGGCAGCGCCGCCTGGAGCTCGGACCACTGCTCGACGAGCCTCACGGCGGGGGATGCTAGCGTGGGACCATGGCGACGGCCGAGAAGAAGGGCCAGGGCATCGCGCGCGACACGCTGAAGGACTTCCTGCGCGAGATGCTCCTCATCCGACGCTTCGAGGAGAAGGTCGAGGAGCGCTTCCGTGCGGGCGAGCTGCCCGGGTTCCTGCACGTCGCGATCGGCCAGGAGGGCGTCGCCGTCGGCGTCTGCCGGGCGCTCGAGGCGGGCGACGTGATCGCCTCCACGCATCGCGCGCACGGGCACACGCTCGCGAAGGGCACGCACCCGAACGAGCTCATGGCCGAGCTCTACGGGAAGCTCGAGGGCTGCAGCCACGGCTACGGCGGCTCGATGCACCTCTACGACGTGGAGCGGGGCAACCTGGGCGCGAACGCGGTCGTGGGCGGCGGGCTGCCGGCGATCGTGGGCGGCGCGCTCGCGTTCAAGCTGCGGGGCGAGCCGCGCGTCGCGGTCGCGTTCTTCGGCGACGGGGCGACGAACATCGGGACGTTCTACGAGTCGCTCAACCTCGCGCAGCTCTGGGGCGTGCCCGCCGTCTTCGTGTGCGAGAACAACCACTACGCCGAGTCGACGCCGGCCAAGCAGCACATGCCGATCGAGGACATGACGAAACGGGCCGAGGCCTTCGGGATGGAGGCCATGAAGGTCGACGGCCAGGACGTCGAGGCCGTCTACAAGACGACGCAGCGCGCCCTCAAGCATGCGCGCGACGGCAAGGGCCCCGTCTTCCTCGTCGCCGAGACCTTCCGCCTGACCGGCCACTACATCGGGGACCCGCAGGTCTACCGGCCGAAGGAGGAGGTCCGCGAGCTCCGCCAGACCCAGGATCCGGTCGAGAAGCTCCGCGCGAAGATCGAGCTCCCCGACGACGAGTGGGAGGAGATGGAACGCGAGGTCACGGAGGTCGTCGAGGCCTCCGTCGAGTTCGCCAAGGCGGGCACGGACCCCAAGCCCGAAGACGCCCTCAAGAACATCTATGCGTAGCGCCTGTTTCCGATATCGCCGGCGAAGCGAGGCCACTGGATCCGCCTCGCGGAAGATGCGCAGCATGTTTCGCGACTGATGCCTGAGCTCTCCTACCGCGAGGCGGTGCGCGACGCGATGAGCGAGGCGATGCGGCGCGACGACGACGTCTTCATCATGGGCGAGGACATCGCCGAGATGGGCGGCTCGATGGGCGTCACGCAGGGGATGCTCGAGGAGTTCGGCCCCGACCGCGTGCGCAACACGCCGATCTCCGAGATGGCGATCGTCGGCGCGGGCATCGGCGCCGCGATGGCGGGCATGCGTCCGATCGTCGAGATCATGTACCAGGACTTCACGACTCTCTCGATGGAGCAGCTCGTGAACCAGGCGGCCAAGCACCGGTACATGTCGGGCGGCCAGCTGACCGTCCCGCTCACGGTCCGGACGCAGGGCGGCGCGGGGTGGAGCCCGGGCGCGCAGCACGCGCAGCAGCTCGAGGCCTGGTTCGTCCACGTGCCCGGCCTCAAGGTCGTGTTCCCCTCGACGCCGGAGGACGTGCGCGGGCTGCTCTGGTCGTCGATCTACGACGACAACCCGGTCATCTTCTTCGAGCACCGGACGCTCTACGGCCTGAAGGGTGAGGTACCCGACCAGATCGATCCGATCGAGCTCGGCCAGGCGCGCGTGCACCGCGAGGGAGAGGACGTCACGGTGGTCGCCACCGGCCGGCTCGTCCACGAGGCGCTCGCCGCCGCCGAGGAGGCCGAGGGCGAGGGCATCTCCGTCGAGGTCCTCGACCCGCGGACGCTCCAGCCGCTCGACGAGGACGCGATCGTCCACTCGGTCGAGAAGACGAACCGCTGCGTCGTCGCGCACGAGGCGATCGTGCGCATGGGCTTCGGGGCCGAGGTCGCGGCGCTCGTCCAGGAGCGGGCCTTCGACTACCTCGACGCGCCGGTCGAGCGCGTGGGCGCCAAGTTCGCGCCGCTTCCCTTCGCTCCCGTCATGGAGGAGTTCGTCATCCCGCATCAGGCCGACGTCCTCGCCGCGATCAAGCGCACGGTGGGGAGGAACGGTGATGCGGGGTCGTAGGGGCGGGGCATGCCTCGCCCCCGGGCGGGTGCGCCGCTGATGGCCACCCAGATGACCCTCCCGCGCCTGGGCCAGGGAATGGAGTCCGGCACGATCGTCCGCTGGCTGAAGCAGGAGGGCGACCGGGTCGAGAAGGGCGAGCCCCTCTACGAGCTCGACACGGAGAAGGTGACGCAGGAGGTCGAGGCCGAGGCCTCCGGCGTCCTGCTGAAGATCCTCGTCGCGGAGGGCGAGGTGGAGGTCGGCAAGGCGGTCGCCGTGATCGGCGAGGAGGGGGAGAGCGTCCCCGACTCGAGCGGCAACGGCGCGTCCGCGAAGCGGGTCGGCAAGGAGGAGGAAGCGGAGACGCCGGACCGGGTCGAGCCGGACGAAGAGGGCGCCGAGGTCGGTGTCGAGAAACCGGCCGAGGGCCCGGCGCGCGAGCCCGAGCGCCGACGCGGCCGCGAGGCCGCCGAGGAGGAGGCCGAGCGCGCCGAGGGACCGGCTGCGCCGGTCGCCCGAGACGGCGGCCGCGTCAAGGCGTCGCCGCTCGCCCGCCGCCTGGCCCGCGAGCACGGGATCGACCTGGCCGCCGTGCGCGGCACGGGCCCCGAGGGCCGCATCGTCGCCGAGGACGTGGAGCGGAGCGCCGCCGGCGCGGGTGCGGCCGCGGCCCCCGCGGAGGCGCCGCCCGGCGAGGTCGAGGTCGTGCCGCTGACCTCGATCCGCAAGACGATCGCCAGGCGGATGACCGAGGCCTGGCAGGCGCCCGCCTTCCAGATCGCGATGACGGCCGACATGGGCGCCGCGATGCGCCTGCGCGCGCAGCTCGTCGAGCGGACGCGCGAGGGCGAGGCGAAGCCGACCTTCTCGGACGTTCTGACCAAGGCCTGCGCCGTTGCGCTCCTGCGCCACCGGGCCGTGAACGCGCACTTCGCGGGCGACTCGGTCCGCATCTTCCCGACGGCGAACGTCGGGTTCGCCGTGGCGATCGAGGGCGGCCTCGTGGTGCCGGTCATCCGGAGCGCCGAGCGCCGCACGGTCGCCGAGCTCGCGAACGCGCGCGCCGACCTCGTCTCGCGCACCCGCGGGGGGAAGCTCACCCAGGCCGACCTCGAGGACGGGACGTTCACGATCTCGAACCTCGGGATGTACGGGGTCGATCGCTTCGTCGCCGTCCTCAACCCGCCGCAGGCCGCGATCCTGGCCGTGGGTGCGATCGAGGAGCGGCCCGTCGTCCGCGACGGCGAGGTCGTCGTGCGGCCGCTCATGGAGCTCGTCCTCTCCTGCGACCACCGGTCGATCGACGGCGCGACCGCGTCGGAGTTCCTCGGGACCGTGAAGGCGTTCCTCGAGGAACCCGCCCTGATGCTGTGAATCTCTGGTACCGCGTCTCGGACCTCGACGTGGCGCGCTCGTTCTACGCGCGGCTCGGCTTCGAGGAGGTCTACCGGGACGAGGAGGGCCGCTGGTCGCGCGTCGTCCGCGACGGCGCCGAGCTCTCGCTGACCGAGGACGAGGGCGTCGGCGCGCTCGCCGACGACGAGAGCGGCATCCTCACCCTCGACGCCGAGGACCTGAAGGCCGAGGCCGAGCGTCTGCGCAGCGCGGGCGTCGAGGTCGGGGTCGTGGTCGAGATCCCGGGGACGATCCGGCTGCTCGACGTCTACGACCCGGACGGCAACCGGATCCAGCTGACCGAGCCGCTCTAGCGCGGCCCGGTCCCGCCTGGCAACGCCTCCACTCCTTCGGGGGATCGCGCGCCCGCGTGCGCGGGCCGACGCTCCGGGAGACCGGATTTCCCCCGGGTCAAGCAGAGAGGGCGGCTTCGGCCGCCCTCTCTCGTTTCGCGGCTGCGGCAGTCCCGGGTGAAGCCGTTACGCGGAAGCGGGGAGGACGAGCTCGAGCGGCGGCTCGCTCGCGAGCTCGTCGCGGAGGGCGCCGACGACCCGCGGGTCGAACTGCGTCCCGGCGCAGCGCTCCAGCTCGGCGAGCGCCTCGGCCCGCGTCATCTTCGCGCGGTAGACCTTGTCGCTCGTCATCGTGTCGTAGGCGTCCGCGACGAAGAGAATCCGCGCGGGGAGCGGGATGTCCTGGCCCGCCAGGCCGTGCGGGTAGCCGGCACCGTCCCAGCGCTCGTGGTGGTGGAGCACCCAGCTTGCGATCGGCTCGAGCGCGAGCGACTCGAGCATCCGGTGTCCGAGCTCCGCGTGCCGCTCGACCACCCGCCGCTCGGCCGGGGTCAGCGGGCCCGGCTTGTCGAGCGTCTCCTGGGGGACGAGGAGCTTCCCGATGTCGTGGAGCGTGCCGGCCAGGCGGATCAGCTCGACCGTGTCGCGCTCCAGCTCGAGCCGTAGGGCAAGGCGCGCCGCCAGGTCGCCGACGTTGTCCGAGTGCTCGCCCATGTACGCGTTGCGGGCCGCGGCGACGCTCGAGAGCGACCCCGCCGGGAGTCCCGCGACGCGGCCGAGCGCGAGGGTCAGGCGGTCCGGGGCCGCGACGACCTCCTCGCCGGAGCGGTACACGTGCACGCGCGCCTTGCCGAGGCCCTTCGCCGCGTAGAGCGCCTGGTCGGCGAGCCGCACGAGCTCGTTCCGGTCGACGCCGTCCTGCGGGTAGGTCGCGACGCCGGCCGAGATCGAGACGTCGCCGCCGTGCTCGTACGTGGCCGAAGCGATCCGGCGGGAGACGGCCTCGGCGATCTCGCGGCCCTCGTCGGCATTGCGGCCGGGCAGGAGCAGCGCGAACTCATCGCCGCCGATCCGGAACGACTCGCCGCCGCGCCGCAGCCGCGCCGCGACCTGCGCGAGGACGCGGTCGCCCGCGAGGTGGCCGTAGGTGTCGTTGATCGACTTGAAGTTGTCGAGGTCGACGAGACAGAGCGTGAGCGGCTTCTCGGTCTCGTCGGCCCGGTCGAGGTAGCGCTGCAGGAGCTCCTCGAAGTGCCGCTTGTTGCCGAGGCCGGTGTGGGCATCGGTCAGGGCGAGCCGCATCGCGTGCATGGCGCGGTGCACCGAGCGCTGGTAGAGCGCCACGGCCACGAGCGGCCCGGCGAGCGCGCCCATGAGGAGCGGCGACTGGTTCCAGAGGACGGCCAGCATCAGGCTGACCGAGCCCATGATCGCGAACGGCCCGACGTTGGCCTCCGTGTAGGAGCGCAGAAGCGACACGTACGGCCGGCCCGAGATCCGCGAGATGACCGCCGTCGTGAGGAGCATGTTCGTCGCGAAGAAGGCCGCGATCCCGGCGATCGTCCCGAGCAGGAGGTTCATCACCTCGGTCCCCTGCGAGAAGAGGACGACGGCGCCGCCCGCGGCCGCGCCCGAGAGCCCGTACACGGCGCTGTTGTAGGCGAACTGGACGGGCTGCCGGCGCCGGAGGCCGTCCACGAGGACGACCGCGAGCGTCGCGACGACGACCGCGGCCGCCCACCCGTACGTGAGCGCCGCGCCCGTGATGAAGACGGCCGCGAGCGACACCTCGCCCGCGGGCTCGAGCGGGACGGGGAACGCCTCCGCCAGCGCGGCCGCGACGAGGAGTGCGATCAGGCCGACCAGGAGATTCGGGTCGGGCGAGGTCGCGAGCGTCCAGATCGCGAGCGCGAGCGCGGTCGCCCCACCCGCGATGACGGGGACGGCGATCGAACGGATGGAAGGTTGCCGCAGTCGAGTCGTCATGTCCGCACGCCCCCGAGTCGAGACCGAGGTCGTCACGGGCCTCATCGCCCCTTTTTGCGTAGGGGCCCATCCCCAGGAAGGGGGTTACCCGATCGTCGGTCTGTTGCCAGCGGGAAAAACTCGTTCGGGGGATCGCCGTCTACGTTCCGGGCGACGACGGTTAGACCGTGTGCGGGACTGGAGCTCAGCGCTACCCCTCTGCGCCCCGGTTCCTCCGTGCGCATGGTTCACCCACCTCGACAAGGAGGAAGGCATGCTGCGGCTTCGCACTTGGGCGTTCCGCTACGCGCTCCTCGCGGCGTTCGTTTTGTCCGCGGGCGCAGGCTTCAAGTGGTACTAGCCCACTGATGGACGGGGTGGCCGGCCCGCACCGCGGGTCGGCCACTACGGCCACGTTCCCCTCTGCGGCGACCGTTCCGGCGCGCTAGGTGTTCCTCCTTCCGAGCATCGCCCTGGGCGTCGCGTTCGCCCTGCTTCTCGGCGGCAAGCCGTCGCGGATCCTGCACATCGAGTTCCGGCACGGCTGGGCGGTGTTTCTCGCGCTCGGCCTCCAGCTCGTCCTCTTCACGGGCGCGCGGGAGCTGATCCCCACCCCGCTGCTCGAGCCCTTCCACTTCGGGACGTACGTCCTGCTGTTCTGGTTCGCGTTCGCAAACGTGCGGACGCTCGTCCTGCTCCCGCTCTTTCTCGGGATGGCGCTGAACGCGATCGCGATCCTCTCGAACGGCGGGCGCATGCCCGTGAACCAGGAGGCCTGGGCGGCGACCGGCCTCGCCACCGGGCCGCACTCGAACATCGCGGTCGGGGCCGACCGGCTCGCGTTCCTCGGCGACATCTTCGCGCTGCCCCGCGAGCTGCCCATGGTGAACGTCTTCTCGATCGGCGACCTCCTGCTCGGGATCGGGACGGTCATGCTGATCGTGACCGTCTCGACCGCCGAGACCTCCCGGCCCTCGCTCTCGGTCGGGCGGCTGCTCGAGCCGCTCCGGACGGCGTCCTTTCGGCGGCTCGCCTCGGGCAAGCTCGTCTCGCAGCTCGGCGACTGGATCACGGTCGCCGCGCTCGTCGGCTGGATCTACGAGTCGACCGGCTCGGTCAGCCAGGTGGCCGCGCTCCTCGTCATCCGGCTCGCGCCGCCCGTCCTCGGCGGCGGGCTTGCGGCGGCGGTCGTCGACCGCTTCCCGCGCCAGCGGCTGCTCGTGCTCGTCGAGGTCGGACGGGGCTTCCTCGTCTCGGCCGCGCTGGCCAGCATCCTGCTCGACGTGCCCGCGGTTGCGTTCCTCGCGATCGCCGGCTCCGGGCTCCTTGCGGCCGTCTCGTCGGCGACGATCCGCGCGCTCGTCCCCTCGATCCTCGAACGGCGCCAGCTCGCCCCGGGCAACGCGATGCTGAGCCTCGCCGGCGACGGTGCGATGGCGCTCGGCGCCCTCGCCGCCGGAATCGCGCTCACCACGACGACCGCGGCCGTCGCGCTCGGCTTCGACCTCGTCACCTTCGTCGTGGCCGCGTTCCTCTACACGGGCGTTCGCGCCGAGCCCCTGGTGGCGGCAGCGCGCGCCGGGCACCGGGGGTTCGCGGAGGGCTTCCGCTACATCATGCGCAGCCGGCTGCTCCTCGTCGTGATCGGCGCCTTCGCCACCGCGACCGTCGCGACGGGTCTCACGAACGCGACGCTGCCGCGCTTCCTCGGCACCGAGCTGGGCCTCGGGCCGGGCGCGTACGGCTTCGGCGTCGCGGCGCTCGCGGGCGGTCTCGCCCTCGGAGCCGCGGTCACCGGCCTCGCCCCCGTCGGCGAGATGAGCGGGCGCTGGATCGGCGTCGCGCTCCTCATGATGGCGTCGATGTTCGGCGTGCTCGCCCTGACCCACCACGCGCCGACGGCGCTCCTCGTCCTCGGTCTGATCGGCTTCCTCGACGGCACGACCGACGTCCTCTTCGACACGATCGTCCAGCGGGAGGTCGACCCTGCCTTCTACGGCCGGGTGTTCGGGCTCGGCTCCGCGCTCTTCACGACGACGATGATGGGCGCGGTCGCGCTCGCCCCGCTCGCAAACAGCTTCGGCGCGCCGCACAGCGTCATCTTCGTCGCTGCCGGCGGGCTCCTCGTGGCCTCGGTGGTCGCGCTCGTCGGCACTCGCCGTCCCGCAGCGTCGCTCCCGGCGACGGCGGGTAGGATCGCGCTCGACACGCGACCCTAGAGGAGAGCCCAATGGAGTGTGACGTCGCCGTCCTCGGCGGCGGACCGGGCGGGTACAGCGCCGCGATTCGCGCGGCCCAGCTCGGCGCCAAGACCGTCTGCATCGAGAAGGAACCCGAGCTGGGCGGAACCTGCCTGCGCGTCGGGTGCGTCCCCACGAAGGCCTGGGTGCAGACCGCCTTCGCGATCAAGCAGGCCGAGGAGAGCTTCGCCAAGTTCGGCGTGAACGTGAGCGCCCCGGAGCTCGACTTCGGGCAGGCGAACGTGTGGAAGGAGGCCGTCGTCAAGCAGATGACGACCGGCGTCGCCGGCCTCTTCAAGACGAACGGGGTCGAGTGGGTCAAGGGCACCGGGCGCTTCACGGACGCGAACACGATCGCGGTCGAGGGCGGGGAGGACGTCACGTTCAAGCAGGCGATCGTCGCGACGGGCTCGTTCCCGCTGCGGCCGCCGATCGAGGGGCTCGATTCGGCCCTGTGCGTCGACTCGACCCGGCTGCTCGAGCAGACGGAGGTGCCGAAGCGCCTCGTCGTGCTCGGCGGCGGGATCATCGGCTGCGAGTTCGCGTCGATCCTGCGCCGGTTCGGGAGCGAGGTGACCGTGATCGAGATGCTGCCGTCGCTCATCCCGGCCGAGGACGAGGCCGCCCAGGCGGAGCTCGCGAAGCAGTTCGGCAAGCGCGGGATCGCGCTCCACCTCGAGAAGACGTGCTCGAAGGTCGAGGAGTCCGGCGACGGGCTCGTCGTCCACTTCGGCGAGGGCGAGACGGTCGAGTGCGACCTGATGCTCGTCGCCACGGGCCGCGGGCCGCTCGTCGAGGGCATCGGGCTCGAGGAGGCGGGCGTCGAGTTCGACCCGCGCAAGGGCGTCTCCGCGGACGAACGCCGCCGCACGACCGTGCCGCACATCTACGCGGTCGGCGACTGCGCCGGCTACTGGCAGCTCGCGCACACCGCGTTCCGCGAGGGCGAGGTCGCGGCCGAGAACGCGACCGGCCATGACGCCGTGGTCGACAACCGGGGTGTGCCGCGGCCGATCTACACGGATCCGGAGGTGGCCGGCGTCGGCCTGACCGAGGCGCAGGCGCGGGAGCAGTACGGCGACGATGTCGCGGTCGGCCAGTTCCCGTGGGTCGCGAACGCGCGGGCCGTCATGCAGGACGAGACGGTCGGCTGGGTCAAGTCGATCCACGAGACGCGCTACGGCGAGCTCCTCGGCCTCGTCATGGTCGGCCCGCACGTCACCGACCTGATCGAAGCGGGCGTCGTCGCGCTCGACGCCGAGTCGACGGTCGAGACGATCGCGGACGGTATGGCCGCGCATCCGACGCTCTCCGAGGCGATCAAGGAAGCCGGGCTCCTCGCGCTCGGCCGCGCCATCCACTTCCCGAACCGGAAACGGGCGGCGGCGAAGGCCTGAGCCTCCGGCCGGGACCCCCGCCCCCTTCCAGATAGACGCGCCCGTGGAAAGGGTGGAAGACCCCCACCCTTGGTTTCAGCCTATCGCGGAAATTCGCGCGTGTGGCGCGCGCTTCGGGGCGGAAGGGTCACGGGACCGTGACGATTCGCTCGCGAGCGTCGGGCGGCTCGGCGGGCACACCGCCCGGGCCCCGCTAGACTCGCCGAGCGAGGAGGGAGGAAGATGCTCAGCAAGCGCAAGGCGTTGATCGGGTGGCTTGTCTACACGGGCGCGAAGCCGCTCGCGCGGCAGGCGCTCAAGCAGGGGGTGAAGACCGTCGCCCGGCCCGGGGGCGGGGGCAAGAGAAAGCGGGTCGCCGGCATCGGAACGGTGCTCGCCGCCGCAGGCGCGACGGCCGGGGCGCTCATGTTCTGGCGCCGCCGAAGGGACTCGGACGGGTCTTCAGGCGCGGGCGCCCGGAGCGGCGCGAGC
>Ga0210115_1000118_pt1 | contig 19875 bp, 20 predicted proteins | sample MayberryNW_TuleB_2_FD_185526 | JGI IMG/M metagenome (GOLD analysis project Ga0210115, IMG submission 185526) | Wetland microbial communities from San Francisco Bay, California, USA, that impact long-term carbon sequestration - MayberryNW_TuleB_D2... | ecosystem: Environmental > Aquatic > Marine... | reverse complement strand
GTACCCCCGCCACGACCCGAGGACCGGCAGGAGGCAGAGCAGCAGAAAGGCGTAACGACGCATGGTTCCTCTTATTTCCCTTCGTCCGTGCCGTGGAGCCCCTTGCGCACCTCGCGCTGCTTCACGGGCGACAGCGGGTCGGTGACTTCCTGCACGAGCACCAGGCCCTCGGGCCCGATGCTGCGGATCGAGCCGTCGAGCAGGCGGTCGCCGCGCTTGGCGACATAGGTCTTGTTGTCGGGACCCTGGACGATGGCCACGTAGCCGGTGGGGTTCTTCAGCACGCCGCGCACCGAGAGCTCCGTGATCCCCAGCCCCGACAAGCCATCGATGCCCGACGGGCCGTGCGCAGCATCGGTCCCGCGTGCGACCAGGCTGATGAACGGATCGCGCCGCCCTGCCGGGTCGTACCGGTAGTCGTCGTCAACGGGCGCCGCCACCGGCGCGGAGGCGGCCGCTGTGGCGGGGGCGACCGGTGGGGCGGCCTGCGCGAAGGCCGGAACGGGCAGCGCGAGCGCGAACACCAGCGCGACGAGGCCTCTCTGCACGATCAATTCGCCTTTCCGCCCGGCCGTGCTCCCTTGGCCGGTGCCTTCGCTTCGACGAGCACGAACGTGGTGGCCACGCACTCGGCGGTGATGGTCGAGTCGAGCGTCGGCTTGTCGTTCGCCTTGATGTGGATCCCGCCCACGTTGATGATTCGGGAGAACTTGGCCACCTGGTCGAAGAAGCGCCCCAGGTTGTGGTACGTCCCATCGAGCTCCAGCGTGATCGGCCACTCGGCGTGCATCTGCTTGGTGACGATCGGCGCCGGCTTGAACCCGGTGATGTGCAGGTTCGACTGCGTGGCCAGCGTCTGGATGCGCCGCAGCAGATCGCCCACGTCCTTCTGCTCGGGCAGCACGGCGCGCAGCGCGGTGAGCCGGGCCTCGAGCTCGGCCACCTGCCGGCGGAACTCGGGAAGGCGGCGCGCGGTCGCCACGCCCTTGTCGATGTCCACGCGCATCGTGGCGAGCTTCTTCTCGCGGATCGCGATGTCGGCCATCAGCGGCTCGGCGTAGAAGTAGTAGAACGCTCCGGCCAGCAGCGCGGACACCACGACGAAGAGGCCGACCTGCGCCTTCCACGGGAGTCCTGAGAGACTGAGCTGCATCGACGTGTCTCCGACCGGCGCGCGGCTACCGCTTCGCCATCGCCGGCACGGCATCGGGGGCCGCGCCCGGCAGCGCGAACTGCGCCTTCACCGAGAACTTGATCAACTCCGCCGCGCCCGCCGCGCCGGATTCCACCTGGCTGTCGAGGATTTCGACCGGCGGCTTGAAGTAGCCGCTGCGTTCGAGATTGGCGACGAAATCCGAGAGCGACGTGAGCGACGCGCACTTGCCCTGGATGGTGAGCTCGCCGCTCGTCGCCTGCTTCAACTCGGTGAGCCAGAGCATCTCGGGCATCGCACGGCTGATTTCGTCGATCAGCCGGACGGGGCCGCCCTGGCCCTTGCGCAGCTGCTCGATGAGCGAGACGCGCTCGGTGAGCTGCTTCTTCTGCTTGTCGAAGGTTTCGACTTCCGTGATGAGCGTCTTGAGGCGCGCGGTCTCGCGCGTCGCGGCCGCCAGGTTGGCATCCACCTGCGCGGAGCGCTGCGAGAGCGACCACCACCACCACCCCATGCCGAGCGCCGTCGCGACGAGCACCAGGCTGCACGCGATAGTGACCTTCTGGGCGAGCGGCAGCCCGGCGGGCTTGCGGCGGACGCGATCGCGATCGGCGGCGAGCAGGTTGATGCGAATCATCGGTCCCTCACCCGCCGCATCGCGAGCCCGAGCGCGACGGCCGCCGTCGGCGCGACCTCCGCGGGATCGTCGACGCCGAGGCGTGCGGCGTCGAACCCGACGGCCCTGAAGGGGTCGAGGGCCTCGATTGGCACGCCGAACCGCTCGTGCAGCGCGTCGGCAAAGCCGTCCACGCGCGAGCCGCCGCCGCAGAGCATCACGCGGTCGATCCGATCGGTGCCGGCGGTCGTGCGGAAGAAATCGAACGTCTTCTGGATCTCGAGCAGCACGTTCTCGGTCATCGCCCGCAGCACGGGGCGGATGTCCTCGAAGGTCAGCCCCTCGATCGGCGTGCCGCACTTGGCCTGCTCGGCGACGTCGAAGGGCAGCCCGAGCTCCTTCTGCACCGCCTCGGTGTAGGCGTTGCCGCCGAGCGAGATGTCGCGCGTGAAGACGGACTGCTCGCCGATGACGATGTTCACGTTGATCGCGCTGGCGCCGGAGTTGAGGAGCACCACGACCGCCGCGGGATCGACGCCGTAGTTGGCTTCGTACGCGTTCTGCAGCGCGAAGGCGTCCACGTCGACGACGACCGCCGACCGGCCGGCCTGCGCGATCACGCCTGTGTAGTCGGCGATCTTTTCCTTCTTCGCCGCCACGAGCAGCACTTCCATCGTCGCGGCGTTCTGCCCGGAGAGGCCCCCGGCGTCGAGGATCTGGTAATCGAGGTTGACGTCCTGGATGTCGAAGGGGATGTACTGCTCGGCCTCCCAGTGGATCGACTCGCCGAGCTCGTCTTCGGTCATCACCGGGAGGTTGATCTTCTTGACGATCACGGCGTTCCCGGAGAGCGAGGCGGCGACGTCGCGCGCCTTGAACGGGCGCCCCTCGAAGATGCGCCTGATCGCATCGGCCACGGCAACGGCATCGACGATCGCGCCGTCGACGATCGCCTGCGGCGGTACGGGCTCACTGGCAAAAGCTGCCACCTTGTAGCCCTTGCCGGCTGGCCTCAATTCCACGGCCTTGACGGCGCTCGATCCGACGTCGAGACCGACCAGCGGCCGTTGTTTCCGAAGAAAGCTGAAGGTCAAGGCTTGTTCCGTGCTGTTCGGGGCGAGAGCGCCCGACGCGCTCGGGGCAAGGGCGATTCCACATCCGGCGATCGCCTGCCGACGCGCGCGTCCTCTGGCTGCGTCCACGCGCGCCGCAGCGCCTTGCGTGTGCGTAACCGTCCGCTCTTATCGGCCACTTCCCGGCCCGGCTTGACGGATCTGTTGCGATGACATATGGCGTCACAGCGCTGCACACGGATTTGCGATCTGATTCGTGTCGGCGCCCGGGTTCTTGGTGCCGACGTGCGGGGGCTGACGCTGGTCGGTGCTGCCGATCCAATCGCGGTCGCTGCTGCGTCGCTGATGCCGGGTCGGGGTCTGGGATGCCGGATCTGACTTGGTGTCAGTGCTGAGTGACTGGTTGCTACTCGTCGCTTGCCGCTACTGGATCCTCCTTGCCGCCATCCGCCTCGTTCCTCTACAATCAATTTGCTGCAGGACCTCCGGCTCGACGCCGGACTCCACGACGGCCCTCGGTGGATGCGCCTCCACGGCGCACGTTTCCGGCCGGCGTGTGCCCTAGCCCAGCTTGACAGTGCGGTCAACCCTGCGTATCATTTGGGTTTGCCGTTGTACGGTTTTTCCGCGAAGGGACCCCGACAGTCATGCGTACGTTCGTCGCCACCCCAGGAACGATCGACTCCCGGTGGCATGTGATTGATGCCGAGGCGGTGGTCCTCGGGCGCGTTGCCACCACGGCGGCGCGGCTGCTCCAGGGCAAGCACAAGGCGTCCTATACGCCGTTCATCGACACCGGCGATCACGTCATCGTGATCAACGCCGCCCGCGTGAAGCTGACCGGCCGCAAGGACGAGCAGAAGGTCTATCGGTCCCACAGCGGCTACGAAGGCGGCCTGCGCGAAGAGCGCGCCAAGATCGTGCGCGCGCGCAAGCCGGAACGGCTGGTCGAGGAAGCGGTCCGCGGCATGCTGCCGAAGAGCCGGCTGGGCGACGCGATGTACCGCAAGCTGAAGGTCTATGCGGGGGCGGATCACCCGCACACCGCCCAGAAGCCATCCAAGTTCGAGGTAGCCTGACGTGGCAGTCACCGAGTATTACGGCACCGGTCGTCGCAAGACCTCCACCGCCCGCGTTTTTCTGCGCCCCGGCAGCGGCGCCATCACCATCAACCGCCGCGCCTTCGACGAGGCCTTCCCCACCGAGGCGCTGCGCACCCAGATCAAGCAGCCGCTCGTCCTCACCGAGAACCACGAGAAGTTCGACGTGCTCGCGGTTGTCGACGGCGGCGGCGTGGCGGGCCAGGCCGGCGCGGTCCGGCTCGGCATCGCCCGGGCGCTCGTGGCCTTCGACGCCGAGCTGCGCAAGGCCCTCAAGAAGGACGGCCTCCTCACCCGCGACGCGCGGATCAAGGAGCGCAAGAAGTACGGGCTGGCCGGCGCGCGCAAGCGCTTCCAGTTCAGCAAGCGGTAATCTGGCAGGGTTTGGAGTAACGGAGGCAGCTTGACCCCGATTGCAATGAAGGATCTGCTGGAGGCCGGCGTCCATTTCGGCCACCAGACGAAGCGCTGGAATCCGAAGATGAAGGAATACATCTTCGGCGAGCGCAACGGTATCTACATCATTGACCTTGGCAAGACGGTCAAGCTGTTCCGCCGCGCGGAAGAGTTCGTGACCAACCTGGCGGGCGACGGGCGGACGATCCTCTTTGTCGGCACCAAGCGCCAGGCGCAGGATGTCATTGCCGAGGAAGCCGCGCGCTGCGGGATGTACTACGTCAACCAGCGCTGGCTCGGCGGGCTGCTCACCAACTTCTCCACGATCCAGCGCAGCCTCGGGCGCCTTCGCGACATCGAAGCGATGGCCACCGACGGCCGGTACGACACGCTGTCGAAGAAAGAGATTGCGCGCAACGAAAAGGAGAAGCGCAAGCTTCAGAAGAATCTCGACGGCATCCGCACCATGAACCGCCTTCCCGACGCCGTGTTCATCGTGGACACGAAGAAAGAGAAGATCGCGGTCGACGAGGCGCGCAAGCTCAAGATCCCCGTCATCGGCATCGTCGACACCAACTGCGATCCCGACGAGGTGGACCACCCCATTCCCGGCAACGACGATGCGCTGCGGGCGATCCGGCTGTTTGCCGCGCGCATGGCCGATGCGGTGCTCGCCGGCCGCGGGATTCGCGAGTCGGCCCAGGCCGAAGGCCCCGAAGGAAGCCCCGAGGGCGGCGACGATCGCCGCGCGCCGCGGCACTCGCGGCCCGAGCAGGCGGTCGCCTCGACCGCGTCGGCCTGACGCCGCACTCCCGGGCGACCTGGCGCGCCGGCCGCGAATGTGGGCCGGCGCTTTTTGTGTACGGTTACGAAGGACGACTCAGATGGAGATCACTGCGACACAGGTGAAGGCGCTGCGCGACAAGACGGGCGCGGGCATGATGGAGTGCAAGAGCGCGCTCGTCGAGTCGGGCGGCAACGAGGAGAAGGCCGTCGAGCTGCTGCGCAAGAAGGGGCTGGCCTCCGCCGCCAAGCGCGCCGGACGCACCACGAGCAACGGCATCGTCGGCAGCTACATCCACATGGGGGGCAAGGTCGGAGTGCTCGTGGAGGTGAACTGCGAGACGGATTTCGTCGCGCGAACCGAGGCGTTCCAGGGGCTCGTCAAGGAGCTCGCGCTGCACATCGCGGCCGCCGAGCCGAAGTACGTGCGCCGCGAGGACGTTCCTGCCGACGTGCTCGAGAAGGAGCGCGAGATCTACCGCGCGCAGTTCGCCGACTCCGGCAAGCCCGCCAACGTCGTCGAGAAGATCGTCGACGGCAAGCTGGGATCGTTCTACTCGCAGGTGGTGCTGCTCGATCAGCCGAGCGTGCGCGACCAGAGCGTGACGATCTCGCAAATGATCGCGGACGCCTCCGCGAAGACGGGCGAGAACATCGGCGTGAGCCGGTTCGCGCGCTTCAAGGTTGGAGAGGCCGCGGAGTAGCCGGCGTGTGTCGTGCCGGCGTGTAGTTATGAGTTATGAGTTATGAGTTTTGAGTTTTGAGTTTTGAGTTGGATTGCCTCGGGCGCCCGCTCGAAGCTCAGACTCAGAGAGCGAGACTGTCCGGGCTGGAGCGCTCGCGAGTCTCGAGCCCTCCCGACTCACAACGCATGACTCACAACTCATGACTCACAACTCACACCTTCGATCGTCAACCCGCTTGATATAATTCCACGCCGTATGGCCGCCCCGTCCCCGTCGTACAAACGCATTCTCCTCAAGCTGTCCGGCGAAGCGCTGATGGGCGACAGGCCGTACGGGATCGATCCCGCCGTGACGGGACAGATCGCGCACGACGTGCAGGACCTCCAGTCGCTCGGCGTCGAAACGGCGATCGTCATCGGCGGCGGCAACATCTTTCGCGGGCTCGCGGCGAGCGCGCGGGGGGTGGATCGCGCCACCGGCGACTACATGGGCATGCTCGCAACCGTCATCAACGCGCTCGCGCTGCAGGACGCGCTCGAACAGCAGGGCGTCATCACGCGCGTGATGTCGGCGATCGAGATGCGCGCGGTGGCCGAGCCGTTCATCCGCCGCCGCGCGATCCGGCACCTCGAGAAAGGCCGCGCGGTCATCTTCGCCGCCGGCACCGGGAACCCGTATTTCACGACCGACACCGCGGCAGCCCTGCGCGCGATGGAGATCAAGGCCGACGTCATCATGAAGGCGACGAAGGTGGACGGCATCTACACGGCCGACCCCGTGAAGGATCCGGATGCGCGGCGGTACGATCGCATCTCCTACCTCGAGGTGCTCGAGCAGCGGCTCGAGGTGATGGACGCTACGGCCATCTCCCTCTGCATGGACAACCGGCTGCCCATCCTCGTGTTCAACCTGCGCACGCCCGGCAACCTGCGCCGCGCCGTGCTCGGCGAGCCGGTCGGATCGACCGTCTCCGCCTGATCACTCCTTCTGGAGCGCACACATGGATGCCAACGATCTGAAGTCCTTGTACGCCGACGTGAAATCGCGGATGGACGCCAGCCTCGAGCGCGTGAGGCGCGACCTCGCCAACGTGCGCACGGGCCGCGCCTCGACCGGCATGCTCGAGAACGTGCACGTCGAGGCGTACGGCGGGCGCATGCCGCTCAACCAGGTGGCGAGCCTCTCGATCCCGGAACCGAGCCTCATCATCGCGCAGCCGTTCGATCCCTCGCTGATGGCGGTGATCGAGAAGGCGGTGCGCGCCTCGGACCTCGGGCTGAACCCATCCAACGACGGCAAGGTGGTCCGCATTCCGGTGCCGCCGCTTACCGAGGAGCGCCGCAGGGAGCTCTCACGCCACGTGCACAAGCTGGCCGAAGAGGGACGCAACTCGCTCCGCACCGTCCGGCGCGACGCCAACGAGCGCCTGAAGAAGCTGCTGAAGGATCACCAGATCTCGGAAGACGACGAGCGGCGGGGTCTGGACGAAGTGCAGAAGATCACCGACGCGCACATCAAGCTGGTCGACGAGCTTCAGAAGAAGAAGGACCAGGAGCTGCTCGGACACTGAGCGGCCGCGGCGCCTGCGGCCGCGTGTTGGTTCGCGGTTCGCAGTTCACCGTCCACAGTCGACTCCGTTCGCGGTTACGTCTCGACGGTGAGCGAACACCACTGTGAACTGCGAACCGTGAACGACCGGTCAGGCATCAATCCCCGAACGACAGCCCAATTGCGCGCGCCGTCTTCACCACGTCGAAATCCGCCGGCACGAGCCGCGTTTTGCCGACGATCTCCGAGAGCGGCACGGCCACGATGTTCGGCGGGTGGGACGCGACCATCTTGTCCTGCTCGCCGGCGAGCAGCAGCTCGACGGCCTTTCCTCCGAACCGCGTCGCGAGCACGCGATCGAAGCTCGTCGGCGATCCTCCGCGCTGCAGGTGCCCGAGCACGACGGTGCGCGTTTCCTTGCCCGTGAGCTCGGCCAGGGCGGCGGCGACGCGGTGCCCTGCCCCGCCGAGCCGCTCGGCGCGCCCGACCCCGGCGCTCTGGATGAGCGAGATGTCGCCGTTCTTCGGTCGCGCCCCCTCCGCGACGACGACGATGCTGAAATGCGCCCCCCACGCCTCGCGATCCCGAATCTGCTGCGCGACGACCTCGATGTCGTAGGGAACCTCCGGCATGAGGATCACGTCGGCGCCGCCGCCAATCCCGGCATACAGCGCGATCCAGCCGGCGTAGCGTCCCATCACTTCGACCACCATGATGCGCCGGTGCGCCTCGGCGGTCGTGTGGAGCCGATCGATCGCATCGGTAGCGAATGCAACGGCCGTGTCGAAGCCGAAGCAGTTGATCGTGCCGGCGATGTCGTTGTCGATGGTCTTCGGAACGCCCATGATGGGAATTCCCATCTTCGCGAAGCGGTGCGCGATGGCGAGCGTGCCGTCGCCGCCGATGACGACGAGGCCCCCGAGGCCGGACCGATGGAACATCTCGACACAGCGGTCCGAGTACTTCTGCTGGCCGCCATCGGAGGTCGTGACGGGGCGCACGAAGGGATCGCCGGTATTGACCGTGCCGAGGATCGTGCCGCCGCGGCGCAGGATGCCCGTCACGTCCTTGGGCGTGAGCACGCGCATCCGGTTGAACTCGAGCAGGCCGTCGAAGCTGTCCTCGATCCCGATGACCTCGACGCCGGCATTGCATCCGGACTTGACCACCGCGCGGATCACCGCATTCAGGCCGGGAGCATCGCCGCCGCCCGTGAGGACTCCGATTTTCTTGATCTGTGTCGGCATTGAGGGATGGAATCCGGCCCCGGAGCGCCACGTCGCGCGCTGGGGCCGGCAATCACGGACGGGCCCTTGTCATCGGCTTCGCACGCCGCGCACGCCGACGTGGTCTGCGGCAGGACGCCTCGCGTGGCGTAAAACCGGTCGAGTATACCATCGGGGCTTTTGGACCGATGGCAGCGCGCGTTCCTGGTTATCGGATCAAGCGTCCCGGCGTTCCATGCGTCCGTTGCCGGGGCGGAAGGCGCGTGCTACACTTCAAGGTCGCCATTGCTCGATCCGAGCGCGCCGGCGACGTCATCTCCGGGGGCGGCTAGCTCAGTTGGGAGAGCGCTGCGTTCGCAACGCAGAGGTCGGGAGTTCGAGCCTCCTGCCGTCCACCATCCGTCCCTTCCCCGATTGAAAATGTGCCGCAATATCAAGAACCTCGCGAATTTCGCGCCGCCGGCCACCAGCGATGAGATCCGCGCGTCGGCCCTGCAGTTCGTGCGCAAGGTGAGCGGCAGCACGCGGCCCTCGCAGGCCAACGAAGAGGCGTTCAATCGCGCCGTTGACGAGGTCACCGAAGCCGCCGAGCGGCTCATCCGCAGCATCGTCACACGCCAGCCGCCCCGTTCTCGCGAGGTCGAAGCCCAGAAGGCCCGGGAACGGTCCCTCAAACGCTTCGCCTGACCGGCTCCGTAAAAAAGGGGACAGTCCCATTTAATCCGAGTGGACCTCGAAAAAGGGGACTGTCCCCTTTTTCGCGGGGTGACGGCTCGACTGGCCTTCGGCTTGCACCCGCCATCGCGACGTGGTGCGATGCACCCGCGGAGGTGACAGATGTTCAGCGTTCTCGGTTGGATCCTGTTCGGTCTCGTGGTCGGCGCGGTGGCGAAGCTCCTGATGCCAGGACGCGATCCAGGCGGATTCGTCATCACGATCTTGCTCGGTATCGCGGGCGCGCTGATTGGCGGATTCCTGGGCCGGGCGCTCGGCTGGTATGGCGAGGGCGAGCCGGCAGGTTTCCTCATGTCGCTGATCGGGGCGGTAGTGCTGCTTTTCATCTACCGGCTGGCGATCGGCCGCCGGGCGCGCATCTAGACACGCCAGCGGTGTGGGGCCGCGCGAGCAGTCGAACCCGGAAGGGCTCGGCTCCGGCCCCACACTTTCGCGCCCGCCGTTGCCGTCTCGTGCCCGCCCGTCCCGGCTGCTCCCCCTTACCAATTCGTAACGGCGATGTGACGTGTGACATGCGCCCGGGCGAGCGGCGCGTTGGTCCGCGATCCGCCGCGTCGGCTTCCACGACGATCCCGGAGCAAATCACGACGCACTCCTTCGTGTGCGTCAGCCCTCACGCATGGCACAGCTGTTGCCGATACAAAGCGTGACACGGCTGGTCAACCGGGCGGACGACGACGGAGCGCGACATGTGGAAGGCACTGTATTGCTATCTCACAGGGCAGCACGAATACGCCGTCACCTGTGAGCCGGGACACATCTTTCTCCGCTGCCGGGCCTGCGGGAAGCAGTCGAGCGGCTGGGGCCTCACCGGCCAGACGCCGCAGCGAGCCGCGAGCCAGGCGGTCGCGCCGATCCGCATGCCGCGCCGCGACGCCCGAGTCGTCGCCCAGCGTCGCGCGGCCTGAAGCGCACGGCTTGACACCTCGCGAGCGGCACACGGACAATTGACGCGTCCCGCTCGCGTCTGGTCGCATGTACAGCGGGCTCCCCCGCTGGATGCTCTACGACACGCTCCTCACGCTCGCACACGTCTCCACGATCCGCGGCCATCACGCTGAAGCGCAGCAGTTGCTGCACGCGGCCGCCACCCTCGCGACCGGCCGTCCGCCCGAGCACCCGTCCGCGCCCGTCCGCAGCCTGCTCCGCCGGATTCGGGATGCCGGCGGCGAGCCGGTGATTGCCGAGGAGCTCGAGCTGACGCCAGATGCGCCCGCCGCGCTGATTCGAACGGGCGCCTGCTCCATCGGCGATGTTGCCGCGCTCGTCGCGGCAACCGGGGCGACCTCCTGGCGCGACATCGAGGACGCCCTCGAGCATGCGTGGCCTGCTGATCTCGCAGACAGCCTGCGGCAGCGGATTGCCGCCGCGCTCGGTGCGTGCCCCGAAAGGCAGCGCGTCCCGCTCGGTCGCGCCGCCCACCTCTTCGAGTCGCTCGTTCCGGCAATCGAAGCGGCGTGTCCGCCCGGGTGCCGCGTCACCCCTTCGGGCGGGTATCGCCGGTACGAACCACTGATCGACGAGCTGATCGTCATCGTTACGGCTCCGGCGCCCGGGCCGGCGCTCGCCCGTCTCGTGGCGGCCGACTGGAACGGTCCCGTACTCTATGGCGGACCCGGCAAGCTGGTCGTGCGGGTCGAAGGCGTCGAGGTCACGATTCCGGTCGTCGATCCCGCCGCGGAAGCGGCGGCACTGGTCTGGACGAGCGGCTCGCATTCCTACGTGAACGCGCTGCGCGAGGCGGCCGGTGCGCACGGGCTCGTATTCATGCCGAGCGCGATAATCGGGGACGGCGCGGCGATCTCGCTCGACTCCGAAGCGGCGCTTCACGCCGCTCTCGGTCTGCCGCCAGTCCCTCCCGAACTGCGGAACGATCCGGCGATTCTCGATCGCGTGCGTGATTCCGGACTGCCCCGGCTGGTGAGGCGCGAGGACATGCGCGGCGACCTCCACATGCACACGGACTGGAGCGACGGGCGCGATCCGATCGACGCGATGGTGGCCGCCGCCGCCGCCCTGGGCTACGAGTACGTGGCGGTCACCGACCATTCGAGAAGCGCGGTGATCGCGCGCGGCCTCGATCTCGATCGTCTGGCGCGGCAGCGCGACGACGTGCTGCGTCTGCGCGAGGAGTACCCGCACATGCGCATTCTGCACGGATCCGAGGTGGACATCCTTCCGGATGGGCGGCTCGACTTTCCAGACGCGGTGCTCGAAGGGCTCGACATCGTGCTCGCCTCGCTGCACGATCCGGCTGGACACTCCGGCGGCAAGCTGACCGACCGCTACATCCGCGCGATGGAACATCCGCTGGTCAACATCATCACGCACCCCACCAACCGTCTGGTGCCGACGCGCGCCGGCTACGTCCTCGACGAGGATCGGCTGTTCAAGGCCGCCGTACGCACGCAGACGATCGTGGAGATCGACGGCGCGCCGGGCCATCTCGACATGGACGGAGAAATGGCGTCGCGCGCGATCGCGGCGGGCGTGCAGCTGAGCATCGACAGCGACTGCCATCGCGCCGACCTGCTCGGCCGGCAAATGCTGCTCGGCGTCGGTACCGCCCGGCGCGGGGGCGTGACTGCGGCACACGTGATCAACACGCGGCCTCTCGCGGAACTGCAGGCGATTCTCGCGCGCAAGCGCCGCGTATGAACCGATCCTTCTCCCGGATCCCGCCCGGATTCGACAGTGACTGATTCTGTCGCCGCAAATCCGGCTGACGCGGGATCCCACGTGATGTCGCCCCGCCCCTCCCGATCCGGAACGGCGGCCGCCGCGATCGCCATCGCGCTGCTGGCCCTGCTCACCTACCGATCGACGCTGCTCCCCGGCCTCGATTTCGGCGACACGGCCGCGTTCCAGGATGCCGGCGGCCAAATCGAGATCACGCCCCGGCAGGCCTATCCGCTCTACTTTGCGCTCGGCAACCTGGTCGTGTGGACCGTCGGTGGCGAGCCTGCGTTTGCGATGAACCTGGCCTCCGCGCTCTGGGGAGCGCTGGCGTGCGGCGTCGTGACGTGGCTTGCGATCGCGCTCACTGGGTCCGTGCTCGCGGGCGGCTTCACCGGGCTGCTCTGGCTGGGGTCGTACACGTTCTGGTCGCAGGCGATCATCGCCGAGGTGTACACGCTGCACATCCTGCTGCTGGCCGGTTCGGTGCTCGCGCTCCTCTGGTGGGGGCGGCGGCCGGATTCGCTCGGGCGGCTCGCGATCTTCTTTGCGGTCTATGCGCTCGGATTCGGCAATCACCTGATGATGGTGCTGCTCTTTCCGGCAGCGGTGATCTTTCTCGCCTTGACCATCCCCGGCGGCGTCCGCGGGCTCCTGCGCCCGACGGTCATCGGCCTCGCGGTTGCGCTCGCGTCCGCCGGCGCGCTGCAGTACGCGTGGAACCTGAACGCGATGTGGGCGGGAGAGGTGCCGCCGTCGAGCGTGGGCGAGGCGCTGCGCACGTTCTGGTTCGACGTCACCAAGACCGACTGGCGCAGCACGATGATCTTCGGAGTCCACGAATCGGCGCTGCGGCCGCGACTCGGGTTGTACTGGTTCGAGCTGCACCAGCAGTTCGGCACGCCGGGCGTGGTCGTCGCCGTCATCGGATTCTTCGCGCTCGCCGTACGCCGCTGGCGCGAGGCGCTTCTGCTGCTGCTCGCGTATGTGGTGTCGGTGGTCTTCGCGTACACGTACAACGTCGGCGACGCGCACGTATTCTTCCTGCCGTCGCACCTCTTCATCGCCCTTGCCGCGGGCTACGGCGTGCTCGTCATCGCACATTTCCTGGGAGCCGTCGTCAGCCGGTTCGTGACGACTCGCGCCCAGCATCTGGCCGCCCACGCGATCGGGACGGCGGCGCTCGCCCTCGCCTTGATCTATCCGGCCTGGCGCATCTACGACACATGGCCGGCCGTCGACCGCAGCGGCGATACACGACCGCGGGCGCTCCTCGACGGCCTCGCCGGCGATCTCTCGCCCGAACGCACGCTGCTCATCGCGGACGTCAACTGGCAGCTCCAGAACGGACTGGACTACTACGCGAGGCACATCCGTCCCGAGCTCGCGTACGTGCACGGCGGCGATCGCGTGATGACGCTGCCCTGGCTGATTGCCGGCAACCGGGCGATCGGCCGTGACGTGCTCGTCACCGACGTCACCGCCGGGATCCTTCGTGCCGCATACGGGCCGCTCTTCGGGATCGAGCCCGACGATCGGCCGGCCGTCCGGCGACTCGCCGAGCGTCTTGCGCCGCTTGACCACTCGATGACGTACGCGATCGCGCTGCTGCGCCCGTACCCGGATCTGCCGTTCGATGCGGCCGAGCTCGACGCCGCGGTCGCTGGTCTGACCGGCGGAACGGCCACGCTGCCGCATGACGGCGTCTATACGATCATGGTCGGCCGTGTGGGCGCGCGTCCGCTGCTGCTCCGGTCGGAGCGGCGCCCGTTCCGGACAGCGGTCTCGATCGGGGACGTGACGCTGGACGTCCGCATGGAGTCCTGGCTGCCGCCCGACACGATGCGGCGGGCCGGCTTCGGCCACGTCATCGCGAACCGCACGCACGTCCTGACGCTCGAACGCGGCGTGAGCGTCGTCACGCTGACCCCCGCCGGGCACGTCGTCCAGGCCACGTACGCGTCGGGGTTGTTCGCACCACTCCGGCGTCACATCGTGCGGAGCGCCGCGGAGGCGAGAGGTCTGTCCCCCATCCAGTCGCACGAGGGACTGTCCCCGAAACAGTAACCGCGCACCAGTGCGGGCGAGATGTCTGTGTCGGAGAGCGAGGACAGTCCCAAAGAACGCCGACAGTCCCCGGTGTCAGTGATCCGCCGGCAGCTTGCCGCTTGCCTACAGCTTCCCGCCGGCAGCTTGCCGATTGCCGCTTGCGGCTAAAGACCGCTTGCCGCTTGCTGCTACAGAGATCCACCGTGATACCCTATCCGCCAGTGCGGCAACGGCTTGGCCTCGTCACCCTGCTCCTGGCGCTTGTGACCGTTGGCGCCCGCGCCCAGGGCACGACCGACGATGCGGCGGCGCTGGCCCGCGCGCTCCAGCAGCATTACGAGACGGTGCGGGATTTCACCGCGGACTTCGTGCACACCTATCGCGGCGGCGTGCTGCGGAAAACGATTACCGAGCGCGGCACCTTGAAGGTCAAGAAGCCCGGGCTGATGCGATGGACCTACACGGCGCCCGATGAAAAGGTGTTCGTGTCCGACGGCCGCAAGATGTACTCGTATCTTCCGGCCGACCGACAGGTCTACGTCAGCACGGTGCCGCAGGAGAGCCGCGCCTCCACACCGGCCTTGTTCCTCGCGGGCAAGGGCAATCTGTTGCGGGACTTCACCGTCACGAGCGTTCCCGTCCCGGAAGGAGCGCCGGCCGGCAGCGTCGCCCTGCGGCTCGACCCGAAGCGGCCGGAGCGCGATTACGACTGGCTGATCCTCGTCGTCGATCGCGAGTCGCTGGTGCTTCGGATGCTCGTGACCGAGGACCAGCAGGGCGGACGCTCGACCTTCACCTTCACCAACCTGCGCGAGAATGCCGGAGTGTCCGACAGCACATTCGTCTTCAAGATGCCGCGTGGCGTCGATGTGGTCACCGACACGCCGCAGTAATGACATGGCCCGCGTGACCTGCCGCATCCGGCTCGGGACAATCCGGCATCGTTTACGGGATCCGGCTTCAGCCGGATTCGGGCCGCGCCCGGCGCTCGTTCACGCCGTCATCCTGGTGCTCGTCCTCGGCGGCTGCGCCTCCTCCGGCGCGCTGCAGCAGGCGCGCCTCGCCGAATCGCAGCAGGACTACGATCGCGCCGTCGCCGAATACACGAAGGCGCTCAAGGACAAGCCGGACGATCGCACCCTGCGCCTGCAGCTCGATCGCGCGCGCATCAAGGCGGCCGATGAGCACTTCCAGCGCGGACGGCGCCTCCATTCGACCGGCAAGTTCGAGCGGGCGCTCGTGGAACTGCAGATCGCCTCGGAGTTGAACCCCGGCGACGGCCAGATCGATGATCTCCTCCGCTCCACGCGCGCGGCGCTGCGTACCCGCATCGCCGTATCGCAGGAAGGCAAGACGCAGCTGCAATCGCTCGTCGAGCACGCGCGCGAGTTCGCCCCCCCCGGCCTGGAGCTGCCCGGCGACGTGAAGCTGCCCGGCTCGCTCGTGTTCCGGGACGCGCTCAGCCGCGACGTCATCATCGCGCTCGTACGCTTCGCGGACATGAACGTCGTGTTCGACCCGGCGTTCCGCGAGGCGCCCATCACGATCGATCTCCGCAACAGCACCTTCGAGGACGCGCTGAACGCGGTGACCGCGAGCACGCGCACGTTCTACCGCGTGACCGGCCCGCGCACCGTCACCATTGCGCCGGACACACCCGCCAAGCGGCGCGAGTACGAGGAAGAGATCGTCCGCACGTTCTACCTGAGCAACGCCGACCTCAAGGAAACGATCGATCTCCTCCGCATCGTCGTCGACGCGCGACGGATTGCCGGCGTGCCGGCGACCAACGCGATCACGATCAAGGACTCCCCCGAGCGGGTCGCGGCGGCCGGCCGCGTCATTGCGGCCATCGACAAGGCCAGGCCCGAGGTGGTGATCGACGTCGAACTGCTCGAGGTCGACCGGACGCGCCTGCAGGAGTACGGGATTCAGATCGCCTCGCCGGGCGCAGCATCACCCGAGACGGCGGGGATCAATGGCTCGGTGGACGTGAACCGCCAGGGGCTCACCCTGCGGGACCTGCGCACGCTCACGCAAAGCGAGGTGTTCCTCACGGGGGTGCCCGCGCTCTTCTACCGGCTGCTGAAGAACGACATCAACACGCGGACGCTCGCCAACCCGCAACTGCGCACGTCTGAAGGAATTGCCGCGCAGGCGCGGTTCGGCGAGCGGGTCCCGGTGCCGGTGACGACGTTTGCGCCCATTGCGACCGGGGGCGTGGCGCAACAACCGATCACCTCGTTCAACTACGAGAACATCGGCGTGAACATCGACATCACGCCGCGCACGCATCACAACGACGATGTGTCGCTCGCGTTGAAGGTGGAAGTGAGCAGCATCTCGGGGACGGGATTTGGCGGGCTGCCGACGTTCGGCAATCGCTCGATCACGACCGTCATTCGTCTCCGCGACGGCGAAACGAACATGCTCGCGGGATTGATCCGCGACGACGAGCGCCGCGTGCTGTCGGGGCTGCCGGGCTTGAGCGACCTGCCGGTGATTGGGCACCTGTTCTCGTACAACCGCAAGGAATCCCAGCAGACCGATATTCTCCTCACGCTGACGCCGCACATCGTGCGGATTCTCGATCTCACGGAGAACGATCTGCGGCCGTTCCGCATGGGACGCGAAACCGCGGCGCCAATCCTCGAGCGCCCGGAACCGCCCGAAGCGCCCGCGCGCGATCAGCCGGAGCCGCCGGCCGAACCAGCGGTCCCGCAGCCTGAGCCGCAGCCCGGAGCGCCGCCGCCGGGTGCGCCCGAGGCGCGGCCGATTCTGCCGCCGACCGAGCCGGCGGTGCCGCCCTCCCAGACCCAGCCGCCGCCGAGAGGGTGACCGCCCGGTCACCAGGGCACGGGCTGAAGCCCGAGCCCTACGCGTCCGTGTCCGTGACTCGCGATTCTTGCGTGCCTGAAGCCTTACGGCAACTTCGTGACCCTCGCACCAAACGTCTGCAGCCGCTCCACCAACCGGCTATAGCCGCGTTCGACGGTCTCCAGCGGAACCACGCGGCTCTCCCCTTCCGCGGCCAGCCCCGCCGCGATGAGCGACATTCCCGATCGGAGATCGCGGCTGTCCAGCGTGCGGCCGCGCAGCTTCCGCGGACCGGTGACGATGATGCGATGTGGATCGCAGAGGAAGAGATCCGCGTTCATGCCGCTCATCTGCTCGAGCGCGAAGAGCCGCAGCTCGTACATCCAGTCGTGCACCAGCGTGCGCCCGTCCGCCTGCGTGGCAAGCACAGTCACCAGGCTCACGAGATCGCTCGGGAACCCCGGCCACAGTCCGGTCGTGATCCGGCCGGGGGCGCGGAGCTCGGACGATTCGACGAGCAAGCGGCCGTCGGCGAGCGTGCACTGCACGTTCATGCGCCGCAGCACCGCGACGGCCGGCTCCACGTCCTCGGCGTCGACGCCGGTGATCTCGATCTCTCCTCGCGTGATTGCCGCGACCACCGCCCAGCTGCCCGCCTCGATGTAGTCGCCGCGCAGCCGATGTGAGGCGCCGCCCCGTCGATCGCTGCCCGTGATGCGGATGCGGCTCGTGCCTTCGCCCGAGATCTCGACGCCCATGCCCCGCAGGAACTGGCAGAGCTCCACGACGTGCGGCTCCGTGGCGGCGTGGCGGATCTCCGAAACCCCGCTCGCGGCCGCCGCGGCCAGGATCGCCGTCTCCGTCCCGGTGACCGACGCTTCGTCGAGATACATCGAGACGCCGCGCAGGCCATCGGGCGCCTCGAGCGCGTGTGCGTGTCCGCCTATGGGTCGTGCTCCCATCTTCACGAGCGCGGCGAGGTGCGTGGTGATCGTGCGCCGCGCCGGGAAGTCACCACCGGGCGGCGCCAGCCGGGCGGACCCGCGCCGCGCGAGCAACGGCCCGAGCAGCAGGACGGAGCCTCGCAATCGCCCGACAAGCGACGGGTCCGGCTCGTCCTTGATCACCTGCGGGCACTTCACCCGGAGCGTCGTCGTATCGATGCCGTCGACTTCCGCGCCGAGATCGAGCAGGAGCCGCGCCATGACCTCGACGTCCGCGATCCGCGGCACGTTGGTCAACACGCATTCCTGGTCGGTCAGGAGGCACGCGGCCAGCAGCGGCAGCGCCGCGTTCTTGTTGCCCTCGATCTCGATGCGACCCGAGAGCGGCTGACCGCCTTCGATGAGTAACGTCGACAAGGATGAAACCTTTCAAGTCGGAATGCGAAATGAATTTGCAATGCGGAATTCGGAATGCGGAAGCAATGGCGAACGGAGAATTCACGCGGCCATGCCAGCACGGGGTTGTTGACAGGACCACTCCGAGGCGCAGGGCAACATGGCACCTCTGAGCCTGCATTCGCGATTCCGCAGTAATTGAGCATCCCGAATTCGTCGTTGATGCCGAATTCCACAAATCCCCATTCCGTATTCGTTCAGAACTCCCCCACATACACGATTTCGTTCAGCAGCTCGACGCCGAACCTGTCGCGCACCGCCGTGCGGCAGCGTTCGATCAACCGGCGGATGTCGGTCGCCATTGCCGTGCCGTCGTTGACGATGAAGTTCGCGTGTGTCGGTGACACCATCGCGCCACCTTCGCGGGCGCCCTTCAGTCCTGCGCGATCGACGAGGGCCCCTGCAGATCGAGGGATGTCCGCCGGCACGGCGACGTCGGGCATCGGGTTCTGGAAGATGCACCCGGCGCTCGGCGACGCCAGCGGCTGCGTGCGCTTGCGGTACGCGAGCGACGCCCTGGCCGTCTCGCGCAATGCGGCGGGATCGCCGGGCGCGACGATGAACCGGGCTGACAGCAGCACTTCGCCGCTCCCCTGCAGCCGGCTGCGATCGTAACCAAACTCCATCTCGGCCGCCGGCACGTCCACGACCGTCCCCGCCGACCACAGCCGCACGTCGTCCACGTGTTCGCCCAGCAGGCGGCCGGCCCAGTGCGCGTTGCCGTGGATGCCGCCGCCGACTGTTCCCGGCGTGCCGGCCCATGCTTCGAGGCCGGCCAGCCCGTGGGCGATCAGCCAGCGCACGAGCCCGTTGATCGTCACGGCCGCATCGGCGCGCACGCGTGACGCGTCGGCGGCGATATTCCCGGCGCGCGGCCGGATCACGAGGCCGCGCACGCCGTGATCGCCGACGAGCACGTTCGATCCGCCGCCCAGCATCGTGATGGGCACCTGATGCTGGCGCGCAGCGTCGAGCGCCGCGGTCAGCTCCCCGCTCGACCGCGGTTCGACGAGCAGATCCGCCGCACCGCCAACCCTGAACGTCGTGAGCGGTCCGAGCGGCGCGGCAGGGACGACACGTTCCGGTCCGAGCGCACGCTCGAGCGCCGACGCCAGCGCCGCGATTGATTCCGGTGTCATGCCAAGTTCCTGCCGCGCGGCAGCGCGCGTTCACGCTCGAGGAGAGCCAGCAGGGCCGCTTCGCGCGTGCACGGCGCGAACCTCACGCTGTCGCCGGGTGCGAGTTGCCCCGCGATCGGCAGATCGCCTGAAATCACGGCGCCCACAACCGGATAGCCGCCGGTCGGCTGCGCGTCCGCCATCAGCAGTACCGGTCCAGCCGCCGGCAGCAGCTGGATAGTGCCCATCACGACCGGGCGCGACACCCGGCGGAGATCGCGCGCCTCGATTGCGAGCTCGCCGTCGAGCCGGTATCCCATCCGATCCGATCGCGGCGATACCAGAAAGATGCTCGCGCTGAATCGCTCGATCGCGCGGTCCTCCATGTCGTCGTGAGGAATGAATCTAAGAGTGGCTGCCGCGGCGAGCCATTCCGGCGGCTCGATCTCGTCGTCGGTCGGTGATGTCACGGGGCTGGCCGAAGCGATCGGCACGACAT
>Ga0210115_1000117_pt1 | contig 19900 bp, 17 predicted proteins | sample MayberryNW_TuleB_2_FD_185526 | JGI IMG/M metagenome (GOLD analysis project Ga0210115, IMG submission 185526) | Wetland microbial communities from San Francisco Bay, California, USA, that impact long-term carbon sequestration - MayberryNW_TuleB_D2... | ecosystem: Environmental > Aquatic > Marine... | reverse complement strand
GCGGCACGGCTGTTCGCCACCGCCGCGGACCTGTTCTCGCTCGCGGGTCAGCCGATCGACGTGCAGCGCTGTCTCGAGGCCGCGCCGGACTGAGCAGGCGACCCCGTGCTGCGCGCTGGCCGCGCAGGGGATCGACACATGGCAGCCCATGAGCGTGACCTGACATAATGTGGGTTATCGGCGCTACGCCTGAGGGGTGGCCTTAGTGGACGCTCCGACACCGGACATGCCGCCCTCGCGGTGTGTCAGCGTCCACAAAAGGTGGGTCAGGCGCGGACGTACGTCGCGAGGTGCTCGCCGGTGAGCGTCTTCTTCGTCGTCCTGGCCGCGCCGACCAGGTCGGCCGGCGGCCCCTCGTAGACGACCCGGCCGCCGTCGTGGCCGGCGCCCGGGCCGAGGTCGATGATCCAGTCGGCGTGCGCCATGACGGCCTGGTGGTGCTCGATGACCACGACCGACTTGCCCGAGTCGACCAGCCGGTCCAGCAGACCGAGCAGGTTCTCGACGTCGGCGAGGTGCAGGCCGGTGGTCGGCTCGTCGAGGACGTAGACGTCGCCCTTGTCCGCCATCTGGGCGGCGAGCTTGAGCCGCTGCCGCTCGCCGCCCGAGAGCGTCGTGAGCGGCTGCCCCAGGGTCAGGTAGCCGAGGCCCACGTCGGCCAGCCGGTCGAGCACCTTGTGGGCCGCTGGGGTGGCCGCGTCTCCGGCCGCGAAGAACTCCTCCGCCTCGTCCACCGGCATCGCGAGCACCTCGGCGATGTCGCGGCCGCCCAGCTCGTACTCCAGGACGGCTGCCTGGAAGCGCCGGCCCTCGCACTCCTCGCAGACCGACTCGACGGTCGCCATCACGCCGAGCTCGGTGAAGATCACGCCGGCGCCGTTGCACACCGGGCAGGCGCCCTCGGAGTTGGAGCTGAACAGCGCCGGCTTCACCCCGTTGGCCCTGGCGAACGCCTTGCGGATCGGGTCGAGGAGCCCGGTGTACGTCGCCGGGTTGCTCCGCCGGGAACCCCGGATCGCGCCCTGATCGACGACCACGACGCCCTCGCGCCCGGCCACCGAGCCGTTGACGAGCGAGCTCTTGCCGGACCCGGCGACACCGGTGACGACGCACAGGACACCGAGCGGGATGTCGACGTCGACCTTCTGCAGGTTGTGGGTGTCGGCGCCGCGGACCTCGAGCGCGCCGGACGGCTGTCGCACCTCGTCCTTGAGGCTGGCCCGGTCGTCGAAGTGGCGGCCGGTGGTGGTGTCGCTCGCCCGCAGCCCGTCCACGGTGCCCTCGAAGCACACCGTGCCGCCGGCGGTGCCGGCACCGGGTCCGAGGTCGACGACGTGGTCGGCGATCGCGATGGTCTCCGGCTTGTGCTCGACGACGAGCACGGTGTTGCCCTTGTCGCGCAGCTGCCGGAGCAGCTGGTTCATGCGGGCGATGTCGTGCGGGTGCAGGCCGATCGTCGGCTCGTCGAACACGTAGGTGACGTCGGTGAGCGACGACCCCAGGTGCCGGATCATCTTGGTGCGCTGGGCCTCTCCCCCGGACAGCGTGCCGGAGGGCCGCTCCAGCGACAGGTAGCCGAGCCCGATGTCCACGAACGAGTCGAGCAGGTGCTGCAGGTTGGCGAGCAGCGGTGCGACCGACGGCTCGTCGAGCTCGCGCACCCACTCGGCCAGGTCGCTGATCTGCATCGCGCAGACGTCGGCGATGTTCCGGCCGTTGATCTTCGAGGACAGCGCCTCCTTGCTCAGCCGGGTGCCGTCGCAGTCGGGGCAGGTCGTGAAGGTGATGGCCCGCTCGACGAAGGCCCGCACGTGCGGCTGCAGCGCGTCGACGTCCTTGGAGAGCATCGACTTCTGGATCTTGTTGATGACGCCCTCGTAGGTGAGGTTGATCCCCTCGACCTTGATCTTGGTCGGCTCCTCGTAGAGCAGCTGGTGGAGCTCCTTCTTGGTGAACTTCCCGATCGGCTTGTCCATCGGCAGGCCGGCGCCGCTGAAGATGCGGCCGTACCAGCCGTCCATGCTGTAGCCGGGGACGGTCAGTGCGCCCTCGTTGAGCGACTTGCTCGCGTCGTACAGCGCGGTCAGGTCGAAGTCGCTGATCGCGCCCATGCCCTCGCACCGGGGGCACATGCCGCCGAGGCGGCTGAACGTCGCCTTCTCGGTCTTGGTCCTGTCACCGCGCTCGACCGTGATCGCGCCGCTCGCGCGGACGGTCGGGATGTTGAACGAGTACGCGTTGGGCGAGCCGATGTGCGGCCTGCCGAGGCGGCTGAACAGGATGCGCAGCATCGCGTGGGCGTCGGTTGCCGTGCCCACGGTGGACCGCGGGTTGGCGCCCATCCGCTCCTGGTCGACGATGATCGCCGTCGTCAGGCCGTCGAGGACGTCGACCTCGGGGCGCGAGAGCGTCGGCATGAAGCCCTGCACGAACGCGCTGTAGGTCTCGTTGATCATCCGCTGCGACTCGGCGGCGATCGTGGCGAAGACCAGCGAGCTCTTGCCCGACCCGGACACCCCGGTGAAGACCGTGAGGCGCCGCTTCGGCAGCTCGACGCTGATGTCCTTGAGGTTGTTCTCGCGGGCACCCTGCACCCGGATCAGGTCGTGGCTGTCGGCGGTGTGCCCCGCGGCCGGCGTCGTGGTCCTCCCCGAGGCCTTGCTCACCGTGTCTCCATCCGTCGTACGTCGGGGCTCAGCGCAGCTCCTGGATCCGGATCATGTTGCCAGCCGGGTCGCGGACGGCGCAGTCCCGGACGCCGTACGGCTGCTCGGTCGGCTCCTGGACGATCTCGGCGTCGCTGGCCTGCAGCCGGTCGAAGGCGCCGTCGAGGTCCTTCGTTGCCAGCAGCAGCGCGGCGTAGGTGCCCTTGGCCATCATCTCGGCGATCGTCCGGCGCTCGTCGTCGGTCAGGCCGGGGTTGGCCGACGGGGGGTTCAGGACGATGGAGGTGCCGGGCTGGCCGACCGGGCCGACGGTGATCCAGCGCATCGTGCCCTGGCCGACGTCGTTGCGGACCTCGAAGCCGAGCAGGTCGCGGTAGAAGGCCAGCGAGGCCTCCGGGTCGTCGTGCGGGAGGAAGCTGGCGTTGATGGTGATGTCCATGCCGGTCACGCTAGGTGCAGCTGCAGCGGCGGGGCTTCTTGATTCCTGACCGGTCTGGTCACCTGCTTGGTCACGCAGGCCGGAAGGCCTCCGGTCACGCCTGCGGCCTCACGCCGGTAGCTGCTGGGGGACATGCCGACCAGCTCGGTGAACCGGGTGCTGAAGGTGCCCAGGGACGAGCAGCCGACCGCGAAGCAGACCTCGGTGACACTGAGCTCTCCCCGGCGCAGCAGGTCCATGGCGCGCTCGATCCGCCGGGTCATCAGGTAGGAGTACGGCGACTCGCCGTAGGCGAGCCGGAACTGCCGGCTGAGGTGCCCGGCCGACATGTTGACGCCACGGGCCAGCGCCTCGACGTCCAGCGGCTGCGCGTACTCCCGGTCCATCCGGTCCCGGACCCGCCGCAGCAGCGCCAGGTCGCGCAGGCGCTGGGCCTCAGCCGGGCTGCTCGTCACCTGCCCGATCGTGCCACGCCGGGCGCGCAAACGGCGGGGCGTCGAAGTCCCGGGTGGGTGACTCCGCCGTCACCAGGTCCGTTGCGAAGCTGAACGTGCTCTGCGTCTCCCCGACGGACACCCGGCCGACGACCTCGACGTCGAGCCCCACGTCTCCCGTCTCCGTGAACCCGGGCGCCATGGTCAACAGGGCCAGGTCGCTATCCGGTCCGATGGTGGTCGGCCCGACACCGGGCCGCAGCAGCGCCAGCACCTGACGCTCCCCCGTCCAGGCCAGCAGGTCGACGGCCGCGCCGTAGGGGTAGCGACGCTGGGGCAGCGCGGCGGTGGCCGCGGCTACCGGGTCGGCGCCACCCGCGTCGAGGAGAGCGACATCGGAGCGCAGGCCGTCGCCCGCCATCGCCAGCCACTGGCCGTCCGGCGACCACCGGCCGGTCGACAGTCCGGTGGCGTCGAGGCTGAGGGTGCGCCACTGCTCGCCGTCCCAGGTCGCCAGCCGCTCCCGCGGGTCGGTCTCCATCGCCGCCACCCTGCGCCCTGACGAGACCATGACCGGCAGTGGCGGGTCGGGCCACTGCTTCGCGTGCCAGATCTCTTCCAGGACCCGTCCCTTCGACGGTTCGAGCACGGCGTACCAGTGCTCCATGCCACCGACCTCGTGGATCGCCACACTGGCGCCGAGGTAGCGGCCGTCCGGCGACCAGCGCAGGTCCCACGGGTAGACGTTCAGGCCGGAGACGTCGAAGGCGGCACCGAAGTGCATGCTCCACACCGACGCCGTGGTGAGGTCGAGCACCCGGAGCCCGGCGCGCAGCGGACGGCCGTCCGCATGGAGCGCCCCCGACCGCCAGCCGTATGCCAGCCGGGTGCCGTCCGGTGACAGGGCGACGCCGGGCAGCTCGTCGTCGTACGACGCGGCGTCGTAGCCAGGCAGCCGGATCCGGTGGTACACCCCGTCCTCGGCCGTGACGACGTACGCACCGGTGGGGTTGGCGATGGCGACCGAGACCGGCCCGACAGCGAGGTCGGTCTCCAGCTCGAGACCGCCGTCGCCGGGCACGCCGTGGACCACCGACGGGATGCCCGGGCCGGTGCTCCTCCGCTGGTCCGGTCGCTCGACGGGCGACTGGTCACGGTCGCGGTCCACCTGCATGCCCACCGCCGTCAGCGTGGCGACGGCCGCGAGGCCGGCGGCGACCAGGGCGGCGGCACGGCGTCGCCGACGCTCCCGGCGGGCCTGCCGGGCCTGCTCCCACAGCCCGGCGGCATCGGCCCGGCCCGGCCCGGCCTGGTCGGCGATGCGGGTCAACAGGTCGTGCAGATCGTTGAGTGGCTCAGTCACGGCCCGCTCCGATCAGCTCGCCCAGGTGCGGTGCGACCGTCCGGAGCCGGTCGAGCGCCTGGCGATGGGTCGACTTCACCGTGCCCAGGGCGATCCCGAGGACGCGTGCCGTCTCGGACTCGGTCAGGTCCTCGTAGTAGCGCAGGACGAGGACCGTGCGCTGCTTGGTGGTCAGCAGGTCCAGGGCCCGCTCCAGCGACAGCTGCAGGTCGAGGTCGTCGGCCGACCCTGCCGGGTCCGCGGCGGAGAGCGGCAGGGACTCGGGCACTCCCCTGGCCCGGCGGCGCCACCACGAGACGTTCTCCGTGTAGAGGATCCGCCGGACGTAGGGCTCCGGCTCCCCCTCGATGCGCTCCCAGGCCATCGCGGCCTTGAGCAGCGCGGTCTGCACCAGGTCCTCCGCGAGCTGGTGGTCCCGGGTGAGCAGGAAGGCGGTGCGCATCAGCGCGCCGGACCGGGTCGCGACGAACTCGGCGAAGGCCGCCTCGTCCGCCATCGGCGCCATCCCTGCACCTCCTGGACCACCCATACACCCCTGATGACGTCACCGGGGCACGGCTCGGAGGGCACTCCGGTGCGAGTTTCCGGCGCTGCGTGTCGTGCCGTGGTCGACTTGCCCACCATGGGTCCGGTGCGGTTCGCCTTCCTCGAGCACGAGGGGCCGATCCCGTTCGCCCACCGCGGCGGCGCCGCGGACGGGCTGGAGAACTCCCTGGCCGCGTTCGCCCGGGCCGTCGACCTCGGCTTCCGCTACCTCGAGACCGACGTGCACGCCACCGCCGACGGCGTCCTGCTCGCCTTCCACGACCGCACCCTGGACCGGGTGACCGACCTGGTCGGACGGGTCGCGGAGCTGCCCTGGACCACCGTCCGGTCCGCCCGGATCGGCGGCCGGGAGCCGATCCCGCTGCTGGAGGACGTCCTGGGCACCTGGCCCGAGGTGCGGGTCAACATCGACGTGAAGCACCCGGGAGCGGTCGACCCCCTGGTCCGCGCGCTGCGGCGCACCGGTGCGGTGGACCGGGTCTGTGTGGCGTCGTTCTCGGAGCGGCGGCTGGCGGCCGTCCGCCGTCAGGTCGGCCCCGGGCTGTGCACCGCGCTCGGCCCCCGGGGGGTGGCGCTGCTCCGGGCGGCCGCCACCCACGACCGGGCCGCGCTGCTGGCCGGCCGGCGGCACCGGCTCGTGCCCTGCGCCCAGGTCCCCGACCGGTTCGGTCCCCTGCGGGTCGTGACCTCCGGTCTGGTCGACCTGGCCCACGGGCGCGGCCAGCGGGTGCACGTGTGGACGGTGGACGACCCGGCGGAGATGCACCGGCTGCTCGACCTGGGGGTCGACGGGCTGATGACGGACCGGCCGGAGACACTGCGTCAGGTGTTCCTGGACCGCGGCATCTGGGCGTGACGAGAGGGTGGACCACTGCCTGATCCGGCGCATCCGGCGGGCGGCCGGCTCCGGAAGCCCCGATGTCGGACCGGCCCGGGTCGTGCCTGGTCACAGGGTTCTCACAGTCGCCGCAAAGGTTTCCCGCAGCGGGTTGCCGCATCGTCGTTCGGGAATCCTGACGGGCGTCGGGACGTTCGACAGACGTACGACCGATGACCGGACCCGCGGACATGTGTCCCAGGTCACAGCGGCGGTGATCCACCGCTGACGGGGACCACCTCAGAAGGAGACCGACATGGCGGAGCGAGCACTGCGCGGCTCGCGGCTTGGCGCCCAGAGCTACGAGACCGACCTCGGTGTCGAGATGGCGCCGCGGCAGAGCGTGACCTACGACTGCCCCCGCGACCACCGGTTCACGATCCCGTTCTCCCTCGAGGCCGACGTGCCCGACGTCTGGGAGTGCACGGTGTGCGGCGCCGAGGCGCTGCGTGTGGACGGGACGCGTCCCGAGCCCAAGGCCGGAAAGCCGGCCCGTACCCACTGGGACATGCTCCTCGAACGGCGTAGCGTGAAGGACCTCGAGGTCCTGCTCGCCGAGCGGCTGGAGCTGCTGCGGGCAACGCCCGCGAGCAAGTCGTCCGGCCGGAGCCAGCGCAAGAGCGCCTGACCCCCCGCCCGACCGCCGACCGACCGACGGCACCCCCGAACGTCCCGGTCGCGCCTCTACCCCCCGGTGGCGCGGCCGGGACTTCCGCTGTCCGGACCCTTGCCCGGACCCTCCTGAGGTACGTCGCGCACCACCTCGCCCGGCACCACGGACCCCGACCCTCCGGGCGAGGTGCCCCGCCAGGCGGACGGCGGGATCCCGGTCCGCCGGCCGATGGCCGCGGCGGCCCGCCGGGCGACGAACCACCCGAGCATCCGGCGCGCCAGCGGACGGGTCACCGGGAGGATGAGGAAGAAGCCGAAGACGTCGGTCACGAACCCGGGCGTCAGCAGCAGGGTGCCACCGACCAGCACCAGGCCGGCGTCGGCGAGCTCCCGGCTGGGCAGCCGGCCGGTGGCGCTCGCGGTGCGCAGCGTGTCCCAGGCCCGGCTGCCCTCGCGCTTGACCAGCCAGGCTCCCAGGGCGCTCTCCACGAGCAGCAGGAACACGGTCGGCCAGGCGCCGATCACCTGTCCCACCTGGACGATGACCGCGATCTCGACGATGGGGACCACGAGGAACAGCACGACCAGCACGAGCCCCACGTCAGCGGCCTCCCCGTCGCAGCCGGGCACCGCGGTGTCCCCGCAGCGGCCGGGCAAGGCCCCAGACGGTGACCCGCCAGAGCGCCTCGCGCACGATCGCACCGCTCATCTTCGACACGCCGTGCTCGCGCTCCACGAACTCGATCGGCACCTCGACCACCCGCAGCCCCTGCGACACCGCCCTCCGGGCCAGGTCGACCTGGAAGCAGTAGCCCTGGCTGGCCACGGCGTCCAGGTCGAGCTTGTCCAGCGTCTCGCGGCGGAAGGCCCGGAACCCGCCGGTGGCGTCCCGCAGCCCCAGGCCGAGCGCCACCCGGACGTAGGTGTTGCCCCCTCGGCTGAGCAGCTCCCGGGAGCGCGGCCAGTTGACGACCGAGCCGCCGGGCACCCACCGGGACCCGAGGACGAGGTCGGCGTCCTCGAGAGCGGCGAGCAGGTCGGGCAGCTGCTCGGGCTGGTGCGACCCGTCGGCGTCCATCTCCACCAGCACGTCGTAGCCGCGCTGCAGCCCCCAGCCGAAGCCGGACAGGTAGGCGCTGCCGAGCCCCTGCTTCCCGACCCGGTGCAGGACATGGACCTGCCGGTCCTCGGCAGCAAGGCGGTCCGCGATCTCGCCGGTGCCGTCCGGGCTCGCGTCGTCGACGACCAGCACGTCGGCGGTGGGCACCGCCCTCCTCACCCGCTCCACGACCGGCTCGAGGTTGAGCCGTTCGTCGTACGTCGGGACGACCACGAGGACCCGCCCCTGCGGGCCCGGTCCCGCTTCCGTCGTCACCGCTCGCTCCTCTCGGCCGCGCCGTCCCGGCGCCGGCGGCCCAGCACCACCGCGGCCCCGGCCGCGGCCACGCCGAGACCGGTCAGCAGCCACTCGGGGCCGGCGCCGACCCTGGTCGCCAGGGTCCGGCCGTCGTGCAGCGCGACCGTCGTGACCAGGGTGCGGGCCGCCCGCTCGGGGGCCTGGGAGACGACGTCGCCGTCGGGGGCGACCACGGCGCTGATCCCGCTGGTGGCGGCCACCAGCACGGTGCGACCGTGCTCGACCGCCCGCAGCCTGGACATCGCCATCTGCTGCTGCGGCTGCCCGGTGCCGTTGTAGGTCGCGTTGTTGGTCTGGACGACCAGCACGTCGGCGCCGCCGGTGACGACGTCGCGGACCAGCCCGTCGTAGGCGACCTCGAAGCAGATGACGTCGCCGACGGCGGCCGGCCCGACGTCGAGGTTGCCCGGCCGGTCGCCGGCGTAGAAGTCGCGCGGGATCTGGTCGAGGCGCTCGATCCAGCCGCTCAGCTGGGCCCGGAACGGGATGTACTCGCCGAACGGCACCGGGTGCCGTTTGACGTAGCGCTCCCCCGGGCCGGTCTGCGGGTCCCACACGACACCGCTGTTGCGCACGTGGTCGGGGCCGGGGCCGTCGACCAGGGTGCCGACGAGCACCGGCACCCCCGCGTCGCGGACCGCACCGTCGATCAGCCGCCGGGCCGAGGGGTTGGTGAACGGGTCGATGTCCGACGCGTTCTCGGGCCACACGACCAGGTCCGGCGCGGCCACCCGGCCGGCCCGCACGTCGTCGGCCAGCCGGTGGGTGGCGTCGACGTGGTTGCGCAGCACCTGCTCGCGCTCCCCGAGGAAGTCCATCCCCTCCCCCGGCACGCCACCCTGGACCAGGGCGACAGTCACCTCGCGGCCCGCGCCCGCGCCGGTCGGCACGGCCAGGCCCAGCACCGGCACGGCGACCGCCGCTGCCAGCGCCGCGGCGGCGGACCGGACGGCCCGTCGCCGGAGTGCGACGACGGCGGCGGCGAGCAGGGCCGCACACGTCGCGGTCGCGAAGGTCACCAGCGGCGCACCGCCCAGCGCGGCCACGGCGGTGAGGGGGCTGGCGGTCTCGGCGAAGGCGAGCCGGCCCCACGGGAAGCCGCCGAAGGGCAGCCGGTCCCGCGCCGCCTCCTGCGCCACCCAGAGGCAGGCCGCCCAGAGCGGCCACCCGGGCAGCCGGAGGACCCCGGGGAGCAGCGCCCCGGTCAGTGCCAGGAACGCGGCCTCGAGCGCGGCGACCAGGAACCAGGCGTCGGGCCCGATGACGGTGAGCCACGACAGCAGGGGCAGGAAGGTGGCGAGTCCGTGCACGAGTCCGACCAGCGCGCCACGGCGCGCGGTGAGACCCCGGCACAGGAGGAACAGTCCTGCGACGCCGACCGGGGCCAGCAGCCAGAGGTCGTACGGCGGGAAGGCCAGGGCCACCGCCGCACCGGTCAGGGCCGCGCCGCCGAGCCGCGGGCCGAGCGAGCCCTGCGCCGGACGCCACCGGCGACGGTCCCGGGCATCGGCCGGCCCGGCCGACCCGCGCACGGCGCGTCCGTCGTCGTCGGTCGAGGGGGGCACGGTGCCACCGGTCGCCGTGCTCGTCACAGGGTCGTCCTCCGCGGGTGCTGCCGGACCGGTGCTCGACCGTACAACGGGAGCCGCCGCGGGGCCGTTCCTTGGTGCGGGTCGGCAAGCCCCGGAGACGGGTCAGGGCCCGCACCGCCCTTCGGACCGACGTCGTCCCGGCCGGCTGCCGGGTCGAACGCCGTTGTCTACTGGGCGGTCGGGCCCTTCCCGTGTCTCACCCCCGACGGAACCTCCCCGGCTGTGCGACGGCGGCGATCGGACCTGGCACCCGGACGGCACTTGCGCATTGCGCCGCCCCGCGCCCGAAGCCGGCTGGTGGTGTCGCGAAGAGGTAGCCGTAGCGGGTGTCCTGCGGTGGACGGGCCTTACCTAAGTGCGCCTGAGTCACGCTTGTCAACCGTCCCCTGACCTGCACCGATACGCATCGTCGCAGGTGAACGGGGGGTGGTCCGAACGGGCCATTTTCGTTGACCTGCAAGGGATTCGGCGTGTCGCGTCCGATGCGCCAGAGGCAATCGCCCGATCGGACCATTGACGGGACCGGTGCCAGTCCCCTAGGTGCGCGGCGGCACCACCACGGTGCCGGTCGCCGTGGTGGCGACGACCGGCGGGTCGAGGACGACGGCAGCCGACTCGGCGGCCCCGGCCCGCTCGTCTGCCCGGCAGACCACCCGCGCGACGAGCTCCAGGGTGCGGCTCCTGGTGCCCGCCCTGGTGAGCGTCGCCTCCACCTCGACGACGTCGCCGGCACGCACCGGCGCGCGGAACTGCACGTCGCCGTACGACGCGAAGAGCCCTTCGTCGCCGTCGGTGCGGATGCACATCTCGGTGGCGACGTCGCCGAAGAGGCCGAGCACGTACGCGCCGTCGACCAGGTCGCCGGCGTAGTGCGCATGCGAGTACGGCACGTACCTGCGGTGTGTGACCGACATGCCCACCATCCCGGCCGCTGCGGGCCGGCCCTGCTCCGCGGTCTGGTCGGTCATCGGCCTGCTCCTCCGGTCTGGCGTTCGGTCAGGGCGTGCACGAGGTAGCTGGCGACCTCGCCAGGCGTGGTCCCGCGGCCGAAGATGCGGTCGACCCCGAGCTCCTCGGTGGCGTGCTCGTCGAACCTGGGGCCGCCGACGACGAGCAGCGGCGCCTGCCCGGCCGGGTAGGCCTCACGGAAGGCGGCCGACATCTCGCGGGTGTTGTTCAGGTGCGCGTCGCGCTGGGTCACCACCTGGGACACCAGCACGGCGTCGGCCTTCTCGGCGCGGGCCCGCGCGACCAGGTCGGGCACGAGGACCTGCGCACCCAGGTTGACCACCTTGAGCTCGCGGTAGTACTCGAGCCCCTTCTCGCCGGCGAACCCCTTGATGTTGAGGATCGCGTCGATGCCGACCGTGTGCGCGTCGGTCCCGATGCAGGCGCCGATGACGACGATCTCGCGGCGGAGCCGGGACTTGACCGCGGCGTTGACCTCCTTCGGCGACAGCAGCGGGTACTCCCGCTCGAGCACCTTGACGGCCGAGAGGTCGACCAGGTGGCTCACCGAGCCGTAGACGACGAAGAAGGTGAAGTCGGGCCCCACCGGCTTGGCGTGCACGACGAGCGCCGGGTCCATCCCCATCTTCCGGGCCAGCTGCAGGGCCGCTCCCTCGGCGCGCTTGTCGTGCGGCACCGGAAGGGTGAAGGACATCTGCACCATGCCGTCGCCGGTGGTGTCGCCGTACGGCCGGACGATCTTCTTCCGGCTCATCGGGCACCTCCCCGGGCCGTCGGAGCCGGGTCGTTGTCGAGCACGTCGGTGGCCGGGTTGTAGTAGCCGGTGGTCGTGCGCACCACGCCGTCGAAGCCCTTGCCCCTGTCGGCCGGGCGCTTCATCAGGCCGAAGGTCCCGTCGCCGATGGCCTCGAGCAGCGGGGCCCTCCCCGGCTCGGCGACGATCGCCTCCAGCAGCTCGACGGCTTCGTCGAGCACCTGGTGCGCCCGGGTCTGGATGAAGCCCCCCGGAGCCGGTCGGAAGTCCTCGTGCAGGTTGCCCGCGGCGTCCAGGACGTAGCGGACGTTCTGCAGCGCCAGGTCACGGTCGGACAGGAACGGGGTGACCACGGCCTCGGTCATCATCCCCACCAGCAGGATGCCCTGGTCGGTCAGCGCGCCCACGAGGTTGAAGAACCCGTCGAGCAGGTAGCCGCGGAACACGTCGCCGGTCATGTGCCGGGTCGGCGGCATCCACTTCAGCGGAGCCTCCGGGAACAGCTCACGGGCCAGCAGCGCGTGCGCCAGCTCGAGGCGGAACGAGTCGGGCAGGTCCGGGTTGATCTCGAACGCGTGACCGAGGCCGAGCTGCCAGTCCTCCAGCCCGGCTTCCTTGGCGAAGTACTCGTTGAGCAGCTGGCTCACGGTCACCGTGTGCGCCTCGTCCACGGCGTCGGCGGTGGTGAGGTAGTTGTCCTCGCCGGTGTTGATGATGATGCCGGCCCGGGCGTGCACCTGCCGCGAGAAGCGCTGGTCGACGAAGGTGCGCACCGGGTTGATGTCGCGGAACAGGATCCCGTACATCGAGTCGTTGAGCATCATGTCGAGCCGCTCGAGCCCGGCCAGGGTGGCGATCTCCGGCATGCACAGGCCGGAGGCGTAGTTGGTCAGCCGTACGTAGCGGCCGAGCTCCTTGGACACGTCGTCCAGCGCGGCGCGCATCAGGCGGAAGTTCTCCTGCGTCGCGTACGTCCCCGCGTAGCCCTCGCGGGTCGCGCCCTCGGGCACGTAGTCGAGCAGGGACTGGCCGGTCGACCGGATGACCGCGATGACGTCGGCGCCCTCGCGGGCCGCGGCCTGCGCCTGCGGGATGTCCTCGTGGATGTCGCCGGTGGCCACGATGAGGTAGATCCACGGCTTGCGGGGCGCGTCGCCGATCCGACGGACCAGCCGCTCGCGCTCGGTGCGGCGGGCGTCGATCCGGCGCACCCCGCGGGCGACCTCGCGCCGGGCCGCCCGGCGGGCCCGGTCGGCGTCACGGCCCTCCGGGAGCCGGAGGCCGACCCGGCCGGCCGCAGCGCGCTGCGCCAGGGCGGTCACCGCGTCGGCGCCGCCACCTCCCCCGCGCAGGACGGCGTCCCAGACCGGCAGCGCCACCCCGTGCTCGAGCCCGACCTCGTCGCGCACGGCGTCGACCAGCCGGTTGACCCAGGGCGTGCCGTCGACGTCGGCGCCGTGCACGCCGGCCAGCCGGAGCACCGCGCGCTCCACCGAGACCGTGCTGTGGGTGCGGGCCAGCGCCACGATCGGGCGACCGGCGCGACGGGCCAGGGCCCGGGCCTGACGGACGGTCGCCGGGTCGAGGTCCAGCTTGCCCGCTGACCGACGGCTCACGGACGGGTTCCTCTCGGACGGCTGTTACGACGGAAGACTTGCGGCAGCACCCCACGCGGGCCGCGGATCGTCCGTCATTGTGCCGTACGATCGGATCGGTCAGCGCGCCACCGCCGTGTCGCGCCCCCACCGAGGCCTCTTGTCGGTCATCCTTCTGGTCAAGTCCCCTACGCCGGGCGCCCGTGCATGGGACAGTAGCGCCCGGTTTGTCCCACTCGAGATCATCTGCGGGTCCGCCGCAGCGCACAGACGGGCGAGATCAGCGCGCATGCACCAGCACCGCCGGCAGCACCAGCACCCGCACCACCCGCAGCACCCGCAGCGCTCGCGCCCTGCCCGCAGGCGCCGCGCCCTGGGCGCCCTGCTGGTCCCGGCGCTCGGGCTCGGGGTGGTCGCCGGCCCGGCGCCGGTCTCGCTCGCCGACTCGGTCACCCCGGGGGCGCCGCCGATGCCCGCGGCCCTGTCGCCGGGCAAGGTCACCGCGCCGGTCTTCCCGCTGCGGTCGGTGCCGGCGTACGCCGTGACGACGAGCGTCGCTGCCCGGGTCAAGCCGTACTCCGGCGGGCTGGACAAGCGCTACCGGGTGCCGACGCCGGCCGGCTCGGTCCTGCTGTGGGGCGACTGGAACCGCGACGGCGCCTACACCCCGGCGGTCTTCACCAACGGGCACTGGGTCGTCTACGACGCGATGATCGGGCCCGCGCCGGCGCCCGCGCGCGAGTTCGACTTCGGCGCCGTGGGCGACAAGCCGGTCGTGGGTGACTGGAACCGCGACGGGCGCACCGACGTGGGAGTCGTCCGGGGCAGCACCTGGCTGCTGCGGAACCGGCCCGACGCGGGCGGCACCTGGCGCCGGATCGGCTTCGGCAGGGCCACCGACACCCCGGTCGTCGGCGACTGGGACGGCGACGGCCGCGACGGCATCGGCGTCGTGCGAGGCAACCACTTCTTCCTGCGCAACAGCCCCACCAAGGGCAAGCCGAGCTACGACTACACGTTCGGCAGGGGCTCCGACACCCCGGTCGTCGGCGACTGGGACGGCGACGGCACCGACTCGGTCGGCGTGGTCCGCGGCTCGACCTGGTTCGAGCGCAGCCGCAGCACCGTCAAGAAGACCCGGCCCAATGTCACCAAGGTCGTCGTCCCCCGGCCGCGCGACCCGCTGGCCCGGCCGGCGCCCTGGCCGACCCCGGCCGGCAAGACCGCGGCGGCCTGCCCGACGGCCTCGGCGGGGGTCTCCAACCGCCCGCAGGTCGGCGCCACGGTGGTGCGCAGCGCCATCCTCGACAAGTCCGTGCCCTACGACCCCGCGGACCCCAACGTCGGCGCCAACCCGGTCTTCCAGGTGCGGGCGGCCCTGCTCGAGTCGGAGCGCTACCTGCTCGGGGCGCAGTACCTCGAGAAGTGGTTCGGCTCGCGGAACCAGCGCTTCACCGACATCCTGGCCCGCGGCGACGTGCAGGAGTACACGGTGCGCCGCCCCGCCATGGCGGCACTCACCACGGCGGTCGCGGCGCGGACCGGTGCGCACAGCGATGCCCTCGCCGGCCGCACCCGAGACGAGGCGATCCGCTACACCGACTGGCTGGTGCGCTCGATCGCCTGCGAGCACGTGGCCGTCACCCCCGGCGGCTGGGGGGCCGGCTGGCAGACCGCGCACTGGGCGTTCCTCACCGGCGAGGCGGCCTGGCTGGTGTGGGACAGGCTCACCCCGCAGACCCGTGAGTACGTCGCGCAGATGGTCGTATACGAGGCCGACCGGCGGCTGATGGTCTCGCCGGAGTACTGGGCCGACGCCAACGGCGTGGTGGTCACCCCCGGCGACACCAAGGCCGAGGAGAACTCGTGGAACGCCGGGGTGCTGGACCTGGCGGCCTTCATGATGCCCAAGCACCCCCAGGCTCCGAACTGGCGTCGCCGGGCCGTCGACCTCGAGACGGCGGCCTACGCTCGCTTCTCGGACAACACGTCGACCACGCCGGTCAACGGCGTGCCGCTCCAGGAGCGCCTCGACGGCTCCAACGTCTACGACAACGGGACGCTTGAGAACCACCGCGCGATCCACCCCGACTACATGACCAACATCCAGCAGTCCTGGTGGGCGGCGGACCTGGCCGGGCTGGCCGGCAAGAGCGTGCCGCAGGCCGCGTTCCACAACGCTGCCCTGGTCTACGGCGCCCTCAGCACGGTCAACCTGCCGGCGGGGTCGCCCTCACCGGCCAACGGTGCGCCGTACGCCGAGCCGGGCGGCACGATGTACCGCCCCGGCAGCAACGACATCTACTACCCCCAGGGCTCGATCTGGGGCACGGTCCGGAGGGCTCACTTCGTCAGCTTCGACGCCCATGCCCTGGCCTACGGCCTGGACTCGGCGGCGGCCTGGTCGGCCCGGGACGCGCTGGCGCAGCACGTGAACGGGCAGCTGCTGCTGGTGGCGAACAACGGCACCGGCGACGGCCGCACCTACAGCTACGACCCGGTGGTGGCCAACAGCCAGGAGAGCTACAACGGCCGCGAGGAGTACGCCGCCTCGCAGCTCGCCGCCGGCTGGCTGGCCCTGTACGTGAGTGCCAACGCCTGGGACCGGACGTTCAACCTGCCGCCGCTCAACACCACGCGCTACGCCCCGCTGCCGCCGCTCACCCAGGCGCAGACCGGCTGGTTCGGCGTCACGTCGGGCTCGAGTCCGGACGGTGAGCGCCTCAGCCCGTAGCCGCCGTGGTCCGTGAGGCCGATAGCGTCGGGGCCGACCGACCGACGACGACCCAGCAGGGGGACCGCGGATGATCTACGTGCTGACGCGCGCGGTCTGCCTGGCGCTGTTCAAGGTCCTGTGGCGCCCGGTGGTCGTCGGGCGGGAGAACATCCCGCCCGACGGCCCGGTGATCCTGGCCAGCAACCACCTCTCGTTCATCGACAGCATCGTGATCCCGCTCGCGGTCTCCCGCCGGGTCGTCTTCCTGGCCAAGGCGGAGTACTGGGAGGGCCGCTCGCTGGCCAGCCTGCCGCGCCGGCTGTTCTTCCGGACCTTCGACGCGGTGCCGGTGCAGCGCGAGCAGCAGCGGGACGCGCAGGCGTCCCTCGACCTGGCCCGGCAGGTGCTCGCCCGCGGGGACGCCTTCGGCATCTACCCCGAGGGCACCCGCTCGCGCGACGGCCGGCTCTACCGCGGCCGCACCGGCGTGGGCTGGCTGTCCATGGCCGCCGACGCGCCGGTCGTGCCGGTGGGACTGGTCGGGACCGACCGGGTGCAGCCGGTCGGGGCGACGGTTCCCCGGGTTCACCGGGTCCGGATCACCTTCGGGCCGCCGGTGCGACCGGAGGACTACGCCGACCTGCCCCCTGGCCGGGCCCGGCGCCAGATCACCGACGCGGTGATGGACTCGGTGGCCGCGCTGACCGGGCAGCCTCGGGCGGACGGCTACAACGACCACGTGCCGGTCGACGCCCAGCGGTCCGCCTGAGGTGGCCGCCGTCCGGCGCAGCGCCGGGATCCTGCTCTACCGCCGGGACCCGGACTCGGTCCGGGTGCTCCTGGCGCACCTGGGCGGGCCGCTGTGGGCGCGGCGCACCGACGGGTCCTGGACCGTTCCCAAGGGCGAGCCGGACCCGGGCGAGGAGCTCCAGGCGGCCGCCCGGCGCGAGTTCGCCGAGGAGCTCGGCCTGCCGGTGCCGGCGGGACCACTCCTCGACCTCGGCGAGGTGACGCAGCGGAGCGGCAAGGTCGTCAGTGCGTGGGCGCTGGAAGGCGACCTGGACCCTGAGGCGGTCGTGCCGGGAACCTTCGAGATGGAGTGGCCGCGCGGGTCGGGCCGGCTCGGCGTCTTCCCCGAGGTCGACCGGGCCGCCTGGTTCACGCCGGACGAGTGCCGCGGGCCCCTGGTCCAGGCGCAGCTGACCTTCGTGGACCGACTCGTCGCCCACCTCGCCGGCCACCCCTGACGGGGCGCAGGTCAGGCGGCGTGGATGGTGCGGCCGCGCACGACGGTCCGCCGGCAGGCCGGCACGCCGTCGGCGAGCCGGTCCGCCGTGGGCAGCCCGTCGGAGATGCCGTCGGCGATGCCGTCGGCGAGGTCCCACACGGCGAAGGTCGCGGGCGCGCCGGCCGTCAGGACCCCGTCGGCGTCCCGCTTGGCCGCCAGCCAGCCGCCGCGGGTGTGCGCGGCGAAGGCCTCGGCTGTGGGCAGGCCCGACCCCTCCGTGTGGTGCCGCACCGCCGCGAGCACCGACCCCCACGGGTCGACCGGCGTGACCGGCGAGTCCGAGCCGAGGGCGACGGTGACGCCGGCAGCGGCCATCGCCGCGAACGGGTTCAGGCCGAGGGCACGATCGACGCCGAGGCGCCGGGCGTACATCCCCTCGGGACCGCCCCAGAGCCGGTCGAAGGCCGGCTGCACCGACGCCACCACGCCCAGGCGCGCGAGGACCGGCAGCATCTCGGCCGGCGGCATCTCGAGGTGCTCGATCCGGTGCCGCGCCGCGCGGACGACGGCGGTGCCGAGCTGCTGCTCGGCCAGGTCGAGGCCGGTCCAGATCTCCACCAGGGCACCGTCGCCGATCGCGTGGAAGCCGGCCTGCAGGCCGGCGCGGGTGCAGGCGACGACGTGGTCGCGGACCTCCGCCGCGTCGAGGTAGCCGTGCCCGGCATGGTCTGCGTCCGTGTACGGCGCGCGGAGGTACGCCGTGTGCGACCCGATGGACCCGTCGGCGAACAGGTCACCCGCCGCGCCGGCCGCCCCCAGCTCGCGCGCGAGGGCGACTCCCTCGGCGCCGGCCTGGCCCCAGTAGGGCACCACCTCGGGGCCGGGCTCCTCGCCCGTCAGGGCGAGCAGGGCACGCAGGTCGTCGACGCTGGAGATGTCCGGTCCGGCCAGCTCGTGCACGCAGCCCACACCGAGCGAGGCCGCCCGGTCCAGCGCCGCCCGCTGCACCGAGCGGCGCTGCTCCGGCGTCACCGACTCGCGGGCGACGCGCCGCACGACGTGGTGCGCGTCGCGGGTCAGGTGGCCGGAGTCGTCGAAGCCGGGCTCGGTGCGGGCTTCGGGGGCCGCCGCCAGCAGGGCGGAGGACACCACGGCCGAGTGCACGTCGACCCGGCTGAGGTAGACCACCCCGCCGTACGACGCCCGGTCGAGCTCCTGCCGGGTCGGCGGGCGCCCCTCGGGCCAGCCGGTCTCGTCCCAGCCGTGGCCGAGCACCACCCGGCCTCGGGTCGCCCGGCCGGCCTTCTCGACCCGGTCGAGGCAGTCGGCGAGGGAGGTGGCCCCGGTGAGGTCGAGACCGGTGAGCGCCAGCCCGGTGGACGTCGTGTGGACGTGGGCGTCGACGAAGGCAGGTGTCACCAGCTGACCCGCGAGGTCGACCACCGCGTCGGCGCCGTCCTCGTGCGGCCGGGGGTCGCGGCCGATCCAGGCGACCGCGCCCCCGCTGACCAGCAGCGCCGTGGCGGCGGGGTCGTCCGGGCTGTGCACCCGCCCCGCGCGGAAGAGCGTCGTGGGCGCGTCGGGCATCGGGTCAGTCTGCCAGCCGGCGCTCGAAGAGCCGCCGGGCACCGGGCTCGGCCCGGAGCAGGTCCAGCGCGGTCGCCGCGTGGCCGGGGACGTAGCCGTTGCCGATCAGCATGGTGACGTCGGCGGCCAGCCCCTCGGCGCCGAGCGCGGCGGCCGAGAAGGACGTCGCCATCGAGAAGAAGACCACCGTGCCGCGGTCGGCCGTCGAGAGGACGGCGCCGTGCTCGCAGCCGGGGACGTCGACGCAGACCACGGTGACGTCCGCGGCCCGGCCGAGGGCGCCCTCGACCGCGGCGGCGAGCGCGACCGGGTCGCGGGCGTCGGCGACGGCCACCGCGTCGGCGAGCCCGGCCTCGCGCAGCAGCTCGGCCTCCTCGTCGAACGGCACCACGCCGACCGTGCGAGCAGCCCCCGCCCGCCGGGCGGCGGCCAGCGAGAGCGAGCCGCTCTTGCCGGCTCCGCCGACCACGGCCACGGTGGGCGCCTCGTAGCCGCGCACGACCCGGTCGGTCAGGGCAGGCGCTCCGCAGACGTCCAGCACGGCCATCGCGAGCTCACCGGGCAGGTCGTCGGGCAGCACCGCGGCGATCGACCGGCCGAACAGGATCGCGTGACCTTCGGCCGGCACCTGCTCGGACCGGCCGTCCCAGGACGCCAGCCCGTCGGTGATCCGCAGCGGGGTCAGCGACAGCGACACGAGGGTGGCCACCCGGTCGCCCACGGCGAGCCCGAGGGGCGACTCGGGGCCGACCTCGTCCACGACCCCGACCAGCATGCCGCCGGACCCGGTCACCGGGTTCTGCATCTTGCCCCGGGCGGCGACGATCTCGAGCACCTCGCGGCGTACCGCGTCGCCGTCCCCGCCGTGCTTGGTCGCGAGCTGCCGGAACGACGCCGCGTCCAGGTTGAGGCGCTGCACGGCGACCCGCACCTCGTCGGGGGCCACCTCCGGGCGGTCGTCGAGGCGCTGGGCGGCCTGCGGGAGCGTGCCGGCGGGCTCGAGGACCCGGTGCAGCCCGACGGGCGAGGACGGCCTCGACGGGCTCGTGGCGGCGGTCACAGACGGAGATCTTACGGTGAGATGTTGGATCCACCGAATGTCCTC
>Ga0210115_1000116_pt1 | contig 19951 bp, 19 predicted proteins | sample MayberryNW_TuleB_2_FD_185526 | JGI IMG/M metagenome (GOLD analysis project Ga0210115, IMG submission 185526) | Wetland microbial communities from San Francisco Bay, California, USA, that impact long-term carbon sequestration - MayberryNW_TuleB_D2... | ecosystem: Environmental > Aquatic > Marine... | reverse complement strand
ATGCGCCCAGACCGCGAGGGCCACCAGGAGTGCCCAGCCCACCCAGTCGCGCGTGCGGTCCTCCTGTACCGCTCGAACCAGGAAGAACGCCGAGGCGGTGAGGAGCAGGAGTACGAGCGTGTAGCTGCGGGCGTCGCGTGCGTAGCCGACGAAGGAGACGTTCACGCACATGAGGAAGACGGCGAGCACCGCTGTGGTGCTGTCGAATAGGCGTCGCCCTAGGACGTAGAGGAACGGCAGCGTGGCTACCGCGAACGCCATCGACGGCAGCCGAACCCACGCTTCATCGCCGCCGAGCTTGAGCCACAGCGCGAGCAGCGCGTGGTATAGGGCCATGTTGGACTCCACGCCGAAGACGTAGTCCGCGAAAGCTCGCGGCCCGAGGCCCGCGATCTCGAGGCTCACCAGCTCGTCGAAGAAGAAGGGCCTCTGCGCGTATGAGGGTAGGACGAGCGCGAGGGTCACGAGCATGGCAAGGCCGACGACGAGGACGCCGACCGGAAGCGTGCGCGCCCGCGTAAGGATCAGCGCACGGGTTGCCATCGTCGCTGCAGGAGGCGTTTGCCGCGGCCGCTCAGTGCCGGAACGAGCGGCATCGCGGCGTGTCGCGGCAGCGCCCTGAGCGTCGTCAGCGGGTCGCAACCCAACGCACGGGCAAGCTCGACGAGAGCCGCTCGGTATCGGCGCAGGCTCGTGGCTAGCTGGGCTGCCGCGAAGAGGTGGTAGAGCGCCTCGGCACGTCGTTCGAGCGGACCGCCCTGCTGCTCGGGGTGCCGCTCGAAGTAGCGGTCGACAACGAGGCGGTACCCGCGAATCCCCTCGGGCACGTTACGGCTGTTCATCTTCCCGTGCGTGCGATAGCGCGTGGCAATGCGGCGGTCGCCGCGCACGGGAACGAGCTCGAATGCGCGCAGCGCGTAGTCCCAGTCCTGCGAGACGACGATGGAGGGCTCCCAGGGCCCGATTTCCTCGACGACGCGTCGCGGATAGAGCAGCGAGTGGACGGTGGTCGCGAAGCGGTTGAGCAAACAGGCCTCGGCGACCCGCCCTTGCCGGTCGCTCGCAATGGTCGAGACGGGACGGAGGCGGTGGTCGCAGACGAGAGTTGCCCCGTACGTGACGATGTCCTCCTCGCCGCGCGTGAGCGCGAGGAGATGCGCGGTCGAGTCCTCGACGATGACGTCGTCGCAGTCGATGAAGCGGAACCAGTCACCACGCGCGGCCTCGATACCCGCGTTTCTCGCTCGTGCGACGCGTCCGTGGGGCACACGGATTTGATGCAGACGCTCGTCCTCGATCCCTCCGAGGAGCTCGGAGACCGGGACCTCGGAGCCGTCGTCGACGAGGATCAGCTCGATCCGGCACCCACGTTGACCGAGCGCGCTGGTCACAGCCTCGCGAAGCCACGACGGCTCCGGATTCCAGGCGGCCATGACGAGGCTGACGAGCGGCGTCTCCACGATCTGGGTCATGGGCGAAGATGCGACGGGTGACGATCTCGGGACTCGGCTTCGGGCGCACCGCGGCACTCCTGCTCGGCTTCGCGCAGCGCCTCTCCGGTCGACGTGCCGGGCTCGTCCTCGTCTACCACCGGCTCGCAGCGCAAAGCGGCGACCCGGCGCGCGAGCTCATCCCGGCGCACGCGGTCGCGCTGTTCGAGGCGCACATGCGCCTGCTGCTCTCCCGATACCGCGTCGTCCCGGCCGACCACCTGCTCGCGGCCGTCGCGTCGCGGCGACGTGGCCGCCGCTTTCCGGTCGCGATCACGTTCGACGACGATCTCGCCTCGCACGTCGAGCTCGCGGCTCCCGTTCTCGCTCGCCTCGAGGCTCCCGCGACGTTTTTCCTCACGGGAGCGACGCTCGAACGGCCCGTCCCCTCCTGGTGGGAGCAGCTCCAGCGGACCGTCGACCGCGGCCGAGGGATACCGGTCGAAGGCAGAGGCATTCACGAGCACGCGGAGCGGATAGAGGGGATGAGCCGCGCGGAGCGTGATGCCGTCGTCGCGCAGCTCGACGACGGAGGCGGCGAGCCGGGGCTGCGAGCCACTCAGGTACGCGAGCTCGCGGACGCGGGGTTCGCGCTCGGCTTCCACACGCTCCGCCACGAGCGGCTGACCGAGCTCGACGACGACGCTCTCGCCGAAGCGCTCGTCCACGGCCGGGCGGAGCTCGAGGAGATCGCGGGACAAGGGATCCATTCGATCGCCTATCCGCACGGCAAGGCGGACGAGCGGGTTGCACGGGCCGCGCAGGCGGCCGGCTACAGGCTCGGCCTCACGGGCCGATACGAGCCCGTCCTCGCCACGACGGATCCGCTCCTGCTCGGCCGGTTCGTTCCGTCGTTCGAAACGCTCGACCGTTTCGCGTTGCAGCTCGTGGGCGTGCTCCGCAGGTCGCCTCATCGGTAGAGCTCCAACCACTCGGGAGCGCGCGCCACGCGCTCGCCGTCGCTCAATGCGCCGGGGACGACTCCCCGTCGCGCGCTGACCATGGCGAAGGCGGACGGCCCGAGAAACGCACCCGCTGCGCGGAGCAGGTTCGCGGGCGCAACCGACCCCCGCACGTACGTCCGCGCAGCCGCCCTACGCCGACCCGCCCGAAGATGACCGGCGGCCGCCCACCGGGCGAACCGGGCCCGATCGAAGTCGACGCCCGCGCGGTCGGCAGCATCACGATGCCTTTCTCGCAGGTAGTCGAACTCCGCGAACACGTCGCGCCGATCGACGAGCAGCATGCTCGTCGGATGCACGAGGAGCGCGACGAGGACGTCCTCCACCACCGCAGCCTGGGCCGTCTGAGCAAGCCGGATCCAGAGATCCCAGTCCGCGAGCTGAAAGAGCCCCTCGTCGAACCCGCGGCTCGCCTCGAGCACGTCGCGTCGCGCGATGACGTTCGATGCTCCGCCCCAGAGGACGTTCCAGCGAAGGAGGTCCCGAGCGAGAGTGCTCGGCGGCGGCGGCGCGTGCCCGTACACCAGCTGACGCGCCTCGTCGACCCAGACGGCGCCGGCATACGCGAATCCGGCGGCACCCGCCCGCGCGGCGTCGACCTGTGCCCGCAGCTTGCGTGGCGACCAGAGGTCGTCGTCGTCGAGGAATGCGACCCACTCCCCGCGTGCCTCGCGCAGCCCGGCGTTGCGGGCAGCGGCCACGCCACGCGGCTCGGGATGACGGACGCACCGCACGCGTGGATCGTCGAGGCCGGGAAGGTCGTCCGCCGCTTGCGTCGTGGACCCGTCGTCCACGACGATCACTTCCACGTCCACTCCTGTTTGGACGAGAGCCCCACGAAGCGCCGTGCGGGAGAGCACGGACCAGCGGTCCCGGGTGGGGACGACCACGCTGACGGCAGCCGACGCGGCCGTCACCGGAGCCCTCCCGAGGGCGCAACGCTGGCGTGGAGGAGGGTGTAGACGGACGCCCACGAGCCTTGCCTCATCTGCTGGTGTCTCCGGCGTTCGCGTGCGGCTGCGCCGACCGTCGGCGCGCGGGATCGATCGACGCCCGCGCCCGACGGAGCTGTCGTCGGATAGGCCCGGGGAGGAGATCGCGGATGGCCTCGCCGATCACCTCGCCGACGGGAAGGTCCCGGTAGCTGCGCTCGACGTCCACGCCGAGCGCGGCGACCCTTTCGATCTGCTCGACGACGCGCCGGATATACGGGGCATAGAGCAACGCAGCCTGGTCGCCGGGGATCTCGTAGCTCCGATCCACGGCCCAGACCACGGCCTCACCTGCATGCGTGAGCCCGTAGCGCCTTCCAGCGAGCCCGACGCGGCGCGGAAGGGTAAATCCGCGGTAGAGCCGGAGCGACTGGAAGTGGTAGAAGACGAGTCGATCTCGCTCGGCGTACAGCCGACCGTCCTGCCGCTGGACGTGGACGTCTCGTCCGTTCCACGGGGCCAAACCCATTCCCGGGCTCTCGAGAACGCGAGCTCCTCGATACCGGTCGGGCCAGTCGTCCAGATACTTCTGGTCGGTGTAACGCGTCGGCTCGACGCGGTCGAAGCACCACTCGATGCAGCGGTCGCTCCACCACTCGACGATTTCGCGCGCTTCCGAACCGCGGAAGGCCACGAATCCCGCGTTGTAGACGCCGTGCGTCGCCTCCCACGTGGCACCCGGCGGTGCGCGATGGGGGACGATGAGAGCCGACCACTCGCTCGAGCTCGCGAGCGCCGCCGCCGGGTCCGCGTAGAACGCGAGATCGGCGTCGACGTAGGCGAGTGCGTCGATGCCGGGCGCGCGGTCGAGCAGGAACGCGCAGAGAACCGGCTTCGCCGTCCAGCAAGTCTCGGAGAGCGTCCGCTCTCGCGTGGCCGCCTCGAGCCCCGGGCGAAACGACTCCAGCACGTCGAGCGTGATCAAGCGAGTTCCCGCGAGCGACGCGTGCGAGAGCACATCGTGAACCACGTCGTCCATGCAGAGAACGTGCAGCTCAGCACCGTTGGTATGGGCGGCGAGCCCTTCGTGCATGACGAGGAAGCGGGGCAAGAAGCCTGCGTCGACGATCGAGCAGTAGGTCACGCGCATCAGCGGCCGTTGGTCCCCGACTCCGCCGGCGCCGGGGGGTAGGTCTCCAGCCACGCGGGCTCCGGGAAGGCCTGTTTCGGCTCGGCGCTCGTCTTCGTCACGATGCCGAGCACGGCATCGCGGACCTCGAAGAGCGCACGCGCGAGGCGAGCACTCGGAATGAGGCCCCGCACGAGGAAGAGAACACCGCGAACGACGTCACGTCCGCTTCGATACCGGAACCCGCTTCGTACGGCGAGTGCAGCCGCGCGGCGCCGATGCCCGGCCCTCTTGTTGGCCCAGGCTGCCCAGCGCATGGCCGCCAGGCCGTCGACTGCCGAGCGCCCGGTTACGGGGTCGGCGTGCTTCGCGGCGAGGTACTCGAGCTCCTCGAGCAACCGGTCGGCGTCGGCCACGATCATGCCGCGCGCGTGCTGGAGGTAGCCGACGTGGACGGCCGCGCACGGAGCCGCACTCGTGACACTGCTGAGCCGCAGCCACAGGTCCCAGTCCGCAAAGATTGCGAGACGCTCGTCGAAGCCGCCCAGACGCTCGACGAGATCGCGGCGCACGACGACGTTCGAGCAGCCGCCCGGGACGACGTTTTCCCGCGGAAGCATGCGCGCGAGCGTCTGCAGGTCCGGGCTGGGCTGGAAGTCGATGACCCGGCGATCCTCGTCGGTCACGACCGCAGCGCTGTAGGCGAAGCCGCCTCCCGCTGCCAGAGCGGCGTCGATCTGCTCGCGCAGTTTGTGCGGGGACCAGATGTCGTCGTCGTCCAGGAAGGCCAGCCACGTTCCCCGCGCGATCTGGATACCGGCGTTTCGCGCGGACGACACGCCGGCGGAGCGAACGAGTCTCTGTACGCGCACCTTTGGATCGCCGAGGCGTCCGACGCGCTCCGCGGTACCGTCGCTCGAGCCGTCGTCGACGACGATCACCTCGTGATCGACCTCCCGTTGGGACAGTGCGGCCGGCAGCGCGGACGTCTCGAGCAGCGGCCAGCGGTCCCGCGTCGGAATGACCACCGAGACCTCCGCCTCGTCAATCACGGATAGGTCTGCGCGCGCTCACGAGCAGGTTCATCGGCAGGGTCGTCGTTCGCCCGCGGTTCCTCTCCTCGAGCGCTGCGAGGCCCCCTCCGACACCGTTCAGGGCGAAATAGATGAGCGCGAACACTGCGCCGACAACGCGAGGGAGACGGTTCCGCGCGCTCTCGATGATGGAGCCGGTGAGAGTCGCCCACGCGACGGCGCGGCCACCGTTCTCGACCACCCGCACGTCCTCCCAGCCCTCGAAGAACGCGGCAAGCTCCGGCCCCGTGTAGCGATGCTCGAGGATCGTCCGGTCGTACTCCCACACGAACGGCACCGAGATCAGCACCCGACCACCCGGGCGCAGCACGCGGCGAATCTCGTCGATGCCCCGGCGCGGGTCCTCGACGTAGTGGAATGCCTCGTAGCACGTCACGAGGTCGAAGGACGCATCGTCGAACGGCAGGAAGTCATTCGACACGACATCCGCGACACCGTACGGGTTCCCCTCCACGTCGAGGCCGGTCGAGCGCGCGCCGGCCGGCAGCAGGTCGTCGTACGGCCGTGTGCCGCAATAGACGTCGAGAACCTCCGCGACCGCTCCGTCGAGCTGTCCGAGCGCGGCCCGTATGTCAGAGACGAGGCGGCGGACATGCAAGTAGTCGAACTGCGTCAGCCGCGGATGACGCCGGGTCCGCCGGATCGCCTCGAGCCGGTCGGGCGGGATGCTCACAGGGTCTCCGCAGAGCGGCTGAAGGCCTGCCAGCCACGTACGAACCCGACCGGAAGCCCGCGCGCGAGCCCGAGGCGCCAATCCCCGTAGGGACGGCGTCCACGTAGAACCCGGTCGGCCAGGCCCCTACAGATCGCATAGACATCTCGGGCGACGAAACGGACGACGCCCGTGTCACCGCGCCTCAGGTGCTTGGCGTAGAGCATGCCCTGTCCGACGCCGTAGCCGACGAAGAGGCGCTCGAGCTGCTCGCGCGTTCGCCAGTCCCGGTGCCAGACGACGAAAGCGGGCTCGTAGTGAATCGTCCTTCCGGCTCGGAGCCACCTGTACGAGAGGTCGTTGTCCTCGGCGGACGGCCGGATGCGCCCGTCGAACCCGCCGAGCTCGAGAACCTCGTCCCGGTGGACGGCCATGCTCTGCGTGTACAGGAAGAACCCGACGGTGTCGCGATGTTCGCGACGCGCCGGGTCGTCGATGATCGACGGGACGACCTCGGGATCGCCGTGCGGGCGGACCCGACCGGTGATGATCACATGGCTCGCATCGCCGACGAGGCGCGCGCCGACGCCGACCCAGGAGCGCTCGACCGTACAGTCGTCGTTCGTCAGCAGGACGAGCTCGTGTCTCGCCTCTCGCAAGCCGATGTTGAACGCCGTACCCAGACCAGGCTCGTCGCAGCGGACTACCCGAGCCCCCGCGTCCGCAAAGTCCCTCACCACCGTCGCGACGGCGTCGTCTTTGCTCGAGTCGACGACGAGAATCTCCTCGGCGCGCGGCTCGCAGCTCGCGAGCGACCCGAGGCAGTCGCGGACGAGCTCCGGTCGGCCGATCGTCGGCAGCACGACCGTCGCAGGGGATGTGAGCGTCATCGCGAGTGCAGCTCCGAGGTCGCCGATCGTCGCTCGACCTCCCACGTAACGCGGGGCTGGACGACCCGATTACGGCGCGTCGCCTCCGTCGGGTCGTCCGGGCGTGGGGAGACCGTGAACTGCAGCACTTCCTGCCAGACGAGCGACTCCCAGTCGGTGGCGAGCCAGATGCCGGCGAAGTACTCGCCCGGCGACAGGAGTTCCGGAATCGTCAGCCGAACCGTGAACGCGCCCGGGCCGTCGATGTGGATCTGCTGATCCGAGACGTTCTCGCTGAGTACCTGAACCCTCGACTCCGACAGGAGATAGAGCGCGAGATCGAAGCGAGGCAGCGCTTCGGTGAGCGTGAACCTCGCCTCGAAGCGAAGCGGCTCGTCCCTGCGGACGGTGTCGGTCGGTCGACCGTGCTCGTCGAGCAGCGCGACCGAGAGGCCTGACACGTGCTTCGTGTCGGAAACCGAGATGACGGAGCGCCCGCCGCGACTCACGACCGTCCCGAGATACGCCTCGATCACGTCGTGTGCGGCGCCGACATCCCGCACGCGACCCTCGTCGAGCCAGACGGCACGCCGGCACAACCTGCCCACGGCGCCGGTGTCGTGGCTGACGAACAGCACCGTTCGCCCCTCCTGCCCGAGCTCCGACATGCGACCGAGGCAGCGTTGCTGGAACTCCGCGTCGCCGACCGCCAGCACCTCGTCGACGATGAGGACGTCCGGGTCGATGTGAGCGGCGACGGCGAACGCGAGTCGGAGGTACATGCCCGAGGAGAACCGCTTGAGCGGCGTGTCGAGGAACCGCTCGACGCCTGCAAACTCCACGATGTCGGAGAATCGGCGTGCGATCTCGCGTCGGGTCATGCCGAGGATGACGCCGTTCAGGAAGACGTTCTCACGCCCCGTGAGCTCCGGGTGGAAACCAGTGCCGACCTCGAGCAGCGCACCGACCCGACCGCGAATGCGTACGACGCCGGTCGTCGGCCGGACGATCCGTGCGACGGCCTTGAGTAGCGTTGTCTTCCCGGCGCCGTTTCGACCGACGATGCCGACCACGTCGCCCTCGGCGATCTCGAGATCGACGTCCTTGAGAGCCCATACCTCGCGCCCGCGGCTCGCGTCCGCAGCACGGCCGCGCGAGCGAAGATCGAGGCGCTCTCGGAGCGTCGCGTAGCCGCCCTCGCCGAGGCGGTAGCGCTTGCTGAGGCCTTCGGCCTGGATCGCGAGGGTCATGTCAGATCAGATCCGCGAACCGGCGCTCGGCGCGGAGGAAATAGACGAGACCACCTGCGAGCAGCACCGCGACGACAGCGAACGAGACGAGCGCCTCCGGGCCCGGGGCGGGGCCGCCGACCAGCGACCAGCGGAATCCATCGAGCACCCCGACCATCGGGTTGAGCGCGTAGACGTAGCGCCACGCTCCCTCGACGAGCGAGCTCGCATAGACGACCGGGCTCGCGAACAGCCATACCTGGAGCAGGAACGTCATCGTGTAGCGCACGTCGCGGTACTGGACGTTGAGAGCGGAGAGCCAGAGGCCGGCGGCCACCACAACCAGGACGCAGGCGAAGATCCAGAACGGCAGCAGCACCAACGCCGCGCTCGGCACCACACCGTACGCGGCCATGAAGATCGCAACCACGACGAGGGAGACGAGCAGGTCGGCGAGACCGGGGAGCGCCAGTGCGAGCGGCACGACGAGCGCCGGGAAGTACGTCTTCGTCACGAGGTCCCGGTTTTGGACGAGACCGTGTGCAACCGAGTCGAGCGCACCCGAGAAGTACGCCCAGAGTACGAGACCCGAGTAGACGAAGACCGCGTACGGCAGCCCTTCACTCGGCAAGCCGGCCAAACGCCCGAAGACGATCGTGAAGATCAGAGCAGCGGCAAGCGGCTGGACGACGACCCAGGCGACGCCGAGGAGCGTCTGCTTGTACCGCACCCTGAGATCGCGGAGCGCCAGAACGAGCGCGAGCTCGCGAAAGCTCCAGAGCTCGCGGAGACCGAGCCCCGGGAGCCGGCCGCTCGGGGCGCGATTCTCGACCCACTCCTTCGCTGCCGCACGTGGCTGCACCGTCATCGCAGAAATCGTGCTCTTCATCGTGGTCGTCGGCTTTCGGGCCTGGTCGCCGGCGGCGGGCCGCGACCGCCCGCTCAATATGCCCCGTGCCCCTTGACCAGCGTCCACGCGGTCTTCCCGAGAACTGCGAGGTCGAGCTTGAGCGACCAGCCTCGGACATATGCGAGATCCAGGCGGACGCGCTCCTCGTAGCTCGTGCGCGAGCGGCCGTTGATCTGCCAGTAGCCCGTGACGCCGGGCCGAAAGCTGAGCAGAGTCATGACCTCGTCGTGGTAGCGCCCCAGCTCCGCCTCTGTCACCGGTCGCGGTCCGACGAGGCTCATGTCCCCGACGAGCACGTTGAGAAGCTGAGGAAGCTCGTCCAGCGACGTGCGTCTGAGGAATCGTCCGACCCGCGTCACCCGCGGATCGTCGGCCAGCTTGTGCGTCCGCTCGAACTCTTCGCGCGCGGCGGGATCCTCGAGGAGTCGTTGCAGCTCACCGACTGCGGCGTCCCCGCCGTAGCCCTCTCCCAGGGAGTGCTCGACGTACATGGTGCGGAACTTGATGAGCTTGAAGGACCTGCCGTTCAATCCCACGCGTTCGTGCCTGTAGAAGACAGGGCCCGGTGACCCGAGCTTCACGAAGAATGCGAGGACACCGAAGAGCGGCGCGAGCAGAACCAACCCGGTGCCCGCGAGCAAGATGTCGAACGACCGCTTGATGGTGAGAGAAGACCGCCAGAGGCGCGCGGGCGGGAGGCCGATCAGCGGAAAGCCCTCGAGCGTATGGATTTGCGCGCGCGGGTCGACGGCGACGAAGAGCCTCGGCACGATGTCGATCTGCACCCTCAGATCCTTCGCCCAGCGCACGAGATCGATCGCCTCGTCGATCGGCCGGTCGAAGAATGCGACGACGACTCGTTCGACGTCGAGCGACCGCACGATGTCGGGCAGCTCCTCGGGCCGACCGAGCACCGCTAGCCCGTCGAGCACCCGGGCGCCACGGTCCAATCCCGAATCGACGAAGCCGACGAGATTCACGCCGTACTCGTCGTGATTGAGGATCTTGCGCGCGATCAGCTTCGCGACGGGGTCGACGCCCACGATGACGGCGTTCTGCACGTAGGCGAGCCTGGTACGGGCGAACGCCCTCGCTCCGACACGGGCGAGCGCGATGAACGCGATCGCGAGCACCCAGAAGGTCAGGAGCTTGGGCGGATAGGGCTTCGCGAGCCCCGTTACCCACGAGGCGACGAAGAAGAGGAACGTCCCGACCGTGACGAGGTGGAAGACGCCGACGAGATCGTCGAGCGTCGAGTGGCTCGTGCGCTCCTCGTCCCGGTCGTAGAGACCGTGCAGGCGGGCGAGGAGAACCCAGCCCGGAAGCGTCACGAAGAAGAGCGGGATCTCTCGGCTGTGCTCGATGGGGTCGTCCGGCCCGACGGTGGCCCGGAAGAGGACGACCGAGACCGCGAAGGCGAGCGTCAGCCCGACGACATCGGCGAGCATGAGCATCCGTCGAACGAGCCAGCCGCGGCGATGCCGCCCGGTGGCACGCGTCGACGCGAGGCCGGGCGTCAGCGGCTCGCGGGACAGATCTCGACTGGTGGCTGCGCCTCTCACGCCACGTGCTCCGGCTCGCCGGCACGCGTGGGCGACGGAGTCCTGCCCCACCTGAGCTGGCGGCCGTACGGGCGCTCGTCGTCGCCGTCGGTCAGCGCGAAGCCCAGCTTTGCGAGCGGCCACGCGTCCACCGTGCGACGGACCTCCGCCAGGGTCGGGCCGCGTGCGTCGCGAGAGCTGACGACGACGAGCACCCCGTCCAGCCTCGGGGCGATCGAGGCGGCGTCCGGGGCGTCGAGCAGGGGCGGCGTCTCCACCAGCACGACCTCTGAGCGTTGCTCGAGCTCGCCGAGGACGGAGGCGAGCGCGGCCGAGCTCAAGATCTCCGAGGGGTGGCCGCGAAGAGGGCCGGATCCGACCACCTCGAGGAGCGAACCGAAGTCACGCCGGCCGTTCGTCAGGGCGGGCGCGCCGGGCCCGCCCTCCTCGTCGAGTGGTATCGCGACCAGTGCCTCGGCGACCCCGCACTCGCCCCGGACGAGGGACGCGACCCCCCGCCGGTTGTCGAGTCCCATGAGCCGCGTGAGCGCCGAGCTTCGCAGATCGAGATCCACGAGCGTGACGTGGTGCCCCGAGCGTGCCAGCGCGATTCCGAGCTGGGCGGTGGTCGAAGTCTTTCCCTCGCCGGCCCGTGCGCTCGTGATCATGATCTTCCGGGCTCCGACTGCACTGGCGGCCAGCTCGAGGTTCGTGCGCAACGTGTGGACGGCGTCGGCCTCGCGCCCGGTCGCAACCTGCGTCAGCAGCGAAGGCCCACGGCGATCTGCTCTCAGCCGGGCGAGGAAAGGCATCCCGAGAAGGGCCTCGACCTCCCGTGCGGAGCGCGGCTTCGTGCTGAGCGTCTCCCACAGGAAGACGAGAATCAGTCCGACGACGAGGCCCGCGACGAGTGCGAGTGCGGCGTTGCGGCGTGGCCGTGGCGCGACCTGCTGCGCGTCAGCCGCGCTCGCCGTCTGCACCACCGAGACGTTGGAGCGACGGAGCGCCGTGAGCGACTCGAGCTGCTGCTCGCGGTCTGCGAGCCGCACGTAGAGCGGCGAGTTCACGTTGCCGGCGGCTTCCAGTTGCTCGATCTGGCGCGAAACCTGCGCCAGGGTCGCCTCGAGCCCGACGGTGTCGAGCTCCCGCCGGAAGCGGACGAACTGTCGCGCATACTCGCTCGCGAGCCGCGCCGCGCGCCCGGGATCTTCATCGGAGACGAGGAATCGCAGGATGTCCGCGATGGGAAAGACGGTCGAGCTGCCTCGCAATCCCCCAGGGGACATCCCCGTCAAGCCTGAGGATTCGATCGTCTGTTCGAGCACCGTCGGAACGCGGGCGAGCAGGACCTGCGTCTCCATCGTCCGGTTCGGGTCGTCGAGCGCAGGTGTCTGGCCGACGAGCGTCGTCGTCGCGGCCTCCTGCCTGTTGACGAGCACGTCTGCCGACGCCTCGTAGACCGACGCTTGCCGGAGACTGACGAGGAACGTCACGAGGGGGAAGAGGACGAGCGGGACCAGCACGAGCCACTTCCGCCGCCAGAGCGCCTGGACGTAGAGACGGAGCGTCGAAACGCCGTCCGGACCGGACTCCGTCCGGCGATCGTCAGCTGGTACCGCAGTCTGAATGTGTGCCTCCTCCCCCCTCACCAATCCTGGAAGAAAGTACCTTCTCCGTCAAGCATGCGGACGACCCCGGCCCCCCGGATTGACGGGCGATCGAGGTCGCAGTAGAGATGGAGCTGAGTCCGATGATCTCGACCGCTCGCAACTCCCGTCGGCACCGCTCTCCGGACGAGGTGGAGCGGATCGTGGAACGTGTGGAGGGGTGGCTGGAGGCTCAGGAAGGCCGGCTCCTCTATCACTTGGCGGCCGAAGCCGATCCCGCCGGACGGATCGTCGAGATCGGCAGCTGGCACGGGAGGTCCACGATCTGGCTTGCTGCCGGCGCGCAGGCGGGCCGCGGTGCGCACGTCGTGGCAATCGACCCGCATGTCGGGACGCACCTCCGAACGGCAGGAGAGACCACAGAGCGAGTCCTGCGCATGAACCTCGAGCGAGCCGGGGTGGCGGACCAAGCGAGGATTCTGGTCCGGACGTCCGAGCAGGCAGCAGCCGAGTGGTCAGGTCCCGTCTCACTCTTGTGGATCGACGGCGACCACGAGTACGAGAGCGCGCGACGCGACTACCTCCTCTGGGAGCCGCACCTGATGCCGGACGCCGTCGTCGCGCTTCACGACACGTTCGTCTGGCCGGGACCCGAGCGCGTCGTGCGTGAGCTTCTCATCGGGACGGGCAGGTTCACGTCATTCGTCTACGCGGACACGACGACGGCCGCGCGTCGCAGCGGTCGCCTGGCGCCACGAGCCGCGTTGGCACGGCGTGTAGGCCTCGTCCGTCGCAGTCTCTATGGCCTGCGTCTTCGTGCGTACGATCAGAACAGGTTCGGATACGCCCGGCTCCGGGACTTGTTCGGCCGTGCCTGAGTCACCGGCTGGCGAGACGTACGCACCTAACTGCTTGAATCCGCAGGGGTGACTGCCCTCTACCGGAAATACCGCCCGCAGGGCTTCGACGAGGTGGTCGGGCAGGAGGCGGTCGTCCGCACGCTGACGAACGCGATCGAGCACGACCAGGTGCGCCAGGCCTACCTCTTCGCCGGCCCCCGCGGGACGGGGAAGACGTCGATGGCGCGGATCCTCGCGAAGGCGCTGAACTGCGCGGGGACGCCCGGCCCGTCGCCGACCCCGGACAAGACGTGCCACACCTGCGTCGCCATCGCGAACGGCACCTCCCTGGACGTCGTCGAGATGGATGCGGCGTCGCAGCGCGGGATCGACGACATCCGGGAGATCCGCGAGCGCGTCGTCCTGCAGCCGGTCGAGGGCCGGTACAAGGTCTACATCCTCGACGAGGCGCACCAGCTGACGGACGCCGCCTGGCAGGCGCTCCTGAAGCTCATCGAGGAGCCGCCGCCGCACCTGCTCTTCGTCTTCTGCACGACGGAGCTCGGGAAGGTGCTCCAGACCGTGCGCTCGCGCTGCCAGACCTTCGTCTTCCAGCGCCCGCGGCTCGCGGAGCTCGTGACGCTGCTGCGGCGGGTCGCGGAGGGCGAGGGGATCCAGGCGCCCGACGCGGCGCTCTCGCTGATCGCGCGCAGCGCGCGAGGCTCGTTCCGGGACGGGGTCTCGACGCTCGACCAGCTCGCCGCCGCGACGAACGGCCAGGTCGACGCGCAGTCGGTGCTCCAGCTCGTCGGCGCGGTCGAGGAGGAGACGCTGCTGCGACTCTGCGACATGGTCGTCGACCGCGACACGGCCGGCGCCCTCACGTTCGTCGAGGAGCTCGCCGAGCAGGGGCAGGACCTCGGACGGGTCGTGACCGACCTGCTCGAGCATCTCCGGCACCTGCTGCTCGTGCAGCACATGGGCCACGTCCCGGAGTCGCTCCCCGTCACCGAGGAGACGAAGGAGCTCCTGCGCCAGCAGGCGAACCAGCTTCCGGAGCCGACCGTGCTCCGCCTGATCGACCTCCTCGCCGTCGCGGTCGAGGACATGAAGCAGGGCGGCGACCCGCGGCTCCCGCTCGAGCTCGCCCTCGTCAAGGTGACCCGACCGCAGGCCGACCTCTCGCGCGAGTCGCTCGCCCACCGGGTCGAGCTCCTCGAGAGCCGACCGCACGCCTCGGGCCCGGCGGGCCACGGCGAGGCAGCGCCCATCCCCGAGCCCCGCGTCGTGACGACCGTCCCTAGCGTCGAGACGCCCGACCCGCCTCCGATCGCCGAGGCGCCCGACCTGGAGCTCGACCAGGTCGCGGACGCGTGGCAGCGGAGCGTCGTCGAGACCGTGCGCGAGCGCTCGATCCCGGTGGCGAGCCTGCTCGCCGAGGCGACGCCGACCGGGCTCGCGGGCGACACGCTCACGCTCGAGTTCCCCGCGGGCGCCGACTTCCACCGGCGCCAGATCTCGGAGCCGCAGAACATCGGGCTCCTGCGGGAGGCGCTCTACCAGGTCACGGGCCGGAAGCTCGCCGTCGTGCTCGAGACCGGCGAGGGCGAGGCGCACGAAGAGACAGACGAGGAGCCGCTCGGAGAGGATCGTCTCATCGAGGCGCTCAAGGACGAGTTCGGCGCGACCGAGGTGGAGGTGACGGAACCCGAATGAAGTTCGACATGAACAAGATGCTCCAGGAAGCCCAGCGCATGCAGGAGGAGCTCGCGAAGGCGCAGGAGGAAGCGGCGAGCGAGATCGTCGAGGCCTCCGCGGGCGGCGGCATGGTGACGGTGAAGGCGAACGGCGCAGGTGAGGTGGTCTCGATCGCGATCGACCCCCGCGCCATCGACCCCGACGATCCCGAGCTCCTCGCCGACATGGTGCTCGCCGCCGTCAACGAAGCACTGCGGTCGGCCCGCGGCCTGATGGAGTCGAAGATGTCCGGGCTCCTGCCGGGCGACCTCGGCGGGCTCGGCGGGCTGCTTCCGGGCTCCTGACCCCGCGTCCGGGCGCGGCGGCGTGTCCGGAACGGACGGCTACGCTGCGCGCGTGCCGAGCCCTGCCGTCGAGAACCTCGTGACGCAGCTCTCGAAGCTGCCCGGGATCGGGCGCCGCACGGCGCAGCGGCTGACGTTCCACCTCCTCGCCGCGCGCGCCGAGGAGGCGCTCGAGCTCGCCCGGGCGATCGAGGACGTCAAGTCACGCGTGCGCTTCTGCCGCGAGTGCGGGAACCTGACCGAGGACGAGCTCTGCGAGGTCTGCTCCGACGCGCGGCGCGACCGGACGGTGATCTGCGTGGTCGAGCAGCCGGTCGACGTCGTCTCCCTCGAGCGGACGCACGAGTTCCGCGGCCTGTACCACGTGCTCGGAGGCGCGCTCTCGCCACTCGACGGCGTCGAGCCTTCGGACCTGCGGATCGACGGGCTCCTCACGCGCGTCGAGCGCAACGGGGTCGAGGAGGTCGTGCTCGCGACGAACCCCACGATGACGGGCGAGGCGACCGCGGCCTATATCGCGGACCGGCTCCGGGGACGGGCGAGGGTGACGCGGCTCGCGAGCGGGCTCCCGGTGGGCGGCGATCTCGAGTACGCGGACGAGGTGACGCTCGGCCGCGCGCTCGCCGGCCGCCGCGAGATGTGACGCTCGCCGGTTTTTCTCGCAAATTGCATACTTTCGACGCGACCGGGCTTGCACTCGAGGCGCGTCCTTCGTAGATTGCGCCCACTGAACCGGCGGGCCTTCGGGTCAGCCGGTTCAGTGTTTTTTTGCCCTCTTTTTGACGCGGAGCCCTCAGGCGCGGCCCGTACACTGCCGCGGTGCCCGCCGCCAGGGAGCTCGGAGCGCCCCTCGCACACGCAGCCGCTACGCGAACCGGGATCGTCGTCATGCGGTTCGGCGAGCAGGCCCTCGCGGACGTGGACGGCATCCGCGCCGTCGCACGCAGTCTGGTCGACGTGCGCGAGGCAGGGCACGGCGTCGTCGGCGTGCTCGCGGCGATGGGCTCCACGACGAGCGAGCTGCTCGAGCTCGCCCGGCAGGTCTCGCCGCGACCGCACGAGCGCGAGCTCGACATGCTCGTGTCGGTGGGGGAGCGCGCCGCGTGCGCGCTCACCGCGATGGCGATCGTCGACCTCGGTCACGACGCCGTCTCGCTGACCGGCTCGCAGGCGGGGATCGTCACGGACTCCGCGCACGGGGAGGCCCGGATCGTCGACGTGAGGCCGAGCCGCGTGCGGGAGGCGCTCGGACGGGGGGCGATCGTGCTGGTCGCGGGCTTCCAGGGCGTTTCGACCGACTCCGAGGTGACGACGCTCGGGCCCGGCGGCCGGGACGAGACCGCGGTCGCGCTCGCGGCCGCGCTCGAAGCCGACGCCTGCGAGCTCCTCGGGGACGCCCACGGCATCCCCAGCGCGCCCGCCGACCTCGTCGCCCCGGCCCGGACGCTGCCGGTCCTGAGCTACGACGAGCTACTCGAGCTCGCGCCCTCGCGCGACCCGATCGTCCAGCTACGCTCCCTCGAGCTGTCCCGGAGTCACGGGGTTCCGCTGCACGTGCGCTCGTCGCGATCCGCAGGCGAGGGCACCTGGGTCGTGTCGGAGGAGGATTGGCGGATGCTCGAACGGGCGATCATCTCCGGTGTAGCCCACACGGTCGACGACACTGTCTACCGGGTAGACGGCGTCTCGCCGGCGGCGCTGTTCTCCGCGCTCGCGGAGGCGAACGTCGTCGTCGACACGATCCTCCAGACTGCCGACGGGCTCGTGTTCTCGGCCCCGACCGCGGACGACGACACGACCGAGGAAGTCCTGGGCTCGCTCGACGCGCACTTCACCGCGGACGCCGAGCTCGGGCAGGTGAGCGTCGTCGGAGCGGGAATGAGAAGCCACCCCGGCGTGGCGGCGACGGCGTTCGCCACGCTCGAGGAGAACGGGATCGAACCGGTGATCGTCACGACCTCGCCGATCAGGATCAGCTGCCACGTCCGACGGGATGCGGTCGAGCGCGCGGTCCGAGCGCTGCACGACGCGTTCGGGCTCGGAGAGGACGTGCGAGCCGGTGGCTGACCCGGGCCTGCGGGTCGGCGTCGTCGGGGTGAGCGGAGCGGTCGGCGGCGTCACCCTGCAGCTCCTGCTCTTGCGGGGGTACTCGAACATCCGGACGTTCGCGTCCTGGCGCTCCGCGGGCGGCAGCATCGGCGACTTCGAGATCGAGGAGGCGACGCCCGACGCGCTCGGCGCCGGCGACCTCGACGTCTGCTTCTTCTCCGTCGGCACGGAGACGAGCCGCGAGCTGGTGCCCGCGGCGGTGGCCGCAGGCACGCTGTGCATCGACAAGTCGTCGGCGTTCCGCCTCGAGCCCGGGGTGCCGCTCGTCGTGCCGGAGGTGAACGGCGAGCGAGCGCTCGAGAACACCGGAATCGTCGCGAACCCGAACTGCTGCGCGATCCCGCTCGCGATGGTGCTCGCGCCGCTGCACGACGCGGCGGGCCTCCGTCGTGTGCGGGTGGCCACCTACCAGTCCGTCTCGGGCGCCGGCACCGACGCGATCGAGCGCCTCCGCGCCGAGCGGCCGGAGGAGCACGAGCTGCGGATGGACTGGCCGTTCGACGGCGTCGAGTTCGACGAGGAGGTGAAGCTGCGCGAGGAGACGCGGAAGATCCTCGAGCTGCCCGACCTCGCGATCTCGGCGACGTGCGTGCGAGTGCCCGTGCTGATCGGCCATGCGGAGGCGATCTGGGTCGAGACCGAGGAGCCGCTCTCCCCGGCGGCCGCGCGAGAGATCCTCGCCGAGGCTCCGGGGGTCCTGCACGACCAGCTGCCGCGCCCCTCGAAGGCCGTCGGGAGCGACGAGGTACTCGTGGGTCGGGTGCGCGAGGACCCGACGGTGGAGAACGGTCTTTCCCTGTTCCTCGTGTGCGACAACCTCCGCAAGGGGGCGGCGCTGAACGCGGTCCAGGTCGTCGAGCTGCTGATGGGCGCGTCGCTGCCCCACCACTTCGGACACCGCGTCAGCTGACTACGCCGGCGGTGCCGGCGTCGGTGCCGGCTGCAGGGCCTCGGAGACCTTCCGGAGGACCTTCTCCCGCGCGCCCTCCTCGACGGGGACGAGCCCGCCGAGGTCGAGCCGCGCGAGCTCGATCCTCCCCGACGCCCGCACGGTCCGGAAGCCGAAGTCCGCGAGGAAGTCGCGCGGGAAGACGGTGCGGTGGACGAGGAAGCGCTCGCGCGAGGGCGTGGACTCTCGGTAGCGGTAGGCGAACGCCTCGAGCGCACGCGCGCCCTTGTCGCGGGCCTCGCCGATCGCGGCCAGGAACAGCGACTGCTCGACCCAGGGCTGCGTGTCGGAGAGCAGGTACGAGCACGTGACGAGGACTGCGTCCTCGGAGGGCGGCCCGGCGGGGAGGTCGACGGCGCGCGGGAAGAGGCCGGACGGCCCGTACTGCATCGACCCGATGACGCGGCCGTCGTCGTCGCGGTAGATCGTCCCCCACGCGCCCCACTCCTCCTCCGCCCGCTCGATCCACGACGCCTTGTCCGGCTCGCGGGCGCCGCGACTCTGCCACCAGAGGCACGTCCGGCACACGGAGGGAGCGGTCTCGATCGTCGCGCCCGTGAGACCCGCGAGGCGGGAGGTGCTCGGCGATTGCGCGTCCACGCTCACGCCGATCGTACAACCAGCTCCGTGACCTCCGGCCTGGCGAAGAACCTGAAGGGGACGAACGTCGTGCCGAGTCCGGGAGACACGTGCAGCACGGTCGATCCGTGCCGGTACAGGCCTTCGACGTCCCGGGCGCGCAGGTGCGCGAGCCTCAGCTTCCCGCCCGGGACCGGGACGACGATCTGACCTGCATGGAAGTGGCCGGAGAGGACGAGGTGGAACGCATCCGGCGGCAGACGACGCGCGATCCCCGGGAAGTGGCAGAGGAGGATGCGGAGCGAGGCGTCCCGGTCGGCCAGCGACTCCGGGTTCGCGGTCCCCGCTGCGTAGGTCCGCGGGTCGACCCCGACGATCTGGATGCGCCGGCCGCGCAGCTCGACCTCGACGGCCTCGTCGCCGAGCAGCGTGGCGTGGTCGAGCCCGGCGAGGGCCGCGAAGTCGATCCGCTCCGAGAACGGGTCGCGCGAGTCGGCGAGATCGTGGTTCCCGAGCACGACGAAGCAGCGCCCGAGTGCTTCCAGCAGCCGCTCGAGCGCCGTGAGCCCGGAGCGTCGCGAGACGAGGTCGCCCGTGAGGCAGACGAGGTCGGGACGCCGCCCGACCACCCAGGCGACGGCGTCCTCGCTCGCCTTGCGCCCCCGCGAGGGGACGCCGAGGTGGAAGTCGGAGAGATGCGCGATGCGGAGCCCGTCGAGCTCGGAGGGCACACCGGGGAGCTCGACCTCGACGACGCGCCGCCGGAGCCACCCGGCCTCGAACCACCCCCAGGCGAGCGCGAGCACCGCGACCGCGACGAGCGCGGCCAGGAGCCACGTCAGCACCGGCCAGTGCCTCAAGAGGCGGCCAAGTTACAAGTTGTAACTTGGCGCCTGATTCGGACCCGTCCGTTCGGCCGGCGGCAGCGGCGTCTGGAGCGGCTCAGACGGCGAGCTTGTCGACGACGGGGTCGAGCGACACGAGGTGGCGCTTGAACTTCAGCTCCGAGTCGTCGAGC
>Ga0210115_1000114_pt1 | contig 20058 bp, 19 predicted proteins | sample MayberryNW_TuleB_2_FD_185526 | JGI IMG/M metagenome (GOLD analysis project Ga0210115, IMG submission 185526) | Wetland microbial communities from San Francisco Bay, California, USA, that impact long-term carbon sequestration - MayberryNW_TuleB_D2... | ecosystem: Environmental > Aquatic > Marine... | reverse complement strand
TGAGATCCGCGAACGCGTGATGGAGGAGCTCGACTACGAGTACGAGGCGCAGAACCAGCGCACCTTCGCCCGCGCCTACCGGGACCACCCGTTCATCTACGTCCCGGAAGTCGTGACGCGTCTCTCGCGGCGCCGGGTGCTGGTCACAGAGCTGGTCGAGGGGATGGGTTTCGAGCAGATCAAGCAGCTGCCGCACGACCAGCGCAGCCGCTTCGGCGAGATCGTCTTCCGGGGCAGTCTCGGCTCGATCTTCCACCTGCAGCACTTCAACGCCGACCCCCACCCCGGCAACTACATCCTGATGGACGACGGCCGGGTCGCCTTCCTCGACTTCGGCATGACCAAGAAGCTCGATCGTGAGCAGATCGTGCTCGAGCAGCGCGCCTTCGACGCCGCCTCGCGCGACGACCCGGAAGCCTTCCGCGCCGCGCTGCACGACCTCGGCTTCATCAAGAACCCATCCAAGCTCGACGCCGAGCGGCTGCTCGAGCACATGGGCGCGGTCGGCGGCTGGTACATCGAAGACCGCGAGATCGAGATCAGCGCCAAACGGGTGATGAAGATCATCGAGTCGACCAACGACCCGCGCTCGGAGTACTACGACCTGATGCGACGCGAGTCGATCCCGGCCGACGAGCTGATGGGCCGGCGGATGGAAATCGGCGTCGTCGCCGTGCTCGGCCAGCTGCGCGCGAAGCGCAACTGGCACCGGATCATGCGCGAGTGGGTCTACGCCGACCCGCCCTCGACCGAGCTCGGCGAGCAGGAGTGGGAGTACTTCGAGCAAATAGGGGTCAAGCGAGTGCCGGGTTTGGCCGAAAAGCTCTGAGACACACGCCGAGACAGGAGAGAACGATGGGAAGGATCAAACGTGGTTGGGCGCTGACGAAGAAGAGCTGGGGCCTGCTCAGCGAGCACCGGGAGCTGATCTGGTTCCCGCTCTACGGGGCGGTGGCGACGATCCCGCTCGCCCTCATCTTCCTCGGCCCGGGTCTCTACCTGCTCGACGCCGACTCGCTCGGCGGCGCGATCCCGCTGCTCGTGATCGGCGTCTACGTGCTCAGCGTGGTCGGCTTCTACTTCAGCGTCGGCCTCGCCGCGGCAGCCGACATGATCTTTCGCGGCGAGCAGGCGACCGTCGGCGACGGGCTCGCGGTCGCGCGCGCCCGCTTCAGCCAGATTTGCGGCTGGGCCGCGGTATCGACCGCGATCAGCGTGTTGATGGGGGCGCTGGAAAACCAGGGCGGAATCGCCGGGACGATCGCGGCGAGGGTGGTCGGCATGGCCTGGTCCCTCGTCACCTTCATCTCCGTGCCGGTGATCGCGATCGAGGGCAGCGGTCCGTTCGCGACGCTGAAGCGCTCGGCCAGCCTCTTCCGCGACCGCTGGGGGCAGCAGATCACCGGCAACATCGCGATCGGCGGCGCCGTCTTCCTGCTCGGCATGCTGCCGAGCGCGATCCTGATCGCGGCCGGGGTCGCGGTCTGGGCATCCGCCTCCTTCGTCGGCGCCCTGCTCGTCGTCCTCGGCGTGATCGGCCTCGCAGTTGCCGCGCTGATCAGCAAGGCGCTGAGCGGCATCTTCGGCGTCGCCCTCTATCGCTACGCTCTCGACGGCGAGACCGTCGGCGGCTTCACCCCCGACGAGCTCGAGTCCGCCGTAAAGGCCAAAGGCGGCCGCAACGCCCCACCAACCGCCACCCCCGGCACGGTCTAGCTGTAGTTCCTAACAACGTTGTTCATCCGGTGTCCTCCTTGATCTGGGTGGCTTCAGCACCCCCAGCCTTCAAGGAGGCCCGGATGAACAACGTTGTTAGGAACTACAGCTAGTGACGGACTGGTTGCCAGGCAATTACCGGGCCGATCGAGGTGGCTGCTTCGCCGCTGGCCAGGGTGAAGCCGGCGGCCAGGGTGGTTGCGCGGCGACGAGCGATGTCGACCGCCGCGAGCGACTCGAATTCATCGGTGGCGATGAAGGCGGCGACCTTGCGGCCGTCGGAGGAGAAGACCGCGTTGGTGGTCGACTGATCGGCGACCTCGGTCAGCTTGCGGGCGCGCCTGTGCCCGCGCCGGGCACCCGACAGCGGCTTGACCCAGAGCCCCTGCGCGCGGCGGAAGAGCAGCAGCCGCCCGTCCGGCGTCACGTCTTCGACGTAGGCGGAGCCGGCGCCGCGGATCAGCGCCCGCAGCTTGCGCCCGTTGTTGCGCATCGTGTAGATGTCGGCGTAGGCGCCGGGTCCGTCGCCGCTGTGGCCGCGGCTGAAGACGACGTTCTCGCTGGGACCGAAGTAACGCGGCGCGAACTCGTCGATCCCGGCGGTGCGGGTGAGGCGCCGCAGGCGCACCCCGGCCGGCCGGATCGAGAAGACGTCGTCCTCGCTGCCGCCCCCGGCGACCGGCAGCGAGCGCACGAAGGCGATCATGCAGCCGTCGGGGGTGAAGGTCGCTTCGCGCTCGTCGACCGGGGTCGAGGTGAGCGGATGCGCTTCGCCGCCGCCGATGCGGACCGTGTAGAGGTCGCGTGGGGCGTCCGCCGCGGCGCCGCGCTCGAAGACGACGTAACGACCATTGGGCGCGACGAGTGGGCGCCCGTCGAGCTCCGGGCCTTCGGTCAGCGGGTGCTGCCCCGACCCGTCGGCCCGCATCGCCCAGATATCGCCGCCGCGGGCGAAGGCGATCGTCCGTCCGTCACCGGAGAAGTCGGGCTGGCTGTCGGCCGGGTTCTCGGTGAGCTGGTTGAGGCGACCGTTGCGGGCCGCATAGAGGCCGCCCTCTTCCCCTTCGGCGGTGGCCGTGTGCATCGAGAAGACAACCGCGCCGGAGTTGCCGGCGGCCGAGGCGCCGGCCGCCATGAAGCCCGAGGCGACGATGGCGAGCAGGGCGATAAGGACCGTGTGAGTGAGCTTGACGTTGAACATGAGATTCCCTTTCTGGGTGGGTGACATGTGCCCACCGATCCTGGGCGCCGGAGCCGTACCCGCCAACGACAGTCGCGCCCCCAACCGGGCCAGGTTTGGCCCGGTTGGGGCCACTCAACAAACGTGCTTCACGTTCGGCCCCTCACAGGGGCCGAACGTGAAGCACGTCGCTTTAGCGGCGGTCGAGGCCGAGCTCGATCACGCGGGCGGCGATCAGGCGGGGGCGTTCGCGGCCGGCGTCGCCGGGGACGTCGAGCTTGGCGGCGAGGGCGTCGAGGCGGCGCTGGGCGGTGCGCTCGCTGACGTGGAGGGTCTCGGCGAGCTCGGCGCGGGTGGCGGGACGGCCGGCGAAGGCGCCCTCGCTGCGGTAGGGGGCGACGAGGGCGGCGGCGGTTGCCCGCTCCTCCTCGCTCAGCGCGGCCGCCGGCTCCGCGACGGCGACCGTCGCGCCCGCCCGACCCGGCGTCGGGTCCGAGAGTTCGAGCCGGTACCCGCCGACGGTCAGCACGTCGCCGTCGCGCAGCCGGCGCGGGCGGTCGAGCGGCTCGCCGTTGAGCGCCGTGCCGTTGCGACTGTCGAGGTCGGTCGCCATCAGCACACCGCCGCGGGGCTCGATCTCGAGGTGGTGCCAGGAGACCGCCTCATCGTCGATGCAGACATCCGCCTCCGGATCGCGCCCAACGGCCGTCCGCCCCGCGACCGCCACCGACCGCGGCTCCCCGCCCTTGCCGGTAATCCATACGCGCGCATCCATCCGCAGCGAGCATAGATCCCGCACGTGCGTCCGGGGCCACGGGACGTGCCGCGACTTGACGGACACTATGGGTACTCAACTCGCGGCACGTCCATCGAAGGGCCGGGTAGGGTGCGGCGGGATGGCGGTTGACGACGAGAAGCGGGCTGCGGCTGAGGCGGCGGCGCTGCTGGTCGAGGATGGGATGACCGTTGGGCTCGGGACGGGATCGACGGTGGCGCATTTGCTGCCGGCGATCGCGCGGCGCGAGCTAGGCGGGATCCGCTGCGTCGCCACTTCGGTCGCGACCGAGGAACAGGCGCGGGGGCTGGGGATTCCGGTCGAGGAGTTCAGCTCGCTAGCGCGGCTCGACATCGCGATCGACGGCGCCGATCAGGTCACCCCCGACGGGTGGCTGATCAAGGGGGGCGGTGCCGCCCACCAGCGCGAGAAGATCGTCGCGGCGGCGGCCGAGCGCTTCGTCGTCATCGCCGATTCGAGCAAGCCGGTCGAGGCGCTCGGCCCGCCGGTGCCGCTGGAGCTGCTTGCCTTCGGCCTGGCCTCGACCCTGGCCCGGCTCGACCCCGAGGTCGAGCTGCGCGACGTTCCCCACAGCCCCGACGGGGGCGCGATCGCCGACTACCGCGGCGAGATCGGCGACCCGGCCGCGCTCGCCGCCCGGCTCGAGGCCGATCCCGGAATCTCCTCGCACGGCCTCTTCCCGGCGGCGATGGTGAGCGAGGTCCTGATCGGGACCGACGGCTCGGTCAAGCGCTTGACGCTGAGCTGATTTGCTGACACTGTCGGCCGCGGAGCTTCGACCCGCACGACCGCCGCGACCCCGCGAGGAGGATGCCGATGACCGACTTCACCGGGCTGGCGATAGCCGGCCGAATCGCCACCCCTGACGACGCCGACTGGGACGAGGCGCGCGCCGCCTGGAACCTGACCGCCGACCAGCGCCCCGCCGCGGTCGTCTTCGCCGAGGGCGGCGACGACATCGCCGCGGCGGTTCGCTTTGCCGCCGAGAACGGGTTGAGGGTCGCCGCCCAGGGCACCGGCCACGGCGCCGCCCCGCTGGTGCCGCTGGAAGGGGCGATCCTGCTCAAGACCGAGCGCATGCGCGGGGTCGAGGTCGATCCCGAGCGCATGCGCGGGGTCGAGGTCGATCCCGAGGCACGCACGGCCCGGGTCGAGGCCGGCGTGCTCTCGGCCGAGCTCGGTGGGGCGGCGAACGAGCACGGGCTCTGCTTCCTGCCCGGCTCCTCGCCCGACGTCGGCGTCACCGGCTACACGCTCGGCGGCGGCCTCAGCTGGCTCGGCCGCCGCTACGGCTTCGCCTGCAACCGGGTGGCGGCGATCGAGCTGGTCACCGCCGACGGCGAGGCGCGAACCGTCGACGCCGAGAACGACGCCGACCTGTTCTGGGCTCTGCGCGGCGGAGGCGGCGGCTACGCGGTCGTCGTCGCGCTGCACGTCGACCTGCTGCCGCTCGCCGAGGTCTACGCCGGCGCGCTGCTCTTCCCGGCCGAGGTCGGCGCCGACGCGGTGCGCGCCTATCGCGACTGGACGACCGGCGTCAGCGACGACGTAACCTCGATCGTCCGCTTCCTCACCCCGCCCCCGATCCCCGACGTGCCCGAGCCGATCCGCGGCGTGCCGCTGCTGACGATCGGCGCCGCCTGCATCGGCGGCCAGGCCGAGGGGGAAGCGACGATCGCGCCGCTGCGTGAGATCGGCGAGCCGATCATGGACACCTTCGCCTGGATGCCGACCGCCGGCCTCAGCCAGATTCACATGGACCCGGAGGAGCCGGTGCCGGGGGTCGGCGAAGGCGCGACGATCCGCGAGCTGCCCGACGAGGCGATCGACGCCTTCGTCTCGGTCGCCGGGGCCGACTCCGGCTCGCCGCTGCTGCTCAGCGAGCTGCGCCACCTCGGCGGCGCGCTGGGCCGGGCCGCCGGGGGCAACGGCGCCCTCTCCCACCTCGACGCCGGCTTCGTCCAGTACAGCGTCGGCATGCCGATGACCCCCGAGCTGGGCGAGGCGGTCCCGGCCCACCTGCGGAAGATCGAAGCGACGATGCGACCCTGGCGCGCCGACGGCAGCTATTACAACTTCGTCGAGGGCTCCTGCGACGTCGACGCGATCCTCCCCGCGGACGTCTGCACCCGCCTGGCCGAGGTCAAGCGCAAGTGGGACCCCGACGGCCGCGTCCTCGCCAACCATGCGGTTTCGGTGGCTTCAGGAGGGTAGTGGTACAATTTACCCACTATGGCGTTTGTCGTGCCGACCAGGTCCGGACGATTCGAGATCCGCGAGTCGGAGGCCACTCCGAAAGGGCCCCGTAGCCGCACGCTTGCCTCGTTCCGGGAGCTCGACGACGCGGTCATCGAGCGCGCCCGCGCCAAGTCGGGGAGGACGTTGGACGCGGCGAAGCTGCGTCGGGCGGCAAGAAAGGCTGGCGCACCGGTATCGCGCCGGCCAATCGATCGCGCCGGCCGGGAGCTGATCGCCGAGCTCGGCAAGGGACACACGCTAGACCCGACCCTGCGACACATGCTGCTCGACCTGCTCCGAAGCGGTCGCCGGGAGGGACGCGAGGAGTCGCAAAGGAAAGAGGCGGAGAGCGCCGTCGCCGAGTGGATGGCCGCGACGCCGGCCGAGCGTGGCAAGGCGCTCGTCGATCTGCTCCTTCTCGCCGACGCGCTTCCCCACAGCGGAGGCAAGGGCAAGCCGCTGCAGTTTCCGCGACTGGATTCGACTCGCTGATGGCCGAGCTCAGCCCCAAGTCCCCGCTCAGCGAAGCACCGCCGCTACCCGACAAGGTGATCACGATTCACGGTGCCCTACGCGCCGCGAAGATCCCCCACGCGCTCGGTGGCGCCCTCGCGCTCGCCTACTACGCGACGCCGCGCGCGACGATCGATATCGACCTCAACCTCTTCGTCCCGACGGCCCGCTGGCGAGAGGTGATCGAGGCGCTGACGCCGCTCGGCATCGCAACCGATGGGCTCGACCCGGCCGCGCTGGAACGAGACGGACAGTGCAGGCTCTGGTGGGGTGACAACGCTGTCGATCTCTTCTTCGCTTACGACCCGATCCACGCGGCGATGCGCAAGGAGACGCGCAAGGTGCCGTTCAGCGGGGTGATTGTGCCGATCCTCGCCCCCGAGCACCTGGCGTTATGCAAGGCGATGATCGATCGCCGCAAGGACTGGCTCGATATCGAGCAGATGCTGATCGCCACCGACGACCTCGATCTGGACGGGGTCGAGGGATGGCTGCAGCGCATGGTCGGCCAGGGGGACGAGCGCCTGCAACGCCTGGCCGAGCTCAAGGCTCAGGTCTAAGAACCTGTTTCAAAAAGAGGTCAGACCCGCTGAGAGTCGAACACCTCCGGCACATGTGGTCGACTCTCGGAGGTGTCGGAGGTGCCATCACGCTTTGAGGTAGACGACGGCCTTTGGGCTGAGCTGGAGCCGCTGTTGCCCGTCGTTCAGCGTCGATACCGCTATCCAGGCAGGAAGCGCCTGGAGGATCGGGCGGCACTGAACGGGATCCTCTTCGTCTTGCACACCGGGATCGCCTGGCGCGACCTTCCCACCGAGTTCGGCTACGGCTCGGGCGTGACTTGCTGGCGACGCCTGCGGGAGTGGCAACAGGCAGGGGTCTGGGAGCAACTGCACCAAGCGGTGCTGGCGAAGCTAAACGGCGCCGGTGAGATTGACTGGTCCAGGGCCGCCGCTGACTCCAGCCACATCCGAGCGCTTTTGGGGGGCTCCACACGGGGCCTTCCCCAGTCGACCGCGCACGCACGGGCTCAAAGCACCACCTGCTGACCGACGCTGGCGGGCTGCCGTTGGCGATCACATTGACCGGCGGGCATCGCAACGACGTCACCCAGCTCCTGCCCTTGGTCGACGGCGTCGTGCCGGTTCCCGGCAAGGTTGGCCGCCCTCGCAAGCGCCCCGACCGGCTACTCGCCGACCGGGGCTATGACCACGACAAGTACCCGCGAACTCTGGGCCCGCGGCATCAAGCCCCTGATCGCCCGCCGCGGCGAGGATCACGGCTCCGGGCTCGGCACCCAGCGCTGGGTCGTGGAGCGCAGCTTCACCTGGCTTCACCAGTTCCGCAGGCTCCGCATCCGCTGGGAGCGTGACCCCGATCAACACCCGGCCTTCATGCACCTTGCCTGCGCGATCGTCTGCTGGCGGAGGCTCAGTTCATTATGAAACAGGTTCTAAGCGGCGCTCACGGCTCGATCACGTTGCCCGGGTCGGGCTTGTCCTCCGGGTCGGCCTGGCTGTAGTCGCCGAAGGGGCCGTCGCGGCGGCTGACCGCGGCGGGGACGCCCTCCTGCTCGGCCAGCTCGATGAAGCGCTTGGCGTCGGGGGTGTTGCGCATCAGGCCGTCGAGGATCGGGCCGAGGGTCTGGGTCGAGGCGAGACCGATGTTCTCGTAGGCGTGGTTGACGACCAGCTTCATCGCGGCGAGCTGGGAGGCCGGGATCGAGGCCAGCTCTTCGGCCGCCTCGGCGACGGTCTGCTCGAGTTGCGCGAAGGGGACGGCGCGGTTGATCAGCTCGACCTCAGCCGCTTCGGCCCCGGAGAGCGGCTTGCCTGTCAGCGCGTACTCCTTGGCCTTGGTCAGCCCGAGGCGGTAGAGCCACATACCCGAGAGATAGGCGCCCCACATGCGCGAGTAGGGCGTGCCGATGCGGGCATCCTCGCTGGCAATCACCAGGTCGGCGCAGAGGGCGAAGTCGCTGCCGCCGCCGACGCACCAGCCGTGCACCTGGGCGATCGTCGGCTTCGGCGCGCGCCAGATGCTCATCAGCTTCTGGGTCGGCGCCAATGCCGGCGCCGTGGCGCCGATGAAGTCCTTGCCCGGGTCCCACTCGCCCTCGGTGGTAAGCATCCCGTCCCAGTGGTGGAAACCGCCGCCGAAGTCATAGCCGGCGCAGAAGGCGCGGCCGGCGCCGCGGACGACGATCACCTTGACCGCCGCGTCGCGCACGGCCCGCTCTACCGCGGCCTCGACCTCTTCCGGCATCGGCGGAACGATCGTGTTGAGCGAGTCCGGCCGGTTGAGCGTGATCGTCGCGATCGGCGCGGCCACGCTGTAGAGCAGCGTCTCGAAATCGCCCTCCGCCGGGGCGGCGCTCATCCCGCCGCGCCGCCGATCGCCGCTTCGTCGCAGACGAGCAGCATGTTGTCGTTCTCGACCCGGCCGGCGGGGATCGAGGTGTCGCCGGCGAGGAGCTTCGCCACGGGCTCCTGGAAGGCCTCGCCGAGGACAAGCCAGAGGATCCTGCGGGCGGCAGCCAGCGCTGGGTAGGTGAGCGTCATGCGGCGGTGGCCCTGGTAGGGGTCCCAGGTGAGCGCGACGCGGCGGTCGTCGACTTCGAGCACCGGGTCGTCGGGGACGAGCGAGGCGGTGTGGCCGTCGGGCCCGATCCCGAGGTGGACGAGGTCGAGCTCCTCGGGGACGTGCACTTCGTACTCGGCGGCCGAGAGTTCGAGGTCGCGGCTGGTGACCGGCATCGGCCGCAGCTGCGCCTGGTGATCGAGCGAGAGCATCTGCACCAGGTGGGTCAGGTTGCGCGCCTCGTCGCCGGGTGGGGCGACGCGCTCGTCGACCTGGTAGATGCGCGTGTACTCCCACGGCATCTCCTCCATCCCGCCGAGCATCCCGATCATCCGCCAGGGGGTCTTGCCGCCGCTCAGGGCGAGGTTGAACTCGTCGCGCCGGTCGAGCGCCTCGCGCCCGGTTTCGGCAACGATCTCGGCGGCGTAGCGCGAGGCAGCCTCGGCGTCGGGGAGGACCTTGGTCGGGATCGCCACCGGAATCGCCTCCCCCGGTCCGCAGCTCAGGCGGCCTTCTCGTCGTGACCGCCGAACTGTTTGCGCATCGCCGAGAGCACTTTGTCGCCGAAGTCATCGAGCCCACGCGAGAAGAAGCGCTCGTACAGCGCCGTGGTCAGCACCGGCGCCGGCACGCCCTCGTCGATCGCCGCGATCGAGGTCCAACGGCCCTCGCCCGAGTCGGAGACGCGGCCGGCGAAGTCGGCGAGGTCGGGTGATTCCCGCATCGCCGCGGCGGTCAGATCGAGCAGCCAGGAGCCGATCACGCTGCCGCGCCGCCAGACCTCGGCCACCTCGGGCAGGTCGATGTCGTACTGGTAGTACTCGGGCTGCTCGAGCGGCGCCGTCTCGGCGTCCTGTTCGCGCTGCACCTTGCCGGCGTTGGCGTTCTTGAGGATGTTGAGGCCCTCGGCGTAGGCCGCCATCACGCCGTACTCGATCCCGTTGTGGACCATCTTGACGAAGTGGCCGGCCCCGTTCGGGCCGCAGTGCAGGTAGCCGTTCTCCGAAGGGGACGGATCGCCGCTGCGTCCCGGCGTGCGCTCGGCCGACTCGACCCCGGGGGCGAGGCTGGCGAAGATCGGATCGAGCCGCTCGACCGCGCCGTCGGGACCGCCGATCATCAGGCAGTAGCCGCGCTCCAAGCCGAAGACGCCGCCGCTGGTGCCGCAATCGACGAAGTCGATGCCGCTTTCGCGCAGCTTCTCGGCGCGGCGGATGTCGTCGCGGTAGTAGGAGTTGCCGCCATCGACGATCGCGTCGCCCGGCTCCAGCACCGCGGCGACGTCCTCGATCGTCTGCTCGGTGATCTCGCCGGAGGGCACCATCACCCAGATGGCGCGCGGCGCGCTCAGCTTCGCGGCGACGTCCTGCAGCGAGGAGGCGGCCTCGGCGCCCTCGGCGACGAGGGCCGAGACCGCGTCGGCGTTGACGTCGTAGGCGACAATACGGTGCCCGTCTTTGATCAGGCGGCGAGCCATGTTCGCGCCCATGCGGCCGAGTCCGACGATTGCAAGCTCCATCAGCAGCTCCTCCCACTCGAGAGTCCAGGGACGACGTCCGGTTTCACTCGCGCTAACCCTACGCGACCGCACCACCTCGGATAGCCTGGCGAGCGATGGCGCAGCCGAGCGATGAAGCCGCGGCCGACGTGCTGACGATCTTCGGGATCAGCGGCGACCTGGCGAAGAAAATGACCTTCCGGGCTCTCTACCGGCTCGAGGCGCGGGGCATGCTCAAGTGCCCGATCGTCGGCGTCGCGCGCGACGAGTGGGACGAGGCGACGCTGCGCCAGCACGCCCACGACGCGATCGGCTCCACGGTCGGCAGCCCCGACGAGGACGTATTCGACCGCCTGATTGCCCGCTTCAGCTACGTCGCCGGCGACTACACCGATCCGGCCACCTTCGAACGGGTGAGGGACGCGATCGGCGACGCCAAGCAGCCGGTCTTCTACCTCGAGATCCCGCCGTCGCTGTTCTGCACGGTCGTCAAGGGCCTCGGCGAGGCCGGCCTGACCGACAGCGCGCGGGTCGTGATCGAGAAGCCCTTCGGCCACGACCTCGCCTCGGCCCGCGAACTCAACGCCGAACTGCACGAGATCCTCGCCGAGGAGCAGATCCTGCGCATCGACCATTACCTCGGCAAGGAGCCGGTGATGGACATCGCCTACCTGCGCTTCGCCAACTCGCTGCTCGAGCCGGTCTGGAACCGCGAGCACGTCGCCCACGTGCAGGTGACGATCGCGGAGAACTTCGGGGTCGAGGACCGCGGCCGCTTCTACGACGCGGTCGGGGCGATGCGCGACGTGATCCAGAACCACGCCCTGCAGGTGCTCTCGCTGGTCGCGATGGAGCCGCCCGCCGGCAACCACCCCGACACGATCCGCGACAAGAAGGTCGAACTGTTCCGGGCGATGCGCGCCGCCGATCCGAAGCGCTACGTGCGCGGCCAGTACGACGGCTTCCTCGCGGTGAAGAACGTCGCGCCGGATTCGACCACCGAGACCTACGCCGCGGTCGAGCTGGCGATCGACAACTGGCGCTGGAGCGGCGTCCCCTTCTTCATCCGCGCCGGCAAGAACATGCCGGTCAAGGCGAGCGAGGTCAACGTCGTCTTCCGCCGGCCGCCGCGGCTCGGGGTCGGCAAGGGCAAGCTGCCGGAACCGAACCAGATGACGGTGCGGATCGAGCCGACGCCGGGGGCGCGGACGCGGATGTGGGCGAAGAAGGCCGGGGTCGAGGAAGTCGAGCCGGCCGACCTCGAGGTGCTGTTCGAGAAGGTCCCGGGGGAGGATCCCGAGCCCTACGAGCGGCTGCTCGGCGACGCGCTCGCCGGCCGCCACCAGCTGTTCACCCGCGAGGACGCGGTCGAGGAGACCTGGCGAATCGTGCAGCCGCTGCTCGACGATCCCGGGCCCGTCTACCCCTACAAGCCGGAAACCTGGGGACCGCCGGAGGCCGAGAAGCTAACGCGGGGCCTGTGCCAGTGGTACGAGCCCTGGTTGCCCTCTCGGGCTTAATCCCCACCGCTGTGCTAGGTTTTTTGGCACCCCTAATTAGGGCTGCCTAATACATTGATCCCCACTTTCGTCATAGCACTGCGCGAGGGCGTCGAGGCGTCGCTGATCGTCGGCATCATCGCCGCCTTCCTGGTCAAGGAGGGGCGGCGCGACACGATCCGGCAGATGTGGTTGGGCGTCGGCGTCGCGGTCGCGCTCTGCCTTGGGATCGCGATCTTCCTGCGCATCGTCGGCGAGCAGCTGCCGCAGCGCGAGCAGGAGGGGCTGGAGACCGTGATCGGGGTGATCGCGGTCGCCGCCGTCACCTACATGATCGTCTGGATGCGCCGCCACGCGCGCGGGATCAAGGCCGAGCTCGAGGGCCACGCCGCCAGCGCGCTCGCCGCCGGCTCGACCATGGCGCTGGTCGCGATGGCCTTCCTCGCCGTCCTGCGCGAGGGCTTTGAGACCTCGGTCTTCCTGCTCGCCGCCTTCCAGGACGCCAGCGACACGACCGCGGCCGGTGCCGGCGCGGTGATCGGACTTGTTGCCGCGGTCGCGATCGGGCTCGGCATCTACCGCGGCGGGGTGCGGATCAACCTCTCGCGCTTCTTCCGCGTCACCGGCCTGATCCTCGTCTTCGTCGCCGCCGGCCTGCTCTCGACCTCGCTGCACACGGCGCACGAGGCGGGCTGGTTCGACGCCCTGCAGGGGCAGGCGATCGACCTCTCCTGGCTGGTCCAGCCGGGAACGGTCTCCGGCTCGCTGCTGACCGGGATGCTGGGCCTGCAGCCGCAGCCGACCGTCGGCGAGGCGCTGATCTACCTGCTCTACGCGGTGCCGATGGCGCTCTACGTGCTCTGGCCCGACCGCCTGCGAGGGCGCGGCGCGGCGCCCTTGCGGCGCGTGCGGCGAACCGAGGGCAGGGCGGCGCCCGCCGAGAGCCCCGCCTGACCCCGCCGCAACCGACGCGATGACGCCGATCACCCGCCGTCGTCTGCTGGCTTCGGCTGGCGCCGGAGCCGCCGGCCTCGGGCTGGGCGGCGTCGGCGGGTTCCTCGTCGGGCAGGAGACGGCCCAGGCCGGCGAGGGAACCGGCACGGTCCCCTTCCACGGCGTGCACCAGGCCGGGATCGATACCGCCGCCCAGGACCGCCTCCACTTCGCCGCCTTCGACCTGGTTACGAGCAGCCGGGCCGAGCTGCGCGAGCTGCTGCGCGAGTGGTCGCGCGCCGCGGCCGAGATGACCGCGGGCGAGCTGGTCGGCAGCGCCAACTCGGTGCAGCCGGCCCCGCCCGACGACACGGGTGAGACGGTCGGCCTGCTGCCCTCGCGCCTCAGCGTCACCTTCGGCTTCGGCCCGAGCCTGTTCGGGCGCCGCGGCCTCGGCCTGCGCCGGCGGCGACCGGCGGCGCTGGCGGCGATCCCGCCGCTGCCCGGCGACGAGCTGGGCGATCGCGAAAGCGGCGGCGACCTCTGCGTCCAGGCATGCTCCGACGACCCGCAGGTCGCCTTCCACGCGGTCCGCAACCTGGCCCGGATCGGCCGCGGCGCCGTCGTCATGCGCTGGTCGCAGCTCGGCTTCGGCCGCACCTCGACGACGAGCCGCCACCAGGACACGCCGCGCAACCTGATGGGCTTCAAGGACGGCAGCGCCAACATCCGCGCCGAGGACGCCGAGGCGATGCGGCGCTTCGTCTGGGTCGGCAGCGGCGGCAGCCCGGCCTGGATGCGCGGTGGCACCTACATGGTCACGCGCCGCATCCGCATGCTGCTCGAGGTCTGGGACCGCTCGCCGCTGGCCGACCAGGAGGCGACGATCGGCCGCGACAAGTACGAGGGGGCGCCGCTGGGCGGCGCGAAGGAGTCCGACCGGCTCGACCTCGAGGCCGAGCGCGACGGCGAACCGGTGATCCCGGCCGACGCCCACGTGCGCCTCGCCTCGGCCTCGCTCAACGGCGGCGAGCGCATCCTGCGCCGCGGCTACTCGTTCACCGACGGCGTCGACGAGAGCCTCGGGCAGCTCGAAGCGGGCCTCTTCTTCATCTGCTTCCAGCGCGACCCGCGCCGCCAGTTCGTCCCGATCCAGCGCCGCCTCGGCGCAGGCGACGCGCTCAACGAGTACATCAAGCACGTCGGCAGCGCCGTCTTCGCCATCCCCCCCGGCGCCCACAAGGACGGCTACGTCGGCGAAACCCTGCTCGGCTGAGGACGTGCCGCGAGTTGACGGACACTATGGGTACTCAACTCGCGGCACGTCGGGTAATCCGACTGGAGTTGTCGGTTTTTGTTAGGGTGGCCTAACTTTTGCCCTGGCCACCGATAGGAGACGCGCACAGATGCAGCTAATTCCCGTCCGGATTGCCCTGATCGCCGCCGGCATCGGCCTGCTCGCGGGTCTCAGCGCGGGCTGCGGCTCGGGCGAAGACGCGCCGGCTGGCGCCAAGCGGATGTCCTTCACCCTCACCGACGCCGGCTGTGAGCCCAACCAGGCGAAGGCGCCAGCGGGGCCGATCGTCTTCGAGGTCGAAAACGCCGGCACCTCGCGGGTGACCGAGTTCGAGCTGCTCGACGGGGACACGATCCTGGGCGAGGTCGAGAACCTCGCCGACGGCCTCGCCGGCACCTTCTCGTTGACCCTGGGGAAGGGCGAGTACACGCTCTACTGCCCCGGCGGCTCGGACGAGCGCGGGACGCTCACGATCAGCGGCGAACTAGAGGCCGCGAACAAGCCACAGGTCGACGCCGCGGTCGCCGAGTACCGCTCCTACCTCGAGCAGAACAGCGGCGAGCTCGTCGCCGCGACCGAACCGTTCACCGCCGCGGTGATCGGCGGCGCGGTCGAGCGGGCCAAGCAGCTCTACCCGGCGGCGCGCATTCCCTACGAGCGGATCGAGCCCGTCGCCGAGTCCTTCGGCCACCTCGACCCGCGCATCGACGCGCGCGAGAACGACGTCACCGAGGACGAGTTCGAAGGCTTCCACCGGCTCGAGCAGGCGCTCTGGGTGGAGGGCACGACGGCCGGCATGGCGCCGGTCGCCAAGCAGCTGCTCGCCGACGTCAAGGAGTTGCGGCGCAAGGTGAGGACGGTCGAACTGCAAGCGGTGCAGATCGCCAACGGTGCGAACGAGCTGCTCGGCGAGGTCTCGGCCTCGAAGATCACCGGCGAGGAGGAGCGCTACTCGCATACCGACCTGGTCGACTTCGAGGCCAACGTCGAAGGCTCCGACGCGGCGTTTGCCGCGGTGCAGCCGCTGGTCGCGGCGACCGACCCGGAGCTGGTCGGGCAGATCGAAGCCGACTTCGAGGCCGTCTACGCGGCGCTTGGGCCCTACCGGCGCGGCGATGGCTTTGTGTCCTACGACGAACTGAGCCAGGCCGATACGCGCGGGTTGGCGCAGAAGATCGATGCGCTTGCCGAGGGGCTGTCGCAGACGCCGGCGTTGATCGTGCGGGAATAGGCGTTGCGGCCGGCGAGGCGTCCTAGCCGGCGGGGGCGTCGCGGCCGGCGGGTCCTGTCGTGGGGTGGGGGTGCCGGGGTGGGGCTGGGTTTTTCGCGCCCGAGTTTTGCGGCCGTCCGAGATTGTGGGTGGGCGAAAAAGGGACGCCGCCCCGCCCCGGCATCCCCACCCCACGCCACCCGCCGGAGGAGCGCTTGGGGACGGCCGCTGGGAGCCCGGTCAGGGCAATGTTTCGTCCCAAGGAGCGGGGCAGCGTGCGTCCGATGGGTGCGGCGCATCGGCGTGGGGCATAGCCTGGGGCTGTGGACGGGCAAGCTGAATTGAGGGTCGCCGAGGCGCCGAGTCTGGCGGATGAGCTGTTGGGGAAGCTGGGATTTGAGAGCTGGCGGGCCGGGCAGCGGGAGGCCGTGGAGGCTGCCTTGGCGGGGCGGGACTCGTTGATCGTGATGCCGACCGGGGGTGGGAAGAGTCTCTGTTACCAGTTGCCTGGGTTGGCGACGGAGGACTTGACGATCGTGGTCAGCCCGCTGATCGCCCTGATGGAGGATCAGTGGCGGCGGCTGAACGCGGCCGGTCACCCGGTGGCGATGGTGACCTCGGCGATGGCGGATGAGGCGGTGCGCCACGCGCTCGCCCAGGTCCGCGGCGGCGCGGCGCGGATCGTCTACTGCTCGCCGGAGCGCTTCGCCTCGGCCGCCTTCCTCGCCGCGATCGAACAGCGGCGGGTCGATCTGCTCGCGGTCGACGAGGCGCACTGCGTCTCCGAGTGGGGGCACGATTTCCGCCCCGACTACCTGCGCCTGCCGGAGATCGCCGAGCGGCTGGGGCGACCGACGGTGATGGCCTGCACGGCGACGGCGACCGAGGCAGTGGCGCGCGAGATCGCGGCCCGCTTCCAGATGCGCGACCCGTTGCAGGTCCGCTCGGGCTTCGACCGTCCCAACCTCTCCTTCGACGTTGTGCGACTCGAGGGCAAGGGCTCGAAGGCGCGACGACTGGCGTTGCTTGAAGTGGGCCTCGCCGACCCGGCCAACCGGCCGGCGATCGTCTACTGCGGCACCCGCCGCGACACCGACGAGCTGTTCGCGACGCTACGCGAGGCCGGCCTGCGCGCGGTTCCCTACCACGCGGGCATGGAGGCACACCACCGGGCCGAGGCGCAGCGCCGCTTCATGGCCGACGAGGCCGACGTCGTCGTCGCCACCAACGCCTTCGGCATGGGGGTCGACAAGGCCGACGTGCGCTCGGTCTGGCACATGGCGATCCCGACCAGCCTCGAGGCCTACTACCAGGAGGCGGGACGCGCGGGGCGCGATGGCCAGCCGGCGCGGGCGGTGCTGCTGGCGATGAAAACCGACCTCGGCCGCCTCGTCCGCTTCAACCAGCAGCGCGCCGGCGACCCCGAGCTGGCGATCGCCCGCGAGCGCGGCTGGCGCGACTACCGCACGATCAAGGAGTTCATCTACTCCGAGCGCTGCCGGCGCGCCAGCGTGCTCGCCCACTTCGGCGACAGCGCCGCGGGCGAACCGCTCGGCCGCTGCTGCGACGTCTGCGATCCGCAGGACTGGCTGCCCGACCCCGAGACGATCGCCGCCCGGCCAAGGCCAAGCGCCAAGCGCCCGGCGCCACCCCCGGCCGAGCTCTCCCCCGCCGACGCCGCGCTGTTCGAGCAGCTGAAAGAGTGGCGCCTGCGTGCCGCCGACGGCAAGCCCGCCTACACGGTCGCCCATAACTCGACCCTGCAGGCGATCGCCGCCACCCGCCCGGCCGACCCAGAGGCCCTGCTGGCGATCAGGGGTGTCGGTCCGAGCTTCGTCGAGAGGTACGCGGCTGAGGTGCTCGCGCTCATCGACTCCTCGCAGGCTTAAGCAAGCGCCAACCCGGCTGCACGAACACCGTGGTATCTCTACACCCTGATGGCGCGGGGACGCAAGATCGCCCTGCTGGGAGGTGGGTTACTGGTCGTCCTCGCGGTTCTCGCCTGGCTCAATCGCCCCCGCGATAACCCCGCCAAGGCAACTGTCGCCGACGCCGTCCGCTCTTTCCGGGCGAAGGATCAGACGACCGATCACGAGCACAAGACGGCCAAACCGGCGGCCGGCGTCTACCGCTACGCGACGCGCGGGGCCGAGTCGGTCGATGGCATCCTCGATACGACCCACGATTACCACGGTGTCTCGACGATCGAGCTGAGCGAGGGACGCTGCGGTCAACGCGAACGGTGGCAGGTGCTCAACGGGCGCTGGAGCGAAGCGGAAGCCTGCCTGCCGCCGCAAGGCCAGGCGACCGTGACGGTGATCGAATTCCACGAATTCTTTGAAACCGGGCAAAGGGACATCTTCCACTGCCGCGGCTCGGCCGGCTCCGGGTCAGCCGCGCCGCAGCCGGGCACGCATTTCGACAGCTCCTGCAAGTCGGACGACTCGACGATCAAGTCCAACTCGCGCGTCGTCGGCGTGGAGGCGATCCCAGTCGGCTACGAAGAATTCGCCGCGGTCCACATCTCCACGCACAGCGTCTTCTCGGGCAAGAGCGACGGCGAGGCGGACCGCGACGAATGGCGGCGACGCAGCGACGGGTTGCTGCTCAAGCGTTCGGCGAAGAGCGAGGCCGACGCCGACATCGCCGGCGGCACCCACTACAGCGAGCGCTACACGATCCGCCTGCTCTCGACCGAGCCGAAGCGCTGAGCCGGCTGGGGCGCTGCGCCCGCGGGGCTAGACGTCGTCGCGGCCGAAGTTGGCGAGGGCGACCTGTTCGGCCAGCTTGAGCAGGCCGAGGGTCGAGTGCGGCGAGGAGGCGGTGCTGCGCATGCGCACGTGCGAGCCGTGCGGGCCGCGGACCTCGACGATCGTGCAGATATCGCCCACTTCGCAGTCGTCGCCATAGTCGGCTTCGATCGCTTCCATCTGCTGGGCGATGTGCTGCCCAACTTTGCTCTGGTCTAGCGCCACCTTGCTCACCTTTCCGCGTTGTCGGATCGATCCTCGCCTCCCAGTGTTCCACGTAGTGACGCCCTCGCGGTAGACGGGCGCCAGATGAATTGCAAGGCCGGGAGCCGCTGCCTGGCACCATCCCCGGCTCGTTTCGATGATTGAGATCCGCAACACGACCGCTGTCACCGCTGCGCTCTGCGCCGCGGCGCTCTGCTTGCTCGCCGCCTCGCCTGCCGGCGCGGCGGGCTCGCTGGTGCCGCGCGGCAAGAACGTCTTCTTCGGCGTCAGCGACACCGGCGACCCGGCTGACTTCGGTCAGTTCGCGAACGCGCTCGACAAGCACCCGGCGCTGATCCAGACCTTCCGCACCTGGGGCTCGGACTTCCCCGAGTCGATCGAACGCTGGCAGACGGGGCGGGCGCGGCCGGTGCTGCACATAAACACCGCCGACAACAACGACGGACACGAGCTGATCAGCCCGCGCGCGATCGCCGGCGGCGCCGGCGACGACTACCTGATCCGGCTCAACAAGCTGTTCTGGACGAAGAAGATGCGCGCCTACATCCGGCCGCTGGGCGAGCCCAACCGCTGCCTCAATGTCTACGCCGCCTACGACTGCGCCGGCAAGCGCCGCGACGCCGCCCACAGCGCCCGCAACTACAAGCGCGCCTTCCGCCGCATCTACGTGATCGTCCACGGCGGCGGCAAGCGGCGAGAGATCAACGCGCGCCTGCGCAGGGCCGGGCTGCCGCCGCTGCGCAGGCGAATCGGCGGCCTGCCGAAGGCCCCGGTGGAAGTGATCTGGAGCACCCTGCCGGCCGGCTCGCCGACCGTCCCCCACAACCGGCCGCGCCACTTCTACCCGGGCAGCCGCTGGGTCGACTGGGCGGGCACCGACATCTACTCCGACAACCAGGACTGGAAGGCGCTGAAGGGCCTCTACCGGCGCTTCGGCGGCAAGCCCTTCGCGATCACCGAGTGGAGCGTCTCCAGCGGCGACGCCTCCTCCTTCGTGCGCCGGCTGATGACCTGGGTCGACCGCCACCGCCGCGCCAAGATGCTCGTCTACTACCAGGACTTCGGCTCGACCAGCTCCTACCGGCTGCAGAACTGGCCGACCAGCCTCGGCGTGCTGCGCAACATGGTCCACAACGGCCGCTTCCCCGACTACGCCCCCTTCCCGCCCAAAGCGCCCCCACCGCCACCGCCCCCAGCGGGCGGCGTCGCGCCAAAGAAGCGCCACTAAGGGAATGTGCTTCACGTTGAGCCCCCATGAGGGGCCTAACGTGAAGCTCGTCGGCGGGCGAGGGCGGCTTTGTACTTGAAGGGCTGGAGGGCGGTGATGCTCGAGTAGCCGACCAGGTAGAGGCGGTGGCCGTCGGAGACGACCGGGGTGTAGGTGCCGCGCGGGTAGCGGAAGACGACGCGGCCGCCCTTCATCGCGTAGCCGGTGGTCGAGGTGTCGTCGAACTCGGCCACGTAGACGATGTTGCCGACCGCGGTCAGCGAGCCGATCACCGAGCCGCCGGCGGACCGGATCCAGCGTGGTACGCCGTTCTTGGCGTTGAGCGCGTAGACGTTGCCGTCGAAGGAGCCGACGTAGACGGTCGGGCCGGTGTGGCTGGTGCGGGCGACCGCCGG
>Ga0210115_1000113_pt1 | contig 20166 bp, 17 predicted proteins | sample MayberryNW_TuleB_2_FD_185526 | JGI IMG/M metagenome (GOLD analysis project Ga0210115, IMG submission 185526) | Wetland microbial communities from San Francisco Bay, California, USA, that impact long-term carbon sequestration - MayberryNW_TuleB_D2... | ecosystem: Environmental > Aquatic > Marine... | reverse complement strand
TACGCGAGGCAGGGTGGAGTCGTACGCCGCAGAAACCCGGAAGTGGATGGAGTCGCACCTCCGCGTCGTCCCGCCGGAGCCGAACCCGGAGGCATCTCCGCTCGGCGCCGCCCGCGTGCGACGGCGCCTGACCGTCGAGGAGGTGGCGGCCCGAACCGGCCTGCCGGTCGAAGAGATCCGCTCGCTCGAGGAGGGTCGGATCTACCGCTTCCCGTCGGTCAGCGACGCGATCTCCGCGACGCTCGTCGTGGCGACCGCGCTCGGGATGACCGAGCGGGAGGCGCGCGGCCTCTCGGGCGTGACGGGCGGACCCGGCAGAGGGCGTCTTTCGCGCCTCCTGGCCGGGGCCGCGTTCCTCGCGCTCGTCGGTCTCCTGGCCTGGTTCGTCGCCGTCCCGCAGCTGCGAGACGCGGCCGGCGGCGCGCGACCGGACGCCGCGGCGGCCGGGTCGGCCGAGCAGGAGCTGCCGCCGCCCTGGGAGGTCCGGGTCGACGTCTTCAACGGCACCGACGTCCCGAACGCGGCCACCCTCCTCGCGAACGAGATCGGCGGCCCGCTGGCCTACCGGCTCGGCACCGTGGACAACGCGGAGCGGCTCGACTACGTCGACACGCGCGTCTACTACCCGCCGGGGAGCGAGGCGCTCGCCCGCCGGCTCGCGGGCGAGCTCGGGCTCCAGATCCAGGCGCTCCCCGGGCAGGGCGAGCCGAACCGGCTGGTCGTGATCGTGGGCGCCGACCGCGCGACGGCCGGCTAGCTCCCGCGCGACCGCGCCGCCGCCTCGTCCGAGCCGACGAGCGGCACGATCTCGAAGCGGACGAGGTCGCTCCACTCCGCCGTCCACGCGTCGAGGAGCGCCGGATCGTCCGTCTCCATGAGCTGGAAGCAGCCCGTCAGGCGCTCGTCGACCCAGCTGTCGACGTACGTGAGCCCGTCCGGCAGGAGCCGGCCCCGCTCGGCCACGCGCTCGTAGACCGGCCCCGCCCCGTGGAGGAACGTCTCGACGACCATGTAGCGCACGGGCGCGCGACCGTCTAGAGCGGCGTGCGGAGCGCCGAGAGCTTGGCCTTGAGCTCCACGGGCATCGGCTCCGTCCAGGCCGTGCGGACGTAGCGCCGGAGCGACGCCTCGAACGTGTAGCGCTTGCGGCAGTAGCTGCAGGAGTCGAGATGCGCCTCCGCCTCGACCTTCTCCACGTCGGTCAGCTCGCGGTCGAGGTACGGCTGGATCAGCTCCTCGCACTTCTCGCACGGGTCGACGACCATCACGACGCCTCCGCGACGGCGCTCTCCGCGAGCGACTGCTTGAGGATGCGGCGCCCCCGGTGCAGGCGGGACATCACCGTCCCGATCGGGACGTCGAGGATCTGTGCCGCGTCCGCGTAGGAGAAGTCCCCGATGTCGACCAGCACGACCACGTCACGGTAATTGTGCGGAACGGACGCGAGGGCATCGACGATCGAGTCCTGGGAGAGGCGCTCGACCACCCGCGCCTCGTCCTCGCCGGCGCCCGACTCCTCGAGGCGGTTGTAGAGGTAGTAGTCGCCCTCCTCCATCGGCTGGAGGTCCGGCGTCCGCTGCTGCTTGCGGCCGCGGTCGATGTTCAGGTTCGTGAGGATCCGGAAGAGCCAGGCCCGCAGGTTCGTCCCCGGCGTGTACGAGCGCCACGAGCGGAAGGCGCGGGCGTACGTGTCCTGCACGAGGTCTTCTGCCTCCTCGCGGGTAGGCACGAGCCTCCGCGCGACGCGGTACACCTGGTCCGACAGCTCCAGCACCTCCTCCTCGAAGCGCACGCGGTCCCGTGCGTCCTCGGCGATCTTGCGGGCGTCGGTCTCCGGCTGAGCCTCGCTCATGGCGGCCGACACTACCAACGAAACGGGGACCGGCACCGGGCTATTCCGGCGCGAGGAGGAGCCGGGCCTCGGCCAGCTCCTCCACGTGGCCGCGCGCCGTCGCGAACGGGACGTACTCGCCCGCGAGCCAGCCGGCGAGCAGATCGTCGTAGTGCGGGCTCGCGGGATGCCCGGACTGGCCCGGGCAGAGCGCGATCCGGGTCGCGTCGGCGTCGGCGAGGTCGTAGACGGCCCGCATGGACGAGCCGATCAGCGCGTCGGGGCCGGCCGCCCTGGCGCGGGCGAGTACCCGGACGGTGTCCGCGTCGCCGCCGACCTCGAACGGCCCCCGCGAGAGAAATCCGCGCAGGCCCCGGACGCCGTCGAGCGCGTGGCTGAGCCGGAGCCGATGGTGCGCGCCGCGCGTCCACGTCTCCGGGTCGGGGCCGAGCACGGCGACCGCGGCCGCAAGGGCCGCAGGAAGCGCGTCCGCCCACGTCCGGCCCTGCGGCAGGAAGTCGTCGTCGCGCTCGGCCAGCGCGCGGAGCAGGGCCGGGCGAGAGCGCTCGACGATCGCCACCGGTACGTCGGTCTCGGCGACGTCCGCATAGCACTCGGCCTCGAGCGCGTCGAGGAGCGCGCCGTAGACCGCCCCTCCCCGGCTCCCGGCGCCGAGGTCGCCGTCCCACTCGCGCAGGAGCTCGAGCGCCTGCGCCTCGAGCGGATCGTCGCTCGCGAGGCGGTCGAGCAGCCCGGCGAGCTCCCGGCCGGGCAGCGAGTGCGTGTCGAGGAGGATCCGCTCGCAGTCGGCCGCCGTCAGCCGCTCGCGCTCCCGGACGAGCGCCTCGAGCCGGGCCGCCCGGTAGCCGCTCAGGTACTCGCCCGGAATCTCGACGCTCCCGCCGATGCGATTGTTCGCGCTCACGACGAGCCCCGAGGCGGGATCGCGCAGGCGCGGCAGCTCGTCGGCGCGCAGGTGGCCGTCCCACTCGTGCGACGAGTCCCAGCCGGGCACCGGGTCGCTGCCGTCGCCGGCCGTCCGGCGCGGGATCGGCCCGCCCGCCAGCCGGTAGCCGATCGCCCCCTCTGCGTCCGCGAAGACGAAGGAGTGCGGCGGCCCGGCGAAGCGGTCGAGCGCGCGGTCGGCCGCGACGACGGAGTCGGCCGTCATGAGGTCGAAGAGCGACCGGAGCGTCTCGCCCGGCTCGTGGTGGCTCCAGCGCAAGGCGAGCGCCTCGAGACCGCCGGGCGCCGGTGGGACGACGACGGGCCCGTGCCGCGTCACGACTACCTCCTCGACGACCGGCTCGCGGCGGCGCCGGACGCGGATCTCCTCGCGGACGACCTCCGGGTCGAGCCACGCCCCGTCGGCCAGGTAGCGGCCGTCGCCGTCGAGGCGCTCGACGAAGAGGTCCTGCGTGTCCACCATCGCCGTCGTCAGCCCCCACGCGACCGACCGGTTCCGCCCGAGCACCATGACCGGCGCACCGGAGACGGTGAAGCCCCACGCCTCGCCGCCCTCCCAGACCAGGTGCTGCGCATGCCAGATCCCCGGGATCGAGAGGAGGAGGTGCGGGTCGTTGGCGAGCAGCGGACGCCCGCTCTCCGTCCGCGCTCCCGCCACGGCGAAGGCGTTCGAGCCGCCGAGCCCGGCGACGAGACGACGCAGCGCGCGCGTGAGGAAGAGGCCCTCGCGGGCGAGCTCCTCGCCGACGATCGTCGGGTGGTCGTCCGGGTAGCGGGCGGTCAGGCGGGCGACGCGCTCTTCGGGGAGCCGGACGCGGAGCCGTGCCCGCATGAGCTCCGTCTCCCAGTTGCCGGAGAGCGACATGGCGAGGGCCGCGCCGGGCGCCTGCATGTCCACCGGCGTCCATGGCTCGGGACGCAGCCGCGCGAGCCGCAGCTCGAACGGCCGCGGCCCGTCGGCGAGGAAGGCGTTGACGCCCTGGCAGTACGCCTCGGCGAGCGCCGCCGTCTCCGGGTCGCATGCCGCCGTGTCCCGCTCGGCGGCCCAGCGCAGGCGAAGCCGGCGTGCCGCGCGGTCGAGCTCGAGCGTCCGCGGCCCCGCGAGCTCCGAGAGCCGCCCCCACGCGAGGCGGCGCAGGCCCTCCATCTGGAAGAGCCGGTCCTGCGCGTGGACATAGCCCTGGGCCCGGACGAGGTCGAGGCGGCTGCCCGCGTAGACGTGCGGGATGCCGTAGCGGTCGCGGATCACCTCCACCGGCCCGTCGAGGCACGCGAGCGCGAGCCTTCCCTCCACCCGGGGCAGCGACCGGCGGGCCAGGCGCCGGAGCACCGTTACTCGAGCGGCCGGAAGCCCGCCTGCGACATGCGGGCGAGGATCTCGTCGCGCGCCACGCGCTCGTCGTCCCAGCGGAGCGAGACGTGGCCCATGAGCGTCGCGTTCGCGCCCTCGAGCCCGTCGATGCCCTCGAGCGCCTTGCCGAGGCGCATGACGCAGCGCTCGCAGCGGATCCCGGTCACCTGGACGGTGTCGGACTGGACGGCCACGCCCTGATCCTACGTGCGGGCGATCAGCTCGCCGCCGAGCGCGCGGAGCCCCTCGCGACGGCCGACGTCCAGCTGCTCGTCCGCCTGCGCGAGGCCCTCGAGCGGCCCGAGCAGCGAGGCCGAGCCGAGCCGCTCCGCCTGCGGGCCGACGCGCTCGAGGAGCTCGGCCAGGAGGTCGGGCGCCCGCGCGAGCCGATCCTCCTCGGGGTGGACGAGCTCGGCGGCGGCGCCGAAGCGCGAGGCGGCCCAGCGGTTCTGCAGGTAGACGCCGCGGTCGGCGGGCGGGCCGGGCTCCGCCGCGGCGACCATCGCCTGCACGAGCGCGCCGAAGGCGGCCGACACCTCGACCGCCGTCGGCTGGTCGACGGCGCGGATCTCGAGCGTCCCGAAGCCCGGGTGCGGACGCGCGTCCCACCAGATCCGCCGGTACGAGTCGGCCAGGCCGAGGCGGACGAGCCGCTCGGCGAAGCGGGACCATTCGGCGTACGCCGCGAAGACGGGCGGCGCGCCGCTCCGCGGCAGGAGCGCGAGCAGCTCGGCGCGCATCGAGGCCATCCCGCCCTCCCGTCCCTCGAACCACGGCGAGTTGGCCGAGACGGCGAGCAGCGCCGGCAGCCAGGGGAGCACCCACTCGAGCGCGACCAGGCAGGCCTCGGGCGACGCGACGGCGACGTGCACGTGCAGCCCAGAGCAGAACTGCCGCCGGGCGGACGGCCCGGCGTACTCGGCGAATGCGAGGAACCCGGGCTCGGGCGTGATCGCCTGCTCCTGCGCGACCGCGGTCGGCCACGTTCCGGTCGCCGCGAGCGCGAGCCCGAGCTCCTGCGCCCGGGCGCGTGCCTCCGCCCGGCCGGCGGCCAGCGCGCGGGCCGCCTCGGCCGCGTCGGCGCACGGCCCGGTGGTCAGCTCGAGGACCGCCTGGAAGAGCTCCCGCTTGCGCCGCTCGCCCGCGAGGAGCGCCTCGAGGACGGGAGCCGGCTCGAGCGTCGACGGGTCGACGACGAAGAGCTCTTCCTCCACCCCGACGGTGAGCTCGGGCCCGGCGCCGAACGCATGCGGAATCACCGGGCCAGTCTATGAAGGCGCCCCCGTTGACCTTCGGGCGTCCGGTGTGGCCGGACGCCCGAAGGTGCGGGAGTCTCCCCCACCAGGAGAGGGAGATCTACGGGGCGTTCGTGCCGTCGGTCGGCGCCCGCCCCAGAGTCACCGTAACGCTCAGGGTCTGATCTCCGCGACGAATTCGGAGTGGAAGTGTCTGCCCGGGCTGCTTCGCCGCGATCACGCGCCGGACGTCGTCCGAGGACGTGACGGGCCTGCCGCCGGCCGCGGTGATCACGTCGCCGCCGACGACGTAGGACTCGCCGTTCACGACGACGCTCGTGTCGCCGCCCTCGAGGCCGGCCCGGTCGGCCGGGCTCCCCGCGACGACGCGCGCGACGAGCGCGCCCTCGGAGGGAACGTCGATCACGCCGGCGATGTCCTCGGTCAGGTCCTGCATCGAGACGCCCAGGTACGCGTGCTCGACCCGGCCGGTGCGGATGAGCTCCATCACGACGTCGCGGACGGTGTTCACCGGGACGGCGAAGCCGATCCCGACGTTGCCCTCGGAGCCGGCGGTCGCGATCTGCGTGTTGACGCCGATCACCTCGCCGTCGGCGTTCAGGAGGGGGCCGCCCGAGTTCCCGCGGTTGATCGCGGCGTCGGTCTGGATCACCTGGTCGATCGGGAAGTTGCTCGGCGAGACGATCTCCCGCTGGAGCGCGCTCACGATCCCGGCGGTCACCGAGCGCTCGAGCCCGAACGGGTTGCCGATCGCGACGACCTCGTCCCCGACCCGCACCTCGTCCGAGTTGCCGAGCGAGATGGGCGCGAGCCCGCGCCGGTGTCCGTCGATCTTCAGGAGCGCGACGTCGGTGGCGGGGTCGGAGCCGACGATCCGCGCCTTCAGCTGGTCGTCCTGGGAGAAGTTGACGAAGACCTCGGAAGCGCCCTCGATCACGTGGTAGTTCGTGACGATGTGGCCGTCCTTGTCGACGACGAAGCCGGAGCCGAGCGCCTGGCCGCGCTCCTCGCCGAAGAACGACTGCGTGACGACGCTCGAGGTGACCTGCACGACCGCGGGCGCGGCCCGGCGGTAGACCTCGCCGATCGAGCCGCCGTCCGTGTTGCTCGCCGCCTGGAAGTCGGTCGGCTCCGAGGCGACAGTTGCCTCGCGGACGACGGTGGTCGTCCCCCCGTCCTCCCACACGACGCTTCCGATCGCCAGCGCAAGTCCGCCGCCGAGGAGCCCGGCGGCGGCCACGGAGGCAACGTAGGGCATGCCGCTGCGCACGGAACTCGTTATAGCCCGAGGCGGTCGAACCGCCCGTTACGAGCCGTTAAGGGACGGTTAAGGGCGGCGCAGGTGGGCGACCTCGAGCCGCTGGGGCGGGAGGCTGTGGTCGACCTGGAGCGTCGTGTGGTCGATGCCGAACCGCTCCTCCAGGAGGAGCTCGAGGTCGCGCCTGACGCCGTGGCAGTCCTCGTTCGGCGGCACGAGCACGTGGGCCGAGAGCGCGGGGAACCCCGAGGTGATCGTCCAGACGTGCAGATCGTGGACCGAGTCGACCCGAGGATGCCCGGCCATCGCCTGGCCGACGTCGTCGACCGCGATTCCCTCCGGCGCCGCCTCGAGCAGGATGCGGCCGGAGTCCCGCAGGAGGGCCACGGCGGCGCGGATCATGATCGCCGCCACGAAGAGCGCCGCGATCCCGTCCGCGCGGGCCCAGCCGGTCACGAGGATGACGGCGCCGGCGGCGGCCGTCGCCGCGAAGGCGACGAGATCGGTGAGCACGTGCTGGAACGCGCCCTCGACGTTCAGCGAGTCGCGGTTCGCGCGGGCGAGCTCACGGGTCGCGAGCAGGTTGACGCCGACGCCGCCGACGGCCACGACGAGCATGGCGAGCCCGGCCGGCTCGGGCGGCTCGATCAGGCGACGCACCCCTTCGTAGACGATCAGTCCGGCGAGCACGAGGAGCGTCAGGCCGTTCGCCTGGGCGGAGAGGATCTCGGTGCGCTTGAGGCCGAAGGTCAGCCCGCCGCTCGGCGGCCGCGCCGCGAGCCGGATCACGACGAGCGCCAGCACGAGCGCGCCGGCGTCCGTGAGCATGTGGGCCGCGTCGGCGAGGAGGGCCAGGGAGTTCGCCAGGACGCCGACGACGACCTCGACGACCATGAGGCCGAGGATGAGCGCGAGGGCGATCGAGAGGTGGCGCCGGTCGGCGTCCTCGGACACTCGCGCGTGATCGTGACCCGCGTGCTCGCTCACGGCCCCTTCACGATAGGCCACCGCGGGTGCGAAACTCGTCCGTCGTGACCGCAGACTCCCCACGCACCGACGCATCTGGCCCGGCCGGGATGCCGCCGGGCTCCTTCCGGATCCTGATCGCCGCCGCCCTGCTCGGCGTTCCGGCGGCGGCCGCCGCGGTCGCGTTCACGAGCCTCGTCCACGGCCTGATCGAGCTCCTCTGGCACACGCTCCCCGAGGAGGCGGGCTGGGGGGCGCCGCCCTGGTGGTACGTCCTCCTCGTACCCACCGTGGGCGGGGCGCTCGTCGCGGCGACGCTCCGGCTGCCCGGCCACGGCGGCCATTCGGCCCGGGACGGCCTCGGCCTCGAGCCCGCGCCGCCGCTGCACCTCGTCTCGATCCTCTCGGCCGCGCTCGCAACCCTCGGCTTCGGCATGGTGCTCGGCCCCGAGGCCCCCCTCATGGCGCTCGGCCTGACCCTCGGCGTCGTCGCGGCGCGGATCTCGCGCGCCGGAACGGCACCCCTCGCGCTTGCGGGCGCGTTCGCCGCCATCTCCGCCCTCTTCGGCGGCCCCTTCGTCGCCGCGCTCCTGATCCTCGAGATGGCCGCCGCGTCCGGGAAGGTCGAGTCTCGGCAGCTCGGGCGCGTCCTGCTCCCGGGCTTCATCGCCGCCGGCACCGGATACCTCCTCTTCACGGGCGTCAACGACTGGCCCGGGGTGGACACGCACTCGCTCTCGGTGACGACCCTGCCCGACTACGACGCCGTCCGGGTCGCGGACGTCCTCTGGTGCATCCCGCTCGCCGCGGGGATCGCGGCGCTCCTCGGTCCGATCCGGCGACTCTCGACCCGCGTGGCGCTGCGGATCCCCGAGCGGCCCGAGCTCCTGCTCGTCACGGCCGGGCTCGCCGTCGGGCTCGTCGCCCTCGTGTTCCGCGCGCTCACCGACCGGCCGGTCGACTTCGTCCTCTTCTCCGGCCAGACCGAGCTGCCGGCCGTCCTCGCCGAGACCTCGGCGGGGGTGCTCGCTCTCATCGTCCTCTTCAAGGGCCTCGCGTACGCGATCTCGCTCGGCGCCGGGTTCCGCGGCGGGCCGATCTTCCCCGCGATCGCGATCGGCGCGGCCGCGGGTGCCTGCGCCGCCGCCGTCCTGCCCGGCCTCGAGCTCACCCCGGCCGCGGTCACCGGGATCACGGCGGGAGCGGCCTCGGCGATGCGCCTGCCCTTCTTCGCAGCGCTCATCGGCGTGCTGCTCGGCGGCGCGGCCGCGGCGGACACGGTCCCGATCGCCGTCCTCGCGAGCGCGACCGCGTGCCTCGTCGCGATCGCGCTCGCCGGCCGGCGGGAGGAGACGGCGGACGCGGACCCCGAGCCTGCGGGCGCCCGCTAGCCGAGCGGTCCCAGCACGGACGCTGCATCCGCGGCCGCGCGGTCGAGCAGCCGCCGGTCGAAGGCGTCCGCGGTTTCGCCGCGAACGGCTTCGAGCACCGCCTGCGCCGACGTGCGCAGTGGATCCAGGCGCACCGTCATGCCCGCCTCCAGGGCCGCCTCGGAGATCGAGCGCAGACTCCCGAGCGCCGCCGCCGCGACCCGCGCATTGCCGCCGAGGGAGCGGGCGATCTCTCCGAACGGGCCCTCGACGAACTCGGTGAAGCTCACGGTCGCTGCGACCACGTCCGCGTCTCCGACCCGACGGGTCCCCGAGGGGATCGACCGGCCTGCGAGCCGCACGAGAACAGCCTCCAGGTGGGCAAGCGCCGTCACCGCCGTGGTCGGGTCGTTCACCCCGGGCGAGAGCGCCCTCGCCGCGATGTCTGCGAGCTGCCAGATTCCGAAGGCCGCGTCCTCGGCGACGTCGCGCTCGTCGGCGATGACGACGGCGCCGCGCACCGCGCTCTCGAGGTCCGCGTCCGACATATCCCGGAGCCAGACCAGGGCGAGAACGTCCCGCTCGTTGACGAAGTCCCCGGGGCGGACGGGCACCTCGGCCAGCGCGTCGCCGAGCTTCCGGGCAAGCGCCTCGAGCTTGATCGTCTGCACGAAGCCGTGCCGGTCCGGACGGATCGCCGCCGTCGGCTCTCCGGCCGGGCGCGTGACCTCCGCCGGCGCGCCGGAGCGCTCGCCGACGGCCGCCGGATAGAGGTGGTCGATCGCGCGCAACGTCTCCCGGCTGATCCGGGCCGCGATGCTCGAGGCCTGGATCGACTTGCCGACGTGGTGGATGAAGACGAGCAGCAGCGCCAGCGCGACCAGCGCGAGCACGATCGCCACCGAGACGCTGATCCCAGGGACGAACCGGTCGCCGATCGTGTTCCCGCGGACCGCGCGCAGCACGAGGAGGGAGTAGATGAAGATGCCGACGAAGGCGCCCGCGACGACCTGGTTGACCCGGTCGGCCAGGAAGCCGCGGATCGCGCGCGGGGTGAACTGGTTCGAGACCAGCGTCAGGACGACGATCGTGATCGAGAAGGCGAGCCCGGCGACCGTGATCAGCGAGCCCGCGATCGTCGCGAGGATCTGACGGGCCGCCTCCGCGTCGCCGCCGAAGGCGAGGGTGACGCCCTCGCCGCCGCTCGCCGCGTGGTCGAGCGCGAGCGTTCCCGCGGCGAGGAGCGCGCCCAGCAGGGCGACCGCCCCCGGCACGAACCAGAAGCCCGTGACGAGCTCTCGCCAGGCTGCCCGCATGCTCCCCGCTCCCTCCGTCCGGGCGGGCCGAAGGTGGCGCCGCCTCTCAGCGCATGCCCGCCCGGGGCGGTTCCTAGCCGCCGCAGGGGGCTGTGCCCGTCCCGGGCGCGTCCAGGGACGTCGCCGGCGGGTAGGCTCGGAGTGACGAGACGCTCGTCGCCGAGGACACGCGGAGAAGGAGGCGGAATGACGGAGGAAGCGGCTGGAGCCACCGCTCGCGAAGCGGCGCGGGGAACCGTCGAGGCGGGCGGCACGAAACACGAGATCTTCCGGCTCGACAGCCTCCAGTCCAGGTTCGACGTCCTCAGGCTGCCGTATTCGCTGCGCGTGCTGCTCGAGAACGCGCTCCGCGCCGGTTCGGACGCCGACGTCGAGGCCGTCGCCGGCTGGATTGCCACGGACGAGCCGTCCCGCGAGATCTCCTTCCGGCCCGCCCGGGTCCTCCTCCAGGACTTCACGGGCGTCCCGGCAATCGTCGACCTCGCGGTCATGCGCGATGCCGTGCGCGACCGAGGCGGCGACCCGGCGCGCGTGAACCCGGTCATCCCGGCCGAGCTCGTGATCGACCACTCGGTGCAGGTGGACGAGTTCGCCACGCGCCGTGCGATCACGGTGAACGTCGAGCGCGACTACGAGCGAAACGGCGAGCGCTACGCCTTCCTCCGCTGGGGCCAGGGCGCGTTCGCGAACTTCAAGGTCGTCCCGCCGAACACCGGCATCTGCCACCAGGTCAACCTCGAGTACCTCGCCCGCGTCGTCGAGGAGCGCGATGGACAGGCGTTCCCGGACACGCTGCTCGGCACCGACTCCCACACGACGATGGTGAACGGGCTCGGCGTGCTCGGCTGGGGCGTCGGCGGGATCGAGGCGGAGGCAGCGCTCCTCGGCGAGGCGGTCTCGATGCTCGTCCCGCAGGTGGTCGGGTTCCGGCTCTCCGGCGAGCTGCCGCAGGGCGCGACCGCGACCGACCTCGTCCTGCGCGTGACCGAGATGCTGCGCGCGCTCGGCGTCGTGGGGAAGTTCGTCGAGTACTTCGGCCCCGGGCTCGTCGGCCTGCCGGTCGCCGACCGCGCGACGATCGCGAACATGTCGCCCGAGTACGGCGCGACCTGCGGCTTCTTCCCCGTGGACGACGAGACGCTCACCTACCTCCGGCTGACCGGCCGCACGGACAACCGCGTCGCCCTCGTCGAGGCCTACTGCAAGGAGCAGGGCCTCTTCCACGACCCGGACGACGCGCCCACCTACACGCAGGTGGTCGAGCTCGACCTGGGCGAGGTCGAGCCGAGCCTCGCCGGGCCGCGGCGCCCGCAGGACCGGGTGCCGCTCGCCGGCGTCGCCGAGTCGTTCCGGGCCGCGCTTTCGAGCTTCGGCGTCCCGTACCCGAACGGAAGCCACGACAAGGAGAGCGCCGACTCGTTCCCCGCGAGCGACCCGCCCTCGGACGCGGCGCCCGGGTCGGAGGCCCACCACGAGGCCGAGGACGCACCGTCCCATCCGATCGCAGTCGCCGAGGAACCCGCGCAGACGACCGTCCGCGTCACCGGCGCCGACGGCGAGACGTACGAGCTCGGCCACGGCGCGGTCGTGATCGCAGCGATCACGAGCTGCACGAACACGTCGAACCCGTCCGTGATGATGGCCGCCGGCCTGCTCGCGAAGAAGGCCGTCGAGCGCGGCGTTCGGCGCAAGCCGTGGGTCAAGTCGAGCCTCGCGCCGGGCTCGAAGGTCGTGACCGACTACTACGCCCGCGCCGACCTCCAGCGCTACCTCGACGAGCTCGGGTTCGACACGGTCGGCTATGGCTGCACGACCTGCATCGGGAACTCGGGGCCGCTGCCGGACGAGGTCTCGCAGGCGATCGCCGAGGGAGACCTGGCCGCCGCAGCCGTCCTCTCCGGCAACCGGAACTTCGAGGCGCGCATCCATCCGGAGGTGAAGGCCAACTACCTAGCCTCGCCGCCGCTCGTCGTGGCGTACGCGCTCGCGGGGCGCATCGACATCGACCTGACGAGCGAGCCGCTCGGGCAGGATCGCGACGGCGCCGACGTCTACCTGCGCGACCTCTGGCCGAGCGCGGCAGACGTCCAGGCGACGGTCGCGGAGGCGGTGCAGGAGCAGATGTTCCGCGACTCGTACGCGAATGTCTTCGACGGCGACGAGCACTGGCGCGGGCTGCCGGTTCCCGAGGGCGAGCTGTACGCCTGGGACGACGCCTCGACGTACGTGCGACGGCCTCCGTACTTCGACGGCGGCGACGGCGACGGCCGCGTCGAGGACGTCGAAGGCGCGCGGTGCCTGGTGATGGTCGGCGACTCGATCACGACCGACCACATCTCGCCCGCCGGCTCGATCAAGCCGGAGAGCCCGGCCGGCCGCTACCTCCTCGACCACGGCGTCGAGCGGCGCGCGTTCAACTCCTACGGGGCCCGGCGCGGGAACCACGAGGTGATGGTGCGCGGCACGTTCGCGAACGTCCGCCTGCGCAACCTGCTCGTCCCCGGGAGCGAAGGGACGTGGACGGTGCACCTGCCCTCGGGTGACGAGACGACGATCTTCGAGGCCTCCCAGCGCTACCTCGCCGAGGGCACGCCCCTCGTCGTCCTCGCCGGGAAGGAGTATGGATCCGGCTCGTCCCGCGACTGGGCGGCGAAGGGGCCGAACCTGCTGGGCGTCAAGGCCGTGATCGCCGAGAGCTACGAGCGCATCCACCGCTCGAACCTCGTCGGGATGGGCATCCTCCCGCTCCAGTACGCGGACGGCGAGAATGCCGAGGCGCTCGGCCTGACCGGCCGCGAGACGTTCGCCGTCACCGAGGTCGCGAACGGCGACGCGCACGAGGCGACCGTCACCGCGACGCGCGACGACGGGACGGCGGTCGAGTTCACCGCCCGCGTCCGGTTGGACACGCCCCGCGAGCGGGAATACCTGCGCGCGGGCGGGATCCTGCCCTTCGTCCTCCGCCGACTCCTCGCCGAATAGGATGGTCCCATGAACTACGCCTTTGCCGGACAGCCGACATCCCCGACCTTCGACGAGTTCTCACGCGAGCTCGGAGCGGCCCTCGAGGCCCGCGGCTTCGAGCGGCTCGACGGGCCGCAGGCGCTCGAGGCCGACTTCGTCGTCAACTTCATCGACCCCGCGAACCCGAAGCCGTTCCGCCGCCGCTCGCGCGGCACGTTCGTCGCGGCGATCCACGAGCAGCCGCACGAGCCCGACGACATCCTGAAGACGAACTACCCGCTGCTCGTGCGGGCGCTCGCCAACATCGTCCTCTGCTACGTCCCCGACGAGGGCGTCTGGTTCACGACGATGGAGCGCGGCCACTACGGCGTGCCGGCCGAGAACGGCCAGCACGACCTCGCCGAGGGCGTCGTCGATCGGCTCGCCCCGCTCGCGCTCTCGAAGCTCGTGATCGACAACGAGTTCCTCACCGACCTCGAGGAGGAGCTCTGGGAGGGCGACGAGGTGACCGCGGAGATCATCGAGGCGGGCAAGCGCATGGGCGACCTCGACCTGCTCCCGGCGCCGTTCCCGATCGAGGAGCTCCTCGACGAGCAGGACCTCCGCCACGTGAAGCGGCTCTACGGCATCGGCGGCCTCTCGTACGGGAACCTCTCGCAGCGCAAGGACTCGACGCGCTTCTGGATGAGCGCGAGCGGCGTGGACAAGTCGAAGCTCGAGACTCCGGGCCGCGACATCCTGCTCGTCTCCGGCTACGCGCCCGAGCGGAACGCGATGATCATGAGCGTGCCGCCGAACGTCGAGCCGCGCCGCGTCTCGGTCGACGCGATCGAGCACTGGATGATCTACCAGGCCCATCCCGACGTCGGCGCGATCCTCCACGTCCACGCGTGGATGCAGGACATCCCCGCGACCGACATCAACTACCCGTGCGGCACGGAGGAGCTCGCCACCTCGGTCGCGCAGGTGCTCGACGCCGAGGCAGACCCCTCGCACGCCGCGATCGGCCTGCGCAACCACGGCATCACGGTGACGGGCGAGAGCCTCACGGAGATCCTCGACCGCATCGAGCCGAGGGTCCTCCGCCAGATCCCGATGTCGTGAACGACGCCGGGCCGGCGTTTCGCCGGGCGCACGTGACCGAGCTCGACTCGCTCCCGAACGAGCTCGTCGAGGCGGAGTGGAAGCCCGTGCGCGGGGCGTTCGGCATCGAGGCGTTCGGCGCGAACGCCTACGTGGCGCGCGAGGCCGGCCAGCTCGTCATCCAGCGCCACGTCGAGCGGAAGGTCGGCCACCAGGAGCTCTACGTCGTGCTGGCGGGCGAGGCGCGCTTCACGATCGACGGCGAGCAGTTCGACGCGCCGGTCGGGACGCTCGTCTTCTGCGAGCCGCGCGCCGACCGGACCGCGCACGCGAACGAGCCCGGCACGGCCGTCCTCGCAATCGGCGCGGCGGCCGGGCAGCGGTTCGAGGTCTCCCCGTGGGAGACCGAGCGGACGCCGGGCTAGGGCGCGTCGACGTCGAACGTGATGTGCTCGGCGGCCCGGTCGGCCCGCTCGAGGGCCTCGGCGCGGGAGTCGCCGCGGGCGAGGACGAAGCCCGCGCGGTCGTGACCCGTGCGGAGCGGCCCGAACTCCCAGCCGGGCGGACGGTACGGGACCGCGTCGAGGACGCCCGGGATCTCAAGCGCCTCCTTGATCCCGTGCACGCCGCGCAGCCGACCGGGCGGGGCGACGAGGAAGCGGACGCAGGCGCCGCCGACCGGCCGGGCGGGCGGAACGCGCGCCGGCCGGCCGAACCCGGCCGCAAGCGCGAGCGCGTTCAGGTCGACGCCGAGCGCGGTCTCGCAGAGCTCGGCGTCGTGGCCGCCGCCCAGGCGGGCGGCCAGCTCCATCACGCGTGGCCCGTCCGGGCCCATGCGGATCTGCGTGTACGTCGGGCCCTCGCGGACGCCGAGCGCCTCGGCCGCCGCGCGGGCGGTCTCGACCGCCTCCTCGACCGCCTCCTCGCTCGGCCAGACGTGCGCGAGCGCGACCCCGAACGCCGGGGGCTCTGCGGTCAGGCGGTCCGTCACCGTGAGCGGCTGGAACTCCCCGCCGCTCGAGAACGCGTTGACGGTCACCTCCGGCCCGTCGACGAGCTCCTCGATGAGCGCCGATCCTGCGCGCGACGCGGCGACCGCCGCCTCGACCGCCGGCCCGAGCTCGTCCACGGAGGACACGACCGAGACCCCCAGCTGGCCCTGCCGGTCGGACGGCTTCACGACCACCGGCAGGGCGAGCTCGCCTTGTAACAGTCTGTTACTACCCTGGGGGTCGCCCACCGCCCGCCAGCGCGGCTGGGGGACGCCGGCCTCGTCGTAGCGGCGGCGCTGGGCGAGCTTCGAGACCGTCAGCGCCGCGACGTCGGGCGCGAGCGGATGCGGCCGGCCGAGCGACTCCGCCACCCGCGCCGCCACGAGGACCGGCCAATCGATCCCGGGCGCGATCAGCCCGCCGACCTCCTCCTCCCGCGCGACCTCGGCCACGGCCTCCTCGTCCTCTGTCGACACGACCGCGTGCCGGTCGGCGAAGCCGAGGCCGATCGCCGCCTCGTCGTGGTCGCAGACGACGACGAAGAGTCCCCGCCCGCGCGCCGCGCGCAGGAGCCCGAGCTGTGCCGGGCCCGCGCCTAGGACGAGTAGACGCCGGCGCGCGTCTGCAGGATCGCTTCCCACCACGCGCGATTGTCCACGTACCAGGCGATCGTGCGCTCGAGGCCCTGCTCGAACGACGTCCGGGCCCGCCAGCCGAGCAGACGCTCGGCCTTGTCGGTCGAGCCGATGTGGCGGTCGACCTGGCCCGGACGCTCCTCGGTGTGCACCTTGAGCGACCGCGGCTTGTCGAGCGCGGCGAGGACGTAGTCGGCGATGTCGGACACCGAGATGTCGATGCCCGTCGCGACGTTGACGACCTCGCCGTCGACCCTCTCCCGGGGAGCGCCGATGATCGCCTCGATCGCCTCGGCGTCGTCCTCCACGAAGAGCCAGTCGCGCGAGGCGTGGCCGTCGCCGTGGATCGTGAGCGGCTCGTCGCGGAGCGCCTGGATGATGAAGCGCGGCAGCGCCTTCTCGGGGTGCTGGAACGGGCCGTAGTTGTTGAACGGCCGCACGATCGTGATCGGCAGGCCATACGTGACCCAGTACGAGTACGCGAGCCGGTCCGCGCCCGCCTTGGTCGCCGCGTACGGCGAGCGCGGGTTGAGCGCGTGGTCCTCGTCCATCGGGACCGCCTCGGCGGTGCCGTAGACCTCGCTCGACGAGAGCAGGATGAACCGGTCGAGCGGCGCCTCGCGCATCGCGTCGAGCAGGATCTGCGTCCCCTCGACGTTCGTGCGGACGAACTCGGACGCGCCCTCCTGGATCGACTTCTCGACGTGGGACTCCGCCGCGGCGTTGACGACGACGTCGACGTCCGCGATCACCTCTCGCACCTGATCCGGGTCCCGGATGTCCCCGTGCACGAACGAAAGTCGCTCGTGCCCCATCACGTCGCGAAGGTTCTCGAGGTTGCCCGCGTACGTGAGCGCGTCGAGCGACACGACCTCGTAGGGCGTGTTCGCGAGAATGTGTCGGATGAAGTTCGAGGGGATGAAACCGCATCCCCCCGTGACGAGAACCTTCTTCTGAGGCACCGCGCGAGTGTACCCGGTTGAGACAACTCCCTACCGGGCAGGCCGAGCGCGTAGCATCACCCGACCAGATGTCGCCGCCGCCGACCGCGCAGACGAAGGCCGCCGAGGCGCGGACCGACCAGGCCGTCCTCCCCGGCGGACGGGTGCGATCGGTCGCGCGCCTGCTCGAACGCCCCGAGGCGGCGCTCGCGGGAACGGCCCTCGCGGTCGTCGCCTCCGCCGCCTTCCTCCTGGCACGCATCGTGCCCGACGTCTCCGGCAAGCCGCTCTTCGACGACGAGGTCGTGGCCGGCCTCACCGCGGTGCATCCCTTCGGGCAGCTCCTCGACATCGTCATCTTCGACCGCGGCGGCGCGCCCCTCCACTTCCTCCTCGCGCACCTCGCGCTCTGGTTCGACGCCTCGCCGGAGGCTCTCCGCTGGCTCTCGATCGTCTTCGCGCTCGCGACGATCCCCGTGTGCTGGAGCCTGGGGCGGCGGCTCGGCGGGCCCGTCGCCGGAGCGGTGGCGGCAATCGTCGCCGGAACCTCGTCGATGCTCGCCGTCTACGGGTCGGTGGGACGGATGTACGCGCTCTTCGCGTTCGCGAGCGCGCTCGCGATCGACCTCTTCGTCCGGGCGCTCGATCGGCGCACGCCCCGCGCGGCGTTCGTCGCGGCGCTCGCGGCGCTGGTCCTCCCGGCCGTGCATCCCTACGGGCTCGTCGTGGTTGCGGTCGAGGCGGCCGTGGCGCTCGCGATCTGGCGCGGCCGGCCGCTCCGGCCGGCGCTGCCCGTGCTCGCGCTCGGCCTCCTCCTGACGCCGTTCGTGATCGCCGACGTCCGTCTGAGCGAACGCTTCGGCGTCACCGCCTCGGGCGACGGGAGCGTCGCGCCGCCCGACTTCGCCGCCAAGCAGCTCGGGGAGGCGCTCGCGGCGTTCGCCGGCGGGGCCGGAGTGCTCGCGCTGCTCTTCTTCGGGATCGCGCTCGCGGGGCTCTTCGTCGTCTTCCGGAGCCGTCCCGCCGTGGCCGTGTTCGCGCTCGTCGTCCTCGCGGCCGTGCCGATCCTCATGGTGCTGGCCCGGGCGGAGTCCGAGCTCGTCCACCAGCTGACGCCGCGCCACCTGATGTTCGGGCTGCCGCTCTGGGCGGCGCTCGTCGGGGTCGGCGTCGCACGCCTCGTCCGCGGGCTGCCCCCGGCGGCCGTCGTCGGAGCGGTCGGCGCGGTCGGGCTCGCCGCTGCTCTTGCGCCCGGCGGGATCAGCGACCCGCGCAGCGACGCGAACGCCTCGGAGTCCCGGCTCGCGGCGCCCGCCGCCTGGGTGGAGGCGAACGCCGAGGAGGACTCGCTCCTCCTCTTCTACTCGCCCGTCTTCCTCGAGGCGCTGCCCGCCGCGCAGGAGGGGACCGCCGTCCCGCGCTCAGGCCGGCCGCTCGCGATGGTGGAGCGCGCCGACTACCCGGTGCCCTCGCTCGTCCTCGCGCTCCGGCTGGACGGCACGCTCGTGCGCAGCCGCCGGCTCGAGGAGCGGATCGGCCTCGGGAGCGAGGTCGGCGAGTTCCCCGGCTGGGTCGTCTTCACCGTGCCGGGGCCGTTCGCCGATCCACACGAGGCCCTCGTCGCGGCGCGCGACGCGCTCCGCGCCGCGCTCGAGGAGTCGACCCGCCGGACGCTGCCCTTCCGGCGCGACGTGCGCAACGGGCTCATCACGACCTGCGGCGCCCTCGAGGAGCTCGGCGACGCGTGCTCCGCGTACCTGCTGCCGCGCGCAACCTAGCCCGCGATCAGGCGTGGTCCGGCGGGCGGCGCCGGTCGAGCTCGGTCGCGACGGTGTAGAGCGGGCGGCCCTCGACGTCCCGCTGGAGGCGCCCGAGATACTCGCCGACCAGCGCGAAGATGAAGCCCTGGACCGCAAGGATGGCCAGCACGAGCGACGCGAGGAAGAGCTGGCCGGGAAAGTCCTCGCGGACGACCCAGACGACGAGGCCCCAGATGCCCGCCGCGCTCGCAAGCAGCGACGCGACGATGCCGATCGCCATCCCGGCCCACTGGATCGGCTGCGGCCAGAAGCCGGCGATCACGTGGAGCGCGACGCGGACGAGGCCGAGCCACGTGTACCGCGAGCGCCGCCCGTCGCCGTTGCGCTCGCTGTCGATGTCCACTTCGACGACGCTCGCGCCGGTCGAGAGCACGAGCGCCTTCGTGAACTTCTGCTTGCCGATCGAACCGGCCATCGGCAGGAGCACGTCTCGGCGGTAGGCGTTGAACGCGCAGCCGAAGTCGGCGATGTCCGAGCCGGTGAACGAGCGGAGCATCCGGTTCACGAGCCTCGACGGGAGCATTCTCCGCATCCCGTCGTCGCGGTTCGCGCGCCGGCCGCTCGCCACGTCGCTGCCCGAATCGACCGCCTCGACGAGCCCGACGATCGCGTCGGGCGAGTTCTGGAGGTCGGCGTCCATCGTCACGATCACGTCGCCGCGGGAGCGGACGATGCCGGCGTGCATGGCCGGGTGCTGGCCGAAGTTCCGCTTGAACCGGACCGCCCGCAGGCGCGGCTCGTCGTCGCGGAGCGCCTCGAGCGCGGCCCAGGTGCCGTCACTCGACCCGTCGTCGACGACGATCATCTCCCACGGGCGGCCGTCCTGGTCGAGCGCGGCGGCGGAGCGGCGGACGACCTCACGGATCGTGCCCTCCTCGTTGAAGACGGGGACCACGAGGGAGACGTGCGGCCGCTCCCTGCGCTCGCCCTGGGACAGCGCGTCGGCGCCGAGCTCCGTCTGGGCCATGGGCTGGAACCTACCAGCCGTGCGCCGATCGTGGCCATGTGAAACGGGCCCGGCGGCGCGTGCCCGCCGGATACGAAGGTCGGCGATTTCCGTGGGCGGTCGCCGGCGGCTTGTGTTGCATCATCCGGGTCTCCCGCCGAGCAACCTGATGCAACACAAGGCTCGGGCCTCGCCGGCGAGCATGCGGCGGCCTCGTCGTGGCGCCGAGCATGGGTGGCGCGCCGCGGGCGCGGCGGAGCGAGCGCCTCGTGTTGCATCGACGAGGGAGCCGGCAGGGGAGCCCCTCGCGAGCGGCGGCCGGCCGGGGGCCGACGCAACACAAAGCCCGGGCCCGCCTCAGCTACCGGGCTGCACAGAGGCGGCGGTCGGGCCGGGCGGGAGTGCGTCGCCGCCGTCCGCGTGCCTCGGCGCAAGGCAGGAGGCGTCGGAGGCGGGGCCGGACGCCCCGCC
>Ga0210115_1000112_pt1 | contig 20171 bp, 21 predicted proteins | sample MayberryNW_TuleB_2_FD_185526 | JGI IMG/M metagenome (GOLD analysis project Ga0210115, IMG submission 185526) | Wetland microbial communities from San Francisco Bay, California, USA, that impact long-term carbon sequestration - MayberryNW_TuleB_D2... | ecosystem: Environmental > Aquatic > Marine... | reverse complement strand
ACGCCGCGATCGGTGCGCGGCGGCGGAAGGCGGCCGCGTGGCCGCGCGCGTTCGCCTCGCGCAGCTCGTCCTCGTCGAGCGCCTCGATGCGCAGGAGGAGCTCCAGCTCGTCGCGCAGGTGCGTGCGCATCATCTCCGGCCCGTCCGTCGCGATCGTGAAGGCGACGCCGTGCTCGACGAACCGGCGTAGCGTCTCGCGCACTGCCGACTCGTCCGCGAGCGCCTTCGTCAGCAGGTTCGAGGTCGGGCAGATCTCGAGCACCGTGCCCGCCTCCCGGAGCGCGTGCATGAGCTCCGGATCGCCGGCGGCGAGGATCCCGTGGCCGATCCGCTCCGGGCGGAGGTGCTCGACGACCTCGGCGATCTCTGCGCGGCCGGTCTCGCCACCCTCCTCGCCGACGTGGATCGTGACCCCGAGCCCCGCCTCCCGCGCGGTCTCGACCATCGGCGCCAGCTGCGTGTAGTCGTAGCGAGCGCCCTCCGGGCGCGGGCCGGCGATGTCCACGCCGACGATGCCGCGGTTCGCCCAGCGAATCGCCTTCTCGACGATGATCTCGTTCAGCCGCCGGTCGAAGGTCCGGTCCATCATCAGGATGAGCCCGGCGCGCACCTGCGGGTACTCCAGGCTCGCAAGGTCGAGCCCGCGGACCGCGGCCAGGATGATGTGGTCGAGGTCGCGCTCGCCGCCGCGGTTCCGCTTCATCGGGTTGAAGCGGAGCTCGAGCGTCGTGATGCCCTGCGAGCGGTACGCGCCGCCGATCGCCGCGTGGACGGAGCGCTCCACGGCGAGCGGGGACGACTGGATCAGCTCGGTCCAGTGGTAGATCTGGTCGAGCGCGTCGAGGCCGGGGACACCGCGCGGGTCGGAGACCGTGACGAGCGCGTCGAACTCCCAGAAGTCCTTGACGGGGAGCGCGATCCCCTGCTCGTGCGCCAGGCTCCAGAGGATGTCCGAGGCGACGGAGCCTCCGAGGTGGGTGTGGAGCTCGGCGAGGCCTTCGCCCTCGATCACGGTCGCGGGAGTTTACTCCTGCGCCGGCGACACCGATGCGAGCGGCCACTCGCGCTCGAGCCAGGAGACGACGGCCTCGCGGAGCGGTGCGTCGAGCTCGGCCTGCGACTCGCGCACCCACGAGCGCACGACGGCACCGTCGCCCGAGGGCGCGGGGTCCACGTAGACGCAGCCGACGACGTCGCTCGTCGTGGGGTCGAGCACGGAGTAGGCGAACGCCGAGCGCTCGTCGAACTCCGCTCGGTGCCGCTCCAGGTCGGCGAGGTTCTCCTCGAGCGTCATCGTGTGCGGCCAGCGGGCTCCGACGAACCCCGGCGTTGCGCGGATGTGCTCGATGCTCGAGGACCAGGCCGCGTGATCCCGCTCGTTGTGCTCGGGCCCGAGAGCCTCGAGCACGAAGGCGCCGGTCGCGAAGCGGGTCGGGACGGCGAAGTCCGCGGGGACGAGGGTCACGGGTCGCGTGACGGAGGTCAGCCGGTCCGGGCCCACGGCCGCGGGTCGGGCAGCGGCGTGAGCACCGGCTCGAGCCGAGCCCGGAGGTGCTCGAACGCCGGTGGCAGGACGAGTGTCTCGCCGAGGTGCTCGGCGTCTTCGTCCACGGAGAAGCCGGGGCCGAGCGTCGCGATCTCGAAGAGGACGCCGCTCGGCTCGCGGAAGTAGATCGAGCGGAACCAGAAGCGGTCGATGATCGGCGACGGATGCAGGCCGGCCGCCGTGACCCGCTCGTGCCAGGGGCCGTGGTCCTCCATCGTCGAGGACCAGGCGACGTGGTGCACCGTGCCCGCTCCACCGGTCCCCCGCTCGGCGGGAGGGTCGTCGTAGCCGTAGAGGCCGCCGCGGGTCTCGCCGCGGGACTCCCAGCCGTCACCGGCCGACTCGAAGCCGAGCGTCTCCTCGAGGGTCGTGCGGCTCGCCTGCGGCGCGGCGCTGAACGCGCGGACGCCGTCGAACCCCTGCAGCGCGAGCTCCGCGGGCACCTCGGGATGGTCGGCGACGAGCGGCGCGTCATCCGAGGTCGAGACGACGAGCCGGTGGCGCAGCCCCTCGGGGTCCTCGAAGGCGAGGCCCTCGCCGTCGCGGGCGAGCACCGTCGTCTCCGGCCGGAGCCGCTCCTCCCAGAAGCCGAGCGCGTCCTCGGACGCCACCCGCCAGCCGACCGTGTGGATCATCCCGGCCCCGGCCCGCCCGCGGCGCACGCCCGGGTACTCGAAGAAGGTGATGTCGCTCCCCGGGCTCCCCTCCTCGTCCGCGTAGAAGAGGTGGTAGACGGTGGGGTCGTCCTGGTTGACGGACTTCTTCACGAGGCGGAGACCGAGGGCCCGCGTGTAGAAGTCGACGTTCCGCGGTGCGTCGCCGGTGATGCAGGTCACGTGGTGGATGCCGTCGAGGCGCATGAGCCCAGCGTAGCCACAGGGCGTCCCGAGCCGAACTCCGGCCGTTAGTGTCTCGGCCGTGAAGATCGGGATCGTCGTCCCGTTCTCCTGGTCGTTCTGGGGCGCGGTCGTGGAGCATGCGGAGCTGCAGGCCGCGGCGCTCGAAGGCCTCGGGCACGAGGTGAAGCTCGTCATGGGCAACGACCCGCCCGGGCAGTTCACGCGCGCGCTCCACCCCCGGGTCGGGCGTCACGACAGCCCGCCGGCGAACGTCCTCCCGGTCGGGCGCTCGGTGATCGTGCCCGCGAACGGCTCCCTGCCGAACATCGTGCTCTCGCCGCGGGCCTACTTCCGGATGCGCTCGGTGCTCGAGCGCGAGCGCTTCGACGTGCTCCATCTGCACGAGCCGATGACGCCCGCGATCTGCACCGCTGCGCTGTTGCTCGCGCGCTGCCCGGTCGTCGCGACCTTCCATGCGTCGGGTGAGCTCGGCTGGATGAAGGTGGGCGGTCCGCTGTGGGGCTTCCTGATCGACCGCATCGACCACCGGATCGCCGTGTCCGAGCGTGCGCGGGCCTCGCAGGAGCGGTGGCTGCCCGGCACGTACGAGGTGATCCCGAACGGGGTCCTCGTCCCCGACGAGGCGCCCGCAGGCGAGCGCGAGCACCGGATCGTCTTCGCCGGGCGCCACGAGCCGCGGAAGGGCCTGCAGGTGCTCCTGCGTGCGTGGCCTGAGATCCGGCGGCGCACCGGCCTCCGCCTGACCGTCGCCGGCGCCGACCCGCTCGCGGTCCGGCTCCTCCTGACCCGGCTGCGCGTGCCGGACGAGGGCATCGACGTCGTCGGCTTCCTGAGCCAGGACGAGCTGACGGAGACGCTGCTCCGAGCGAAGGCGCTCGTCGCCCCCTCGCTCGGCCAGGAGAGCTTCGGCATGGTGCTGACGCGCGCCTTCGCGTGCTCGCTCCCCGTCGTCGCCTCCGACATCGCCGGCTACCGCGAGGTGCTCGATCCCGCCGCGTCGATCGCCGTCCCCCCGGACGACCCGGCGGCGCTCGTCGAGGCGGTCGCGGGGATCGTCGCGGACGAGGAGCGCCGCCGCGCGCTGGGCGAGGCTGCGCGGGAGATCGCCGTCGAGCGCTACTCCTGGCCGGGGATCGCGACCCGGCTCGTCGAGATCTACGAGCAGGTCGCCGGGGTCGAGGCAAAGGCCCGGGCCGCGTGACCGCGATCTCGCGTCTCTGGCGCAAGGGGTGGGTGCAGGCGGCGGTCCTGGTCGCCCTGACAACGGTCGCCTTCGTCGTGATCTGGTGGCGCGGGCCCGACTGGGGCGAGGTGTGGGAGGCATTCCGCTTCGTCGTCTGGAGCTGGATCGTGCTCGCGTTCGCCCTCAACGTCGTCTCCACGCTCTTCCGGGCGCTCTCCTGGCGCCTGACGATCGGGCAGGCGCTGCCCGCGAGGAACCAGCCGCGGCTCGTCCACGTTCTCTCCGCGTTCGGGGTCGGGCTGTTCGCGAACGCGGTCGTGCCCGGGCGGCTCGGAGAGCTCGCTCGCGTCGCAACGCTCCGGCGTCACCTCCCGGACGCACCCGCGGGGACGAGCGCCGTGCTCGTCGGGACCGTGTTCGCGCACCGGCTGTTCGATCTGGTGCCGGCGACGATCCTCGTCGTCTGGGTGCTCCTCACCGCCGAGGTGCCGCACTGGGCCCTCGTCGCGCTCCTGATCGTGGCGGCCGTGGGTTTCGCCCTCTTCACGCTCGCCTGGCTCGGCGCGCGCCCGCGACGCCGGCCGATGGTGCGGGACAGTGTCGGGACCGCCCGTCACCTGCTGGCGATGGCGCGGAACGGCCTCTCCGTGCTCAAGGCACCGCTCCCCCTCGCCGGCGCCGTCTTCCTCCAGTGCCTCGGCTGGCTGATGCAGTTGCTCGCGGTCTATGCCGCGATGAAGGCGTTCGGGATCGACGCGCCGCTGCCGGCGGCCGGGCTCGTCCTCGTCCTGATGAACGTCGCGACGATCGTGCCGCTCTGGCCGGGGAACGTCGGGCTCGTGCAGGCGGCGGTCGCGATCCCGCTCCGGAACTACGGGGTGCCCTATGCGACCGGCTTCGCCTACGGCCTCGCCCTGCAGGCGCTCGAGATGGCGTGCGGCATCGGTCTCGGGCTGATCGCGCTCGCACGCGAGGGGATCTCCGTCGCGATGCTGCGCCGCATGCAGGACGACGAGGAGTCGGCCGAGAACGCGACCGAGGGGGTGCGGGAGATGGTCGAGGAGCCCGACCGCGAGGAAGCACGTGAGGGCGCTCCTGTGTCCCGCTAGCCTCAAGGGCGTCCTCTCCGCACGCGCCGCGGCGGCCGCGCTCGCCCGCGGCCTCGCCGGGAGCGAGCCAACGGAGCTTCCGGTCGCCGACGGGGGCGAGGGCACGGCCGAGGCCTTCGAGGCGGCGCTCGGCGGGACGTGGCACGACGCGCCGGTGCACGACCCGCTCGGACGACCGCGGACGGCGCGTTGGCTGCGACTGCCCGACGGGCGCGCGGTGGTCGAGGCGGCGTCGGCGATCGGGCTGCCGCTGCTCGAGCCTGACGAGCGAGACCCGCTCACCGCCTCGAGCCGTGGGCTCGGCGAGCTGGTCGCGGCCGCGCTCGCGAGCTCGCCGTCCTCGCTCGTGGTCGCGCTCGGCGGCACCGCCACGGTCGACGGCGGCGCGGGGCTGCTCGAGGTCGTCCGGGAGCTGCCGGCGCCTACCGTTGCGCTCTGCGATGTCGACGTCCCGCTGCTCGATGCGCCCCGCCTCTTCGGTCCGCAGAAGGGCGCGTCCCGCGACGACGTCGAGCTCCTCGAGCGGCGGCTGGCCGCACACGAGGAGCTCCGTCCGTACGCGGGTTTGCCCGGAGCCGGAGCGGCGGGCGGGCTGGGGGCGGCGCTCGCCCTCCTCGGCGCGACGCTCGCTCCCGGCGGCGCGACCGTCCTCGACCTGGTCGGCTTCGACGAGCGCCTCCGCGGGCAGGACCTGGTGGTCACCGGCGAAGGGAGGGTCGACGAGACGACCCTGGCCGGGAAGGCGCCGGGAGAGGTGGCGCGCCGGGCGGTCGCGGTGGGCGTTCGCTGCGTCGTCTTCGGCGGTCGGGTCGAGGCGCAGGTACCGGGCGCGGAGACGGTCGCGCTCTCCGGCGACCCCGCCCGCGCGGAGATCGACCTCGAGGAGCTGGGCCGGAGGCTAGCGGCTAGCGGCTAGCGGCTCTCGGCCTCGGCCAGCCGGTCGGCCATCGCCTCGAGCAGCTTCCATGCGACCGCCGGGCGTGCCTCGACGAACGGGCGGAACACGAAGACCGGGAGCCCGTACGTCTTCAGGTCGGACCGGGCCGTGACCGTCGCCGTCCGGGGGCGCCGGTCGATCAGCGCGATCTCCCCGAAGTGCGCGCCGGGGCCGAGCGTCGCGACCTCCTCGCCGTGCACCTCGACGGCAGCCTCGCCCTCGTCGACGACGAAGAACATCAGGCCGCCCTCGCCCTCGAGCGCGATCGTGTCGCCGGCCGAGAACCGCCGCTCGTTGAACTCGTCGGCGAGGCTCTCGAGCTCGGAGTCGTCGAGGCCCGAGAAGAGCGGAACGTTGCGCAGCAGGTCGGGTGTCGGCTTCGCCATGGGGCGATTCATACACGAACGGCACTCGCCGTGTCACGCACGGGGGTCGGGCGGCGTGAGCTCCTCGATCCTGAGCTCGGCGGTCTGCAGGCGCTCGACGCACGCGCGGTAGAGCTCCTCCCCGCGGCGGAAGAGGGCGATCGCCTCGTCCACCGCCACGTCGCCGCGCTCGAGGCGCGCCACGACGTCCTCGAGCTCCTTCTGCAGCTCCTCGAAGGCACGCTCCTCGCGCGCGTCGCTCACGGGCGCACGTCCTCGACCACGGCACCGAGGACGCCGCGCGCGAGCTCGATCTCGACGCGATCGCCGGCGGCGACCGAGGTTGCGTCCCGCAGCGCCGCCGAGCCGGCTCGCACGATCGCGTACCCGCGCCCCAGGGTGGCGAGCGGCGAGAGCGCCTGCAGCCTGGCCCCACAGTGGTCGAGAGACGAGCGGCGGCGCTCGAGCAGCAGCCGCGGCGCAACCCGAAGCCGCTCGCCGAGGCGCGAGACCCTGGCAAGGTCGCGCTCGACGAGACCGCGCACGCCGACGGCCAGGCGGTGCCTGGAGGCTTCGAGAGCGGCCCGGAGCTCGGTCTCGTCCGGGACGACGAGGGCGCCGGCAGCAGTCGGCGTGGCGGCCCGCGCGTCGGCGGCGAGGTCGCAGAGCGGCGTGTCCTGCTCGTGCCCGACCGCCGAGACGACCGGGACCGGCGCCGCGGCGACGGCGCGCACGACCCGCTCGTCGCTGAAGGCCAGGAGGTCCTCGAAGCTCCCGCCACCGCGGGCGAGCACGACGACGTCCACCTCGGCGTGCGTGGCCAGCGCGCGCAGCGAGGCGACGATCGCGGCAGGCGCTCCCCTCCCCTGCACGCGCGTCTCGGCGACGACGACCCGTGCCGCGGGAAAACGGCGCCCGATCGTCGCCACGAGGTCGCCGCGGGCGGCCGCGTCGGCGCCCGTGAGGATCCCGACCGCACGGGGCACGCGAGGCAGGCGACGCTTGCGCTCGGGAGCGAACAGCCCCTCGGCGGCGAGCTGCCGCTTCAGCCGCTCGAGCGCGACCAGGTGACCACCGAGGCCGACCCGCTCGATCCGGGAGGCCCGCAGCCCGAGCTCTCCCCTGAGCTCGTACAGCTCGGCGCGGCCCTCGACCTGCACCGCCTCGCCCTCCTCCAGCCCGAGGTCGAGCCGGTCGAACGTCCGCCGCGCGATCGTCACCTTCAGCGTGGCGCCCGTCCGGGGATCCTGGAGCGTGAGGAACACCGTCGCCCAGGCCTCGTTCCGCCGGAGCTCGGTGACCTCGCCCTCGATCCAGACCGCGGGCAGCCGCCCGAGGACGCGGGCGATCCCGCGGTTGAACCCGGACACCGAGTACACCTTGCGCTCGCCGCCGGCCGCCGCCGTCACCGCGCCAGCGTAACCGCGGCCGCGAGGTTCTAGAGCAGGATCTCGGCCGCCGTCGTCGGCTGGCAGCCGCGGTGGACGAGCTCGACGGCGGTGTGGAGGTCGACCTCGCTGCCGGCGAGGCGCTCCGCGAGGTGGACCGGATACCCGGCCTCGAGCAGGATGTGCAGCCTCCAGCTCTCGACCTTGGCCGGCTCGTTCTCGTGCCAGATGGGTGTCTCGGTCGTCTCCGCCATGCGCGTCGGGTTCGTCGTCACTGAGACGTTCCCTCCCCGCGCTGGTTTGCCCCCTTCGGGCGCCGTTTACACCCCCGCGGACGAGCGCGAGGCCTCGTAGCGCCGCGCGAGCTCGAGGATCCGGTCGTCGAGACGCGCGGCGGCGGCGTCGGCGGCCTGCTGGAGCTGGTCGGCGATCATCATGTCGGCGCGGCGCAGGAAGGTCTCGGACGTCCTGTCGAGCTCCTCGCGGAGCCGGCTCGCCGCCTCCTCCCGGATCGCCCGCATCCGGTTCTCGAACTCGAGCGCGCCCGCCTCGCTGAGCCGATCGACCTCCCGGGCGGTCGCGCGCTCGAGCTCGACCACCTGGCGACGCTCGAGCTCGGCGAACGCGCTCTCGATGCGAGCCCGTGCGTCGCTCTCCGCCCGGTCGACCTGCTCCGCGACCGCGTGCTCGTGCTGGCGCAGCCGCTCGGTGATGTCCTCGATCGCGCGGCGGCGGTCGTCGGCCTGCAACTGGAGCTCCTCGAGCGCCGCCGCGAGCGCGTCCTTCGTCGTCGCCTCGAGCTCCTCGCGGAGGCGCACGGCCGCCGCGCGCTGCTGCTCGACCGTCGTCCCGAGCTCGGCCGCCTCCGCCTCGATCCTCGCCTCGACGCCCGCGATCCGCTGCCGCTGCACCTGTTCGAGCGCGGAGACCTCGTCGGCGAGCGCGCGCTGGGCACGCTCGAGGTCGGCCTCCCACGCCCGGAGCCGCTCCTCGACGCGCCGCTCCACCGCTGCGAGCGTCTCGGCGAGCTGGTCCGAGAGATCGCGCTCCCGGACCGCGAGCTCCCCGCGTCGCTCGTCCGAGAGACGCCGCTCCTCCGTCGCGTACGTCGAGAGGGCGTCGGCATGCGCGCGTGCGATGGCGACCCGGAGCTGCTCCGACTGGACGGTCGCCTCGTCGTCCGCGGCCGCCCGCACGCTCTTGCGCGCCTCGGCGACGATCCCCTCGGTGCGCGCCGCGCTCGCGCGCGCCCGGCGCAGCGACCTGGCGAGCACAGCGGCGAGAAGGAGCGCGGCGGCGAGCCCGCCGACCAGGATCCAGGCGGCCGTCGACATGCCTTGATGCTAGAGGCGCGCCACGACCAGCGCGGCCGCGAGCACGACGGTGGCGGCCGTGAGGAGGCGCAGGCCTCGCTCGGCGGGGGCGATCAGCCGCGCGGCGTCGATCTGCTCATGCGTGCCGTCCGCGAGCTCGAGCTCGCCCCGGGCCGCCACTACGCGCCGGCGCAGGAAGCGGACGTGGCTCGAGAGGGTGCGCTGCGCGAGCGAGTGGAGCACCGCGAAGCCGGCGGCGAGGAACGCTGCGACGTGCAGGTCGCCGGCGACGGCCGCGTATCCGCACACGAGGGGGAACCCTCCCCAGGCGAGGGCGAACCAGAGATCCGAGTGGAAGCGCCCTCCGAGGGCCTCGAGGTTGTACGCGAGGACGAGGAAGAGCCCGACCGGCACGAGCAGGGCGAGCCACGGATCGAACGTCGCGGCGCCGACGAGGCCGATCGCGCAGGCCGCGGCGATCGAGACCGAGGCGAGCACGACGAGGACCGCGTCCGGGATGGCCGTGCGAAGGGGCCTTCCGGCGAGCTCGTCGAGCGAGTGAGCGCCGACTCCGACCGCCAGCGCGAAGGCGGCGACAGCCGCGCCGAGTCGTCCCCAGGCGACGGTCGGCGCGAGGCAGCCTCCGATGACGACGTACGACAGATGCCAGGCGGTGTAGGGCGGGTGCAGCAGCGTCACGTAGTCGCGCCAGCCGCCGCGCTCGAGGGCGTAGAACGCCGGCCGGGCCTCGGGCGGGGCGGTCACGCCCGCAGCCCCCAGACGACGACGCCGCCGCCCAGCGAGAGTCGCCGTGCGCGGACGTCGCGGACCCCTGCCGCCCGCCAGAGCTCGAGCTGGTGCTCGAGCGGGTAGCGGGCCCAGAAGCTCCGGATCGAGTGGCCGAGGAAGCCGCCGACCTCGTTCCAGCCGGCGCGCAGGAACGTGCCCGCGAGCGGGAGCACGACACGTACGTACGCCTCCCAGGCGGGCCGCGCGAGGGATCCGGGGACACCGAACTCGAGGGACGCGATCACGCCTCCCGGCCGCACGACCCGCGCGAGCTCGGCGAGCGTCGCCCCTGGGTCCTCGACGTAGCGAAGCAGGTACGTGAACGTGAGGTGGTCGAAGGAGGCGTCGCCGAACGGCAGCGCCTCGGCGGAGGCTTCGACGAGGGGGATCCGGTCGCCGAAGCGGCGGCGTGCCACGTCGAGCATCTCCGGGCTCTGGTCGAGGCCGGTGACGCGGAAGCCGCGGCGGACGAGCTCGGCGGCGACGAGACCGGTGCCCGTCGCGACGTCGAGGACCTCGCCACGGTCGACGGGAAGCCGGCTCACGAGGAAGCGGCGCCACCTGGGGTCCTGCCCGAGGGAGAGCGTCGCGCCGACGCGGTCGTACGTCGGGCCGAGTGGCGCGAAGAGCTCGCGGGCGTCCACGGAGGACATCGGCTCGTATTCTGGCGACGTGGCGCTCGCCGACGACCTCGACCGCATCGCCGGCGTCGCGGGAGCCCACGTCGGGGGCGGGGACACCGTGTCGGCCGTGCTCGCCACCGAGCCGCGCGCGGGAGAGCGCGTGTACCTGTGCGCGTTCGACGACGCCGACGGTCGACGGAGCTGGCTCGCGGTCGCAGCGGACGGATCGCCGGTCACGAGCCGGGCCGCGCTGCGGGAGGCCGTCTCCATCGCTGCCCTGTGCGAGATCGCCGTCGATGCAGCCGGAGGCGGCGACGTCGAGTCGCTCCTCGGGCGCCTGGTCGAGCTGCGCGAGACCGAGGCGCCGGAGGGCATCGAGGAGGCCGAGGCCGCGGCGCGGAGGTTGCTGGGCGTGCTCGGGGAGCCGCCGCAGCTCGCGACGCCGCAGCGGCTGGACGCGATCGGCGCGGCGACCCGTCGACTCGAGCGCGAGCTCGATCCGATCGCCCCGTCGCCGTTCTCGTCCGCCCTGCAGGGAGCGCAGGCCGCCGTCTCGGAGCTCCAGCGCGAGGTCGAGGCCGGCTACCGGGTCGAGCTCGCCGGCTGAGCGAGCCCGTGGCACGGCCTCGTCGCTACGCTGAGGCGATGGAGAGCGGAGGCGGCGGCTTCTTCCCGTTCGGCGGCGATCCCGAGGACCTGCTCGGCGCGCTGCGCGACTTCGCGGAGCGTCAGGCCGAGACCGTCCAGGACGCCCAGCGGGAGCAGTTCGCGACGCTGACGCTGAACACGGCCGTGGAGCTCACCTCGGCGGCGCTCTCACGCGTCCAGGTGGAGGGCTCCTCCGACGCGCAGGCGGTCGCGCTCCGCGACGCGATGCGCGTGCTCTTCCCGGAGGCCGTCGCCCTCGTCTCCGCGGCCCGCCAGGGCTTCATGCGCCAGTAGCGGCGACGTTCAGCGCAGGCCCGTGGCGAACGCGGCCGGCCGCTGCAGGAGCCGCAGGAGCGGCGCCAGCGCGTCCGCGAGCGTCGGTCGCCCGACCTCGCGCAGCTCGTATCGCGCCCGGCGAATCGGACTGGTCGTCTCGAGCAGCCGCGCGAGGTCGATCGGCGTCCCCGTCACGACGACGTCGGCCTTCGCCGCCTCGATCGTCGCCTCGAGGTCGAGCAGCATCTGCGCCGAGTAGCCCATCGCGGGGAGGACGCGGCCGAGATGCGGGTACGAGGCGAAGACCGTCGCGATCGAGCCCTGCGCGAACGGACGGGGGTCGACGAGCTCGCCGACGCCCTCCTGCCGGGCCGCGACGGTCCCGGCGCCGTAGGCCATGCCCCCGTGCGTCAATGTCGGTCCGTCCTCGACGACGAGCACCCGCTTGCCCGCAAGCGACGGGCCCGGGTCGAGGGTCACGTGCGAGCGCGCGGTCACGACCGTCGCGAACGGGTTCGCCGCCGCGACGGTGCGCAGCACCTCTCGCACCTGCTCCGGCGGCGCGCTGTCCACCTTGTTGACCACGACGACGTCCGCGCGCAGGAGATTCGCCTCGCCCGGGTGGTACCTCGCCTCGTCACCCGCCCGGAGCGGGTCGACGACGACGAGATGGAGGTCGGGCCGGAAGAAGGGGAGGTCGTTGTTCCCGCCGTCCCAGACGAGCACGTCGGACTCGCTCTGCGCCAGCTCGAGGACGGCCGCGTAGTCGACGCCCGCGTAGACGGTCATTCCGAGCGCGACGGGCTCCTCGTACTCCTCGCGCTCCTCGATCGTCGGCCGTGCGAGGTCGACGTCCTCGAGGGTCGCGAACCGCTGCACGCGCATCGCCTCCAGGTCGCCGTACGGCATCGGATGGCGGACGAGACCGACTCGATGGCCCGCGGCCCGGAGGAGCGACCCGATCCGGCGACTGGTCGGGCTCTTGCCACAGCCGGTCCGTACCGCCGTCACGGCGATCACCGGCAGCGTGGCCTCGAGCATCGTCGCCTGCGGGCCGAGCAGGTGGAAGTCCGCTCCGGCGGCGAGCACGCGGGACGCCTTGTGCATCACCTCCTCGTGGCTGAGGTCCGAGTACGAGAGGACGACCGTGTCCACTCCCTCGGCCCGCACGATCTCCGCGAGCTCCGCCTCGGGACGAATGGGGATCCCCTCGGGGTACCGCGTGCCTGCGAGCGAGGGCGGGTAGGTGCGGCCGTCGATGCCCGGGATCTGCGCCGCGGTGAAGGCGACGACATCCACCGAGTCGTCCTCGCGGAAGACGGTGTTGAAGTCGTGGAAGTCGCGCCCGCCGGCGCCCATGATCACGATTCGTCTCACGGTCCGATTGATACGCGCCCTCGCCGTGAGGGCATCGGCGTTCCCGCCGATCCGGAGGCGGCGAACTACGGAGTCCTCGTAGAATCGCGCCGCGGTGAGAGTCGTCGACCGGGCAATCGTCCGCCTGCTGCCCGCCGTGCCGCGCCCGGTCGTCCAGCGCCTGTCGGCTCCGTACATCGCCGGCGCGACGCTCGACGACGCCCGCCGGACCGTCGCCGGGCTGAACGCGGAGGGGAAGCTCGCCACCGTCGACGTTCTCGGCGAGGAGGTCACGAGGGCGGTAGAGGCGCAGGCAGTCGCCTCGGCGTACCACGCCGTCCTCGACGCAATCGCGGGCGATCACCTGGACGCGAACGTCTCGGTGAAGCTGACCGCGCTCGGGCTGCAGGTCGACCTCGACCTCTGCCGGTCGCTGCTCGCGACCGTCGTCGCCGACGCGGCGGCGCGAGGGATCTTCGTCCGCATCGACATGGAGGACTCGAGCTGTACCGACGACACGTTCCTGCTGTACCGCGAGCTGCGGGACGCCAGGCGCGACAACGTCGGGATCGTGCTCCAATCGTGCCTCCGCCGCACGCTCGACGACGTCGCCGCGCTCGCCGAGCTGCGGCCCAGCGTGCGGCTCTGCAAGGGCATCTACGTCGAGCCGCCGGAGATCGCGTACCAGGGCCGGGAGGAGATCCGGGAGAGCTTCGTGCGCGTGCTCGACGCGCTGCTCGCGGCCGAGTGCTATCCGGCGATCGCGACCCACGACGAGTGGCTGCTCGAGCGCGCCCTCGCGCGGGTCGAGGGGATGCCGCGCGACGCCTATGAGCTGCAGATGCTCCTCGGCGTCCGCGAGCGACGGGCATCGGAGCTCGTGGCCGCGGGCCACCGGCTGCGCGTCTACGTGCCCTACGGCGAGCGCTGGTACGAGTACTCGCTCCGCCGGTTGCAGGAGAACCCGTCGCTCGCCACGATGATGGCGAAGGCGACCGTGGGGCGTCTCCTGCCCGGACGCGGCTAGCCGTCTTCCATCGGCAGCAGCAGGCTGCCGCCGCCGTCGAGCACGAGCACCTGGCCGCGGATCATCGCGGCGTCGGGGGAGCAGAGGAACGTCACGCAGGCCGCGACGTCCTCCGGCGTGACGAGCCGCCCGACCGGGTTCCGCCGCCCGAGCTCGAGCATCGCCTCCTTGCGCGGGAAGTGGTCGAGGGCGCCCGTCTCGACGACGCCCGCCGAGACCGCGTTCACCGCGATCCCGCGCGGGGCGAGCTCGACCGCGAGGTAGCGGACGAGCGCCTCGAGCGCCGCCTTCGACGCTCCGACGAGCGCGTAGTCCTCCAGCACGCGCGTCGAGCCGAGGCTCGAGATGGCGACGATCGCAGCCCCCTCGGGCATCGCCGGCGCTGCGGCCCGCGTCAGCGAGAGGAAGGCGCGTGCGTTCGCGGCGAGCGTCCAGTCCCAGTGCTTCTCCTCGGTCTCGAGCGCGGGCCGGATGACGCCGCTCGCGGCGGCGTGGACGAACACGTCGAGCCGGCCGAGCGCCGCCACCTCGTCCGCGACCCGCGTCGAGGCGACGTTGCCGCGGACGAGGACGGGCTCCACCCCGAGCTCGCCGAGCTCGGAGGCGGTCTCCTCGGCGGCGCGGTCGCCTCGCATGTACCCGAGGGCGATGCGCGTCGCCCCCAGCGAGGCGAAGCGGAGCGCAGTTGCCTTGCCGATGCCACGCGTGCCGCCGGTGACGAGCACAGACGCGCCCTCGAAGGTACGGCCTGCGTCCGGTGTCACGCCCGGTCGGCGTCGCCGGCCGAGTAGCGCCTGGGGAGCGGGCTCGCGGCGGGGGCCGAGGACGGGATCGTCTCCCACCCGATGCGGCTGCGGGGCTCGAGCGGCGCGTCGTGGGCGAGCGACGAGGCGTGGCCGAGGCGGTCGAGGAGCTCCATCTGCTCCTCGCCGTGCCGCCGCACCGGGTGGTCGCGTGGGAGCTCCTCGATCAGCTCTCGCACGCGCGCGCGCAGCTGGTACGCGAAGTGCGGCGTCGCGGGGCCGACGAGCGCGTCGATGTCGTCGATGGTCGGCTCGGCCACGGTCGACAACCTAGCCGAATGCGGTCTCGAGGACGTCGCGCGGGACGCCCGCCTCCCCGTAGCGCGAGGTCCCCTCCGCAAGCAGCTCACGGGCGCCGCCGACGAGGGCGCCGTACGCCGCCGACGCGAGCAGGCCGCCGGTCGAGATCCTCCTCACGCCCGCATCCGCGAGCTCGGAGAGCGAGGGCCCGCCCGTGAGCGCGAGGACGTTGACCGGCGCGGCCACGGCCTCGACGACCTCGCGGATCTGCCGGAGGTCGCGAAGCCCCGGCGCGTACAGGCAGTCCGCCCCGGCGTCCCTGTAGGCGAGGAGCCGGGCGATGGTGTCGTCGAGGTCGTCGACGCCCCGGATGTGGTTCTCCGCCCGGCCGGTGAGCACCATCGGTTCGTTTAGAGCGTGCGCGGCCTTCGCTGCCTCGGCGACGCGCTCGGCCGCCGCGCCGACCTCGTCCATCCCACCGGCAGCGGGGTCGTAGTCCTCGAGCGAGCACCCGGCCGCGCCCGCCTCGGCGAGGAGCCGGACGGTTTCCGCCACGCCTCCGGGGTCCTCCGGGTAGCAGCGCTCGCTGTCGACGTTGAGCGGGAGTGAGGTCGCCGCCGCGACTGCGGCCACGTGCGCGACGAGCTCGTCCCGGGTCACCTGCTGGTCGTGCTTGCCGAGCCCCCAGGCGAAGCCGGCGCTCGTCGTCGCGAGCGCGGGGAAGCCCAGGGCCGCGAGCAACTTCGCGGAGCCGACGTCCCACGGGTTCGGCATCACGAACAGCTCGGTGCCCGCGTGCAGCTCGCGGAAGCGGGCGCGGCGGTCGCCGACGGACATCGCTCCTCCTCTCGGTCGCTGTGGGCTTCCTACCACGCCGACGCGGGTAGCGTCCGGCCGTGCGCAGGCCGTCGACCGTGGAGCTGATGCTCCTCGCCACGATCCTGCTCTGGGCGTTGAACCTGAGCGTGACGAAGTACATCCTCACGCACGGGCTCGGGCCGCTGCCATACGCGACCGTGCGCTACGCGCTCGCCGCCCTCGTCTTCGTCGGGCTCACGCTGCTCGCGGAGCGGAGCTTGCGCGTCGAGCGCCGTCACCTGCCCCTGCTCGGCGTCGCCACGCTGATGCTCTTCCTCAACCAGCTGTCGTTCGTGTTCGCCGTGGACCTGACGACGGCCTCGACGATCGGGCTCGTCCTCGGGGCGATCCCGATCTTCGCCGGCCTGCTCGGGCTCCTGCTCCGGACGGAGCCGCCGACGCGCCGCTTCTGGCTGGCTGCGTCGCTTTCCGCGGTCGGCGTCGGCCTCGTCGCGGCCGGCTCGGGCGGGGAGCTCGGGCACGATCTCGGCGGGATCGTTCTCGGGCTGTGCACGGCGGCGACGTGGGCGGCGTACTCGGTCGCGGTGGCGCCGCTGATGGGGACGTACTCGCCCTCGCGCGCGAGTGCGATCGTGCTGCCGGCGGCGTGGGTCGGGCTGCTGCTCGTCGGCCTCCCGCAGACGGCCGACCAGGAGTGGGACCTCGGCTGGGAGATCTGGGCGCTTCTCCTCTTCGCGACGATCGGGCCGCTCGTCGTGACGAACGTCCTCTGGTTCCGCTCGATCCACCGGATCGGCGCGAACAAGGCGACGCTCGCGGCGAACCTGCAGCCGTTCGTGGCCGCCGTCCTCGCGGTCGTCCTCCTCTCCGAGCCGCTCTCCTGGCTCCAGATCGCGGGCGGCGTGCTGATCGCGGTCGGCATCCTCGCGGTGCGCAGGCGGCCGAGACCTCGGCCAGTCGTCCTAGAATCCGAACCATGAGCGACCACGACTTCATGCCGATCGACGGCTGGGACCACCTCGAGGTCTGGGTGGGGAACGCGAAACAGGCGGCCTACTTCTACGAGAACGCCTACGGGTTCACGAGAACGGCCTACGCCGGGCCCGAGACGGGCGTCCGCGACCGGGCGTCATACGTCCTCGAGCAGGGCGGCATCCGCCTCGTGTTGACGAGCGGCCTACGGGCAGACAGCGAGATCTGCCGCTGGGCGGGGACGAAGGGGGACAGCGTGCGCGACGTCGCGCTCGCGGTGCCCGACGCCTCGAACGCGTATCGGCAGGCGGTGCAGCGCGGGGCGCGCGGCGTCGTCGAGCCGCACTGGGTCGAGGACGACTCGGGGCGCGTCGAGCTGGCCGCGATCGCGACCTACGGCGACAACATCCACACGTTCGTCAACCGCTCGGAGTACACGGGCGCGTACCTGCCCGGGTACGCGGCGACCGAGCCGAACGGAGGCCCCGCGCGCGGCGTCGGGCTGATCGAGATCGACCACGTCGTCGGCAACGTCGAACTCGGCCGCATGGACGAGTGGGTCGACTTCTACGCGCGCGTGCTCGGGTTCACGCAGCTGACGCACTTCTCGGACGAGGACATCTCGACCGAGTACTCGGCGCTGATGTCGAAGGTGATGACGGACGGCGAGGGGAAGATCAAGTTCCCGATCAACGAGCCGGCCGAGGGCAAGCGCAAGAGCCAGATCGAGGAGTACCTCGAGTTCCACGGCGGCCCCGGGGTACAGCACGTCGCGCTGCAGACGGAGGACATTGTCCGCACGGTCGCGGCGCTCCGCGAGCACGGCGTCCTCTTCATCGCGACCCCGGAGACGTACTACGACATCGTCCAGGAGCGCGTCGGCGAGATCGACCAGAACTGGGACGACCTCCGCTCGATGGGCATCCTCGCCGACCGCGACGAGGAGGGCTACCTGCTGCAGCTCTTCACGAAGATCGTCCAGGACCGGCCGACGCTGTTCTTCGAGGTGATCGAGCGCCACGGCTCGCGCGGCTTCGGCCTCGGGAACTTCAAGTCGCTCTTCGAGGCGATCGAGCGCGAGCAGGCGCTACGCGGGAATCTCTAGGCCGGCGCCGGCGAGCAGCTCCTCGGCGCGGCGGACGAAGCCGGTCGCCTCGAGCGGTCGGAAGAACGCGAGCGCCTCGCGCAGGCGCACGTCCGCCTCGGCCGGTCGCCCTTGCGCGAGCAGGCGCTCGCCGTCGCGCAGCGTCGCGTAGCCCTCGTCGACATGGCCGACCCGGCGCAAGATGCTCGCGGCGCTCTCGTAGTCCTCGTCGAGCACGGCGAGCACGGCCTGACGCCAGACGTAGTCGTCGGGTGCCCTCGTGGCGAGCTCGCGAAGGGGGTCGATGCAGTCGAGGCGCGCGGCCATCCAGGCGATCTCGATCGTCCGGTGGATGTTGACCGGCGCCAGGTCGTCGGCCACGAGCGTCGCAAGCTCGTCGCCCGCGGCCCTCGCCTCGTCGTGGAGGCCGAGCTCGCACGCGACGAACGCGAGCTGCGAGAGTGCGGGGACGAGAGCCTGGCGGTCACCGGCCCCACGCCCGACCTCGAGCGCCCGCGTCACGTCCTGCAGCGCCGTGGCGCCGTCGCCGCGCGCCAGCGCGATGCGGGCGCGCGAGGTTCGCGGGTGGTACTCGAAGTACGTGGCGCCGCCGAGCGCGAGCCCGGCGATCAGCTCGTCTGCCAGCGTCAGCGCCTCGTCCCACTTGCCCGTCGGGTACAGAACTCCGCACAGGACGGAGCGGCTGGCGAGCGCGATCTGGAACGCGCCGTAGCGCTCTCCCACGCGGGCCGCCTCGGCGAAGTGGCTGGCCGCCGACGTGAGGTCGCCACGGAACCACGTGCTCGAGCCGAGGTTGTGCAGCGCGCGCGACTCCTCGGCGGACGCCACCGACCGGGCTAGCTCGGCGCTCTTCTCGAGGAGTGCCACGGCCGCGTCGAAGTCGAATGCGTTCATCCTCGCCAGGGCGAGATTCGTCATCGCCCGGGACGCGAGGTCGGTGAGGCCGAGCGCGGTCGCCATCTCGAATGCCTCCTCCGCGACCCGCGCGGCCTCAGCTCGCTCGCCGAGAGCGAGCAGCCGCGAGGACTCCGTGAGCACGCGCACCTTGGCCGGCGAGGGCGCAGCGTCCTGCGCGAGCGCGAGAGCTCGCGCCATGTGGCCGTAGGCGGCCTCGCCCTGGCCCCGCATGTGCAGCGCCTCGGTCAGGTATGCCTGCGCCTCGGCCGCGGACGCCCGTCTCCCGGCAGCCTCGAGCGCATCGGCTGCCTCGCCCAGGATCGCCGTCCCGCGCTCGTCTCCGGATGCGGTCAACGCTCGTCCGTAGTGGAGGAGGAGCTCCGAGTCGGAGTCGTCCCCGAGCGCGAGCGCCCGCCCGTAGAAGTCCGCGGCACGGCCGAAGGCCTGCAACGCGAACGAGCGCTCGCCCGCGTCTCGGAACGCGGCCCTGGCTCGACCGGCGAAGGCGCTGTTGTCGCCGCCCGTCGCGTGCGCGTACTCGAGCGTCGCCCCGTAGTGGTGCGCCAGCATCTCGGAGTGGTCGTCGGGCCGGCCGAGCGACTCGATCCACTCGGCGGTGCGCAGGTGCTTCTCCGCCCGCTGCGCTCTCGGAACCTGCTCGTAGGCGACGTCTCGCATCAGCGCGTGACGGAAGCTGAACTCCACCTCGCCGGCGACGATGCTGCGGCGCTCGCGCCGCACGAACTCGGCGCGCTCGAGGCGGTGCAGTCGCTCCTCGAGCTTCCAGCGCTCGTGGCCGAGTGCGCCGAGCCAGAAGCTCCGGCCGATGACCGCCGCGTCCGAGAGGAGCTCCTTGTCCTCTCGAGCGAGCGTGTCGAGGCGCGCCGCGATCAGGCCCTGGACCGTCTCGGGCACGAGCGAGCAGCCGGGACGCTCGCTCAGCATGCGCGTGAACTCCTCGGCGTAGAGCGGGTTCCCGCCGGCGTGCTCGAGCAGTCGCGACTGCAGCTCGGCGTCGAGGACCGAGCGTCCGAGCAGGGCGTGCACGAGCGTCGCGGTCTCCTCGTCGTCGAGCGGAGAGAGCAGCGTCGTCGAGGAGTTCACCTTGCCTCCGCCCCAGTCGGCCCGCCTCGTGAGCAGCTCCGGGCGGGCGGTGCAGATGATGAGGAGCGGAACGTGACCGGCCCAGTCCGCGACGTAGTCGACGAAGTCGAGCATCGCGTCGTCGGCCCAGTGCAGGTCCTCGAACACGACGACGAACGGGCGCTGCTCCGCGAGCGCCTCGAGGAAGCGCCGCCAGGCGGAGAACGCCTCGCCGCGCTCGGCGACCTCGAGTGCGCTCTCGGCCTCGACCCCGGCGAGCGCGCGGAGATGGCGTTCCAGCCGGCCCGCCTCCGCGGGGTCGGCCACGACCGAGGAGACCGCCCGGCTGAGCTTCTCGGCGGCCTCGTCGGGGCCGTCCGACTCCAGGATCCCGGCCTGGGCCTTGACGACCTCGCCGAGCGCCCAGAACGTCACGCCGTCGCCGTAGGGGAGCGACCGACCATGGCGCCAGTAGACGAGCCCGAAGTCGCCGGTCTGAATCGTCGTGAAGAGCTCGAAGACGAGCCGGCTCTTGCCGATGCCGGGCACCCCGACCAGCGTCACGAGCTGCGCCGAGCGCTCCTGCAGCACGCGTGCGAACGTCTCCCGCAGCAGCGTGAGCTCGCGCTCGCGCCCCACGAGCTCGGCTCCGCCCGTCCGCTCGACCCCGACGCGCGCTCTCGCCCGGAGGGCGCTCCAGACGGGAATCGGCCCGGACTTGCCCTTCGCCTCGACTGCGGGAAGATCCTCGAACTCGATGACCCGGTCGGCCGCCCGGTACGTCGTCTCGTCGACGAGGACACCGTTCGTGGGAGCCGCCGCCTGCAGGCGG
>Ga0210115_1000111_pt1 | contig 20177 bp, 19 predicted proteins | sample MayberryNW_TuleB_2_FD_185526 | JGI IMG/M metagenome (GOLD analysis project Ga0210115, IMG submission 185526) | Wetland microbial communities from San Francisco Bay, California, USA, that impact long-term carbon sequestration - MayberryNW_TuleB_D2... | ecosystem: Environmental > Aquatic > Marine... | reverse complement strand
TTCATCTCGTTCGGGGGGAAGGTCGGCGAGACGTTCGGCCCGGCTGACACTTCCGCATTGCCTACCCGTACCACGGAGACGCGGCTGCTACACCCGACAACCTCATCCCCTGTCTGGGGGACGATAACGTGTCTAGGCGTCCTGTGCTATCGGACCAAGGGATCTTCCTGGGGAAATGTCGGGAGATGCCGACCTAGGCCGGACGGACGAGCGCGAACCGCGACCGGCCCACAGGACGGTCGTCCAGGAGGGCGACGGACGCGGGAGCGCTTGCCCGGGAAACGTTCTACTTGAACGATTCGAAGATCTGGATCGCTCCGGGGCCCACGATCACCACGAACAGGGCCGGAAGGATGCAGAGCACGAGCGGGAACACGATCTTCACCGGTGTCTGCTGGGCCTTGTGCTCGGCCGCCTGACGACGCTTGATGCGCAGCTGCTGGGCCTGCGTCCGCAGCACGCTCGCGATCGAGACGCCGAACACGTCGGCCTGGATCATCGCGAGAGCGAACCCGTTCAGCTCCTCCACGTCGGTCCGGTCGGCGAGGTGACGGAACGCCTCGGAGCGCGGCACGCCCAGCTGGATCTCCTGGAGCATGCGCGCGAACTCGGCCGAGAGCACACCGGGCACGTTCTGCACGACCTGCGCGATCGCGGCATTGAGCGAGAGGCCCGCCTCGACGCTGATCGTGAGCAGGTCGAGCGTGTCGGACAGCGTCTTCAGCACCTCGCGCTGACGCTCCTGCACCTTCCGGTTCAGCAGTGAGTCGGGCGCCACGAACCCGACGAACCCGAGCAGCACGACCGCGACGACGGAGATGAACGGGGCCGGCCGAAGCGCGGCGGAGAACGCGAACCCGCCGGCGACGCCGATCACCGCGCCGATCACCTTGAAGGCGAGCACACGCTCGGCGTCCCAGCCCGCCGGGCTGCCTGCGAGCAGCAGCTTCTTCGCGACCCGGTCGCGGGTGTCCAGCGGCGTGACCCGCCTCGCGATCCGGCCGGCCGTGGCCACCACCGGAACGAGCACGCGCTGTCCGAAGTTCTTCGAGAGCTCCTGCTCACGGAGGTTGACCGATTCGGTGGATCCACCTCCCACCTGCGATTCGAGCAGACGAAGGGCGCGCTTCTTCTCCGAGGATCCCGACTCGACCGCGAGACCGATCAGGACGACGGCGAAGAACGCGGAAGCGACAGCGACGATCAGCCAGATGTCAGACATCGATATCCACGATCTTTCTCATCCACAAGATGCCGGCGACCAGCAACAGCGACGCTCCGACCAGCATGATCAGCCCGATCGTGTGCGTGAACAGCAGCCCGATGTAGTCCGGGTTCACCACGAACATGTAGACGGCGATCGCCACGGGCAGACCCGCCAGCACCCACGCGGAGAGGCGACCCTCGGCCGTGAGCACCCGGATCTGGCGCCGGATCATCGCCCGCTCCCGCAGCGTATCGGCGACGTTGTCGAGGATCTCGGCCAGGTTGCCGCCGACCTCACGCTGGATGTTCACGGCGAGGACCGCCCAGCGGAAGTCGGCGCTTCCCACCCGGGCCGCGAGCGCCTCCAGAGCGTCGTCGGTCGGGCGGCCGAGCCGGATCTCGGCGACCACCCGCTGGAACTCGACCGCGGCCGGCTGAGGGATCTCTCGGGCGACGGTGTCGAGCGCCTGCATGAAGCTGTGCCCGGCCCGCAGCGAGCTCGCCATGATCGTCAGGACGTCGGGAAGCTGTTCCCGCATCTTCTCGGTGCGCTTCTTCAGCGACATGCGCAGAGCCATGGTCGGCCCGAGGCCCGCCACGATCCCGACGATCGCCCCGAGCAGGAACGAACGCAGGATGGCGACCCCGAGGATCGCCCCGACGAAGAAGGCGACCCCGGAGAGAACGACGAACTCGCCGGACCGCACGGCGACACCGGCCGATTCGAGCTCGGCGTCGAGCCGGTCGCTGAACCCGCGTGACTCCGCGAAGCGCTTGCCGAACCTCGTGACCCGCTTGGGGATCCAGCCCTGCGTCCCCTCGGCCTGCACGGCGACGGGCTGCTTCACCCCGCCGGCGCCGGTGATCGCGGCCATGCGCGCGGCGACCTCGCGGTCCCGCCTTGCCCTCGACGCGGTGCCGAGCAGCAGCCAGCCGAGGGCGAAGACCGCCGAGCCCACGAACGCGGCCAGCACGACCTGCGCGACGGGCGTGTTCCAGAACGACGCGGCGATCACAGCTCGCCCCTCGCCTCGAGGGCGAACGTCTCGGCGTCGAGGTACACGCCGCGCTCCGCGAGCTTGTCCAGGAACTTCGGCCGCAGCCCGGTGGCCTTCAGGCGCCCCTTGACCTTCCCGTCCTCGTCGATGCCGGCCGAGAAGTCGAACACGAAGATGTCCTGCAGCGTGATCACGTCGCTCTCCATGCCCGCCACCTCGGTGACGTGCGTGATCCGACGGGATCCATCCTTCAGTCGCGACTGGTGCACGACGAGCTGGATCGCCGAGGAGATCTGCTCGCGCACGGAGCGGGAGCCGAGATCCATGCCGGCCATCATCGTGATCGTCTCGAGCCGCGAGAGCGAGTCGCGCGGCGAGTTCGAGTGGATCGTGGAGATCGACCCGTCATGGCCGGTGTTCATGGCCTGGAGCATGTCGAGGGCTTCCGGCCCGCGGACCTCTCCGACCACGATGCGGTCGGGACGCATGCGCAAGGAGTTGCGCACGAGGTCGCGGATGACGACGGCGCCCTTGCCCTCGATGTTCGGCGGGCGCGACTCCAGCCGCACAACGTGCGGCTGCTGCAGCTTCAGCTCGGCCGCGTCCTCGATCGTGATGATGCGCTCGTCGTCGGGGATGAACGACGACAGCACGTTCAGGGTCGTCGTCTTCCCGGCGCCGGTTCCACCCGACACCATCACGTTGATGCGACCGCGCACACACGCTTCGAGGAACTTCGCGACCGCGGAGCTCATCGTGCCGAACTCCACCAGGTCGTCGGCCTGGTACGGGTCGGCGGCGAACTTCCGGATCGTGAGCGCCGGCCCGTCGAGCGCCAGCGGCGGGATCACGGCGTTCACACGGGAGCCGTCGGGAAGGCGGGCGTCGACGTAGGGCGATGCCTCGTCGACACGCCGGCCGACCTTCCCCACGATCTTGTCGATCGTGCGACGGAGCTGCTGCTCGTCGTGGAACTTCGTGCCGGTCCAGAAGAGCTTGCCGGCGCGCTCGACGTAGATCGTGTCCCAGTTGTTCACCATGACCTCGGTCACCTCGGGGTCACGGATGTAGGGCTCGAGCGGGCCCAAGCCCAGCACGCTGTCGCCGATCTGACGAACGATCAGCAGCTTCTCCTGCGCGGAGAGGCTGCCATCTTCCTCGTCGAGCAGCTCGCGCAGTCGCTGGTGCACAAGGCCTTCCAGCTCGGTGTCCGACAGCGTCGAATCGTAGAGCCGCGGGCCGAGGACCTCGACCAGGCGCTCCTGCACCCTGATCCGGACCTCGGCGATCCGGTCCTTCTGCTGGGCCTTGGCCAGCCTGTCTGCCAGCGACATGTGGGGTGCTCCTCTCCTGTTCCTGCCTTAGGTGCGGGCGAAGCGGCGCCGCTTCTTGCGCGCCTCCCCGTTCTTGGTGGCTTCCCCGTTCGATGAGGGCGCTCCCTCGAGGGTGCCGGCGCCCTCCATGAACTTGCCGGCGAGCTGTCGCACGGCGACGGCCACCTCCGACGAGGGCTCGTCCAATACGACCGGGCGGCCCTTGTTGAGGGAGGTCGGCACGAGCCGGCTCGAGGGGATCATCGCGTCCACCTGCACCTTCATGACCCGTTCGACGTCGCTCGCGTCCAGCCCCACCTTCGAGTCGGCCCGGTTGAGCACGACCCGGAAGCGGTCGCGCGGCAGGCCGATCTGGATCAGGGTGTCGAGCGCCTTGCCCAGGTGCTTCACGCCGACCACGTCGAGGCTCGTGATCAGACAGATCAGCTCCGAGAGATCGAAGCAGACCAGTGCGGAATCCGAGTAGTCCACGGAGGCGTCGACGACCACGTGCGGGAAGTCGTTGCGCATCGCGCGCAGGAACTTGCCGATCGCCTCGCCCGCCGGCGCCTCGGCCGTGGGGTCGGCGGGCGCGCCGTAGGCCCACAGGTGGTCGGCGACCTGCACGCCGACCTCGCGGATGCGATCGTGCCCGGCGCCCTCGCCGAGCGCCATCAGGTCCGGGATGTTCGACGACGGCTCGGTCCCGAAGTACGTGAAGATGTCGCCCATGTCGAAGTCGAGGTCGACCACGGCGGTGTCCTCCCCGGTGACGTCGGCGATCGCGCAGGCGAGGTTGGAGGTGAGGAACGTCTTCCCGGCGCCCCCCTTGGAGGAGAAGATCGAGACGATCCTGCCCCGCTTCCCTCCCTGGTTGTCGGGGCGCGTGACGGCCACCGAACGCAACGTGGAGGCCCACAGCACCGCCCGCTCGACGGCGTCGCGAAGCTCCTCGGCGCCCTGGGTCATGTCGACGACGTCGCGGATGCCCGCCCGCATCGCGGCCGGCAACAGGCCGTTCCAGGTGTGGTCCCGAACCATGACGATCGCGGTGCCCGGCGCCTGGCGTCCGACGAACTCGGCCAGGCCCAGAGCGTCGGGCTCCTTGACCTCGGGCGAGAGCACCAGCACGTCGACCGGGTTGAAGGCGTGGATCAGGAGCTCCTCGGCGGCAGTCGCCGACTGCACCCAGCCCACCTCCTCCTGCTCGACCTCGAGGGCGCGTGCCAGCTGCTGACGGAACGTCTGCGGTGTGCCCACCGCGACGATGCTCGAATCGGTCATCCCGAACTCCTCGCTCCGATCAGGAGATCGGCCACCAGACCGAGTGACCTCATCTTCCCGCTCCTTCCGCGGTCCCCGCGGGGACTCCGTTTCCTCCGACTTCGATCAGGGTCGGCATCGCGGACGCGACCTTGAGCGCGCCTGCGGTGCGGATGCGCCGGACCTCACGTTCAGCCCGCCGGTCCCTCGCTCGTTCGGGTCGTCGTCGCGTCCCGGACGAGCGAGCGGCCGGCGGAACCAGCCGCTCGTGCTCATCGATCGTTACGAACCAGCACCGTTGACGGCGCTGCCGACCTCATCGAACTTCGAGTCGGCCGACGTGCCGATGAAGGTCACCGCGGCGATGATCACGACCGCGATCAGCGCCACCATGAGCGCGTACTCGACCGCCGTTGCGCCACCCTCCTCGGCGGCACGACCCTTGAGGTCGGCCCACCAGGTGGTGACTCCCGTGTAGAGACGAAGCATGTGTTGCACCCCCTTCCTCCGGAATCTCGATTCCCGTCCTGTCGAAGGGGTTTTCGACCCCTCGGCGCGAAAGCTTGAGCGCCGGGCAACGGTAGGGCAGTGCCTCTGACCTGGGAATTCCCGGTTTCCCGGAGGCTGGTTACGTAGTCCTACGTACCGCGCGCACGGGACTTCACCGACGGGCGCGTTCCGCCGATGGAGCAGGGATGGGCACGCGCACCGAGACGCTGGAACGCCCGACAGACCCGGACGGAGGACCGCCTCGGCTTCGTCGCCGACCGACGCTCGACGACGTGTGGATCGTGCTCGGGGTCGCCGCGCCGAGCTTGCTCGCGCTCATGGCTCGCCTGCCCACCATCGACCTCGCGTACCACCTTCGCGTCGGATCGCTGATCCGCGCGACCCACACCGTCCCGCGGGTGGAGACGATGACCTTCGGCGCGGGGGGCGGGACCTCGATCGACCAGCACTGGGGGGCGCAGGTGCTCCTGTCGATCGTCCACGATCTGGATGGCTTCGCGTCGCTCGCCGCCCTCCGAGGGCTGTGCGTCGCCGCGATCGCGGCGCTCGTCGTCGCGGCGTGTCGCGCGCGGGGCGCGTCTGCCCGCGCAGCGTGCGGGCTCACCGTCGCGATGTACCTCGTGGCGATGCCGTACCTCGTGCTTCGGCCGCAGTTGTTCGGGGCCGTCCTGTTCGCGTGGTGCGTGCTGGTGCTCGCATGTCGGCGCCGGCTTCCCTGGTTGCTGTGGACCCTGCCGATCGTGGCCGCGATCTGGGCGAACGTGCACGGCTCGTTCCCGCTCGTCGTCGCCGCGGCTGCGTTCGCGTGGCTGGAGGATCGACCGCTCGGACGGGCCTCATGGACGAGGTCGGCGATCGTGACGGTGGCGACCCTCGGCGCGACACTGCTCAACCCGTTCGGCACCGGCGCCTGGTCATACGTCGTCTCGCTCGGGTCCAACCCGACGATCCGACAGGCCGTGGAGGAATGGCGGCCGCCCACGACGGAGACGCTGGCGGGGGCGATGTTCCTCGTCGCGCTGGTGGCCTCGGGCGGCCTTCTCGCCCGCCGAGGTCGCGCCCTGTCGTGGCTCGACCTCGCCTGGGTGGGGGCATACTCGTTGCTCGCGCTCACCGCTCAGCGGAACATCCTCTGGTGGGCGATCGCCGTTGCACCGATGTTCGCGTCGTTGTCGTCCCGAGCGGGTTCCAACACGGCGCCGTCACCATCGGGCGAGTCCCGAGCTTCCCGGTCGGTGAACATCGCGATCGTCTCGACGCTCGCAGTAGCGCTCTTCGTCGCCCTGCCCTGGGTGGGCCGGACGACGCCGCTGATCAGCGGTGCTCCGCCGCAGGACCTCGTCGAGGAGGTTGCCCGGCAGATGGACGAGGGCGAACGGCTGTTCGTGTACCAGCCGTGGGCGTCGTGGATCGAGTACGAGCAGCCTGACGTGCGTGTGTTCGTCGACTCGAGGATCGAGATCTTTCCCGAGCACGCATGGCTCGACTACCGGGCAGCGCTCGCGGGCGACGCCGACCTCGAGGAGATCCTCGACCGATGGAGGGTCGATGCGGTCCTGATGCCTGTCGATGAGACGCGGCTGCTGACGGCGATGGATCGCTCTCCCGAGTGGTCGCTCGCCCTCCGGCATCGGGAGGGCTCCCTGTATCTGCGGATCGACGGCCTCGGACGCTGATCGATCGATCTCGAACCGCGCGGCGGTGCCCGGTTCAGTCGGCCGGCCCCACCGAGACGAGGCCGGCCCGGGCCGCGATCCTGATGGCCGCGAGGCGGCTGCCGACGCCCAGCTTCCCGTAGATGCGCGCGAGGTGCGTCGTGATCGTGCGCTCGCGGATGCCGAGCCGGTTCGCGATCTCACGGGCTGTGAGACCCTCCGCCGCGACGCTCAGCACCTGACGCTCGCGCTCGGTGAGCCGCACGTCGATCTCGCGCCGCCGCTCCAGGCCCTCGGCGATCTGGCCCACCGAGCCCGACGCGGGGCCCGCCAGGACCATCTCGCGGTCGGCGGCGCGACGAAGCGACTGCAGGAACTCCACGGGGTCGATGTTCTTGTCGACGAAGCCGTCGGCCCCCATGAACAGAGCGCGTGACACGGTGGTCGCGTCGGCGTTGCCTCCACAACCCAGGATCACGTGAGCGGGGAACCGCTCCCGGACCGTGCGCATCAGCCAGTACGCGTCGTGCTGCCCTCCGAGCCCCAGACCGACGAGCACGACCACCCGGGATCGACGCAGTCGGCCGACGATCTCCAGTGCCTCGTCCGCGTTCCCGGTCTCGGCGAGCACCTCCATGTCGGGACGGTCGTCGATCAGCATGGTGAGGCCGGCGCGCACCACGGGCAGGGCGTCGACCACGATCACGCTGAGCGAACGCCGTGGGTCACGCGAGGTTGCGGTTCCGTCTCGTTGAGCCACCGAGCCTCCGATGCGTGGGGATCACGGCGGCCTCGTCGGGGGCCGCACCCCACCTATCGGCAGGTGCTCGCCGGAGGATGAGCGTGTGCACTCCCGCGGCCGGGCCGGCGACGGAGGTTCGGCCTCAGGGCTCGATCAACCCGAGGTGGGCCGCGCGAGCTACCGCCTGCACGCGGGTGCGCACCCCGAGCTTCCGGTAGAGCTTCGAGACGTGGGTCTCGACCGTCCGGGGCGAGATGCCCAAGCGGCCGCCGATCTGCCGCGTCGTGAGGCCCTGGCTCACCAGCGTCAGGATCTCGTGCTCCCGGGGGGTGAGCGCCGCCTCGACCTCCGACCCTTCCCGGGCCCGCTGTGCGAGGCGTCCGAGCGCGGCCACGGCCGACTGCTCCGCGGCCGGGTCGATCGCGCGGCCTCCGTCGACGACGGTCCGCACCGCCGTACCCACGGCGGACAGGCCCGCCGACTTCCTCACGAACCCCCGCGCGCCGAGCTGCAGCGCCTGCAGCACGGCGGCGCCGTCACCGCGATCGCTCAGGACCACGGCAGCGATCGCGACCCCTTCCTCACGCAGCCCCCGGAGGGAGTCGAGATCGGGCCCGCCGTCCGCGAGGGCCTCGTCGAGCACGAGGACGTCCGGGTGCAGGGAACGGCAGGCCTCGCGCAGGGCCGCCCGATCGCGCACCTCGGCCACGATCCGGAGCCCCTGCTCCCTCTCGCACGCTCGCCGCACCACCTCGGCGACGACACCGTGACCGGTCGCGATCACGACCGACACGGCCTCAGCGCTCATGGGACAGGGCGGTCCGCCTCGGAAGCGGCGTCGCGGTCGTGGTCTCGGCGAGACCGTTCCGCCATGCGATCCGTACGGCTTCGACCTTCGAGTGAACGCCGAGCTTGGCGAGGATGTTCTTCACGTGGCTCTGCACCGTGAGCGGACTGATGCCGAAGGCCTCCGCGACCTCGACCGTGGAGGCGCCCGCTGCGAGGGTGCGCAGGATCTCGCGTTCGCGTGGCGTCAGCCTGTCGACGCCATCGCTGCGACGAGCCTCGCCCTTCTGCGCCGTGAGGCGATCGACCAATCTGGACAGGTCGTCGGCCGGCAGCACGAGCTCGCCTGCCAGCGCGCGCCGGAACGCCTCGACGAGCGAGGTGTCGCGCACCATGGGCAGCATGCCGCACGCTCCTGCCGAGAGCGCGTCCGCAGCGACCTCGGGCCCGCCGCGGTCGCTGGCGGCGAGGACCCGCCCGAGTCCTCCCGCCTTCGCGATCGCACCGATCACATCGAATCCGCGGCCATCGGCTCGATCGAGATCCACGACGACGAGGTCGGCGAGCTCCTTGGACAGTGAATCGATCGCGGCCATCTCATCCGCCACCGGACCGATCAGCGACACCGGACCACGCCTCGGGAGCGCCCCGGCGAGATCCCGCTCCAGATCGGCGTCTGGGTCCACGACGAGGACGCGGATGCGGGACATGCCGCTTCCATCGGCAGCCACCGGCCACGCCTGAACGGGCGACCCGCTCCAGCTCTCCTCAACGAAGGCCGCGCGGGGTGACAGACTGGCCGGAGGATGAGCGGACGAACACGCGGCTCCCCCAACCGCCTCGCCGGGGAGACGAGCCCCTACCTGCTGCAGCACGCCCACAACCCCGTCGACTGGTATCCATGGGGCGAGGAGGCGCTGGCCAAGGCCGACGCCGAGGACAAGCCGATCTTCCTGTCGATCGGGTACGCGGCCTGCCACTGGTGCCACGTGATGGAACGCGAGTCGTTCGAGGACGACGTCACGGCGGCGCTCATGAACGAGCACTTCGTCTCGATCAAGGTCGACCGGGAAGAGCGGCCGGATCTCGACGGCATCTACATGGACGCGGTGCAGGCGATGACCGGCCAGGGCGGATGGCCGATGTCGGCGTTCCTGACACCGGCCGGCGAGCCGTTCTACGCGGGCACCTACTTCCCGCCGGAGCCTCGCCACGGCATGCCGGCGTTCCGCGACGTGCTCCGCGGCATCGCCGAAGCGTGGCGCGATCGTCGCGACGACGTCGTCGGCCAGGGGACCCGGGTGGTTCAGGCGATCGCTCGCGCAGCCGGCGTGACCGCCGACGACGCCGAGCTCGGCGAAGATCTCCTCGACGCAGCGGTCGCATCGCTGCGTCGAGGGTTCGACGATCGGTGGGGAGGATCCGCCGGGGCCCCGAAGTTCCCCCAGCCGATGACGATCGAGTTCCTGCTGCGGAGAGCGGTCCGCGGCTCGCTCGGCGCGCTGGAGATGGTGACGACGACGCTCGACCGCATGGCCTCGGGCGGCATCTACGACCATCTCGGCGGCGGGTTCGCCCGGTACTCCACCGACGAGCGGTGGCACGTGCCGCACTTCGAGAAGATGCTCTACGACAACGCACAGCTGCTGCAGCTCTACACCCGCGCGTGGCTGGCAACCCGCGACGATCGCTATCGCGCGACCGCGGTCGAGACCGCTGAGTACCTCGTCCGGGAGATGCAGCATCCCGAAGGTGGGTTCTTCTCCTCACAGGACGCCGATTCCGAAGGGGTCGAGGGGAAGTTCTTCACGTGGTCGTGGGAGGAGCTCACCTCGTTGGTCGGGACGGCCGTGGCACGGGCGCTCGGGGCGGCGCCCGAAGGCAACTGGCGCGCGGACATCGGCCCCACGAACGTGCTCTGGCGCCCACGCCCGATCGCGGAGGTCGCCGACGAGACCGGCGCCGATCCGGTCGAGCTCGCGGCTCAGGTCGACGAGGCGCGCAGGGTGCTGTTCGAAGCGCGCGCGTCACGCCCGCGCCCGTCGACCGACGACAAGGTGCTCGCGGCCTGGAACGGGCTGACGATCGCCGCACTCGCGGAAGCCGGCCGGGCGTTCGGTGAGCCCGCCTACTCGGCCGCCGCCGAGCGTGCCGCGACGTTCGTGCTCGATCACCTGCGCGACCAGAGCGGCCGCCTCCTGCGCTCGTGGCGCAACGGGGAAGCAGGCGTGCTCGGCTATTCCGACGATCACGCGCTGATGGCCTCGGCGTGTCTCACCCTGTACGAGACGACGTTCGAGATCGCCTGGTTCGAACACGCCCTGGCACTGTTCGACGACCTCCGCCGCCTGTTCGCCGACCGAGGGGCCGGCGGGTTCTTCCAGACCGGGTCCGACGCCGAGACGCTGCTCGTGCGACCCAAGGAGCTCTCCGACAACGCGACCCCCAGCGGGAACTCGGCCGCCGCCGACGTGCTGCTCCGGCTCTCGGCCTACACGGGCGAGGCCGATCTGCGATCCGAGGCGGTCTCGGCGCTGCGGCTCGTGGGAGGCATGCTCGCCCGCGCCCCGAGCGCGTTCGGCACGGCGTTGTGCGCCGTGGACCGGCTGGCCGGACCCCATCGAGAGGTGGCGATCGTGGGCGATCCGGGCGCTGTCGACACGGGCCTGCTCGTGGCGGAGGCGACGACGCGGCGGTTCCGCCCCAACCTGGTGCTGGCCGTCGCGGGCGCGGGCGACGACGACGCGCGCCGCGTGATCCCCCTGTTGCGAGAACGCCCGACGGTCGACGGCGCCGCGACCGCTTACGTCTGCGAGGGGTTCTCCTGCCGGCTGCCGGTCACCGACCCCGGGGCGCTCGGCTCACAGCTCGACGAGGCCCTGGGTGCCTGAGGAGCCGCTCACCGGGAACGGAGCCGCACGATCGCGTCCTTGGGGAACGAGGCGATCCTTCCGAACGGTCCGTAGCGACGGTTCTTCGCGAGGAAAGCATCGAGGTCGGCAGCGAACCCGGTCGCCCCGACCACGTTGCGCTGGAACCGGTCGTTCGCCCAGGCATACAGGTTCAGGTCGAACGCGTTGTGCTCCTGCACGAGGGCCGACTCCCGCTCGGTCAGCGGCTTGCGCGTGGCGCGGTTCGGATCCACGTTGGTCGTGACGTAGCGAACACGCCGCCAGCCGAACGTTCGGATCATCGCCACGAGCGACTCGTCGAAGCGCTCCGTCAGGCCGGCGACCGCGAACCCCTCGAGGTTGGCCTTCGCTCGGTCGAGCATCTCGGGAGTGCACGACCCGAACGGTGTGGTCGTGTCTCCGGCGAACGCCCGGGTCTGCGAGTTGTCCATCTCGAGCGAGATCCCGCTCTCGATGTACGACGCGAGATCGGGGTATGCCTTGGCCTGCTCGTGCAGCAGGTGGCCCTCGTGCCGGCGAACGTGGTTGTACTGGGAGCGGATCAGCGCGACCGGCTCGCGGAGCAGCGTGACGTACTCGCTCGGGCGGGGCACGAACGCATGCAGGCCGTACGTCATGTGGCCCATGATCAGCCGGGGGCGGGCGCGCTCGGCCTCCGGCAACGAGGCGAACCACTCGACGGCGCCGTCGCGCCGCAGGCGGCCGGGCGCGACCTCGGGCGCCCGGACCTCCATCACCTGATCACGCCGGAACTCCCGTCGCAAGGCGCTGCGCATCGTCGCACCGGCGGTCTTGCCGACGTGCAGGAAGATGACGGTTGGCCGGTCGTTGTCGGTCATGTGATCGGCGCGGGGACGATGCGCCACGCGTCGAGCGGATGCTAACAGCGGCGACCTGGGCCGAAGGTCTTCGGTTCGGTGCCCGTTCGTCGGTATCGGCGTCGCCTTTCGGCCGACGCCGTCCGGCTCCGCGCGCCGTTATCCTCGGAACCTCGCCCCCGAACCGAACGGAGCCTGTCCTCGGTGACCCTCCCCCTGCCAACCGTCGTGATCGCCGGACCCGGCAAGACCGGGACCACCTCGCTGTTCTGGTACCTGTCGCAACACCCCGAGGTCTGCCCCGCCGATGTCAAGGAGATCCGCTACTTCACTCCCCTCAGCGAGGGCGACGGCACGCTCGCGCCGATCGCCGAGTACGCGGCCCACTTCGCACGCTGCGCAGGCGAGCGACACCGGCTCGAGGCGAGCCCGCAGTACTTCCACGGCGGAGCGACGATCGCGCCGGCGATGCGTCAGGCACTGCCCGGCGTCAAGGTGATCGCGTTGCTCCGCGACCCGGTCGACCGACTGTGGTCGACGTTCCGATTCGTCCGAAGCCGCCTGGCCGACCTGCCCGAGGACATGACGTTCGAAGGGTACGTCGAGGCCTGCCGCGAGGTCCGCGACCGGCGCGAGGCGTTCTCACAGGACAACCGCCTCTACTGGACGATCCAGGGCGGGTTCTACGACGAGTACCTCGAACCATGGCTCGAGGCGTTCGGTGACGACTTCCGTGTTGCCTTCTTCGAGCGGATGGCCTCGGAGCCCGCCGCCGTGGTCGGCGAGCTGTTCGGTTGGCTCGACATCGAACGCGACGTGGCCGCCTCGATCACGTACAGCGTGGAGAACAGGACCGTCCCCGTCCGCAGCGCCGCGTTGCAGCGGCTCGCGCTCGCGATGAACAGCGAGGCGGTGCTGGGAAGGCGCCGTCGCCTCAAGGAGCCGCTGCGGAAGGTGTACTACGCCCTGAACCGCCGGCCGGAGCGTGAGCACATGGAGCCGCAGACACGGCGCGCGCTCGAGGAGCTGTTCGAACCGGGGAACGCGGCATTGGCGCGACGGCTGCGCGCACTCGGCTACACGGAGTTGCCCGGCTGGCTCTCGGCCGGAGCGCAGGACGAACGGGTGGCCCGATGACCGAGGCGACGCAGCGCCGGACCGGCGCGCGGACCCCGAGCGTCTCGCGGCTCCCCACCGTCGTCTGCAGCTCCGTGGTGCGCTCCGTGCACCAGGGCGAGAGCCACGGAGGCCTCTACCTCGTCGACCTGGAACGAGCCGACGCCACTCAGGTGCTGGATTGGTCGGAGGCCGACATCGACTGGGAAGGCCGTGGGGGGGATCGAGGGCTGAGGGGCATCGCGTTCCACGACGGGCTGGTCTACCTGGCCGCGAGCGACGAGATCTTCATCTACGACCGGGGATTCGAGCGCCGCGGCTCGATCCGGAACCCGTACCTGAAGCACTGTCACGAGATCACGGTCTCGGACGGTCACCTGTACATGGCCTCGACGGGCTTCGATTCGGTCCTCGAGATGGATCTGGACAGCCAGGTGTTCACACGCGCCTGGTGCCTGCGCTACTCCGACGCCTGGAAGCTGCGCCGCACCCTCAACCTGCGCATCAAACCGTCGTTCCGCGAGTACGACCCCTCGGCCCGGGGAGGGCCGGAGCCGGCCGACACGAGCCACGTGAACAACGTGTTCGTGCTGGACGATGCGATCTACGCGTGCGGCACCCGCCTCGCGGCGCTGTGGCGCATCGACGGTCGTCGTCTGCAACGGTACGCGCGCACCCCGTTCGGCACCCACAACACGAGGCCGTTCCGCGACGGCGTGTTGTTCAACCACACGAAGACGGACCGGATCGCCTACGCGTCACGGGATGGGCGTGTGCTGCGATCGGTGGAACTCCCGACCTACGCGGCAGACGCGCTCGAACACGCGGACCTGCCCAGCGACCTCGCCCGGCCCACGTTCGGGCGGGGGCTGGCCGTGCTCGAGGACGGCCGTGTCGTGGGCGGATCCTCCCCGGCCACGGTGACCGTCTACGACATCGACGCCGGCCGGAGCGTGCGGTCGGTCAACATCACGATGGACGTGCGCAACGCCGTCCACGGCCTCGAGGTCTGGCCGTACGGGGGCTGAGGCGCCCCGGCCCTCACCAGTCTTCGTCCCCGTAGAACTCCCGCCAGACCGGATCGGTCCGTTCCCTGATCGACTCCTGTTCCTCGGAGGTCAGGCGATCCTTCCAGACGGAGATCGAGGCCTTGCTGTCTCGCAGCCGGCTCGATGCGCGGTCGGTGACGGCCGGGTTGCCTTCTCCCGAGCTTCGGATGACGGCTCGCTCCACCTCGGCGTCCCATGCGAGATCGAGCCAACCGTAGAGCCCCCGGAAGCCCTCGACCGGCTCCCTCGAGAGATCCTCGAGGCGGACGAAGCGCCACTCGGGCCGGCGAGCCCGCATGCGGGCGATGTGTTCGTGGATCAACACCCAGAGCAGCACGGCCTGATCGAGCAGGGGCTGTGGTGTGAGTGCGAATCGCTCGATCTCATCGGCTCGGGCGGCGAACAGGTCACGCATCATCGCGGGCTGGGCGGTGAAATGGTCGAACGGGTGCCACCAGCCCTGCTTCACGATGCTGTAGCAGAAGGCCGCCGGATGTCGGATCAGCACGATCGTGTCCATGCCGAACGTGTCGCTCATCCACTCGGCGGAGAACACCGCGATCGGGTCCTTGCTGATCGGCACCGCTCCGGCTCGGCGGTTCGACGCGGTGACCCACGCATCGCGGAACATCCGTGCGAGGTCCTTCGGCGAGCGTACGGTCGGGGCCTCGGCGAGCATCGAGTACCGCCACGCGAGCATCCGTTGCAGCGGCGCGCGGAACTCGGACGCGTTGAGGTCGGTCACATAGGTGAACCAGTACCGGAACGGCGCCTGTCGAACGCCACGGCGCGCGCGGAGGTTGAACGGCTCCCAGATCGTGCCGACGCGTGGCGACGGGGTCGCCGCGAGGATGTCACTCACCCACCCTGTGCCCGACCGATGCGAGCCGGTCACGAGGATGGGGGCCCGTCGCATCCAGGCACGCTACCGCTTCCGGAAGTACGGATCCTTCCCCATCGCCCTGAACGCCCTGAACGACGACGGCGACGACGTGAGCAGGTAGTTGCAGTCCGTGACTTCGTGGTTGTACGAGAACGCCCGGATCTCGGGCCAGGCCTTGATCGTCTGGCGAGCACCCCGCAGCCACTTGGCCTTCTCGCCGGGGTTCCGTTCCACGCAGCCGGCCTCGATCACGTACAGCTTCTTGCCCCGGGCCTTCGCGAACGAACGTGACGGCGCGAAGATCTTGCGGAACGAACGCCAGTCCACCCCGAAGCACCGGTGCCGGTTGTATCCGTCGACGCCGAGCCCGTCGTAGCGGTCCGGCAGCCACATGACCGCGTCACCCTTGTTGAACGTCGCCGCGGTGAGCACCACCAGGTACTTGTAGCCCGACACCCCTGTGTTGTCGAAGATCGTGCGCACCCGGCGATAGGCGGCCTTCCAGTCGCCGGGGGTGCCTTCGTCCTCGGGCTCCTTGTGGAAGCACAGGTACCCCCGGCCCCCCAGGCGCTTCAGGCTCCGCGCCTGACTGGTGATCCAGCCGTCGTATCCCCCCGTGGCGATCCTGCTCCAGCTCACGGGACCGGACTTTGTGCGCGCGAACCACGAGACGATCGGCCTGTGGTTCGTCTGAACGCTCCACCGGGTGAACGAGTTGTCGAGGTCGTTGGTCCAGGGCAGGCGATGGTGGGTGGTCGCGAACCGGCGGCCCAAGCGCTTCTCCATCTGCTTGAGGCCGGTCAACTGGTCATCCGTCAGCACGAGCGCGCCGAACCGGCAGCCGCGACGGCCTGCGAGCGCCTCGAGGTCGCCCAGGCCGTAGACGGAGAGGCCGAGCGCCGCTGTGCCCACGGCGGCGCCTTGCTTCAGGAATGAACGTCGATCGATCGTGCGATCCATACGGATCCTCCCTCGGGACGAACGCCGCGATCACGGTCGCGTGAGCCACCGGCTCTCGTGCGTGAGGCTTCGACACGAGCGCCCGGTCGGCTTGAGGGACGCGCCGGCGGCTGGCCCCTCGAGGACCGTGACTACGTCGTTCGAGGAGAGGAGGTGGGCGTGGCGGGGAGCAGCCGCACGATGAGCCGCACAGGTCCTCGGCGGCGTCGATCGTCGTGTGCGGCGGACTCGGCGCCATCGGTTCGGGCAGCCGACGTCGTGGCCGCGGACGCGGTGACGATCACGTGCATCTCGGGGTCGGTGGCTCGTGGGCCGAACAGGCTCCTGAGGGGATCCAAGCATCGTCGCGCGAGGGCCCGGTACAGGCGGTGCATCAGAGGCAGGGGAAGGGATCGATCCATCACTCGCATCGGCTGCTCCTTCCTGGCGCGAACGGGGATCCTTCGGTGCTCCGCCTCCTTCGCCTCGCTCGACCCCGAACAGAAGAAAGCTCACCGAGCTATCACGCTCGGCGAGGTAGCGCGAATGTACCAGACGCCGAGCGACCGGCACGTCGCCGCACCGGCGTACCCCGTTCGTCCCGCGAGAGGGGCCGTTCGGCCGATGGTGCGGAACACGACCGCTGCTACCGTAGGTCGCCGGCCCCACGACACTCGCCCGACGCAGAGCCTTGGCGTACCGGCCGAACGCCGACGGCCGATACGCTCCTTACGCGGATGGACACGACCACAACAGACCAGTCGAGAGCCCCGGTGCCGACCCCACGCCCCCCCCAACGGTTCGGGATCGTGACGCCCACGCTCGATGCCGAGCGATACCTCGCGGCCACGCTGCGATCGATCTGGGCGCAGGCCTCCGATGAGATCGAGATCGACCACGTGCTGGTCGACGGCGGATCGTCGGACGGCACGACCGCGGTGGCGGAGGGGTTCCCGACGCGCGTCGTGGTGGCCACCGACGACCGAGGCATGTACGACGCGGTCAACCGAGGCCTGTCGATGGTCGAGGGCGACATCGTCGGTTACATCAACGCCGACGATGAGATCCCCCCTGGCGCGCTCGCAGCCGTCGCACAGGCGTTCCGCAACCACCCCGAAGCGCGATGGGTGATGGGCAAGCGCGAGTTCATCGACGGCGACGGCCATGCGTTCGCATGGATGCAGCCAGTGCCGTTCACGCTCCGCTCGTACCTCGGCCTGGGTTGGTCGTGCGTGCCGCAGGAGACCGTGTGGATGCGCCGCGATCTGTTCGACGAGGTCGGGCCGTTCGACACCACGTTCCGCAACACCGGTGATTACGACATGTACGCGCGCTGCCGGCGGATCGCCGAGCCGCTGATCCTGCAGCGAACGCTCGGGCGGTTCCGCCTGCACGGAGAGCAGTTGTCGTTCAAGCCCGACGTGATGGCGCGCGAGAGCCGCCGCGTGCAGGAGAAGAACGGCACCGTCGACCGCCTGGGATGGGTGCGCGGCAGACTCCTCAGCCTGCGCCTGAACGCCCGGAACCCCCGCTGGTTGATCGCGAAGAAGACCGGTCGCATCCGTTTCGTGCACGAGGACTGACGGCGTGCGCATCGCCGTCGACGCGAGCTTCGTCGATCCGGGACGTGTGGGGGGCGCCGAGCACATGGTCTCGAACCTCGTGGCCGGGCTCGCACGGGCGTGTCCTGCCGGGGACGAGCTCGTCGTCTACACGGACCGGCCGTGGCCGGCTTCCGACCGCGTGCGGTTCCGCGCCCTCAGCGGTCCGGGGAACCGGTTCACCCGCATCACCGCCACGCTCCGGGGGCGCCTCGACGAGCACGACGCCGTGCTGTTCACGAACTACTTCACCGCCCCCTACCCCCGCACACGGAGCCGCCCGCGGTTCGTCACGGTGATCCACGATCTACAGTACCTGTCGCTGCCCCGCAACTTCAGCGCCCGCAAGCGCGCCTGGCTCCGCGCCTCGCACGAGGCGACGTTGCGGTTCGCGGACCGGACCGTCGCGATCTCCGAACACGTTCGAGCGGACATACTCGCGCGGTACGGGCGTCGCTGGGCGTCACGGGTGATCGCGATCCACAACCCGATCTCGTGGGAGCGTCTGTCGGAGGACGAGCGCCTGCCCGGATCGGTCGGCGACGGGCCGTTCGTGCTGGCCGTCGCCGCGCAGTACCCGCACAAGAACCTCGCCACCCTCGTGCGCGCCTTCGCCGAGCTCCGGCGGCGCGGCGTCCATCCCGACACGAAGCTGGTGCTCGCGGGGCAGCTCGGTGACCACCTCAAGGGGATCGCGAGGACTTCGCCCCTCGACCGACTGATCGACGAAGCCGGGCTGCGCGAGATCGTGGTCGAGACCGGCTACGTCGATGACCGAACCCTGGGCTCCTTGTACCGTCGGGCCACCGTGTTCGCCTTCCCGTCGTTGTTCGAGGGGTTCGCCATGCCGCCGATCGAGGCACTGGGCCTCGGCCTGCCGGTACTGACCTCGCGAGCCACCTCGATCCCGGAGGTCACGATGGGCCTCGCCACCTACCTCGATGATCCGCGCGATCCGACGGAGATGGCCGACCGCCTCGGCGAGATGCTCGACGATCCGGAGGCCGCCCGTCCCTCGGCCGCCGACGTCGCTCGGGTCCGTGAGACCTACGACCCCGTGGGCATCGCCGCCCGCTACCGCGACGTGCTGGAGGCATCGTGAGGGTCACGCCGATCTTCCTGCTGTCGCTGCCGCGATCGGGCTCGACGCTCGTGCAACGGGTGCTCGCCGGACATCGGGACATCGCGACCGCAGCCGAGCCGTGGGTGCTCCTGCCGCACCTGTACGCGACCCGGGAGCGGGGCATCGCGGCCGAGTACACGCAACCGATCGCCGCACGGGCGATCGCGGAGTTCCTGCGGTCGCTGCCCGACGGCGAGCGAGACTACCGACGAGCGTTGCACGACTTCGGGATCGACCTGTACTCCCGGGCCGCGGGCCCCGAGAAGCGGTACTTCCTCGACAAGACGCCCCGCTACCACTACGTGATCGACGACCTGCTCGACGTCTTCCCGGAGGCGAAGAGCGTCTTCCTGTGGCGGAACCCGCTCGCGGTCGTCGCCTCGATCGTCCAGACCTGGGCGAAGGGACGCTGGAACGTCGACCGATGGCAGGGCGACCTGCGCGGGCTCGCCTCGTTGGTCGACGCCTACGACTCGCATCGTGACTCGACGGTCGCCGTACGGTACGAGGACCTGGTGGGCGATCCGGCCGGAACGTGGCCGAGCATCTTCGAGTACCTCGACCTGCCCTACGCGGACGATCTGCTGACGACGTTCAGCGGGGTTCGGCTCGAGGGGTCGATGGGCGACCCGACCGGCGTGGATCGGTACTCGACGATCAGCACCGAACCGCTCGAGAAGTGGCGTTCCACCCTCGCCAACCCGTACCGCAAGCGCTGGTGCCGCGGCTACCTGCGATGGGTCGGCGCGGAGCGACTGGCGGTGATGGGGTACGACCTCGGGGCGTTGCTCGAACAGCTGGACGAGATCGGCACCTCACCCCGGTCGGTGGCATCCGACGCGGTGCACGGGGGCTACTGGTCGCTCGCCCAGCGACGGAAGCGGGCCGCGTTCAAGCGGATGGCACCGCGGGTGCGCTGATCATCGCCGGTTCGCCGGTCGGCTCGCGGCGCAGGACCGACGGAGGCTCCCCGAGCGACATGGCGATCGCGTAGAGCCCGAAGATCGTCGCGGATCGCGACGCGCCGGGCAGCACGGGATTGAACGCCATCGCGACCACGAAGGCGTTGATGCACACGAGGATCGCCCTGAGCAGGCCCGCCCGTCGCATGTCGCCCGCTCGCACGAACCCGCGGTACCGGCGGATCAGGGTGAGCTCGGTCAGCACGAACCAGGCGACGAGCAGCCCGAGACCGACGATGCCGCCGCTCGCGAGGAACAGGACGAAGTCGTTGTGGAAGGGCAACGCACGCTGGTCGCGGGA
>Ga0210115_1000110_pt1 | contig 20183 bp, 16 predicted proteins | sample MayberryNW_TuleB_2_FD_185526 | JGI IMG/M metagenome (GOLD analysis project Ga0210115, IMG submission 185526) | Wetland microbial communities from San Francisco Bay, California, USA, that impact long-term carbon sequestration - MayberryNW_TuleB_D2... | ecosystem: Environmental > Aquatic > Marine... | reverse complement strand
CCATCCGCTCCTGCAGCCGGCGCCGCCGGTCCGGCTCGTCGGTGAGCACGAACTGCGCGAACTGCAGGGTCAGGGCGCTGCGGCGCAGGTGCTCGGCCGCGGTGACGCGGTGGCCGGCCGCCCGCGCCTCGCGCCCCAGCCGCTCGTAATCGTCGGCCACGGCGGTCCAGGCCGGTGCCCAGGTCGACCAGTCGGTGACCTGGTCCAGCGTGCGCTGCAGGTCGAACCAGTCGATGCCGTTGGCGAGGAACCGTGGGTACCAGTTCGCGACGACGGCCTCGACCTTGGCGTCGGGCATCGCGTCGGGCATCGCGTCGGGCATCAGCCAGCCACCGCCTCGTGCACGAGCGCGACGGCGGACGCGAGCAGCAGCGCGAGGACGACGCGGTTGAAGGTGGTGACGGAGATCCTGCGCGCGGCCCGGGAGCCGAGGGGGAGCGCGATGGCGATCGGCACCAGGGCGAACAGGCTCTCGGCCAGCCGGTTGCCGGTGTAGAGACCGACCCCGAAGAGGGAGATGGTCTGCACGAGGGCGAAGCCGAAGAAGAGGGTCGCCAGCGCGAAGACGTAGGCCCGAGGCCGCAGCCCGAAGCCGTGCAGGTACGTCGACAGCAGCGGCCCCGAGATGCCGGTCGCGCCCTGCAGGCCGCCGGCCGCGACCCCCACGGGCGGCGAGGCGATGCGGGTCACCCTGCGCGGGAAGTGGAAGCCGGGCCGGGTGAGCGACAGGACGACGTACACCACGATGATCCCCGCCAGCACCGCGGACAGGACCCGCGCGTCCAGGCCCTTCAGCGCCATCGTGCCGATGACCGACCCCACGGCACCGCAGGCCATCATCACCGGCAGGTCGCGGGTCTGGGGCGCCTCGGCCCGGTGGCTCCACACCAGCCATCCGTTGGCCACCACACCCGGGATGGCCATGATCACGACCGACCGTTCGACGCCGATGAACGCGGCCATGACCGGGATCGCGATCTGCGGCAGCCCGCCGCCGGTCGCGCCCTTGACGAAGGCACCGATGGCGATCGCCGCGACGATGACGACGAGGTCGAGACCGCCGGCACCGCTCACGCCGTGCGGTGCAGCCTGGTCAGGACGAACTCCTTGTGCCCGAGGATCTCCGCGGCGGCCCACTGCCCGGACGCGGTCCGCACCACGAGGTCCTCGGTGAGGTCTGCGGCCTCGTCCAGGGTCATGTCGTCGGTGATGATCCGCGACACGTCCAGGTCGATGTGCTCCGGCATGGTCTGCGCGGTGCGCGGGTTGGCGGTCAGCTTGAGCACCGGGACGACCGGGTTGCCGATGATGTTGCCCTGTCCGGTGGTGAAGAGGTGCAGCGCGGCACCGCCGGCTGCGAAGAGCGTGATCGACTCGGCCGCCGCTGACGACGTGTCCATGAAGTGCAGCCCGCGCCGGGTCGGCCGCTCGGCCATCGCGAGCACGCCGTCGACCTTGGCGTTGCCGATCTTCTGGATGTTGCCGAGCGCCTTCTCCTCGATGGTGGTCAGGCCGCCGGCGATGTTGCCCTCGGTCGGCTGCGACCCGAGGAGGTTCGCCTCCTGCTCGAGGATGATCCTCTGGTGCTCGTCGAAGAGCCGCTGGAACTTGGCGCGCTGCTCGGGGTCGGTGATCCGGTCCGCGACGATGTCCTCGCCACCGGTCAGCTCCGAGGTCTCGCCGAAGAAGAACGTCCCCCCTGCCGCGGTGAAGCGCTCGGCGAACCTTCCGATGGTCGGGTTCGAGCCCAGGCCGGACGTCGTGTCCGACTCCCCGCACTTGGTGCTGACGACGAGGTCGGTCAGCGCGATCTCCTCGCGCATCAGCCGGGTGGCGTCGGAGACCATCGCGGCGGCCGCCCTGCTGGCCCGCTCGATCACCTTCAGGTCGCCGAGACCCTCGATGGAGAGCGCCTCCACCGGGGTGCCGGTGGCGGCGATGCCGTCGGCGATGCGCCTGGTCCAGTTGGGCTCGATGCCGATGACGACGGCGGCGGCCACGTTGGGGTTGGCCCCGGTGCCGATCATCGTGTCGAAGTGCAGGTCGAGGTCGGGGCCGAACTGCAGGCGGCCGTAGGGGTGAGGGAGCGGCAGGGTGCCCTGCACGACGTGGCCGACGGCCTCGACCGCGGCGTTGGAGAGGTCGTCGACCGGGATGATCGCGACGTGGTTGCGGCAGCCGACCCGGCCGTCGGCCCGTCGGTAGCCCCAGAACGTGCGGCTCATGTCCAGCGCTCTCCCTTCAGGTTGTGCACGTGGACGTGGTCGCCCTTCGCGATGTCCTGGGTGGCGCGGCCGATGACGACGCCGTACTTCACGACCGGCTCGCCGGCCGGGATGTCGCGCAACGCGACCTTGTGGCCCAGGGGCACCGGCTGGGTGACCGCCAGCTCGAAGGCGGCGCCGTTCTGCACCCGGCCGCGGACGGCTGGACCCGGCTCGATGTCGTGGACGGCCACCCCGACCACGTCGTCGGGGGCGTGGACGAGGAAGTCCTGCTGCATGGGAGCACTACAATCGTTCGCACTCCCGGTGTCAAGAGGCGGGTCGGGAGATGCTCTGTTCACGCTCGCTGGGCCGGTCCTTGACGCTCGCAAACGTTTGGGGCACGCTGCGGGCCATGACCGAACGGCGGGTGGCGGTGCTGGGCACCCGCTACGCCGACCTGTCGGTCGAGGAGGAGGTGCTCGGGCCGCTCGGGGTGAGCCTGGTCGCCGGCGACGGCGGGTCCGCCGAGGAGCTCCTCGCGACCGCCCGCGGCGCCGAGGTCGTGCTCGCCGGGTCGCGCCCACGCTTCCCGGCCCAGGTCGTCGAGGCCCTGGCGGCGGGCGGCTGCCGCGGCCTGGTCCGCTACGGGATCGGCACCGACAGCATCGACGTCGACGCGGCGGCACGCGCCGGGCTCGCCGTGGCCCGGGTGTCCGACTACGGCACCGAGGCGGTCGCCTTCCACACCGTGTCGCTGGTGACCGCGCTGCTGCGCCGGCTGCGTGAGGCCGACGCCGCCGTGCGCCGGGGTGACTGGGGAGTGGCGGGGCTGCGGCCGCTGCACCTCCCGTCCCGGCTCACCGCCGGCGTCGTCGGCTTCGGCCGGATCGGTCGTCGTACGTCCGACAGCCTGCGCGGGCTGGGCTTCCACGTGGTGGCACACGACGAGTACGCGCCGGTGCCCGCGGGCGCCGGGGTGCGCCCGGCCGGTCTCGACGAGCTGCTCGCCCGCTCCGACGTGGTGACGCTGCACGTCCCGGGCGACCCGGACGGAGCGCCCCTGATGGACGCGGAACGACTGGGTGCCATGCGTGAGGGCAGCGTGCTGGTCAACACCTCCCGTGGGTCGCTGGTGGACGTGCCGGCGCTGGTCGCGGCCCTCGCCGCCGGCCGACCGGCTGCGGCCGCGCTCGACGTCTACCCGCACGAGCCGCCGGACGTGTCGGTCTTCCACCCGGTCGCCGACCGGGTCCTGCTGACGCCGCACATGGCGTGGTACACCGAGGAGTCCGAGCTCGACATGCGCCGCAAGGCGGCCGAGGAGGCTGCCCGCCTGCTGCGTGGCGAGCCGCTGCGTGAGCCGGTCACCACACCGGAGGTGGCTGCCCGATGACCGTCCTGGAGGTGGCGCGCCCGTGATCCACGACCTGGCGACGATGACCAGCCCTGAGGCGGCGGAGGCCGTGGCGCGGTCGGGCACCGCGGTGGTCCCGATCGGCAGCATCGAGCAGCACGGGCCGCACCTGCCCAACGGCACCGACACGATGGCTGCCGAGCTGGTCGCGCGCGCGGTGGCCGACAAGCTGGACGCCGTGTACGCCCCCTTCGGGCCGTACGGCGTCACGCCCATCCACGCCGGCCACCCCGGCACGGTGACGCTGCGCCGACAGACCTTCGAGGCGCTGCTCACCGACATCTGCACCGAGCTGCACGGCATGGGCGTGCACACCTTCGTCCTCGTCAACTGGCACGAGGGCAACATCGCGTCGATGAACGCCGTCGCGACCGACCTGCAGGACCGGCTCGGCGCGACCTTCGTGGCCGCGCAGGCCTGCTACGTCGCGCAGCGCCTCTACCGCGACGAGGGCGGCGAGCTCACCCACGGCGGCGGCATCGAGACGCTGGCCGTGATGGCGCTCGACCCCGACCTCGCGAAGGTCGAGCGGGCCGGGCACCCGACCCGGCCGGCCGGTGCCGAGGAGATGGACCTGATGCGCCGGTCGTCCGAGGTCTACGGCTTCGTCACCGACGTGTCCGAGCTGGCGCAGGACGGGTGGTACGGCAACCCGACGTGGGCGACCGCGGACCGGTCGAAGACTTTCGCGGACACGGTGGCCGACGGTGTGCTCGAGCTGGTGGCGCACGTCTTCCGGGCCAGGGACATCCGGCACGGCCGCACGGGGGGCACCTCCGACGGGACCGACGAGAAGGAGACCTCATGACGGACAAGGTGCGGCTCGCCCCGGTCGGTCTCGGCCGGTGGGCGCGGGTCCTGGCGCGCGGGGCCCGGCGCGGCGACGTGATCGAGCTCTACTCCTGCTTCAGCAGGGACGAGGCCAAGCGGACCGCCTTCCAGGAGGAGTTCGGCATCGAGCGGGCGGCGACGACGTACGAGGAGCTGCTCGCGGACGACGCGGTCGAGGGCGTGATCGTGACGACGCCGAACGATACGCACAAGGACGTCATCGTCCAGGCCCTCGACGCGGGCAAGGCGGTCTACACGGACAAGCCGATCGCGCACACGCTCGAGGACGCCAACCGGATCGCCGCGGCCGTCGCCGACACCGGCGGCGTGTTCGCGGTCGGTCACTCGTCGCGGCGTCTCTCGGGCCACCGCGAGATGAAGAGGTGGCTCGAGGACGGCCGCATCGGCGACATCTCGCTCGCCGAGGCCAACTTCTCCAACGAGCGCGGGCTCGAGCTCACCCCGCAGACCTGGCGCTACTACGCGGACAAGAGCCCTGGCGGGGCCTTCATCCAGCTCGGCGTGCACCACGCCGACACGCTGCAGTTCCTGCTCGGCCCGGTGAAGAGCGTCACCGCTCACGCGCGCAAGCTCTACACGAAGTCCGAGGTGCCGGACGCCGTCATGGCCATCCTGGAGTTCGAGAGCGGGCCCCTGGGATACATCGGCACCGGCTGGGCGTCGCCCGGCGTCTACTCGATGAACCTCCTCGGCACAAAGGCCAACTTGATGTACGACCTCGACTTCACCCACTGGGACGAGTCGCACCAGGCCGACGACTGGTCGACGCTGCGCTCCCAGTTCTACGGCGAGTCGGTCCGGCAGCCGGTCGAGCTGCCGCGCACCGATATGTTCCGCGAGCAGCTCGAGGAGTTCGCGCTGGCCACCCGCGGCGAGGCGACGGTGGAGGTCGGCGCCCGCGAGGCGGTGCACGCACTGGCCGTGGTCCGGTCGGTGCTGGAGTCCTCGGCGCGGGACGGGCAGGCGGTGCTCGTCGAGGAGGTCATCGCGTCCGCCGGGGTCGACCGCACCCTCACCTGACACGGTCGGCAGGCTGCAACGCCCGGCGCGTCCCGTCGTCGTCAGGAGAGGAGCCACCGTGCCCGTCGTCCGACCCGCCGACCTGGCCTGGTCCGAGCTGCCCGGCCGGCTGGCCGCCGACCCGCTGGCCGCCCCGCCGATGGCCGGGGTCGACACCGGGACCACCGTGCGCGTCGTCCGGGTGCGCCCCGGCCCGCGCACCCCGCACCGGCACCCGCACAGCGCCGAGATCCTCTACATCCTCACCGGGACCGGGACGACCTGGGAGGGCGACGACGCGCACCCGGTCGGGCCGGGCGACGTCGTCGTGGTGCCGACCGGTGTCCCGCACGCCACGGTCGCGACCAGCCCTGAGGGGCTCGCGGTCGTCTGCTTCTTCGCCCACCCGGACCTCGCGGCCAACACCGAGGACCTGCCGGGCCCCGAGCGACGCTGAACCCCGTGGCCGGCCCCCCGACAGCCTGTGAGACAGCGGCGCGGCGGCCCTTGACGGTCGCGCGAGCGGCGGGGCTACCGTTGAGGTTCCGATTCCAGGCGACTGGAAGGAGGCGGCGTGACGACCCCCCAGCGTTCCTCCGTGGAGCCCGAGGGCCCTTGAGGTCCTGAATGCTTGTTCCGTGAAGGCCAGCCCGGCACCTGCCGAGCTGGCCTTCCTGCGTTCGGGTCGTGACGGCCGCCGGACGCACGACCGGCCGGCCCCGGACACACGACTGGCGCCGGCCCGCGCGTGGGGAGGGAGGCCGACGCCAGTCGTGCTGAAGGTGCTGGGGTCAGGGGGTCAGAGCTCCCCTGGCTGCACCTCCAATCCGAGGTCCTCCTGCACCTGGGTCAGGCAGGAGAAGTCGGCGTGCTCCTTCCAGTCGAAGCCGTCGGGAACGTTGCCGTTGGCGATCATGTCGTCGTTCCACTGCTCGAACGCGTCGAGTGGAGCCCCGCCGGTGAGCGCCCAGTTGTACTCCATCTCGGCCTGCCACTCGTCGAGGTCGCCCTCGGTCGGCTCGAGGTCGTACTTCTCGCCGATCGCCACCGCGGCGTCCTGGTTGTCGGTGTAGTCGTCACCCTCGGACGCCCACTGCTTGGCCTGGATCCGCCCCTTGAGGTAGGCGCACACGGCGTCCTTGTTGTTCTCCATGGTGCCGCTCTTGACGACCCAGACCTCCTGCGGCACGTCCTTGTACTCCTGGTAGATCATCTCGCCGTTCGCTTCGTCCAGCGGGAGGAGGTGCCGCGGCTGGAGCACGGCGACGTCGATCTGGCCGGCGATGAGCGCCTGCAGCCGGTCGTCGGAGCCGCCCTCGATCTGCACCCACTCCATGGACTTCGGGTCGACGCCCATGTCCTCGAGGATCTTCTCGCCCACGGTGATGTTGCGGTCGCCCGCCGGGCCACCGGAGATCTTCAGACCTTCGAGCTTGTTCTTGTCGACGCCCTCGCGGATGCCGAGGAACCACGCCTCGGTGTCCTTCTCGACGCCCACGATCTTCATGGGCACGCTGCCCTCGGCAAGCGCCGCCCAGATGACGTCGCTCTCGCCCTGGGCGATCCAGACGTTGCCGCCGACGAGGCCGGCGATGTACTCGTCGGAGGCGACGACCTCGGCCGGCTTGGTGAAGCCGAGCTTCGGCCAGTACTTGTCGTCGGCGATCATCCACGCCAGCTGGTTCATGTAGTCGTCGTTGTCGATGGCGAGCTTGACCTGGTCGATGCTCAGGCCGTCGCCGCCCCCACCGCCGTTGCCTCCGTCGCCGCTGCCGTCGTCGTCGCCCCCGCACGCGGCCACCAGAAGTGCTGCCGCCAGCGCGAGCGCCGGCAGTCGGACCTTCTTCATGCTGTACCCCTTCTGCCCTGACTTGAGGAGACCTGCTGCACGTGCCCCACCAAACCGCCGAGCGGTGCTATGCCCGCCATGCGGAGACCTTGCGTTCCAGGAGCTGGGTCAGACCGACCAGGGCGACGCAGAACAGCACGAAGATCAGCAACATGCCGTACATGCGCGCGCTGTTGAACGTCTTGCCGGCGAGCGTGATGATGTAGCCGATGCCGTCGGCGGAGGTGAAGTACTCGCCGATGAAGAGGCCGATCAGGCCGCGGGAGACGCCCATCCGGATGCCGGTCGCGATGAACGGGACCGTCGACGGGAACACGACCGACCTGAAGAGCCGCAGCCGGCTGGCCCCGAACGCCCGTGCCGCCCGGACCAGCGAGGTGTCGACCGTCTTGACGCCCTCCATCACCACCACCAGCGTGGCCGGGACGGCCGACAGCACGATGATGACGACACGGGCGGTGTCGTTGATGCCGACCCACAGGAGGATGAGCGGCATCAGGATCAGTCGCGGCGTCGTGTAGAGCGCCCAGACGTAGGTGCTGAGGATCCGGTCCAGGATGCGCACGCCGCCGATCAGCAGCCCGAGCGGCACCGCGATGGCGATCGAGATGACCATGCTGAAGACGTAGATCCAGACGCTGATCGCGAGGTTGCCCCAGAGGATCCCCTCGTCGCTCATCTCCTTGAGCTCACGGACCACGTCGGTCACCGAGGGCAGGAAGAGCTGCGGGATGTCGCTGTAGACCGCGACCAGCTGCCACACGACGAAGAAGGTCGAGAGGTTGAGCACGCCGACGATCCAGCGCTGCTTGCGCGAGTAGACCCGGCGGCTGCTGCGGTACGCCCGGAACGTCTTGACGTCGGGAGCCCGGACCGGCTTCGCGGTGACGGTGCTCACAGCACCACCTCCTCGCGCCAGCGGCTCGCGTAGGCCTCGAGCCTGCGGGACAGGCTCACCAGGATCAGCGCGATCGCGATCAGCACGCCGGTGAAGGCGAACATCCGGGCGGTGTCGAAGTTGCGCATCGACTGCATCACTTCGGTGCCGATGCCGCCGGAGCCGGTCGTCAGCTCGATGACCAGCAGGCCGACGAAGCCTCGGGAGATGCCGTTTCGGACGCCGCTGGCGATGAACGGCAGCGTGTTCGGCGCGATGACCTTGCCGAACATGTCCAGCCGGCCGGCACCGAAGCTCCGGGCGGCGCGCACCAGGGACTCATCGGTGGTCTGCACGCCGTCCTTGCAGCTGAGGATGATCGGGATGACCGCCGAGAGGACGACCAGCCAGACCTTCACCTCGAAGCCGAAGCCGAGGAAGAGGATGAGCAGCGGGGCCAGCGCGATGCGCGGCATCGCGAAGAAGCCCCACAGGTAGGGCGAGGTGATCAGGTCGGCAGTCGGCGACATGCCGATGGCCAGTCCCAGGGGGATGCCCACCACGAGCGAGATCACCAGGCCGACGAACATCGCGCGCATGCTGTCGATCACCGGTGGCCACAGGTCCCCGGCCGCCCAGGTGTCGATGAACGCCTGCCAGACGTCGACCGGGCCGGGAAACAGGATGGGATTGGGGTCGAAGATCCAGATGACCGACTGCCAGACGAGCACGAACCCGGCGAAGCTGATCAGTCCCGGCAGCGGCTTGAGCGCCCAGCGCTGCCAGCGCGGCCGTGTCCTGCGCGGCTGCAGCGCCGTCCCGATCGCCGCCGTGGCCACTAGCCCTCCCTCGTGACCGGCACGGTCTCGGCCTCGGCCCGGTCCGGCCGCTCGGAGGAGAGCAGGCCCCACACGTGGTCGCGCAGCGCCTGGAACTCCGGCAGCTGGCGGCTGGCCCGGCTCCGCGGCCGGGGCAGGTCGACCGGCACCATCTCCTTGATCCGGCCGGGCCGGTTGGTCACCACGGCGATCCGGTCGGCCAGTGTCACCGCCTCGTCGACACCGTGGGTGATGAAGATGATCGGCTGCCCGGTGGTGGCCACGATCTTGGTGAGCTCCTCCTGCATGAGCTCACGGGTCATCGCGTCGACGGCTGCGAACGGCTCGTCCATGAGCAGCAGCCGCGGCTCGGTGACCAGGGCGCGGGCCAGACCGACCCGCTGCCGCATGCCACCCGAGAGCTCGCGCGGGTAGGCCCTCTCGAACCCCGTCAGACCGACCAGGTCGATGTAGTGCCGGACGACGTCCTTGGTGGACGAGTCGATGCGGTGCTGCATCTCCAGCCCGAACCGCACGTTGGACTCGACCGTCCGCCACGGCATGAGTGCGTAGTCCTGGAAGACGACGGCGCGGTCCGCTCCGGGTCCGGTCACCGGCTTGCCGAAGACCTTGACCTCACCGGCGGCCGCCGGCACCAGACCGGCCACGACGTTGAGGAAGGTGCTCTTGCCACAGCCGCTCGGTCCGACGATCGCCAGGAACTCGCCCTCGGCGACGTCCAGCGTGAAGTCCTCGAGCGCGATCAGGGTGCTCTTGTCCCGGGTGCGCTCGTAGGCGACGGCAACCCCACGGGCCTCGACCGCGAGCTCGCGCCCGCCCGCCTGTGCACCCTGCGTCGGCCCTGGCATCGACCCTGTGCCTCCTGCGTCGCCCTGCCCGGCGTGCCGCCGGGTGACCTCTCGGCTACTGCAAACGTTTGCCCGGTCGTCAGTATCGAGCACGCAGATCACGTGTCAAGGGTTTCGCGCCGGTGAACTCCCAAGGTCGCGTCGACCGTTGCCGGGCCGTCACCGGACCGCGACCTCCGGTGACCGGCTCGGGGCTCAGGTGACGAGGTGGAGGCCGGCCAGGCTGATCCCTGCGACCAGCACCCAGGAGGCAAGCCCCACCGCGGCCGCCTGGCGACCGGTCACGGCGAGCGAGCGGAGGTCGAGCGATGCCCCGAGGCTGAACAGCGCCGCGGCGAGGAGGATCGTCCGGACGGTCGCGGCCGGCTCGAGCAGTCCGTCAGGGACCAGCCCGGCGGACGTCACGGCGACCATCAGCGGGAACCCGACGACGAACACCGGCACCAGCGGTACGTCCGCCGCGGACTCACCCGAGCGGTCGCCCGCCGAGCGGCGGGCGGACACGGCCGCGACCGTGACCATCGGCGCGAGCAGCAGGACGCGCACCAGCTTGACCAGGACGGCGGTGCCCAGAGCCACCGTCCCGACGCCACCGGCGGTCGCGACGACCTGGCCCACGTCGTGCACGCTGGCGCCCACCCACACGCCGAACTCGTGCTGAGACAGGCCGAGCGGGCCTCTCAGCAGCGGCAGCACGAGGATCGCCAGGCTGCCGCAGACGGTGACCAGCGCGACCGCGGTCGCGACGTCCTCGTCCTCGTGGCGACGGGTCCCGCTCATCGCCACGATCGCGGACACCCCGCAGATCGAGAAGCCGGTGGCGATGAAGAGCGACATCGCCTCGGGCAGGCCGGCCAGGCGGCCGAGCAACCGGGTCACGCCGAAGGTCAGGGCGACGACGACCCCGACCATGGCGAGCGTCGGTGCGCCGAGCTCGCGCAGCTCGCCGACCGAGAGCTCCAGCCCGAGCAGCACGATGCCGACCTGGAGCAGCGTGCGCCGGGAGAAGGCGGTGCCGGCGTGGGCCCATCCGGGCAGCGGGTGCAGGGCACGGACGACGACGCCGAGCAGCACGGCCGCGGTGAGGGCGTTGAGGGCGTCCGCGAAGGCGTGCAGGTCGAGTGCCGCGACGGCCCCGAGCCCGGCGACCAGCAGGCCGGGCAGGAAGCGTCGGGTGGCCACCCGGGCGACGGTCACGGTCTGCAATCGTATGCACGAATCGCCCCCGGCGGACCGGTCCGGCTCACTACAGTGCCCCCGTGCGAGCGCCCACCCTGCGCGACGTCGCCGAGGCCGCCTCGGTCCACGTGGCGACCGCCTCGCGGGCGCTCAACCCCGCGACCCGGACGATGGTGAGCCCGGCGACGGCCGAGCGGGTGCTGCGGGCGGCCCGGTCGCTCGGCTACCGGCCCAACATCTATGCGCGCACCCTGAAGACGTCCCGCTCGGACACGGTCGGCGTGGTGATCCCCGACCTGACCAACCCGCTGGTGCCGCCGATGGTGCGGGGCGCCGAGGACGTGCTGCTCCGCGCCGGCTACAACCTGCTCGTCGTCAACACCGACGGCGACCCGGACCGCGAGCGAGCCCAGATCCAGGCGCTGCGGGCGCGCCGGGTCGCGGGGCTGATCGTGGCCACGGCGCGGCTGCAGCACCCGTATCTCGAGACGCTGCACGCCGAGGGGTTGCCGCTCGTGCTGGCCAACCGGCTGCTCGGCGCGGGGCACATCCCGTCGGTCACCGCCGACAACGCCGTCGGCAGCGCGCTGGCGGTGTCGCACCTCGCCCGGCTCGGACACGTGCGCATCGCCCACGTCTCCGGCCCGCAGGACCTCTCGACCGGGCTGGTGCGCCGGCGGGGCTACCTGCAGGGCCTGCGCGAGAGCGGGCTGGTGGAGGACCCCGACCTGTTGGTCACCTGCGCGGCCTGGACCGAGGAGGAGGGCGCCCGCGCGTTCGGGTCGCTGCTCGACCGGGGCGTCCAGGTCACTGCGGTGGTCGCCGGGCACGACCGGGTCGCCCTCGGGGTGTACGACGCGCTGGCCGGTCACGGGCTGTCGTGCCCCGAGGACGTCAGCGTGGTCGGCTTCAACGACATGCCGTTCATGGACAAGATGCGGCCTGCGCTGACGACGGTGCGGATCGAGCACTACCAGGTCGGCGCCGAGGCGGCCCGGCTGCTGCTCGACGCGCTGCGCGAGCCCGGCCGGCCGCCCCGCGCGGTGCTGCTGCCGCCGACCCTGGTCGTGCGTGGCTCGACCGCCCCGGTCCGGGCTCCGGCCCGGGCCTGACCCGGCGGACCGTCAGCCGGCGCCGAGACGGGCCCGCAGCCCGTCCAGCTCGGTCATGAGCATGGCCGGGACCTTGTCGGTGCCGATCTTCTCGAACCACTCCTGGATCTGCGGCACCTCGGCGCGCCACTCGTCCACGTCGACGCGCAGCGCGGCCTCCAGGGCCTCCGGCGTCATGTCCAGCCCGGTGACGTCGAGCGACTCCGGGGTCGGCACGTGGCCGATCGGCGTCTCGTCGGCGCCGGCCCGGCCCTCGATGCGCTCGATGACCCACTTGAGCACCCGGCCGTTCTCGCCGTAGCCCGGCCACAGGAAGCCGCCGTCCTCGCCACGGCGGAACCAGTTGACGTAGAAGATCTTCGGCAGCTTGGAGGCGTCGGCCTCCTTGCCCACCGACACCCAGTGGCCGAAGTAGTCGCCGGCGTTGTAGCCGATGAAGGGCAGCATGGCCATCGGGTCGCGGCGCACCACGCCGACCTCGCCCTTGGCCGCGGCGGTCGTCTCGGACGAGAGCGTCGCGCCCATGAAGACGCCGTGCACCCAGTCGCGGGCCTCGTAGACCAAGGGGATCGTCGTCTTGCGACGACCGCCGAAGAGGATCGCCGAGATCGGGACGCCCTTGGGGTCGTCGTACTCCGGCGCGATGATCGGGCACTGCATGATCGGCGTGCAGAAGCGCGAGTTCGGGTGCGAAGAAGGCACAGGGGGCTCTTCCGCAGCCTTGTCCGGCGTCCAGTCGCGGCCCTTCCAGTCGGTCAGGTGCGCGGGCGGGGTGTCGGTCATGCCCTCCCACCAGATGTCGCCGTCGTCGGTCAGGGCGACGTTGGTGAAGAGCGAGTTGCCCTTGGCGATGGTCCGCATCGCGTTGGGGTTGGTGTCCCATCCCGTCCCGGGTGCCACCCCGAAGAGCCCGAACTCCGGGTTGAGGGCGTACAGCCGGCCGTCCTCACCGAACCGCATCCAGGCGATGTCGTCGCCGAGGGTCTCGACCTTCCAGCCCTCGATGGTCGGCTCGAGCATCGCGAGGTTGGTCTTGCCGCACGCGCTCGGGAACGCCGCCGCGACGTAGTAGACCTGCTGCTCCGGCGAGGTGAGCTTGAGGATCAGCATGTGCTCGGCGAGCCAGCCCTCGTCGCGCGCCATCACCGAGGCGATGCGCAGCGAGTAGCACTTCTTGCCGAGCAGGGAGTTGCCGCCGTAGCCGGAGCCGTAGCTCCAGATCATCCGCTCCTCGGGGAACTGGGTGATGAACTTCTCCTCGTTGCACGGCCACGGCACGTCGGCCTGGCCCGGCTCGAGGGGAGCGCCCACGGAGTGCAGGCAGGGCACGTACGTCGCGTCGTCGCCCATCCGGTCCAGCACCGAGGTGCCCATCCGGGCCATGATCCGCATCGAGCACACGACGTAGGCGCTGTCGGTGATCTCGACGCCGAACATCGGCTCGTCGGCCTCGAGCGGGCCCATGCAGAACGGGATGACGTACATCGTGCGACCGCGCATCGAGCCGCGGTAGCGGTCGGTCATCGTGGCCTTCATCTCGTCCGGGGCGACCCAGTTGTTGGTCGCGCCGGCATCGGCCTCGTCCACCGAGCAGATGAAGGTGCGCTCCTCGACCCGGGCGACGTCGCCGGGGTCGGTGCGCGCCAGGAACGAGTTGGGCTTGGTCGACTCGTCGAGCTTGATCAGCGTCCCGGCGTCGACCAGCTCCTGGGTGAGGCGCGCCCACTCCTCGTCGGAGCCGTCGCACCAGACGACGCGGTCCGGCTGGGTCAGCTCGGCGACCTCGGCGACCCAGTCGTTGAGCCGCCGGTGGGTCGTGGGGGAGTCGATCATGGGTGCCGTCATCGCCGGTGCAGTCCCTTCGCGTGGTGGCCGCAGCCCCGCGTGACGCCGTCGCCGCCGCCTGATGTGCCGGCCGACTCGGTCGCGGGGTTGCTCACGGTAACCCGTGGGCCACGCCGAGCGGCAGTGGGGTCGTGAGACGAATGTGGCTGGACGCTTGTCATGACGCCTCCCGTGGCGGAAACTACGCGGCCTCCCGGCGCGGACGTAGGGCCGATTGACCCTGGTGCCTGTGGGGTACGTCACGAGGACGCCCGAGGGAGCCCCTCGCGGCGTACCGCCACTCGTCGACCACGACGACCTGCCAGACGACCCGGGAGCCACGCCATGCACCCCGCCCACCGCCCCGCCGACCAGCCCTCCCCGCGCCCGGCCGACGCCGGGGGTGCGGTGAGCGGGCTCCTGGTCGCGATCCTCGTGCTCGCCGCTGTCGCGGTCGGCGCGTTCTTCTACTTCGGCGGAGAGGCCGACGTCGACGTCAAGAAGCCCGACGTCGAGGTCAGCAGTGACGAGACGCCCAACTGAGCGGACCCTGCCGGGCTGAGCGCCTGATCGACGATTCGGCCGGGGCGCACCGGTCTTGTACAGTTGCCCCGGCCATTTCGGCCGTGCGCCCGTAGCTCAACGGATAGAGCATCTGACTACGGATCAGAAGGTTAGGGGTTCGAATCCCTTCGGGCGCGCACCACCGAACCGCAGGCAGCTACCCCGGCTGACCTGCGGTTTCGTGCATCCGCAGGGCGTCCTGTCCCCGCCGGCCGCGGGTGCGAGCTCTGAGGAGCAGGCAGGGAAGCTAGTCAGCCGCTGGCCACCCGTCGCAGGTCCTCCGATAGGGCTCGGACCCGAACGCGTCGCGCCACTCGGCGGCGTCCAGGTTCCGGCCGGCCACCCGGCAGGCGTAGGCCACCCAGGCGACCGGGTCGGTGTCCCAGCTGAACATCTGCCCGTTCGAGGTGGCGATGTGCGCCGTGTGGCCGTCGGGCAGGAAGGTGACGCCGGTCTCGAACTCGGGGCCCAGCGGTTGAACGGCAGCCAGGCGTTCTCCGGTCAGGCCGTCCCAGAGCACCACGCGTCCGTCCAAGCCGCTGGTCGCGAAACGGGTGCCGTCGCCACTGAAGGCGACGCGCGTCGCGAGTTCGCCGTGGGCGTCGACAGGCTTCGAGAGCCACTGCCCGGTCCGCAGGCTTACGAGTCCAGCGAGCCCCTCCTGGGTGACCGCGAGCCGTTGCCCGTCGGGGGAGACAGCGGCATGGCCCCACAGGCCCTCGCCGCTCAGCCCGCCGGCTTCCACGCGCCCGGTGGCCGGGTCGACAAGGACGTAGTGCGGCTCGGTGCGGTCGTCGCCCTGGTCGACGAGGGCCACGACCTCGGTCCCGTCCGGGACAGGGACGAGGTCGGAGATGTCATGGTCGACCGTGACCCGCTCGCCGACCGGGGCCAGGGTGACCCTGTCGACGGCCTGCACGGTCCCGTCTCGGTCGGCCACCACGATCCACGACCCGTCCACGGTGAACGCCGCCGCCTCGGCGTGGTCGACGCCGGGCACCTTCGTCTGCCTGAGGAGCCGCCCGTCCTTCGGGTCCCACACCTGCACCCGGCTATCGACGACAGTGGCGAGCAGGCCGCCCGAGGGCGAGTAGGCGCCCCAGTTGGCGAAACCTGCGTCCACCGAGACATGCCCGCCGCGGGCGGTCACGAGATCGAAGGTCGTGTCCCGGCCGAAAGTGGTGATAGTTGCCCGGAAGTACGCCGCCGACCGGCCGTCCGGCGCTGGCACCACCAGGTAGCCGAGCCGACCGGCGGACTCGTTGACCGTCGACACGAACCGCCTGCTCCCCGCGAGGTCCCAGACCAGGACGCTGCCCTCGACCGAGGCATAGAGAGTCCTGGAGTCCGGGGAGAAGGCCAGGCTCTCGGCGGGCAGCCGGACTCCTTCCAGCCGCTCGAGCAGCACTCCGGAAGCGCGGTCCCACACCAGCGTTGACCCGTCGAGGGCACTGGCCGCCACCAGACGGTCGTCGGGGGAGAGCTCCAGGGTCACGACCTGGTGCGTGTGCCCGCGCAGCCGGGCGGCCACGGCCATGGTCTCCGTGTCGACGACAACGACGTCGGTTCCGTCGTTGGCGATCAGCGCACGGCCGTCGTGGCTGATCCTGATGCTGGTTCGACTGCGGTCCCGGGCCGGGTTGATGGGGGCAGGGAGGACGTCGAGCAGCCTGCCGTTGTCGGCGTCGTACGCCCGCAGCCAGGCGTGCTTGTCGGCCACGAGGTACAAGCGTGTTCCGCCCGGGTCGAAGGCGAAGTCGTGGATGCCCCCGTGATCCGGGGCGCCGGGAATGCGCACCTGCATCGGCGCCCGTCCAGGCCGGTCGAGGTCCCAGACGACGACGGCGGACTCGTAGCGGTCGGCCTCGGGGGACTCGCGCTCGAAGCCGGCGGCGATGCGACGTCCGGCCCTGTCGGAGGTTGCCCCTGCGGAGTCCCACTCCTGCATCCCGGGTGGATGAAGCGTGCGCTGGCCGTCACCCGGCACCTCGACGTACACGCCGCCGCCGTCGTTCCACGTGAAGACGCCGGGCTCGGCCAGCATCTGGTCGAAGGCGTCGTCGTCCGTGGCAACCGTGGCGAACGACGTGGTGTCGACCACCCGGGGTGGGTCGTCGAAGACGAACAGGCGCGTGCCGTCTGCGCTGGAGGCGACCGCGGAGCCGCCGGGGACGGTCCGCACCAACGCAGGGCTGCGGGTCAGCGCGGCGAGAAGCGTGCCATGGGTGTCGACGGAGCCGTCGCGGCGCACTGCCTCGACCGCGAGCAAGAGCGACTCGACCGGGTCATCGCTGGCTTGGGACCGTGTTGCGGCGCGACGGGCCGAAGACACGAGCCGTTCGGCATCCGCTTGCTGCCGCTCCCGCGCCGCGCGGTCACGCTCACGGACCGCGACCCACCCGGCGAGCCCGGCGATGACGCCGAGCGTCGTCGCCATCGCCACCAGAGCGAGGGCGCGGCGGTGGCGCCGACGTTGGACGGCAATGGCCCGCTCGACGTCGGCAGCGGCCGCCTCCGCTACCTCGCGGGACCGCGCGAGGAACTCGTCCTCGTTGGCAGTCAGGTCGGCGCCCGAGGCGCTTCGCCAGGTGGTCGCCCTCGCCAGCCGGTCTCCACGGTAGAGCTCTGCGTCCGGACGGCCCATGGCGTGCCAGCTCTCCGCCGCGGTGCTGAGGTGGCGCAGGATGCGCTGGCCCTCCAGATCGTCGTCGAGCCATCCTCGCAACCGCGGCCATGCCCGGGCGAGGGTCTCGTGCGCCAGGTCGAGGACACCGGCGTCGGCAGTCACCAGGCGCGCCTGCACGAGGCGTTCGACCAGGTGCTCGTGGGCAGCATCCGCGGGAATCGCCCCACGTGGCACCGCCGAGCGCAACGGCTCACCGCCGGGAGCAAGGGTGAGCAGCCGCAGCATCAGCCCACGCAGCTTGGCGCGGTCGTCGTCCGGAAGATCGTCGTACACCTGTTCGGCCGACCGGGCCACGGCGCCACGGATGCCGCCCGATGCCCGATAGCCCTCGACGGTGAGGGTCCGGCCCTCGCGGCGCTCCCAGGTCTCTCGCAGGGCGTGCGACAGCAGGGGGAGGGCGCCCGGGTCGTCACGGACGTCCTGAAGCAGCACGTCGACCAGCCCCGGCTCGAGGAGCAGGGCGGCATCTCGCGCCGGTCCCTCGATCGCCTCGCGCAACGCGTCCTCGCCGAGCGGACCCAACAGCACCAGCCCGCGCTCGGCCAGGCCGGCGAAGCCGGGCAGCTCTGCCAGGTCCCCGAACCGGTCGGCCCGGATCGCGAGGGCCACCCGGCGTCGTCCGGCACAGGCCACGAGCGCTTCCGCGAACCGGGCCCGGCGGGCGGGCGAACCGAGCCGGGCGACCACCTCCTCGACCTGGTCGAGCACCAGCACGGTCCGGTCCTTGCCGGCCTGGATCTGGGCAAGCAGCTCGTCGTCCGACGCGCCGGTGGCGACGATCGCGCACCCGACGCCGTCAGCGAGCAGGGAAGCGGCCAGGCCGGCCCGCAGCAGGGACGACTTGCCGCTGCCGGAGGGACCGACCAGGACCAGCACGCCGCTCTCGTGGAGCCGTCGGAGGCAGGCAGCGAGGTCGGTGGACCGGCCGAAGAAGAAGTCGGCGTCCTCGACGTCGTAGGGCAGGAGCCCTGGGTACGGGCAACGCGCGACCTGGCGAGGCAGTGCGGTCGCTGCGGTGAGTGCTGGGTCCTGGCGCAGCACGGCCTGTTCCAGGTGCACGAGCTCGGGGCCGGGGTCGAGGCCGAGCTCGCGGGTCAGCAGCTCACGGGCGCGGCGCAGGGTGACCAGCGCGTCGGCCTGGGCACCGGAGAGGTACTGCGCCAGCGCCAGCAGTGCCCAGCGCCGTTCGCGGACCGGGACCTGCGCCACCCGGGACCGTGCCTCGGCCAGGATTCCCGCCTGCAGACCGACCCGCAGGCTCGCGTCGATGACCGCCTCCTCGGCCTCCAGGCGCAGCTCCTCGAGCCGTTCCATCTCCGCCCGCGCCGGAGGCCACTCCTCGACATCGCGGAGCGCCGGCCCGCGCCACAGCGCGAGGGCCTCGCGGAAGGCGAGTATCGCCCGGTCGGGCTCGCCCAGCGCCAGCATCTGGTGGCCCTTGCCCACCAGGCGCTCGAACCGGCGCACGTCGACCTCGTCGTCTGGGAGCTCGAGCCGGTAGCCGTTGGGGGAGGTGATGATCGCGGAGGCACCGAGGGCCTTCCGGAGCCGGTTCACGCAGCCCGGGACCACCTTGTGCCAGGACGCTGGCGGGTGGTCGCCCCACAGTGCGTCGGCCAGCTCATCCGCCGAGGTCGCCGAGCCGTGGCGGACCACGAGCGCCGAGAGCACGACCCGGTCGCGCGGCGACAACGTCCCGTTCTTCCCAGCCGTCAGCGGGCCCAGCACCCCAACGCCCATGGAGCAAATGTGGAGGGCCCAGCGACCCGGGGTCAACGGGACTGATAACGGACTGATACCGCGGTGGCGATTCCTTGTTACCGGGCGTCGGTGCGCTTGTCAGATCCCACGGGTGGCACGACACCGACCGGCACCGACGTCACCACCAGCACTCTCCGAGAGGACACAGGCCCATGAGGATCACCCGTCGGCACCTAGCCGGTATCACCACCGCAGCGGTCGCTGCCGGACTCGCTGGGCTCACGGTGCCAGGCACCCCGGCAGCCGTGGCCGACGAGCCCGACTCCTTAGAGATCGCGCTCGCGTGGCAGGGCACCGCCCTGGCCACCGTGCCCTTCTCGCCGGCCCAGGCGCTTTACCTGTCGTTCACCAGCACGGCCGTCGACCGGGCGGTCCGGGTGTCTCTCAAGCGGGCCAACTCGTCCGAGACCGCCGCAGTCGCACAGGCCGCCCACGACGTGCTCGCGGAGTACTTCCCGACCGCGTCGGCCACTCTGGACGCCAAGCTCGCCGACAGCCTGGCCGGCATACCCGACGGCCCCGCGGAAGCCAGGGGCGTCGCGATCGGCGCCGAGGCGGCCGACGAGCTCATCGCCTCACGCGTCGACGACGGCCGAAACGATCCCTCCGTCGTCTACTCCGCAGAGCCGGGCATCGGCGTGTGGGTGGACTCGCGACCGATGGCCCAGCCCTGGTACGGCTTCGTCGACCGGGTCGCCGGGGGTCGTCCCGTTGTCGTCGACGGACCGGACCCGGTCGGCAGCGCCGCTTACCGGACCGACCTCGCAGAGGTCCAGGCCGACGGTCGAGCCGGCGCGGACTCCGAGAAGGCCGCGACCGCGACGTTCTTCAACGTCCCGGCCTTCGCGCTCTATCGCAACGCGCTGATCGCCCATCTCCATGCACATCCGCTGAGCCTGACAGCGACCACCGACCTGTTCGCTGACCTGGATCGCGCAACGGCCGAGGCCATGCGCCAGACCTGGCGGCACAAGTACACCGAAGGGTTCTGGCGACCGACTGCGGCGACCACTTCCGAGGACGGCGACCCCCTTACGGAGCCCGTACCCGGATGGACGTCGGTGCTGCCCGTCCCGCCCTACCCCGAGTGGCCGAGCGGCCACGGCACACTCACCGGCGCGTTCGCTGAGACAGTGCGCTGCCACCTCGGCGACATCCCGCTGACGATCAAC
>Ga0210115_1000109_pt1 | contig 20186 bp, 15 predicted proteins | sample MayberryNW_TuleB_2_FD_185526 | JGI IMG/M metagenome (GOLD analysis project Ga0210115, IMG submission 185526) | Wetland microbial communities from San Francisco Bay, California, USA, that impact long-term carbon sequestration - MayberryNW_TuleB_D2... | ecosystem: Environmental > Aquatic > Marine... | reverse complement strand
CCGCCGATGCGTCGAGGATGACCGTCGCGCCGGCCGTCACCTTCGTGGTGGCATCGTGCAGGCCGACCACGGCGGGGATGCGGAGCGAGCGCGCCAGGATGGCCGTGTGATACGTGCGGCTGCCGGCGTCCATCGCGAACCCGCGGACGCGCGCCCAGTCGATCTGCGCGGCCATCGAGGGCGCGAGCTCGTCGGCAATGAGCACGAACGGCCCGTCGATTCCGCGCAGCAGATCCCGTGGCGCCGGCCCGCCCTGCCGCAGATTCATGCGCAGGCGTCCGACGACGTCCTCGACGTCGCCCTTGCGCTCGCGCAGGTACGGGTCCTCGACCGACTCGAAGACCTGCGCGATTTGATCGAAGGCGCGCTGCACGGCCCACTCGGCGTTCACGTGATCGTCGCGGATGAGCGCGACGGCGCGTCCGATCAGCATCGGATCGTCGAGGATCAGCATCTGGGCGTCGAAGAGCGGCGCCAGGTCCGAGCCCGGCCCGCGGCTGATCCGATCGCGGATGTCGGCCAGCTGCGCGCGCGATCGGTGGCGGGACGCGAGCAGCCGCTCGACTTCGGGTTCCACCTGGTCCGGCAGGATCGGAAAGCGCACGGCGCGCCCGCGCTGCACGAGCAGCACGGCGCGGCCGGCCACCACGCCCTCGGTGACGGCGAGTCCTTTCAGGCGGAGCATGGCTGTTCACCCAGGCCCGAGCGCACGAGCGCGCAGAGCGCGTCGAGCGCGTCGGCCTCGTCCGGGCCGTCGGTCGTGATCGTCAGCTGCGTGCCGCGCGCCGCGGCGAGCAGCAGGATTCCCATGATGCTCTTGCCGTCCATCACGCGTTCGTCGCGGGCCACGCGCACGTGCGACTGGAAGCGCGCGGCCGCGTGCACGAACCGCGCGGCCGCCCGCGCGTGCATTCCGAGCGCGTTGGTGATCGTCACCGTGCGGGACACCATGTCATACACCTGGCGCTTCGCCGCGAAGCAGGTCGGAGGCGACCCAGATCGCCGCACGGCCGTCCTCGCGAATGCGCCGCGCCGCCTCCTGCAGCGGCGTGGCGCTCCCGAGATTGGCGAGTTTGAGCAGCATCGGCAGGTTCACGCCGGTGACGACCTCCACCCGATCCTGCTCGAGCAGCGTGATGGCGAGGTTCGAGGGGGTTCCGCCGAACATGTCGGTGAGCACGATGACCCCTTCCGGCCCGGCCACGCGTGCGATCGCCTGCGCGATCTCGGTCCGCGCCTGCTCCACGTCGTCGTGCCAGCCGATTGAGACCGCGGCAAAACGCGGGAGATCGCCGACGATCGTCTCGGCGGCGTTCAGCAGCTCGTTGGCGAGCTGCCCATGCGTGACGACGACGACGCCGATCATCGGGGCTGCCTCCAGGCGCGCGCTTCGGCGGGATAGAGAGGTGTTTGATTGGCGCAGGCGTACTGAAGAATGTCGAATGAAGAATGAAGTGGCCGGCTGCATCCGACCGGTCCGACACTCTTCATTCGGCATTCTTCATTACGCGGCTTCCCGTTGGAGACGTTCAACGACTCACTCATGATCGATATCCCGATGCCGCACCCGTACGCGCACGCCGTCGAGATCCGCGAGCGCAGGACGCAGCGTTTCGGCCAGCATCACCGATCGGTGCCGCCCGCCCGTGCAGCCGATCGCGATCGTCAGATAGCTCTTGCCCTCGCTCACATATTGCGGGATCAGAAAGCGCAGCATGTCGGTGAGCTTCGCGACGAACTGGTCCGTCGCGTCGTGGCCCTTCATGAATTTCACGACCTCGCGATCGCGCCCGGTCAGCGGCTTCAGCGCGGGCACGAAATGCGGGTTCGGCAGAAAGCGGACGTCGAACACCAGGTCCGCGTCGAGCGGTACGCCGTGCTTGAAGCCGAAGCTGAGCAGCGTGACGACGAGCGGGTGCCGCTGCGCCTGATCCCGCGACAGCGACATGAAGCGGCTGCGCAGCTCGTGTACCGTCAGGTTCGAGGTGTCGACGATCTCGTCGGCCATGGCCCTGATCGCGCCGAGCCGGTCGCGCTCGTCCCTGATGCCCTCGCTCACCGATCGCGTGTGCGCGAGCGGGTGCGGACGCCGCGTTTCGCTGAAGCGCCGCACGAGCGTGTCGTGGCTCGCCTCGAGGAACACCAGCGATGGATCGAGGCCCGGCATCGCCTTCAGCCGCTTCCAGACGTCCTGGAACTGCGACAGGAACGATCCTTCGCGCACGTCGACGACGATGGCCACTTTCGGCAGCTCGGATCCCTGCCGCAGCGACAGCTCCGCCAGCGTGGGAATGAGCATCGTCGGCAGGTTGTCCACGCAGAAGTAGCCGAGATCCTCGAGCGCGCGGATCGCCTGCGACTTGCCGGAGCCCGAGAGCCCGGTGATCACGACGAAGCGCCCGCCGGCGCGTCCGGTGGGCGCACCCGCGGATGCGGGCGCGCGTTGCTTTCGACGGATGCCGCCGCCCATCAGGTCGTCTCTCCGCCGGAGGAGTCGCTCTCCGGGTTCTCGCCCTTGCGGAGCTGCGCTTCCAGGCGGCGCGCGAGCACGCGGGCTGCGTGCTGACCGCGCGCCCGCAGCAGTTGATTGCGGGCGGCGACCTCGACGAGCGTCGCGACGCTGCGGCCCGGCGCGACCGGCATGCGCACGAGCGGAATGCGCACGGAGAGGATCTCGTGGCTCAGATCGTCGAGGCCGAGCCGCTCGTACTCGTGGCCCGACTCCCATCGTTCGAGCTGCACGACGAACTCGACGCGCTTCGACACGCGCACCGAGGCCACGCCGAAGAGATCCCGGACGTTGACCACGCCGAGCCCGCGGAGCTCCATGTGATAGCGCGTCAGCTCCGGGCACGTGCCGATGATCACCGATTCCGAGCGGCGGCGGACCTCGACGGTGTCGTCGGCGACCAGGCGGTGCCCCCGGCCGATGAGGTCGAGCGCGCACTCGCTCTTGCCGATCCCGCTCTCGCCGGTGATCAGGACCCCAAGTCCGAGAATGTCCATCAGCACCGCGTGCACGATCTGGCGCTCGGCCAGGGCGTCCTCGAGCAGTGCCGTCAGCCGTGCGATCGCGACGCCCGTCGACGACGGCGCGACGAATACCGGCACGTCGTGCGCGTCGCACCCGGCCCGTGCGGGTTCCGGTACGGTGAGGCCCCCGGTGCTGACGATGCAGGGAATGTCGCGCGCGATGGCACGCTCGATCAACGCGCGCTGCGCATCCGGCGGCTGCCGCTCGAGGAAGCGGACTTCGCTGCCGCCGAGCACGAGCACGCGGCCCGGGTGGAGGAACTCGTCGTAGCCCGCGAAGGCCAGACCGGTCTTCTGGATGTGGGGACTGGTGATGACCCGCGAGAGCCCGTCCGCGCCGGCGACGAGCTCCAGCCTCAGGCCGAGCGACTCGGCCCGCGCCCCGACGAGCACGGCGACGTTCGCGCCGGACGTAGGAGCCATCGCGTGCGCGTCAGCGCTCCGGCTCGATGAGACCGAGGTCGCCGTCCTTGCGCCGGTAGAGCACGTTGATGGCGCCCGTGCCGGCGTTGCGGAACACGAGGAAGCCGTCCTGCCCCGACTCGACCCTCACGGCCGCCTCGTCGACCGACAGCGGCTTGATATGGTATCGCGACGCGCGGACGATGCGGGGCCGCACGGCCTCTTCGGCGGGCACGTCGTTGACCGGCGGCGGGAGCACGCGCGCGGAGACCGCGCGGCGCTTGCGCCCGTCCCACTTCCCCTTCACCTTCGACGCCTGCTGCTCGATCTTCTCGACCGCGCGGCCGACCGAGTCGGCCCACGTGGCGCCGGCGGTCCTGCCGGCGAGCACGTGATCGCCGCGCATGTGCACGGACATCTCGGTGACGTGCCGGTACTTCTCGCGCGTGAGGACCACCTGCGCGGAGACGGCGGCGTCGTTGAGGACGCGGGTCAGCTTCGAGAGCTTCTGGTTGACGAGCGTGCGCAGCGCGGGGCTGATTTCGACATGCCGCCCGGTGAGCTCGAGTCGCATGATGTCAGAAGAGGACCTTCCGCTGGTTCGAGGTCGGGATCTTCAGCTCCTCGCGGTACTTCGCAATGGTCCGGCGCGCGAGCACGAGCCCCTCGCGCTGGAGGATGCTGACGATCTTCGAGTCGCTCAAGGGCTTGCGCGGGTCCTCGGCCTCGATGATCTTGCGGATCCGCTGCTTGATCGTGACCGACGAGACGCTCTCGCCGTACGAGCTGCTGATCCCGCTGTGGAAGAAATACTTCATCTCGAACACGCCCTGCGGGGTGTGCATGTACTTGTTGGTGACGACGCGGCTGACCGTCGACTCGTGCATGCCGATGTCGTTGGCCACGTCGCGCAGCACCAGCGGCCGCAGGTGTTCGATGCCGTGATCGAGGAAGTCCTTCTGGAAATTGATGATGCTCGTGGCGACCTTGTGGATCGTCTTCTGCCGCTGCTCCACCGACTTGATCAGCCACAGCGCCGAGCGGAACTTGTCCTTGACGTAGGCGCGCGTCTCGTCGCTGTTCTCCGTGTTCTTGTCGAGCAGGCGGCGGTATACCGGACTGATCCGCATCTGCGGCAGGCCGTCCTCGTTCAGCACCGCGACGTACTGCTCCTCGACCTTGACGACGTAGACGTCGGGGATCACGTACTGGGACTGCGACGGGTTGAAGCGGCTGCCCGGCTTCGGATCGAGGTGCCGGATGATCTCGATGTGCTCCTTGAGATCTTCGATCGCGAGCCCCAGCTTTCGCGAGATCTCGGGCACCTGGTGGTTCTGCAGCAAACGGAGGTGCTCGGTGACGATCTTCTCGGTCGGCGTGCCCTCGAGGCCGAGATGCCGGATCTGCAGCAGCAGGCATTCCTGCAGATCGCGTGCGGCGACGCCGATTGGATCGAAGCCGTGCACGATCGCGAGCGCGCGCTCGACGTCGTCGGTGGACCAGGGCCCCATCGCGGCGATTTCGTCGAGCGACGCCACGAGGTACCCGTCGTCGTCCAGGTTCCCGAGGATCGCGGTGCCGATGTCGCGGACCAGCGGATCGTCGCTCTGGAGCGACAGCTGCCACATCAGGTGATCGGTGAGCGAGCTGCTCGTCGAGAGCGTGTTCTCGATCGGCGGCAGCTCCTTGATCTCGGTCGGCGCGTGCGGGCGATAGCCGTCGTCGAGATAGTCGCCGAAGAAGTACTCGTAGTCGCTGTCGTCCCAGTCGGTCTTGTCGCGCTTCTCGGCCTCGGCTTCGGGCTTCTCGGGGGTCGCGGCGGCCTCGGTCTGCTGGAGGTCTTCGGTCGGCACTTCCTCGAGCAGCGGGTTCTCCACCATTTCCTGGTTGAGCAGGTCAGAGAGCTCGAGCGTCGACATCGGCAGCAGCTTGATCGCCTGCTGCAGCGATGGCGTGAGGATCAGCTTCTGGACGAGCTTCGTGTGGAGTTTCTGCTGGATTGCCATGAACGCCCGCGACGGTCCGCCCGTCAGTAGTCGATTCTAGTCCAACCGGAAGTCGGTCCCGAGGTAAATCCGCCGCACGTCCTCGTCGGTCGCGAGGCGGTCCGGCGTGCCGCTCCTGAAGATCGTGCCGTCGTGCACGATATACGCGCGATCGGTGATCCGCAGCGTCTCGCGTACGTTGTGGTCCGTGATGAGCACCCCGATGCCGCGCTCCTTCAAGTGAAAGATGATCTTCTGGATGTCCGTGACGGCAATCGGGTCGATGCCGGCAAACGGCTCGTCGAGCAGGATGAACTTGGGCGAGATCACCAGAGCGCGCGTGATTTCGGCGCGCCGCCGCTCGCCGCCCGACAGCGTGTAGGCGGGAGACGACGCCAGGTGCGTCAGGTTCAACTCCGCCAGCAGTTCGCGCGCCCGCTGGTGACGGGCCGGCGCCGGGAGATCGAGCGTCTCCAGGATCGCGAGTACGTTCTGCTCGACCGAGAGCCCGCGGAAGATCGACGGCTCCTGCGGGAGATAGCCGACCCCTTTGCGGGCCCGGACGTACATCGGATCGTCGGTGACGTCGACGCCGTCGAGCATCACGCGACCGGAATCCGGCGCGGTCAGTCCGACCGTCATGTAGAACGTCGTCGTCTTGCCGGCGCCGTTCGGGCCGAGCAAGCCGACGATCTCGCCGGATTCAACCTCGAGGCTGACGCCGCGCACGACGGTGCGTCCGCCGTACGTCTTGGTCAGATCGTGCGTCCGCAGCGTCGCCATTCACTCGTCGCGCGGCTGCTCGCTGCACGTTCCGCCCTTCTTCGTGAGCGTGCGGATTTCCTCGTTGCCGTCGACGAGGATCCTATCAGTCGATCTCCAGAAAGTCAAAGTTTTGCCCGTAGTTACGCGGCATTCTTCGATCTCGAGAATCGTCACCGGCGCTCCTGACATGAGGTACTTTTCGTCGGCCGCGAAGTATGTCATGCGCGCGCCGGTCGCGATCCGTTTATCGGCCGTGAGCTTCACGTTCGTGTAGGCCTCGGCGCGATCGAGCGAGCTCTGCCCCTCGACCAGATAGAGCTCGATCTTGTCCCCGTGACAGTCGCCCTGCGGACCGTTGACGTGCGCGTTGGTCGTGTAGGTCGCCCGGTTGAGCGCGTCCTCGTAATGCATCGTCTCGCCGGTCGCAATCGAGGGCACCTTCTTCCGCTGTTTGGTCTCCTGGTCGTCCTGTTCGAGCACGAAGGCCGACCGGACCCCGCCGCTCGCCTTGAGATCGCCGGTGTTCTCGTCGATCACAATCGTCTCACCCTGGATCGTGGTGTCGCCCTGCCAGAGCCGCGAGCCGCCCGTGTAGGTGGCGAGCGAGGTCCCGCCGTCGTAGTCGAGCGCCGCGCCGGTCACGTTGACCGGCTGGTCATCCTTCAACATGCCGGGGACCGTGTGCTGCCCGGGACCAGCCGCGTTCGCCTCGGGTTCCGTGTTCGCGGGCTTTGCAGCCGCTGCTCGCCTTTGCTCCCGGGATCCGACCTTAGCCGGATTTGCAGATGCGGCCTTCGCTCCGCCCTCGCTCTTGTCCGGCTGCAGCACGCTCCGTACCTCGCCGGTCGCCACCATCTTCGGTCCGTCGAACGTGAGATCGATCCGCCTGGCATCGACCGTGATGCGTTCGTCGATGACCTGCGGATCGCGGCCCGCTTCGGATCCGGTCAGCTCGAGCAGTCCCTTGGCGATCCGATAGGTGCCGTTGACCGCGGACGCCCGTAAGGCCCCGTCCTCGAAGCGGGTGGACCCGAGGAAGCGTGCCTCGTCGATCTCGCCGCTGCCCGGCTGCATGGCGACTTCGAGCGTTTGTGAACGGGCGACCCGTGCCTGATCGGGGGCGCGCTGCTCGCGGAACTCGACGCCGTCAAGAAAGCGCGCGGCTGTGAGCCCCTGCCCTTCTGCGCCGCTGCCTTCCATCGCCGCCGCACGGATGATTCGCTGGGGCACATCCTTTTGCGCCGGGATCGTCAGCTGCACGCGATCGCGCGCGTTGAGCACGGTCACTTCGCCGGTCGGACCGAAGTCGATGTCCACGTACTCGCCCGCGATCGTCCGCCCCGGCGTTCCGCCGCTGCCGGCCATCTGGATCGACGCCGTGCCGGAGAGCAGCGCGTGTTGCAGCGTTTCCCCGTCCGCGGCGTACGTGAGGTTCATGTCGCGCGACGCCATGCGCTGCAGCCCGCCCTGGACCGGGTCGTTGGTCACGATCGTCGAGTTGCCCCGCAACTCCATTGCACGAAGCCGACTGTCGTCCTCGGTCAGGTAGGCCACGGCTGAATCGGACTCGACCGTGCGACCTTCGCGCACGAGGCGAACGCCGCGATCGAACCGCATGTACTTGTCGCGCCGCGCGTAGCCGGCCGTGCCCGCGGTGATGTTCGCGCCCTGGCCAGTGTCCTTCCCCGGCGCCACGTGGATCACGGCCTGATCGAGGAGCCAGAGGACGTCGCGCTCCTGGTCGTATGTCATGCCGACAGACGTGCCGCTCAGCGTTCCCTTGCTGAAGCTGACCTTCCCTGGTGCGCGCAGGATCCCTTCACCGCGGCTGAAGGACGCCTGCTCGGTTGCGGCCTTCAGGCCATCGCTGGCCGCGAGCTCGACGTCGCCTTCCATCGCGACGTTGCTCTGGTCGTGCGGGACGCGCGCTTCGTTGCTGGTGATGACGAACTGCCGGCCGGAGCGATCCGCCGTGATCTTCGGCTTGATGAGCCGCGTGCTGCCGTCCGCGTACGCGAGCGCGTGCTCGAAGTCAACCACACCAGGGATTCGCGCGCCGGTTGCCTGCGTGAGTCGTCCGCCGGAGCTCTGAGATACCGCCTTCGGATCGATTCGCGGGACAGGATCGGTCGGCGCCGTCCCCTGGCCTTTGCGCACCGACACGACGACCAGCACGACCACGAGCAGGCCGAGGACGGCGACGACGAGACGGGCGCGTTTCTGCCAGCGGGACATGAGCCTGACGATCGCACCATTGTGACATACCACCTGAACGGCAGGGCGACGGGAGGGCGCGCGTCAAACGAGCGGCCGGACGCACCGGCGCGCGCGCGGTCGACCACATGGCCGGGCTTGACCCGGGCCACAGTCATTGCACTAGACTGCGCGCGGGCCGAACGATGCGTCGCGCACGGAGCGCGGCGCGCGGCCCCGGAGAGATCATGGCCGATGCCTTCACTCCTGCCCGCTATGCCTCCCTCACGCGCACGCTCTGTGTCGTGGTGCTCGTCATCATGACGGTGGCCGTCGTCTACGCCGGCTGGATCGCGATCAACAACTACTCGCGGATCGGCGTCTGACCCGGCTGGCGCCGCCAGCCCGGCCTGCACGCGGCACACAGCGCCGCCGGCCGCTTCGTCCCCGCGGGCATTCGAGGTGATCATGACCAGACGACAGACACGGATGTTCTTCGTCGTGGGCACCACGCTTTCTGCCATTCTCTTCATCGCCCTCACCATCGACAGCCACAGGCAGTTCGGCCGCCTCACCCACGAGGAGAACCTGACGGCCGACGTGATCGAGGGCAAGCACGTCTGGCACCGGAAGAACTGCATCAACTGCCACACCCTGCTCGGCGAGGGCGCGTATTACGCGCCCGACCTCACGAAAATCGCCCAGCAGCGGGGCGAGCCCTACCTCCGCCAGTTTCTCCGCGACCCTGCGAAGTTCTACTCCGAGGAGCAGCACGGCCGCCTGATGCCCAACCCGAACCTCTCGGACGCGGAAATCGGCCAGGTGATCGCGTTCCTCACGTGGGTCTCGCACATCGACAACCAGGGCTGGCCGCCGCGCCCGATCGTGGTCAGCGCCGCCACGCCGCAGGGCATCGTGCTCGGCACGGCGCCGCCGCCGGCTGCCTCGAGCGATCCGGTCGCGCTCGGTGAGGCACTGTTCCGCAAGTCGCCGCCGGCCTGCTTCACCTGCCACTCGACACAGGAGAACGTGGTGCTCGTCGGGCCGTCGCTGGCCCATCTCGGCGCGCGCTCCGCCGAGATCGTGAGCTCCCCGGATTACAAGGGCACGGCGAAGACCCCCGAAGACTACATCCGTGAGTCGATCGTCCATCCAAACGCCTACATCGTTCCGGGGGCGACCTTCGGCTTCGGCGACCAGTCGGTGATGCCGCCGTTCGGCGACATTCTCAAGCCCGAAGAGGTCGACCAACTCGTCGCGTACCTCGCGACCTTCAAGTGAGAGGAGCCGTCGGATGCGCTACCGCACGCAAGCCGTCGCGTACCCGTACTTCGTCGTGGCCATGCTGCTGTACGGCCTGCAGATGGCGTTCGGATTGATCTCGGTCGCGAAGTACATCGGGCCCGATCCCATCAAGGCGTGGCTGCCCTTCGATGTCTCGAAAGCCATTCACACGAACCTGCTGATCGTGTGGGTGCTCACGGGCTTCATGGGGGCCACCTACTGGCTCGTGCCCGAGGAATCGCGGACCGAGCTGCACAGCCCGAAGCTCGCCCACTGGTCGCTCGGCCTGTGGACGGTGGCCGGCGTCACGGCGGTCGTCGGCTACCTGTTCGGCTGGACCGCGGGCAACAAGTTCCTCGAGCAGCCGATGCCCGTCAAGCTGGCGATCGTCGTCGTCATGCTGCTGTTCCTCTACAACATCGGGATGACGATCTGGAAGGCGAAGCGCCTCACGACGACTGAAGGCGTGCTGGTGGCCGGCCTGGCGCTTTCCGCGATTCTGTACCTGCCGTCGCTCTTCCAGTTCGACAACTACACGGTCGCCATCTTCTACCGCTGGTGGACGGTGCACCTCTGGGTCGAAGGTGTCTGGGAGATGATCCAGGGGGCACTGCTCGCATACCTGTTGATCCGCCTCTCCGGCATCGACCGCGAGGTCATGGAAAAGTGGCTGTACGTGATCGTCGGGCTGACGTTCATCTCGGGCCTGCTCGGCACGGCGCACCACTACTACTACGTCGGCGTGCCGCACTACTGGCTCCCGCTCGGCGGCTTCTTCTCCGCGCTCGAGCCGCTCGTGTTCGTGGCGATGTCGGTCTACGCGTATCTCGCGATCCGGCGGTCCGGCATGGCGCACCCCAACACGCTCGCGCTGCACTGGACGATCGGCAGCGCCATCTTCTCCGCGCTCGGCGCCGGCCTCCTCGGGCTCGCGCACACGTGGCCGTCGGTGAACCGGTGGACGCACGGGACGCTCATCACGCCGATGCACGGGCACTCGGCGTTCTTCGGCGCCTACGTGATGATCGTCCTTGCGCTCATTACCTACGCGCTCCCGGGACTGCGCGGCCATACGGATGCCGAGCGCGAATCGAAGCTGGGGATCTGGGCGTTCTGGCTGCAGGTCGGCGGGATGTTCGGCATGACGATGGCCTTTGCCGCCGGCGGGATCGCGCAGGTGTACCTGGAGCGGATTCTCGGGTTCGGGTACCTGGAGACGCAGGCGAAAATCCAGGTACACTTTCTGATGCTCGCGGCAACGGGTGCGCTCTTCACGCTCGGCGTCGCGCTGTTCCTCTGGGACTTCTTCTTCCCGCCGCGGCAGCCGCAGGTCGACGGGACCGTTGAACGCGCCGCGGTGACACCCGCATGAGCGATCGGCCGCACGTGCTTGCCAAACCCGCGCGCGACCACGGGCGCGTGGAGCACGACGGGGTCCGCTATCCGTCGGCCGATGCGCCGTATTACCGCGGCACGGCCGACGAGATCGCGGTCTTCGAGATGTGCCATGCCCGCCGGCTCCCGCTGATGCTGAAGGGACCGACGGGCTGCGGCAAGACGCGATTCGTCGAGCACATGGCGTGGCGCCTCGGACGGCCGCTGGTGACCGTCGCGTGCCACGACGACCTGTCAGCGAGCGATTTGACCGGCCGCTTTCTCATCCGGGGGAACGACACGATCTGGGTGGACGGTCCGCTCACGCGCGCCGCGCGCCTGGGCGCGATCTGCTATCTCGACGAGATCATCGAAGCGCGATCGGACACGATCGTCGTCATCCACCCGCTGACCGACGATCGCCGGATCCTGCCGCTCGAGAAGACCGGCGAGCTGCTCGAGGCGGCGCCCGGCTTCCAGCTCGTGATCTCGTACAATCCCGGGTACCAGCACGGGCTCAAGGACCTGAAGCCGAGCACGCGGCAGCGGTTCGTCGCGCTCGAGTTCACGTTCCCCGTGCCGGAGCTCGAAGCGGAGATCGTCGCGCACGAAGGCGGCGTCGATCGTGCCACCGCGGTCGGGCTCGTCACGCTGACCAACCGGCTCCGGCAGCTCGGCGACCGCGGGCTGGCGGAGGTGCCGAGCACGCGGCTGATCGTGGCGACCGCACGTCTCGTCGCGAGCGGCATTCCCGTGCGCTCTGCCTGCCGCTCGGCACTGCTCGGCCCGCTCACCGACGATCCCGATTTGCTCGCCGCGATGCACGATCTCGTGGCCGCGACGATGTGACATCGCTTGTCGGCCGGGGCTGAAGGCCCCGCCCCCACGTGGATCGACGTGTCGGCCGGGCACGAGTCGACCCCACGTGGACCGGCTGGTCGCCCGGGCTGTCGAGCGGCTCACGGGTACGTCATGTCACACGTGGGGACCGGGCTCATGCCCCGGCCGACACGGTCCACCGGACAGACACCGTGGCAGAACCTGAAGATCTCATCCTCGAAGGGGCGCACTTCGCCACGCGCGTCACGCGCGACGCGTGGCGGAAGTACGGCCCTGCCGCCGATCCGCAGGTACTCACGCTCGCCAGCGTGCGGCCGCGACTCGAGCTGTTTCTCGGCGCGCTCTTCGGTAGCGATCTGTCGATCGTCCCCGCCGAACCATCCGCGCCGGCGAGCTGGCTCGCGATGCTGGCGCACAGGCGTCCGCGCCGTCTGCGCGAGACGATCCTCACGCCCGCGACAGATGGTGTCCGCATCCATCTGCCGCCGACGCTTCCCCGCGGCGCATACGACGAAGAGGCACTCTCGATCTATCGACTGCTCGCGATCGAGCAGGGCGCCCGCGTTCTGCGGGGGACAGCACGGCGTGCGGCAACGTTGCAGGATCCGGAACTGCGGGATCGCTTCCTGCTGGCCGAAGCCGCGATCGTGGATCGCTGGATCGGCGCCGACCTGCCAGGACTCGTTCCGACGCTTCGCGAGGCTCGCGCGCACGCGCTGGCCGCGCGCCCGCACGACCGCCGGCTTTCGGCGTCGGAGCGTGCGCTCGAAGCGGATCTGCAGGCAGTCCTTACGGATTCTTCGGCCACCCTCGGTGCACTGGCGAACGCCCTGACGCCGGACGATGCGTTGCGGTGGGCGCGCGCATCGGCAAGCGTTGGAGCCGAAAACAAGCGGTATCGCGGGATCGCGCCCGTGTTTCACTGGGGACGTGTGCTGAATCCCGCAATGGCGCCGCCCGCGGGAGCAGTCGCGGCCGCACTCGATGATTCCGCGGTGGCAAAGCGGCCGCCGCGCGTGGCCGAGATGCCGCGGCGACCCCGCCCGCGCGAAGCCGCCGAGGACGAGGACGATCCCTCGCCCGGCACCTGGATCATCCGGCCCGACGAACCGCAGGAAAGCGTCGAGGACCCGTTCGGCCTGCAGCGGCCGGCCGATCGCGACGAGGATGCCGATCCCGAAGGGCTCGGCGATTCGTTGTCCGAGCTCTCCGATGCGCGCGTGGTGCGAACCCCGGGCCAGCCGCGCGAAGTGCTGCGCAGCGGCGACGACGTGCCGCGCGCGCCGGCGCCGGAGCAGGCGACGAGCACCACGGCCGCTGTTGCCTATCCCGAGTGGGACTATCGCATCGGCCAGTATCGGCACCCAGGGGCGGTGGTGCGCCAGCCCGAGGCCGTCGCCGGCGATCTGGGCTGGGCGACGGCCGCGCTCTCACGCCATGGCCGGCTCGTCCGGCGCGTGCGGGTCCGCTTCGAGCGGCTGCGTCCGCGACACCTGCGGCTCGGCCGGCAAAGCGACGGCGACGAGCTCGACGTGGACGCGTGCGTCATTGCCGCTGCCGACCGCCGCGCAGGCGGCATCGTCGACGGCCGCCTGTACGTCGCGCACCGCCCGGTCCGGCGCGAGCTGACGGTGGGACTGCTGGTCGACGTCAGCATGTCGACCGATGCCTGGGTGTCGGCCCAGCGCAGGATCGTCGACGTCGAGAAAGAAGCGCTGCTCGTCGTCTGCGAAGCGCTCGACGCGCTCGGCGATCCGTACGGCATCTTCGCGTTCTCGGGCGAGAGTGCGGACCACGTTTCGGTGCTGACGGTCAAGGCGTTCACCGAGCAGAACGGCGAGATGATCCGCCGGCGGATTGCGGCGCTCGACTGCGATCGCTACACGCGCATCGGCGCGGCCGTGCGGCACGTGACGGCGGCGCTGGGCCGGCAGCCGACGCGCCAGCGGCTGCTGCTGATCCTCTCCGACGGCAAGCCGAACGACGTGGACCTCTACGAAGGGCGCTACGGCGTGGAGGACGCGCGCCAGGCCGCCGCGGAAGCAAAGCGGCAGGGCATCCACGTGTTCTGCCTCACGATCGATCGCGAAGCGCCGCGATACGCGGTCCGTGTCTTCGGTGCGAACGGCTTTGCAGTGCTCCATCGCGCGGAGCAGCTGCCGGCAGTGCTGATCGAGGCGATCCGGCAGCTGATTCGATCGTGATGCGGGTCGCCAGTTCTGAATGCGGTGAGTCGCGGCTCCACGTGAGCAGGGGCTGAACCGCGGCCACACGTGTGCGATGTGCGGCCGATCCGTGCGGGGCCGCGTTCTTCGTCGCGGCCGCATTGTGCAGGCCGGTCCGGCTAGGTTGCCGCAACCGTCTGAGCCGCTTCGGCCTCCGCTTCCGCGCACGGGCGGATGTCGCACACCGACAGTTCGAGATACGTCTCGCCGTTGAACTGATTCTGATCGAGGGAATAGGCGAGATCCACCGGGCCGCGGGTGCTCTCCAGGAAGGCGTGCCGCTCGGCGCCGCGCCACGCGATCGCGCGCATCACGCGGCCGTGCTGCCGGAGCGCCATCTTGTAGTGGCGATCCTTCAGCCGCCGCGGCCCATCGGCAATCTCGATCCCGTGCGTGCAGAAGACGGGACGCGGATTCGAGGGGCCGAACGGCGCCATCGCGGTGATCTGCGCCGCCAGCCGGCCCGTGATCTCCCTGAACTCGACCGTGTCGTCGATCCGGAGCCGCGGGCGGAGATCGTCGGGCCCGAGCAGCGCGTCGGCGTGTTCGTTGATCGTGGCCCTGAGCGTGCGAATGTGATCGCGCGAGACCACCAGGCCCGCCGCGACTTTGTGGCCGCCGTACCGCGACAGAAGCGGCGCGCACGCGTCGAGACCCGCGAGCATGTCGAACGAGGGGATGCTGCGGCAGGACCCGTGCGCGACGTCGCCGTCGACGGACAGCACGATCGCCGGCCGATGAAAGGCGTCCACGAGCTTCGAGGCCACGATTCCGATGACGCCGCGATGCCACCCGTCGCCCGCGACGACGAGCACCGTGCGCGAGCCGATATCGGGATCGCTTTCGACGATCTTCCGGGCCTCGGCGACAATGGCCGCCTCCTCCTGCTGCCGGCGCGTGTTCTCCGTGTTCAGGAGATCGGCGAGGGCGCGTGCTTCGTCGGCGAGCGATTCGTCGGAGGCGAGCAGGAGCCGCGTGGCGATATCCGGCGTGCTCATGCGGCCGGCCGCGTTCACGCGCGGCGCGATCACGAAGCCGATGTGATACCCGTCGATGGTCTTGCCCGCCAGGCCCGCCGACTCGATGAGCGCGCGGAGCCCCACCTTGTGCGGGCCGCGCGACAGCAGATCGAGCCCGATCTTCGCGATCACGCGGTTCTCGCCGATGAGGGGAACGACGTCGGCGAGCGTGCCGATGGCGGCGATCTTGACGAACGCGGGCAGCCATTTCTCGCGTCCTTCGCGCGCGCAGAGCGCCTGCACCAGCTTGAGCGCGACACCGACGCCGGCGAGGTGCTTGTCCGGGTACGGGCAGTCGCGGCGCTTCGGGTTGATGACGGCGAGCGCCGGCGGAAGCTCCGTGTCCGGCTCGTGGTGATCGGTCACGATCAGATCGATGCCGAGCTCCTGCGCGCGCCGCGCCGCGTCGGCGCCGCGAATCCCGCAGTCCACCGACACGATCACGTGCACCCCTTCGGCGTGCAGCCGGTCGATCGTCGCGGGCTGCAGGCCGTAGCCGTCCCTGAGCCGCTCGGGGATGAAGTGCACCACCTCGCCGCCGAGCAGCTCCAGGCAGCGGCGCAGCACGACGGTCGACGTGATGCCGTCGACGTCGTAGTCGCCATGGATGCCGATTCGTTCGTGCCGGGCGATCGCGGCCCGCAGTCGATCGACCGCCGCGGTCATGCCGGCAAGGCCGAACGGGTCGAGCAGGTGGTCGAGCGAGGGGCGCAGGAAACGCGACGCGTCCTCGGGCGTGGTGATTCCGCGTCGCACCAGCAGGCGCGCGACGACCGGCTCGAGATCGAGCGCGCGGCGGAGGCCGTCGGCGGCGCCCGTGTCGCTCGAGGGATGCTGCCAGATCAGGGGGACCATTCGTGTTTCAGCCGTCGACGAAGTCGATGCCGGCGCGGCCCATGTGGCGAAACTTCTCGTACCGCCGCTCCAGCCGCTCGACGTTGTCGACCGACTGCAGGTCCGCCAGCGTTCGCTGCAGCACATCGTCGAGCAGGCGCGCGGCGGCCGCCGGATCGGTATGGGCGCCGCCGGCCGGCTCGGGTACGATCTCGTCGATGATGCCGCGGGCGAGCAGGTCGGGCGCGGTGAGCTTCAGGGCCTCGGCCGCCTCGACCTTCCGCGACGCGTCGCGCCAGAGGATCGCCGCGCAGCCTTCGGGCGGGATCACGCTGTAGACGGCGAATTCGTGCATCAGGATGCGATCGCCGACGGCAATTCCGAGCGCGCCGCCGCTGCCCCCCTCGCCGCACACGTTCACGATGACCGGCACGTCGAGCGTGATCATCTCGCGCAGGTTCAGCGCAATCGCTTCGGCGATCCCGCGCTCCTCCGATTCGACGCCCGGATAGGCCGCCGGCGTGTCCACGAAGACGACGATCGGCCGATTGAACTTCTCGGCCATCCGCATCGCGCGCAGCGCCTTGCGATAGCCCTCCGGCTTGGCGTAGCCGAAGTTGCGGAAGATCTTCTGCTTCGTGTCGGCGCCGCCCTTCTGGTGCCCGACCACGAGGACCGGTGTGCCGTGATAGACCGCCGTGCCCGTGATGATCGCGTGATCGTCGGCGAAGCGGCGATCGCCGTGGATCTCCATGAACTCCGTGAACAGCAGGTCCACGTATTCGAGGACGCTCGGCCTGGCGGGGTGCCGCGCGACCAGCACGCGCTGCCACGGGGTGAGATGGCTGTAGAGATCCGCCCGGATCGAGTCGACACGGCGGCGCAGGCTGTCGATGCCTGCTTCCCGCTCGGAAGTCGACGGCAGCATCGAGAGCGCTTCGATCTCCTTCAGCAGAATGCCGATCGGTTCTTCGAACTCGAGAAGCTCGGGCATAGGCACTATCGCGTGTCGCGGCAAGCCGCAGGCGGCAAGCGGCAAGCGCGGAGGGCATCAGCATAGCGCAGTTCGATCCCGCGAAGGCGATTCCGCGAGCTCCGCCCGCTTCCGGCGTGCGGCCTGCTTGCCGCTTGCCGCTTGCCGCTATTTGAGCGCCACCGATCCCTCGCCGCACAGCTTCTGCACTTCGGCGATGAACACCGGCGACGGGCGCACGCGGATCTGGGACGAGATCTGCGCGTGCACGCGCATCGGCCGCTCGCCGTTCCGGATCTCGAGCTGCACGGTTACCGGCTTGTCGCCGCGGAACTGGTCGAAGAGATCGAAGAGCGCCTCGAACGTTGTCCGCCCGTGCGGCGGCACCGGCAGCGTGATCGACAGCTCGCGCGCGAGCCGCTCCCGCACGGTGCCGATGCTCACGATCTCGGACGCCAGCAGGCGCAGCTCCTCTTCGTCGCGTTCGAGCTTGCCGCGCACGACCACGAGCGTGCCGTTCTCGACGAGCGCCGCGCTCTTGCCGAACGTCTCGGGAAAGACGATGACCTCCACGCTGCCGTGGCGATCCTCGAGCATGAAGACGGCCATGCGGTCGCCCTTGCGCGTCTTCAGCGGGCGCACCGCGGAGACGATCCCGCCGACGCTGATCTCGTCGCCGCCCCTGGCCGGAGGGCGGGAAGCGGCGTCCCCGCCGCCATCCGCCGTCTCACCGGCCTGCACATCGGCGATCGTCCGCGCGCCAAACTCGCGGAGGTCGTCGGCGTAGCTGTCGATCGGATGGCCGGTCCAGAAGAGGCCGAGCGCTTCCTTCTCGGCGGCGAGTTGTTCCATTTCCGTCCACGGCGCCACCTCGGGCAGCGGCACGTGCACGGTTGCGGCGCTGGTGACGCCTTCCCCGCCGCCGAACAGATCCGCCTGCCCGAGATCCCGGTCGCGCTGCGCGCGGTTGCCGTGCTCCACGGCAGGATCGGTCGCGGCGATCAGGCGGGCGCGCAGCACGCGGAGCGGCAGCGGCGGCGTCGACGCGGGCGCGGCCGAGTCGAGCGCGCCGGCCTTGCCCAGGCTTTCGAGCACGCGCTTGTTCACCAGGCGCAGGTCCACGCCTTCGCACAGCTCGTGCAGCGAGCGGATCCGCCCGGCCGCGCGCCGATGTTCGAGAATCGACAGGATCGCGCCTTCGCCCACGTTCTTGATGGCCGTGAGCCCGAAGCGCACGCCGTCGGCCGTCACCGTGAAGCGCAGCTCGCTCTCGTTGATGTCCGGCGGCAGCACCGGGATGCCGCGGTCGCGGCACTCGCCGAGGTACAGCGCCAGCTTGTCCGTGTTCTGCGATTCAATCGTCAGCAGCGCCGCGGCGAAGTGCCACGGGTAATTCGCCTTGAGGTATGCGGTCTGGTACGCCAGGTACGCGTATGCCGTCGAGTGCGACTTGTTGAACCCGTAGCCCGCGAAGTGCTCCATCAAATCGAAGATGCGGGTCGCCTTCTTCTCGTTGATCCCGTTCCTGGTCGCGCCGTCCATGAACTTCTGCCGCTGCGCCTGCATGACGGCGGGGTTCTTCTTGCCCATCGCCTTCCGCAGCAGGTCCGACTGGCCGAGCGAGAAGCTGGCGAGCGAGGCGGCGATGCGCATGACCTGCTCCTGGTACGCGATGACCCCGTAGGTATCGCCCAGGATCGGCTCGAGCTGTGCGAGCTCGTACTTGATCTCCTTGGTGCCCTGCTTGCGCGCGATGAAGTCGTCGACCATGCCGCTGCGCAGCGGACCCGGCCGGTAGAGCGCGTTGAGCGCGATGAGATCGTCGAGCCGCTGCGGCTTCGCGCGGCGCAGGATGTCGCGCATCCCCGAGCTCTCGAACTGGAAGATGCCGTAGGTCTGTCCGTCCCCGAACAGCTGGTACGTCTTCTCGTCGTCGAGCGGCACGGTGTCGATGTCGAGGCGCTGCCCCGTCGTGCGCTCGATCTCCTCGAGCGCGTCGTGGATGAGCGTCAGCGTGCTCAGGCCCAGGAAGTCCATCTTGAGCAGGCCCATCCGCTCGACTTCCTTCATCGCCCACTGCGTGACGATTTCGTCCCGGCCCCCCTTGTAGAGCGGCGCGAACTCCGTGATGGCCGCCGGCGCGATGACGACGCCGGCGGCGTGCGTGGACGCGTGGCGGGTCATGCCCTCCAGCCGGCGGGCGACGGTCAGCAGCTCCTTGACCCTCGGATCGTTCTGCTCGAGATCTTTCAGCGCCGGGTTTTCCGTCACCGCCTTGTCGATCGTCATGTCGAGCGCGGCGGGAATCAGCTTGGCGACCTTGTTGGCGTCCGACAGCGGAATGTCGAGCGCGCGGGCCACGTCGCGCACGGCGGCCTTCGCCTTCATCGTGCCGAAGGTGATGATCTGCGCGACGTTCTCGCGGCCGTACTTGCGCGTGACGTACTCGATCACCTCGCCGCGGCGGCGCTCGCAGAAGTCGATGTCGATGTCGGGCAGCGACACGCGCTCGGGGTTGAGGAAGCGCTCGAAGATGAGGTCGTACTCGAGCGGATCGACGTCGGTGATCCCGAGGCAGTACGCGACCAGGCTGCCGGCCGCCGATCCGCGGCCCGGGCCGACCGGGATCCCCTGCTCGCGCGCGTACCGAATGAAGTCCCAGACGATCAGGAAATAGCCCGGGTACCGCATCCGCTTGATCATGTCGATCTCGTACGCGAGCCGCCCCTCGTAGTCCTCGATCGTGTGGCGGAGCGATCCGGCCGCCTGCCGTTCGCGCAGGCGGACCAGCCGGCTGCGGAACCCGTTGCGCACCTCGTGCTCGAAGTACTCGTCGAGCGTGAAGCCCTCGGGCACCTGGAAGTCGGGCAGGTGGTTCTCGGTGCCGCTCAGGTCCACGTTGCAGCGGTCGGCAATCCGCATCGTGTTGGCGAGCGCGTCGGGAAACTCGCCGAAGAGGCGCGCCATCTCCTCGGGCGTCTTCAGGAAGAACTGATCCCCGTGGTAGCGCAGCCGCTTGGCGTCGTTGACGGTCTTCCCGGTCCCGATGCACAGAAGGATGTCGTGCGGCACGTGGTCGCCCTGCTCCAGGTAATGCACGTCGTTCGATGCGACGAGCCCGAGCCCGAGGTCGTTTGCGATCGGCACGATCCCGCGGTTGGTGGTCTTCTGCTCCTCGATGCCGTGATACTGCAGCTCGAGGAAGAAGTTCTCGCGGCCGAAGATGTCGCGGAACATCCCCGCCGCCCCGCGCGCCTTT
>Ga0210115_1000108_pt1 | contig 20202 bp, 15 predicted proteins | sample MayberryNW_TuleB_2_FD_185526 | JGI IMG/M metagenome (GOLD analysis project Ga0210115, IMG submission 185526) | Wetland microbial communities from San Francisco Bay, California, USA, that impact long-term carbon sequestration - MayberryNW_TuleB_D2... | ecosystem: Environmental > Aquatic > Marine... | reverse complement strand
CCAGCTCGGCCCGCCAGTCGGCGACGTCGCGCCACTGCGGGTCGTCGTAGAACGCGTCGTCGGGCGGGTAGAGCGTGTTGGCGTAGACCAGCGAGCCGCCGCCGACACCGGCACCGGCCAGCACCGTGACGTCCGGCAGCCGGTGGATCCGCTGGATGCCGAAGCAGCCGAGGCGCGGCGCCCACAGGAACTTCCGCACGTCCCACGACGTCCGGGCGAACTCGTCGTCGGCGAACCGGCGCCCGGCCTCGAGAACCGCCACCCGGTAGCCCTTCTCGGACAGCCGCAGGGCGGTCACCGACCCGCCGAACCCGGACCCGACCACGACGACGTCGTAGTCGTACGCGCCCAGGTCGGTGGTCACGGCCGGCCGACCGCCTTGAGCACCCGCAGGAGGGCGGTGAAGCCCCGCGCCCAGGTGTCGAACGGGATCCGGTCCGGCGGGGCGAAGGGCACCAGGTGCTGCACCGCGACGGTCTGCGGCTCGGTGTACTTCAGCATGCCCTCGCGGCCGTGACGGCGGCCCAGGCCGGACTCCTTGCGCCCGCCCATGGGTGCGGCGGTGGCACCCCACGCGGCACCGTAGGTCTCGTTGACCGACACCGTGCCGGTCTCGATCCGGGACGCCACGCGGCGACCGCGGAAGACGTCACGGGTCCACACGGAGGCGTGCAAGCCGTAGGTCGTGTCGTTGGCGAGCCGGACCGCCTCGTGCTCGTCGGCCACGGGCTGGACCGCGACGACCGGCCCGAAGGTCTCCTCACGGCAGAGCGCCATGTCCTCGGTGACCCCGGCCAGCACCGTCGGCTCGTAAAAGTACGGACCGAGGTCCGGCCGCGGGTGACCCCCGGCGAGCACGGTGGCCCCCTTGGCCACCGCGTCGTCGACGTGGGCGGTCACCCGGTCGAGCTGAGCCTGCGACAGCAGGGAGCCCACGTCCACCGAGTAGTCGAGGGCGGCGCCGAGGCGGAGCGCTCGGACCCGGGCCAGGAAGCGGTCGAGGAAGGCGTCGTGGACCGGTTCGGCGAGGTAGAGCCGCTCCGGAGAGACGCAGAGCTGGCCGGCCCCGGAGAAGCAGTCGCGCACCGCAGCCTCGGCGGCCCGGTCCAGGTCGGCGTCCTCGAGGACCAGCAGCGAGTTCTTGCCGCCGAGCTCGAGCGAGCAGCCCACCAGGCGCCGGCCGCAGCGCTCGGCGACCTCGCGGCCGACGCGGGTCGACCCGGTGAAGCAGACGAAGTCCCCGCGGTCGACCACCGCCGCGCCGATCGTCGGGCCCTCGCCGATGACGACCTGCCAGAGGTCGGGCGGCAGGCCCGCCTCGACGGCCAGCGCCCGCACCCAGAGCGCGGTCAGGGCGGTCTGCGTGTCGGGCTTGTGCACGACGGCGTTGCCGGCGACGAAGGCCGGCAGGGCGTCGGACACGGCGATGGTCAGCGGGTAGTTCCACGGCGAGACGACGCCGACGACCCCCTTGGGGTGGCGCAGCTCGTGCACCTGCGACAGCAGTGGCACCAGACCGGCCCGCTTGGCCGGCCGGAGGTCACGTGCGGCGGTGCGGCCGTAGTGCCGCGCGTTGAGCGCGACGTCGACGACCTCCTCGAAGGCATGTCGACGGGCCTTGCCGCACTCGGTCTGCACGAGGTCGAGCACCTCGTCCTGACGGGCGAGCACCAGGTCGTGCAGCCGGAGGAGCACGCGGGCCCGTTCGGGGACCGGCCGCGCCGCCCAGGTGCGCTGGGCCTCCCGGGCGCGGGCGAAGGCGGTGTCGACGTCGGCCTCGGTCGAGACGGGGAGCACGGCCACCTGGGAGCCGTCGAACGGCGCGTGGGTCGTCACGGACTCCCCGGAGGTCGCCACGACGGCACCCACCAGCCGGGTCTGCTCGGCCTGCACCGTCATGGCCCCCATGTTACTCGCCGGTAACGAGTGCCGCCGGGCGGGTCGCAGCCGGCACGGACGTGGGCCCCGCGATGAGTTGCGGCCGCGCGGCAGGTCAGCACGAGGAAACCAGCACGGGAGGACCCATGACCCGCACGCTCGTCGCCGTCGAGTTCCTGTCCCTGGACGGGGTGATGCAGGCCCCGGGCGACCCGGAGGAGGACACCGAGGGCGGCTTCGCCCACGGCGGCTGGCAGCGGCCCTACTTCGACGACGTGATGGGCGAGGCCGGGGCCAGGGGGATGGCGGCGACCGACGCCTACCTGTTCGGTCGCAAGACGTACCAGAAGATGGCGGCGTTCTGGCCGACCGCCCCCGCCGAGGACCCGTTCGCGGCCCACCTCAACGCCACCACCAAGTACGTGGCGTCGCGGACGTTGACGGACCCTTCGTGGCACCCGGTCGAGGTCATCGCCGACGACCTGCCCGGCGCGGTCGCCGCGCTCAAGGACCAGCCCGGCGCCACGATCACCGTGCTCGGCAGCGGCGAGGTGGTCCGGTTGCTGCTCGAGCACGACCTGGTCGACCAGCTCGAGCTGACCGTGTCGCCTCTCGTCATCGGCAGCGGCAAGCGACTGTTCGGCGAGGCGTCCGAGCTGCGCCGCCTGGAGCTGGTCAGCTCGGTGCCCACCACGACCGGCAGCGTCATGCTGCGCTACCGGCGGCCCTGAGGCACGCACCCCGCAGTGGTGCCACGCGGTTGACGCTGTCCCCCGCCTGGCGGATCCTCCCGGAGGGGAGGTGGCCACCACGAGGAACGGTCCACTGGAGCGCGGCCGGGAGGCTGTCCAGGCCCGGGCCTGGGCCACGGCGACCGACGAGCTCACCGCCGCGGCCTCCGCCTCCCCGCTCACCGCGGCCGACCTCGAGCTGCTCGCCACGGCTGCCTACCTGGCCGGGCGCAGCCAGCCCAGCACGGCCGCGTGGGAGGCGGCGCACCGCGAGCACCTCAGGCTGGGCGACCCGGCCCGGGCGGCGCGATGTGGGTTCTGGCTCTCCATGGCCCTGATTCTCGGCGGCGAGTACGCCCGCGGCAACGGCTGGGTGGAGCGGGCCAAGCGGCTGGTCGCGGAGGCCGGCGTCGACTGCGCCGAGCGCGGCTTCCTGATGCTGCCGACCGCTCTGGCCACGATGTTCGAGGGCGGCGCCGCCGCGGCGTACGCCATCTTCGAGCAGGCCGCCGAGATCGGCGCGCGGTTCGCCGAACCCGACCTGGTCGCGTTGGCCCGGCACGGGCAGGGCCAGTCCCTCGTCCGGTTGGGCGACCGCGAGGGCGGGCTGGCCCTGCTGGACGAGGTGCTCACCTCCGTCTCGGCCGGCGAGGTCGGTCCGATCGCCGGCGGGATCATCTATTGCGCCGTCATCGAGACCTGCCACGAGGCATTCGACCTGCGCCGGGTCCGGGAGTGGACCGCCGCGCTCAGCCGGTGGTGCGCGGCGCAGCCCCAGCTGGTGCCCTACCGCGGGCAGTGCCTGGTGCATCGGTCCGAGGTGCTCCAGCTCTCCGGGGAGTGGCCGGAGGCGGTGCGCGAGGCGCAGCTCGCGTGCGAGCTCCTGGCCACGCCGGCGCATCCCGCCCTCGGCAGGGCGATGTACCAGCTCGGCGAGCTGCACCGGCTCTGCGGGCGGGCCGACGAGGCGGAGGCGTCGTACGCCGGCGCCAGCGCCTGCGGGCACTACCCCCAGCCGGGGCTGGCCCTGCTGCGCCTGCGTCAGGGCCGGGTCGACGCGGCGGTCACCGCCATCCGCAGCGCCGCGGCGGAGACGACCGAGGGGCTCGCCCGGGCGAGGATCCTGCCGGCGTACGTCGAGATCCTGCTCGCCGCCGGCGACGTGCCTGACGCGCGCCGCGCCGCCGACGAGCTGACCGCCACCGCCTCGGAGCTCGGCTCGCCGACCCTCCGGGCGGTGGCGGCGCACGCTGCCGGCGCGGTGCTGCTGGCCGAGGGCGACGCGGTCGGGGCGCTGGAGGCGCTGCACGACGCCGCCGAGGAGTGGCAGGCCCTGGAAGCACGCTACGAAGGGGCGCGCACCCAGGTCCTGGTCGGGCTGGCCAGGCGGCAGCTGGGTGACGAGGACGCAGCCCGGCTCGACCTGGCCGGCGCCCGCTCGACCCTGGCCGGGGTGGGAGCGGTCGGCGAGCTGGCCGCGCTGGACCGGGTCGCCGGCCCGGCCTCACCCGCCGCCGGGGGTCTGAGCCCGCGCGAGGTGGAGGTGCTCCGGCTGGTCGCGACCGGGCGGACCAACGTCGCGATCGCCGCCGACCTCGTGCTCAGCGAGCGCACCGTGGACCGGCACGTCAGCAACATCCTGGCCAAGCTCGGGCTCCCGTCGCGCTCCGCGGCCACCGCCTGGGCCTACGAGCAGCACCTGGTCTGAGCCCGCTGCGCGCAACCACCCATCGCCCAGCCCGACCGGGATGGGTGGTTCCGCCGAAGCCGCCGGCCTGGCACCGGCCTACCGTCCGGGCCATGGACGAGGAGGCCGCCATGGAGCGCAGCGCAGAGCAGCACGTCACGACTGTCGTCGTGGGAGCCGGCCAGGCCGGGCTGTCGACGGCGTACCACCTGGCCCGGCGCGGCCAGGACTTCGTCATCCTGGACGCGCACGACCGGGTGGGCGACAACTGGCGCAGCCACTGGGACTCGCTTCGGCTCTACAGCCCGGCCATGGCGGACTCGCTGCCGGGGATGAGGTTCCCCGCGGCGCGCTCCGCCTACCCGACCAAGGACGAGATGGCCGACTACCTCGAGGCCTACCGCGAGCACTTCGACCTGCCGGTCCGCAGCGGTGTCCGGGTCAGCCGGGTGGAGGCTCGCGGCGGGGGCTACGCCGTCACGTGCAGCGACGGCACGGTCTGGTCGTGCGACAACGTGGTCGTCGCGACCGGGACCTTCGGGCGCACGCCGCACGTCCCCGCCTTCGCCGGCGAGCTCGACCCGTCGATCCGCCAGCTGCACTCGAGCGACTACAAGCGGCCGGCGCAGCTGCAGCCCGGCCCGGTCCTCGTCGTCGGGGCCTCGCACTCGGGCGGCGACATCGCCTACGAGGCGGGAGAGGCCGGGCACCCGGTGGTGCTGAGCGGCCACATCCACGGCGAGGTGCCGTTCCGGCTGGAGAAGCCGGCCGCCCGCGTGGCGTTCCCGGTGCTGCTGTTCGTCGCGCGTCACCTGCTGACCGCGCGGACCCCGGTCGGCGGCAAGATCCGGCCGCAGATCCGCGCGCACGGCGGCCCGCTGATCCGGGTGAAGAAGTCCGACCTCGCGAGGGTGGGCGTGGAGATGGCGCAGGCGCGCACCGAGGGGGTCCGGGACGGGAAGCCGGTGCTGGCCGACGGCCGGGTGCTGGACGTCGCGAACGTCGTGTGGTGCACCGGCTTCCGGCAGGAGTTCTCGTGGATCGACCTGCCGGTCGTGGACGAGGACGGCTGGCCGCTGGAGCGGCGCGGCGTGGTCGAGTCGGCGCCCGGGCTGTACTTCGTCGGGCTGGCCTTCCAGTTCGCCTTCGCCTCGATGCTGGTCGGCGGTGCGGGTCGCGATGCGGCGTACGTCGTCAAGCACCTCGTCGGACGGACGACATCGGCCGGGGCGACCCGCCCGGAGAGACGACCGGCCCGCGCCGCCTGACCGGTTGCCCGCACCGCTCCGAGGCTGACGCGACTGCGCGGACGCTTCATGATCGGAGCAGTAACAGCGCCGGCCGATGGCCGCACGACGCTCCGATGTCGCAAGACCTGCGCGAGCGGCGGCTGCGGTGACCGGTGCTCGGGACGTGCCGATCGGGCATACAGACGTTTCCGCGGAAACGCCTGGGCTCAGACCAGCGGCACGATCTCGGGGGCGCCGAGCCTCGCGGTGTCGGCGGTCTGGTCGTCGGGCTGCTCCTGCGAGAGCCGTTCCGCCTCGACCCGCGCGAGGTAGTGCTCGACCTCGCGCTTGACCTGCCCGCGGCTCCAGCGCAGCACCGGCGCCACCAGCTTCGCGGCGACCGGTGCGGCGGCGACGCCTCGGTCGAAGGTCTCGATCGAGATCCGGGTCCGCCGGGTCAGCACGTCGTCGAGGTGCCGGGCGCCCTCGTGGCTGGCCGCGTAGACGACCTCCGCCCGCAGGTAGTCGTCGGCCCCCTCGAGCGGCTCGCCGAGGGACGGATCGTCGGCCACCAGCGCGAGCACCTCGTGGACCAGCGAGCCGTGCCGGTGCAGCAGGTGCTCGACCCGCGCGACGGGCAGCCCGTGACGATCGGCGAGCCGCTGCCGCGCGTTCCAGGTGGCGGTGTAGCCGTCGGCTCCCACCAGCGGCACCCGGTCGGTGCACGACGGCGGCACCTTCTCGTCCAGCCCGTGGCTGACCGCGTCGATCGCGTCCTTGGCCATCACGCGGTAGGTCGTGTACTTCCCCCCTGCCACCACCACCAGACCGGGCACCGGGTGGGCGACGGTGTGCTCGCGCGAGAGCTTCGAGGTCGACTCGGACTCGCCGGTGAGCAGGGGCCGGAGCCCGGCGTAGACGCCTTCGACGTCCTCGGGGGTCAGCGGTGTGACCAGCACCTCGTTGACGTGGGAGAGCAGGTAGTCGATGTCGGTCCGGGACGCCGCGGGGTGCGCCTTGCCGAGCGACCAGTCGGTGTCGGTGGTGCCGATGATCCAGTGCCGGCCCCACGGGATGACGAAGAGCACCGACGTCTCGGTGCGCAGGATCAGCCCGGTCGACGACTGGATCCGGTCGCGGGGCACCACCAGGTGGATGCCCTTGCTGGCGCGGATGTGGAACTGGCCTCGCTCGCCGACCATCGCCTGCGTCAGGTCGGTCCAGACCCCCGTCGCGTTGACCACCTGACGCGCGCGGACGTCGATCTCCGTGTCGGACTCGAAGTCACGCACCCGGACGCCGGACACCCGCTCGCCCTCGCGGAGGAACCCCACGACGCGGGCCCGGTTGGCGCACAGTGCGCCGTACGCCTGGGCGGTGCGCACCAGCGCCATCGTGTGGCGGGCGTCGTCGACCTGGGCGTCGTAGTACTGGATCGCCCCGACCAGCGCGTCCCGGCGCAGCGAGGGGCAGGCCCGCATCGCGCCGCTGCGGGTGAGGTGGCGGTGCCTGGGCAGGCCACGGGAGCTGCCCGAGGAGACGCCGAGGGTGTCGTAGAGAGCGACGCCCGCGCCGGCGTAGAGCCGCTCCCATCCTCGGTGCTGCAGCGGGTAGAGGAACGGCACCGGACGCACGAGGTGCGGGGCCAGCCGCTGCACCAGCAGCCCACGTTCGCGCAGGGCCTCGCGGACCAGGCCGAAGTCGAGCATCTCGAGGTAGCGCAGGCCGCCGTGCACCAGCTTGCTCGAGCGGCTCGACGTCCCGGCCGCCCAGTCACGGCCCTCGAACAGCGCGACGCTCAGGCCGCGGGTGACGGCGTCGAGCGCCGCCCCGGCGCCGACGACACCTCCCCCGATCACCACGACGTCCAGCTCGTCGCGGGGCGCGGCGTCCAGCGCCGCCTGCCGCTCCGCAGGTCCGAGCCGCGAGGTCACCGGGCGACCGTCACCTCGACCCGCTGGAACTCCTTGACGTCGGAGTAGCCGGTGGTGGCCATGGCCCGGCGCAGCGCGCCGATGAAGTTCATCGACCCGTCGGACACTCGCGACGGGCCGCAGAGGATCTCCTCCAGCGAGCCGCTCGTGCCCACCCGCACCCGCTCACCCCGGGGCAGCTCTGCGTGGTGCGCCTCGGACCCCCAGTGGAAGCCGCGGCCCGGTGCCTCGGTCGCCCGGGCCAGCGGGGAGCCGATCATCACGGCGTCCGCCCCGCAGGCGATGGCCTTGGACACGTCGCCCGAACGGCCGACACCGCCGTCGGCGATGACGTGGACGTAACGGCCGCCGGACTCGTCGAGGTAGTCGCGCCGCGCGGCGTGCACGTCGGCGACCGCCGACGCCATCGGCACCGCGACACCGAGCACCGAGCGAGTCGTGTGCGACGCCCCACCGCCGAAGCCGACCAGCACCCCCGCGGCTCCGGTGCGCATCAGGTGCAGCGCGGCCTGGTAGGTGGCGCACCCCCCGACGATGACCGGCACGTCGAGCTCGTAGATGAACTGCTTCAGGTTCAGCGGCTCCGCCCGGCCGGACACGTGCTCGGCGCTGACGGTCGTACCCCTGATGACGAACAGGTCGACGCCCGCGTCGACCACCGCCTTCCAGAGCTGGGCGGTCCGCTGCGGGGACAGGGCGGCAGCGACGGTGACCCCCGCCTCGCGGACCTCGGCGATGCGCCGGGCGACGAGCTCGGGGAGGACCGGCGCCTCGTAGACCTCCTGCATCCGGCGGGTCGCCTCGACGTCGTCGAGGCCGGCGATCTCGGCCAGCAGCGGCTCGGGGTCCTCGTAGCGGGTCCATAGTCCCTCGAGGTTGAGGACGCCGACCCCGCCGAGCCGGCCGATCTCGATCGCCGTGGCGGGCGACACCACCGAGTCCATGGGCGCCGCGAGCACCGGGATCTCGAAGCGGTAGGCGTCGATCTGCCAGGCGACCGACACCTCCTCGGGGTCACGGGTGCGGCGGCTCGGCACGATCGCGATGTCGTCGAAGCCGTACGCCGTGCGGCCGCGCTTGCCCCGGCCGATCTCGATCTCGGTCACTCAGGTCGTCCCCTCGGAAGGGTCGGCGCGGGTCAGCGCGACTGGTAGTTGGGAGCCTCGACGGTCATCTGGATGTCGTGGGGGTGGCTCTCCTTGAGGCCGGCCGACGTGATGCGCACGAAGCGCCCGCGCTCCTGCAGCTGCGGGATCGTGTGCGCGCCGACGTAGAACATCGACTGGGCCAGGCCGCCGATCAGCTGGTGGGCCACGCCGGACAGCGGGCCGCGGTAGGGCACCTGGCCCTCGATGCCCTCCGGCACGATCTTGTCGTCGGTGCTCACGTCGGCCTGGAAGTAGCGGTCCTTGCTGTAGGACACCTTGCCGCGTGAGGCCATCGCGCCCAGCGACCCCATGCCCCGGTAGGACTTGAACTGCTTGCCGTTGACGAAAACCAGCTCGCCGGGGCTCTCGTCGCAGCCGGCCAGCAGCGAGCCGAGCATGACGGTGTCGGCGCCGGCGACGAGCGCCTTGGCGATGTCGCCGGAGTACTGCAGCCCGCCGTCGCCGACGATGGGGATGCCGGCCGGCTTGCACGCCTTGGCCACCTCGTGGATGGCCGTCACCTGCGGGACGCCGACCCCGGCCACGACCCTGGTCGTGCAGATGGAGTTGTGCACCACCACGTTGTCGGCGACGAAGCTGTGCGTGTCGCAGTCGACCTCGAGGTCGTAGACCGGCACCGCGACGGACAGTCCTTCCTTGGCCAGGATCTTCACGCACTGCAGGTCACCCAGGTGCCGCTTCGTGTGCGTGGAGTCCAGCCGCGCCCGGTGGGAGTCGTGGCAGGCGGCCGGGTCGGCTGCGAGACCGCCGGCCGACCCCGCCTCCAGACGGACGCTGGGGAAAGACCCGCGCACCAGCAGCGTCAGGACGCCGAACAGCTCGACCAGTCGCGGTGAGGTGTTGCGGAAGGACTCGCGGCCGTCCGCGCCGACGTGACCGTCGCTGACGAGCAGGCCGTCGCGCAGGCCCTCGAGGTACTCCTGGCTGCGGCAGAGGTAGGCCGACGGCAGGTGCTTGTCCGCGCGCTTACCGAACTCGCCGAGCAGGCGGGCCCAGAAGAGCGAGTAGAGCCGGACCACCCAGCAGCTGCGCTCCTTCTTGACCGTCGGCGCCTTGCCGGTGACCCGCTCGACGACGTCGGACAGTCGCCGGGCGAGGTCCTCCTCGGCCGGCCCGAACGCCCAGGAGACGTGGCCGATCTCGCTGTTGCGCACGGTGTTGAGGAAGGCGTGGCCGTCACCGAGGAAGGTGCCGAAGAGGAAGCCGAGGTCGTACGAGTCCTTGATGTCGGTGTGGTAGCCGGCGAGCCGCGACTTCCGCAGGGCGAACTGCGACAGGTCGATGGCGAAGTGCTCGGGCAGCTCGAAGTCCACGAAGCGAGGGGTCAGGGCGACGGCACGCTCGACGTCGCCGATCTCCTTCCAGCCGACCTTCTCCTGGCCGTCCCGCGTGTCCTGCATGAGCACCCGGGCGTATCCGCGGGAGGCGACGGAGTCTGCCGACGTCGACGACAGGTCGCCGACGAAGTAGCGGTGGTCCGGCGTCACGACCGTCGGCCTGGCTGAGAGCGTGTGCCTCAGGGACAGCACCTCGCGGGTGCCGGTGCACCACGACTTCAGGACCGTCACGGGCCGGCCGAGCTGGTTGATCACACGGTCGCCGGCCCGGACGTCCTCGATGTTCTTGTACGTCGCGTCGGACATCAGGATCCGGGTCCCCGCGCCGAGGCACCCCGGACCCACGCCGGCCTTCACCGCGTCGACACCGGCGTCGACCAGCGCCTGCGCGCCGGCCCGGGTCGCGACGTTGCCGCCGAGCACCTGGACGTGGCGGGTCGCTGGATCCGACTTGAGGCGACGCACCATGTCGAGCATCAGCCTGGCCTGGCCGTTGGCGGTGTCGGGGACCAGCACGTCGACGCCGGCCTCGACGAGTGCCGTCGCGCGCTCCCACGCGTCGCCGAAGAACCCGATCGCCGCCGCGACCCGCAGCCGGCTCTCGGCGTCCTTCGTCGCGTGGGGGTACTGCTCGGTCTTGACGAAGTCCTTGACCGTGATCAGGCCGGCCAGCCGGCCGGCAGCGTCGACCAGCGGGAGCTTCTCGATCTTGTGCTTGGCGAGCAGCGCCGCCGCGTCCGCCGAGGCGATGCCGACCGGTGCGGTCACCAGCGGCATCGGAGTCATCAGCTCGCGCACCGTGCGGGTCTCGAACTCGGCCGACGGCACGAACAGCAGGTCGCGGTTGGTGATGATGCCGAGCAGCCGCCGCTCCTGGTCGACCACCGGCAGCCCGGACACCCGGTAGAGGCCGCAGAGACGGTCGAGCTCGGCGAGCGTCGCGTCCGGCCGGACCGTGACCGGGTCGCTGACCATGCCGGCCTCGGAGCGCTTGACCAGGTCGACCTGGTGAGCCTGGTCCTGGATCGAGAGGTTGCGGTGCAGCACGCCGATGCCACCCTGGCGGGCCATCGCGATCGCCATCCGGGCCTCGGTGACGGTGTCCATGGCCGCGGACAGCAGGGGAACGGCGACGTCGATCTCGCGGGTCAGCCGTGAGGTGGTGTCGACCTCGGAGGGGACGACGTCGGTCTCCTGCGGCAACAGCAGCACGTCGTCGAAGGTCAGGGCGAGCGGGGCGAGCCGGTCGAGCGCGAGGTCGTCGGCAGCAACGTCGTCGGCGGGGGCCACCGCCTCACTCTAGCGGCGGGACGCGCCCTGGCCGCGCTGCGCGGTCGAGCCGGCGGTCACCTGCGACTGCGGGTCCGGCACCTGCTGCTGGGTCGGCTCGCTCGTCGTGTCCTCGGACGTGTCGCCGCCGTCCTCGTCAGGTGTCTCGTCGTCGGCTGCCTTGTCCTCGGGCGCCTTGTCGCCGGGCGCCTTGTCCGCCGGGTCCTTGTCTGCCGGCGCCTTGTCGTCCTGGTCGGCCGGCGCACTGTCCTGCCGCTCCGGATCCCGGGTGACCGTGACCTTGGGCTCCTTCTCGCCCGGGTCCGTCCCCTTGGCGCCGCCGCCGCCCTTCGCCGTCCCGTCCCGCGGGACCGGCGTGGCTGCCGCGGTCGCCCGATCGGTGCTGCGCCCCCGCTCGGCGGACGAGGACGGGGCCCGGGCCAAGGAGTCCTGGAGCTTGTCGAGCCGCTGCTGCAGCGCCGCGCGCTGCTCGTCGGAGAGGTCAGCGGTCGCCAGCACGGCGGTCAGCTCGTCGACCAGGGCCTGCACCTGCGCCGTGTCGCCGTGGGCGAGGGCGGCGCGAGCACCGGCCAGCCGCTTCTGCAGGTGGGCGATGGGGGCGGCCTGCTCGGGCAGGTCGTCGCCGCCGAAGGACAGCGCGTCGCCGACGGCGGATCCGACGCTCCCGACGGCGTGCCCGACCGTCTTGTACGGCGCCAGCGGGTCGCCCGTGACTGCCGCGGCGGCCCCGCCCAGCGCCACCGACCCGCCCAGCAGCACGGTGGCGGCGACCCCGGCCGCGCCGAGCCGGCGCCGGCGCCCTGCTCCGGCGTCGGCGATGTGCGCCGGCGCCGAGCCAGGTGCGGCGGTGAGGACGGCCGGCGCCGGCATCGCGTCGTCGACCTCGGCGGCCAGGGCCGCCAGCAGGCGGTTCACCTCGTCGTCGCCGGCCACGGCGCGGCGCGCCCCGAGCCGGTCGAGCAGGTCGTCGTCGCGCTGCACGGCGAGCAGGTCCAGCCCGTCACCGCCCTGCCGGATCACGAGGCCACCTCCGCCGCGAGGACACGCAACCGGGCGAGTGCGCGGTGCTGGGCGACCCGGACGGCGCCGGAGGACATGCCGAGGGCGCTGCCGGTCTCTTCCGCGGAGAGCCCGACGGCGACCCGCAGGATGAGCAGCTCACGCTGGGTCGGAGGCAGCCGGCCGAGCAGGCTGCGGACGAGAGCGGCGTCGCTCCTGCGCAGCGCGTGGTCCTCGGGCCCAGGCCCCAGGTCGGGCTCGTCGGGCATCTCGTCGGTGGGCACCGCTGCCCGCACGGCTGCCCGTTGCGCGTCGGCCACCTTGTGGGCGGCGATCCCGAAGACGAACGCCTCGAAGGGGCGGCCTTCGTCGCGGTATCGCGGCAGGGCCGACAGCACGGCGAGGCACACCTCCTGGGCGACGTCGTCAGCGGCGTGCTCGCTCCCGGGCAGCCGCCCCATCCGTGCACGGCAGTACCGGTGGACCATCGTCCGGACGTTCGCCAGCAGTGCGTCCCGCGCCGAGGTGTCACCCTGCGTCGCGAGCGCTGCCAGCTCCCCCAGGTCGACCGGAAGCCCGCCGACTCCCGTACGAGAGGAGATCGTCGCGGGGCCCCCCGACGTTACGGTCACCTCACCGCACCAGTCCCCAGCGGAAGCCCATCGCGACGGCCTGCGCCCGGTCGGCCGCACCCAGCTTGCGGAACAGCCGGCGCGCGTGGGTCTTGACGGTGTCCTCGGAGAGGTAGAGCTCCTTGCCGATCTCGGAGTTGCTGCGCCCGCGGCCCATCCCGCGCAGCACCTGCAGCTCCCTCTCGGTGAGCGGGGGCACCCCGCCCTCGGCGACCTGGCGGGCACGCGGCACCTGGCGGGCCGCGACGTCGTGCAGGGCCTGGGTCACCATGGCGACCAGCTCCTCCCGTGACGCGTCCTTGACCAGGTAGCCCCGGGCGCCGGCGTTGACCGCTCGGGCCACGCCGTCCACGTCCTCGGCCATCGTCATCATGATGACCGCAGCATGGGGTGCCGCGCCGAGGATTCGCCGAGCCGCCTCCACACCGCCGATGCCGGGCATCCGGACGTCGAGCAGCACCAGCTCGGGCTCCTCGCTGCCGTAGCGCGCCAGGCACTCCTCGCCGGAGCCCGCCACCAGCACCCGCTCGACCCCGGGGACGGCGGCCACGGCCCGTCGCAGGGCCTCGCGGGCCAGCGGCGAGTCGTCGCAGACCAGAACGGTGCTCACCCGTGTCACTCCCCTGGGCGCGCCGGGCGGGTCCCGGCTCTCCCAGGACTCTTCGGCACCCGGAGGGCCCAGCGTGAGCCCTCTGAGGAGATCGACGGAAACCGGCGGAGACCGGCGGGGATCGGCGCCGGCCCCGCTCAGGCGAGGATCGCGGCCACGTCGGGCCGGCTCACCCAGTCAGCGCGCAGGTCGTCCGGCAGGTCCTCGGCCACCGTCTGGACGGCCCGTCGGGCCGCTGCCAGGCTCCGGTCGCTCTCGGCCGGCGCGTCCTCGGCGAGCAGCGCCGCGAGCATGGCGCGCACCGGCCACTGCAGCGGCACCGTGCCCAGGCTCTCGGCCAGGATCGCCGCGCGGCGCAGCGTCGCGGTCGCCTCCCCCGCCCGGCCGGCCTCGACCTGGGCCACCCCCTGGAACAGCAGGCCCTTGGCGACGTGCCTCGGCGCCCCCGAGTGCTCGGCCAGCTCGACCGCGGTGTGCGCGGCCGCCACGGCGTCCTCGGCCCGGTCCTCGAGCAGGGCCACCTCGGCCCGCACCCAGCCCAGGCGGACCCGCTGCCGCCACCACTCCGGCCGGCCCTCGGCGAGGTCGGCCGCCCCCTGCAGCCGTTCGGCCGCCGCCGCGGCGTCGCCGAGGCCGACCGCGTCGGCGGCGAGGCCCAGCAGGGCGTCGAACCCGGCCTCGCCGGCCCCGTCGGACACCGCGAGCGCCGTGTCGTCGTAGCCCTGGGCCACGCTGTGCCGCCCGAGCTGCCGGTGGATGCTCGCGACGGTGGCGGCAGCCAGGGCTCCCAGCAGCCGGGCCTCGGCGGTCTCGTCGTCGGCTCCGGACCCGGCCGAGGCCACCACCGGGTCCAGGACGGCCAGCGCGGCGCCGTACCGCCCGGCGCTGGACAGGCACACGCCGAGCAGCCAGCCGGCGGCCGCAGCCTCGGCCGGCAGGTCCTCGGCGACCGCCAGCTCGATCGCCGTGCGCAACGGCTGCACACCGGCGTCCGGACGGCCGTGGAAGGCGGCCCGCTCGCCGGCCGCGAGCAGGCCGGCGAGCTCGCTGGTGCCCTGCTCGGCCACGACGGCTCCCCTCACGACCCTCACGAGCCTCACGTCTTCCCGGTCCCCCGGTGCCCACCATGCCGGTCCCCCGGGCGGACCGCGGTGAGGCTATCGCGCCCCGGACCCGCCTAGCGGGTCGGCGCGGTCGCGGTGACGACCCGGACCGCCTCGACCGCTTCCGGCAGGTCGGCCACCCAGGAGGCCCCGCTCTGCCAGCGGTCCCGCTCGGACCAGCCGGGCCCGCCGAGCAGGAGCAGCGGCCGGGGGCGCACGGCTGCCCAGCCGGCAGGGTCCGGCAGCGCCGGTGGACCGGCCGCGCCCTGCGACCAGAGGAAGACCGCGCACGGACCGGTGCGCGACACCGCGTCGGCCAGGGCTCGCACCGGCAGCCGGGGGCCGAGCAGGCGCATCGGCAGGCCGGCCTCGGCCAGCGCCGCGGACAGCACGACGAGCGGCAGCCGGTGGTCCTCGGGCTCGAGGGCCGCGAGCAGCACCGGCCGCACGGTCGCCGGTGGCCGGCGCAGCCGGACCCCTGCCCGGAGCCCGGCCTCCACGCTCTCGCTGAGCAGGTGCTCGACCTCGACGCCGGACCCGGTCGTGCGCCAGCGCTCCCCGACACCGGCCAGCACGGGCACGACCAGGTCGCCCCAGGTCGGCACCACCCCGCGGCGCCGGACGCTCGTGGTCACCATCGCCGCACAGGCGTCGCCGTCCAGGCTCATCGCCGCCCGGGCCAGGCCGCGGGCCGCCGGGGACGCGTTGCGCAGGGGCACCACCCGGCCTCCGCCGCGACGGGTCCGTCCCGGCGCCGGCACGTCGGGCGGGATGGCCGCCCGGCCGCTCGGGTCGTCCGCGAGCAGGACGTCGACGTCGGTGTCGATCGCCGCGCGCGCGGCATCGCCGGCGGCGACGCCTTCGAGCATCAGTCGGCGCATCACGCCGAGTCGGGCGAGGTCACGCGTGGTGTAGCGGCGCCGGGTCCCTGACCGGTGGTCGCTGGGGCCGAGACCGTAGCGGCGGTCCCAGGTGCGCAGCGTCCCGGTGGCCACCCCGAGCCGGCGGGCCACCGCGACGACCCCGAGCGCAGCCGGCTGCGAGGCCGAGCGGGTGGCGTCCCGACCGGCTGCGTCACCGTCGGCCGCGTCGCCGTCGGCTGCGTCTGCGTCGTCGGGCACGGCCCGATTCCACCACGCCCGGCCCGAGAGCGGGCCGGGCGTGGGGGGTCAGTGGCTGTGGCCGTGCGAGTGCCCGTGACCGGCGGCGGGCTCGGGCTCCTCCTCCTTCTTCTCCACGACGAGCGTGTCGGTGGTGAGCACCATGCTGGCGATGGAGGCGGCGTTCTGCAGCGCCGACCGGGTCACCTTGACCGGGTCGAGCACGCCCTGGGCCACCAGGTCCCCGTACTCGCCGGTGGCGCCGTTCCAGCCGGTGCCCACGCCGTTCTCGCGGACGTGGTTGACCACGACGTAGCCCTCGGCGCCCGCGTTCTCGGCGATCCAGCGCAGCGGCTCGTCGGCCGCGCGGCGCACGATGCCCACACCGGTCGCCTCGTCCCCGCTGAGACCCAGGTTGCCCTCGAGTGCGGCCACGGCGTGCACCAGGGCGGAGCCGCCGCCGGCGACGATGCCCTCCTCGATCGCGGCCCGGGTCGCGGAGACGGCGTCCTCGATCCGGTGCTTGCGCTCCTTGAGCTCGACCTCGGTGGCCGCGCCGACGCCGATGACGCACACGCCGCCGGCCAGCTTGGCCAGCCGCTCCTGCAGCTTCTCGCGGTCCCAGTCGGAGTCGGTGGCCTCGATCTCGCCACGGATCTGGCGGATCCGGTCCTCGACCGCCTCGTGCTGGCCGCCGCCGTCGACGATCGTCGTGTCGTCCTTGGTGACGACGACGCGGCGCGCGCTGCCGAGCACGTCGAGCCCGACCTGGTCGAGCTTGAGGCCGACCTCGGGAGCGACGACCTGGGCGCCGGTGAGCACCGCCATGTCCTCGAGCATCGCCTTGCGGCGGTCGCCGAAGCCCGGGGCCTTGACGGCGACCGAGACGAACAGCCCGCGGATCTTGTTGACCACCAGCGTCGACAGCGCCTCGCCGTCGACGTCCTCGGCGATCACGACGAGCGGCTTGCCGGCCTTGGCGACCTGCTCGAGCAGCGGCAGCAGGTCGGCGACGGCCGAGATCTTGCCCTGGTGGATGAGGACGAACGGGTCCTCGAGCACGGCCTCCATGCGCTCGGCGTCGGTGACCATGTAGGGCGAGATGTAGCCCTTGTCGAACTGCATGCCTTCGGTGAACTCGAGCTCGAGGCCCATGGTGTTGGCCTCCTCGACGGTGATGACCCCGTCCTTGCCCACCTTGTCGAACGCGTCGGCGATCAGCTCGCCGACCGCCGGGTCCTGGGCGGAGATGCTGGCCACCTGGGCGATGTCGTCCTTGCCGTCGACGTCGCGGGCCGCCTCGAGCAGGGCGCCGCTGACGGCCTCGACCGCCGCGTCGATGCCACGCTTGAGCCCGATCGGGCTGGCGCCGGACGCCACGTTGCGCAGGCCCTCGCGCACCATCGCCTGGGCGAGCACCGTCGCCGTCGTGGTGCCGTCACCGGCGACGTCGTTGGTCTTGGTGGCGACCTCCTTGGCGAGCTGGGCGCCGAGGTTCTCGTACGCGTCCTCGAGCTCCACCTCGCGGGCGATCGTGACGCCGTCGTTGGTGATCGTGGGGGCGCCCCACTTCTTGTCGATGACGACGTTGCGCCCGCGCGGGCCGAGCGTCACCTTGACCGTGTCGGCGAGCCTGTTGACGCCGCGCTCGAGGGACTTGCGGGCCGAGTCGTCGAACTGGAGGGTCTTGGACATGGAGGGTTCTCGTCCTTGCCTGGAAGAAGCGTGCCTGGAAGAAAAGGAGGGGTGGGGGACGACACCGCCCCGGCACCGGCAGCGCCGGCCACCGGGGCGGTGTCGGTGAGGTCCTACTTCTCGATGACCGCGAGCACGTCGCGGGCCGAGAGGACGAGGTACTCCTCGCCGTTGTGCTTGACCTCGGTGCCGCCGTACTTGCTGTAGATCACGGTGTCGCCGACGGCGACGTCGAGCGGCACCCGGGCGCCGTCCTCGAATCGGCCGGGGCCCACCGCGAGGACGGTGCCCTCCTGGGGCTTCTCCTTCGCGGTGTCCGGGATGACCAGGCCCGACGCCGTGGTCTGCTCGGCGTCGGACGGCTGGACCACGATGCGGTCCTCGAGCGGCTTGATGGCAACCTTGGTGGCCGTCGTCACTTCTGACTCCCTCTCGCACGGATGTTCACGAGCGTGGGGCGGGTGCGGTGACGGTCCGCCGTCGCGGGGGCCGGACTGCCCTGACCTCGCCTAGCTGCTTGGCTGGCACACTCGGGTCGAGAGTGCCAAGACCGAATCTAGGCGTTTGCTGGCACTCGGTCAACCCGAGTGCCAGCCGGAGCTCAGCGTGCGGCCCGGCGCGCCTTGTCGGCGTACATCTCGGCGTCGGCCCGGGCCACCAGGCTGGCCACGCCGTCACCGGGCCGGTAGGTCGCGATCCCCAGCGACGCACCGACCGGCAGACCGCCGGTCACCTCCGACCAGTCCTCCGCCAGGGCCCGCCGGAGCCGCCCGAGAGCGGCGACGGCGCCGGGCCCCCCGGTGCTCTCGAGCAGGACGAGGAACTCGTCACCGCCGAGCCGGGCCACGGTGTCGACGGTGCGGGCGGTCGCCGTGAGCCGGCCCGCGACGGCCCGCAGCACGTCGTCCCCGCCGGCGTGCCCGACCCGGTCGTTGACCTCCGTGAAGCCGTCCAGGTCCACGACCACCACGGACGGGGTGCCCAGCCCTCGCTCGGCGCGGGCGATCGCGGCGGCCACCGCCTGCTCGGCGGTGCGCCGGTCGGCCACCCCGGTGAGCGGGTCGCGGCCGGCGATCCGGCCCAGGGCGGCCGCCAGCCGCCGCATCTCGAACAGCCCCATCACCTGGCCGGCGACGTCGCGCAGCAGGTCCAGCTGCTGGGCCGTGAGCCGGCCCGGCTGCTCGTCGTAGGCGCACACGGTGCCGATCGCGTGACCGTCAGGGGTCAGCAGCGGGGCGGAGGCGTACAGGCGGACCGAGGCCAGCGCGCCGGTGACGTGGGGGCCGCCGGCGAAGCGGGTGTCCTCGCGGGCGTCGGCCACGTGCACCAGCTCGCCGGTCGCCACCACGTGGGAGCACATCGCGTCCTCGCGGGCCACCTCCCCCGGCTCGGTGCCGTACGCCGCGGCCTGCCACTGACGCTCGCCGGCGATCAGGTTGACGACCGCGGTCGGGGTGCCGCAGACGTACGCGGCCAGCCGGGCCGCCGCGTCGAGCAAGTGGTCGGCGGCCTGCCGCGGCTGGTCGAGCACGCCGTACGCCTGCAGCGCGGCCAGCCGCGCCGCCTCGTCGGCGGGCATGGGCACGGCGGACTGGTCGAGCACGGGTGCGGTCATCAGGGTCCTTCCATATGTCGGCAGTGGAGCATCGGCACCGCGGGCCGGGACCTTCAGCCCGGATCCACCGATCGCCGGCCGCTTTGCGATGATCCGCCGGTGGACCCCGACTCCGCGGCGCTGCGGGGCTTCCGCGCGCTGCTGACCGACGACGGGCAGGCGGTCCTGCGGTCCCTCGCGGCGTACGACCCGGCGACCGCGCTCACCGAGGGGGCGCGGCTGCGCCGGGCCGGCCACCCCGACCACCTGGTCGCCGCCGCCCTCACCCAGGCCCGGCTGCGCACCCGGGCCCGGCCGCGCCTCGGCGACCTCGCGGACCGGCTCTACCTCACCCAGGACGGCCTGGAGCAGCTCACCCGTCCCGACGTCGCGGCCCGGCACGCCGCGCGGTTCGCCGCCGCTGTCGACGGCCCGGTGCTGGACCTCTGCTGCGGCGTGGGCGGCGACCTGACCGCGCTGGCGGCGGCCGGCCTGGCCGTGACCGGCGTCGACCGCGACCCGCTGGCCGTGGAGGTCGCACGGGCCAACCTGGCCGCCCTCGGCCTGGGCGCCCGCGCGGAGGTGCGACTCGGCGACGTCCCCGGCGACCTCGACCCCGACCTCGCCGACGCGGCCGGGGTGTTCGTCGACCCGGCGCGGCGCAGCGGTCGCGGCCGGGCGCTCGACCCGCGCACCTGGTCGCCCCCGTGGGAGACCGTCCTCGACCTGGCCGGCCGGGTGCCCGCCACCGGGGCGAAGACGGCGCCCGGCCTGGCCCACGCCCTGCTCCCGGCGGGCACCGAGGCCGAGTGGGTGTCGGTCCGCGGCGACGTCGTCGAGTGCGCGGTGTGGTGGGGGCCGCTCGGGTCGGGGGTGACCCGGCGGGCGACGCTGCTGCCCGCAGGCGCCACCGTCACCGGTGACAGGGCGACCCGGGCCCCCGTGGGCCCGGTCGGGCGCTGGCTGCACGAGCCGGACGGCGCGGTGATCCGGGCCGGGCTGGTCGCCGAGGTGGCCGGCCCGGTGGGCGCCACGCTGCTGGACCCGACGATCGCCTACCTGAGCACGCCCGGGCCGGTCGGGTCGCCGTTCCTGACGTCGTACGAGGTGGTCGAGGTCCTGCCCTTCCACCTCAAACGGCTGCGCGCCCTGCTCCGGGACCGCGGGGTCGGCCGGCTGACGGTGAAGAAGCGGGGGACGGCCGTGGCGCCCGA
>Ga0210115_1000107_pt1 | contig 20277 bp, 17 predicted proteins | sample MayberryNW_TuleB_2_FD_185526 | JGI IMG/M metagenome (GOLD analysis project Ga0210115, IMG submission 185526) | Wetland microbial communities from San Francisco Bay, California, USA, that impact long-term carbon sequestration - MayberryNW_TuleB_D2... | ecosystem: Environmental > Aquatic > Marine... | reverse complement strand
GGCCGGCGCGGGCGTACGGGTCCCCGCCGCCGACACGAGGCCGGTCGCCTCCGCCACGGCGCCGCCTGCACCGGTTGCACCGGCTGCGGGGCCGGACTTCACCGGCATCGCCGCCGCATCGATCAAGGCGGTCACCAACATCTCGTCGCTGCAGTTCGTCAACCAGCCGAACTCGCCGTTTGCCAGCGATCCGTTCTTCCGGTACTTCTTCGGCGACGACATGTTTGGCGAGCGCAGCCGCCGCGAGCTCAGTCTCGGCTCGGGTGTGGTCGTCTCCGCCGACGGCTACGTCCTCACCAACAATCACGTCGTCGGCTCGCAGCGGCGCGGCGCGCAGGTGACGGTGGTGCTCGCGGACAAGCGCGAGGTCCGCGCGCAGGTCGTGGGCATCGACGAGTGGACCGACATCGCACTCCTCAAGTTGAACCTGCGCGGACTCCCGGTGATTCCGTGGGGCGACTCCTCGAAGCTGAAGGTGGCCGAATGGGTGCTCGCGATCGGCAACCCGTTTCAACTCAGTCAGACGGTGACGCTCGGCATCGTCTCCGCACTCGGCCGCGCGAACATCGGTGCGGCCACCTACGAAGACTTCATCCAGACCGATGCCGCCATCAACCCGGGCAACTCCGGCGGCGCGCTGATCAACGCCCGCGGCGAGCTCGTCGGCATCAACACCGCCATCTACAGCCAGAGCGGCGGGTATCAGGGCATCGGCTTTGCCGTCCCCAGTAACCTCGCCCGGCGCGTGATGGACGATCTGATCCGCTACGGCGAGGTGCGGCGCGGATGGATTGGCGCGCTGGACACGATTCCGCTGACGACGCAGCTGGCCGAACAGCTCGGCGTGTCCACCGACCGCGGCGCCGTCGTGGCGCGCATGTCGCGCACCACGGCCGCCTACCAGGCCGGCATTCGTCCCGGAGACGTGATCGTCGCCTTCAACGGCAAGCCGGTCGACGACCCCGGACAGTTCCTGCGGATGCTCGCCGACGCTCCCATCGACAGCACGGCGGCGCTGACGGTGCTGAGGGGCCGCGAACGCATCCAGGTGAAGGTCCCGGTCGAGCAGGTCCCCACGCGCGTGCGGCGTCGATGAACGGAATGGGCGGGGTGCCGGGTGCGGGCCGACGCTGATCGTTCACGGTTCATAGTTCACAGCCGAACGCCGACCGTGAACCGCGGCAACTGCGAACCGGGCACCGGAGTGCCGGGAGCCTCGTGCCGGGTTCGGGGGCGATCCACGTTGCCTGTCACGGCTGCCGCTAGAATGTGACCGTGCTCTCACCCGCTTCCGTTCTCGCGTTCACGCTGGGCGACGGCAGGGCTGAATGGCCCGAAATCGTCCTCGCGCTCGGCGCCGCGTTTCTCGTCGCCTACGGGGTCATGCTGCTCGTCAGCCGCCTGCTGCGATGGGTGCTCGGCGGCATCGCGGGCGGACATCCGCAGCATGCGGCCACAATCCAGCATTCGCTTTTCGGGGCACGGCTCCTGATCTTTTTCATCACCTGGGCCGCGGTCGGCATCGTCCTGCTGGATGGGATCGGGCTGCCCCTCAACATCGGCGTCGGCCGCGGCGCGCTCCGCGGCCGGCTGATCGCCTCCGGCCTCCGCATCGCGCTCATCCTCGTGATCGCCTGGCTCGTGCTGCGCGTCGCCTCGATCGGCGCCACGCGCCTCGAACGGGAGCTTATCGTCGGCGAAGGGCCTGACGTGATCGAGCGCACCAAGCGCGCGCAGACGCTCGGGCGGCTCGTGCGCAACGTGCTCGCCGTGCTGGTGACGCTCATCGCGCTGCTGATGGTGCTCCGCGAGCTCGGCGTGGACATCGTCCCGATGCTGACCGGGGCGGGCATCGCCGGCGTGGCGCTCGGCTTCGGCGCGCAGTGGCTGGTGCGCGACATCATCGCGGGCTTCTTCCTGATTCTCGAGGACCAGGTGCGCGTCGGCGACGTGGCCGCGATCAACGGCGTCGGCGGCGTCGTCGAGGCCATTACGCTCCGGACCATCATCCTGCGCGACGGCGAAGGCACGGTGCACGTGTTCCCGAACGGCGCGATCAACACGCTGGCGAACCGCTCGAAGGACTACGCGTACTACATGATCGATCTCGCCGTCGCCTACGATCAGGATCCGGACAGGGTGATGGCGGTCCTGCGCCGCGTCGGCGAGAAGCTCGCGGCCGATCCGGCCTACGCCCCCATGATTCTCGCGCCGCTCGAGATCTTCGGCGTCGACGCGTTCCTCGACGCCAAGGCGACCATCAAGCTGCGCATCAAGACGGCGCCGCTCAAGCAGTGGGACGTCGGCCGCGAGCTGCGGCGGCGCATCATGCACGCCTTCGAGCAGCACGGGATCGCGCTGCACCAGGCGCCGATGCGGCTGTACCTCGTCGACGAGCGGCCGAAAGAGGCCTAGCGCATGGCGATCATCGAGTGCGTGCCGAACATCAGCGAGGGGCGCCGGCCCGAGGTCGTGAACGGGATCGTCACGGCGATTGCGGCCACGCGCGGCGTCGCCGTCCTCGACGTCTCGTCGGACGCCTCGCACAACCGCTCGGTGCTCACGCTGGCCGGCGACGCGGCGCCGCTCGCGGCGGCGGTGCTGACCCTGTTCGAGACAGCGCTTCCCGCAATCGACCTGAGGGCGCACCGCGGCGAGCACCCGCGGCTCGGGGCCGTCGATGTCGTACCGTTCATCCCGATCGAAGGCGCGACCATGGAGGCGTGCGTCGAGCTGGCGCGGACCGTCGGCCGGCAGGTGGCGGAGCGGTTTGCGATCCCCGTGTTCCTCTATGAGGAGGCGGCGGCAACGCCTGCCCGCAGGAACCTCGAGGACGTCCGCCGCGGGGAGTTCGAAGGGCTTCCGGCACGGCTGGCGCAGCAGGACTGGCAGCCGGACTTCGGCCCGGCGACCGCGCATTCGACGGCGGGCGCCGCAATCATCGGCGCCCGCATGCCGCTCGTGGCCTACAACGTCAACCTCGCCACCGATCGCCTGGATGTGGCGAAGAAGATCGCGTCGGCCGTGCGCTTCAGCAGCGGAGGCCTGCGCTATGTCAAGGCCATGGGGGTCACGCTCGAGGATCGCGGGATCGTGCAGGTCTCGATGAACCTCACCAACGTCGAGAAGACGCCAATCTTCCGCGTGTTCGAGATCGTCAGGCGCGAGGCCGGGCGCTACGGGGTCGCGGTGCTCGAGAGCGAGGTCGTCGGGCTCGTGCCGGCGGCGGCACTGGTCTCGAGCGCCGAGTGGTATCTGCAGATCGCCGGCTTCAAGCGCGATCAGGTGCTCGAGGAACGGCTGCGGGAGCGATTGAGGGGAACGGTGCAGTTGTGAGTTGTGAGTTGTGAGTTGTGAGTTGTGAGTGAGTTCGGGCCGGGCTGAAGCCCGGCCCCTACGGAGAACACAACTACGGAGAACACAACTACGGAAAACACAACGTACTCGTTAGGCCGCCCCCTGTGTTCCGATGCGCTTGCGAGTCGCCCCCGGACCGCAGGAGCCGCGTCGCCCGCCTGAACGTAGGGGCCGGGCTTCAGCCCGGCCCGACGGCCAACGGTCCTTACACCGCCTCTTCTTCCGTTTCGCTTCGCCGTGACGGCGCGATGCCGAACGCGCGCATCTTCTTGTACAGATTGCTGCGCTCGACGCCGAGCACTTCGGCGGTGCGCGACATGTTCCCCTGCTGCTCGGCCAGCGCCCGCAGGATGTACTGCTGCTCGAACCGCTCGCGGGCGGCGTGCAGCGGCAGCACGTGCGCTGCGGGGCCGGCGGCGGCGACCTCCGCGATCGCGTCGCGATTCAGGAACGCCACGTCAGGGCCGGTAATCGTGTCGCCGGGCGTCATGATCATCAGCCGCTCGATGACGTTCCTGAGCTCGCGGACGTTGCCGGGCCACGCGTAGCGCTGCAGCTCCGCGATCGCCTCCGCGCTCAGCACCTTCGGCCGGCGGCCGTACTCGCGCGCGAAGCCGGCGACGAAGTGCTCGGCGAGCAGCGGAATATCGCGCTGCCGCGCACGAAGGGGCGGCACGAAGATCGGAATCACGTTCAGCCGGAAGTACAAGTCTTCACGGAACTGGCCCGCCCGAATGGCCGCCGGCAGGTCCTTGTTGGTGGCCGCGAGCACCCGTACGTCCACCCGCACCGCCTGCGTGCTTCCCACCCGCTCGACGACCTGCTCCTGGAGCGCGCGCAGCACCTTGGCCTGCGTCTTCAGGCTCATGTCGCCGATTTCGTCGAGGAACAGCGTCCCGCCGTCGGCCGCCTCGAAGCGGCCCTGCCGGTCGGCGACCGCACCGGTGAACGCGCCGCGGACGTGGCCGAAGAGCTCCGATTCGATCAGCTCCTCCGGGATCGCCGCGCAATTCACCTCGACGAAGGGACCGCTGCGCCGTCGGCTCATGGCATGAATCGATCGCGCGACGAGCTCCTTGCCGGTCCCGTTCTCGCCGTAGATCAGCACGCGGCCGTTGGTCGGCGCCGCCATGGCCACCTGCTCGCGCAACTGACCCATCTCGTAGCTCTCGCCCACCATCGTGAGCGGGCGGTGCACGCTGGCCCTGAGCGCGCGGTTCTCCGCCTCGAGCCGCCGCTGCCGCAGCGCGTTGCGCACCACGAGCACGGTCTTCTCGAGCGAGAGCGGCTTCTCGACGAAATCGAACGCCCCCACTTTGATCGCGCGGACCGCGGACTCGATGTTGCCGTGCCCCGAGATCATCACGATCGGCGATTCCACCTGCCGATCCCGAAGCCGCTCGAGCGTCGCCAGGCCGTCAATGCCGGGCAGCCACACGTCCAGCACGATCACGTCGTAGACCGCTCGGGTGACGCGGTCGAGACACGCTTCCCCGCTGTCGACGGCCTCGACGGCGTAGCCCTCGTCGCGCAGCACGCCGCTCAGGGCCGCGCGCACGCCGGGCTCGTCGTCGACGACCAGGATGGTGGGTTTCATCTGCACAATGGGTTCTAACGATCCTAACAGGCCGCCGAAGAACGCGGCCTGGATGAAACGAAGAATGAAGAACGTCGAATGCAGCCCTCGAAACCTGCCCTACTCGAGACATTCTTCATTCTTCATTCTGCATGCTTCATTTCATGAATGGCCCCTCAGGCCGGGAGCTCGACGGTGAAACGCGCGCCGCTGGGCGTGTTCTCGCCGACCTCGATGGTCCCGCCGTGCTCCGCGACGATGCGGCGGACGATCGCCAGCCCGAGCCCGCTGCCGCGCCCCTTGGTCGAGTAGTAGGGCATGAACAGCTTGTCCCGATCGCTCTCCGGGATGCCCGGGCCATCGTCGCTGACGACGATGCGCGCGAGGGTGTGTCCGGGATCGTGCTGAGTCTCCAGCGTGATGACGCCCCGCCGGCCCATCGCCTCGACCGCATTGTCGATCAGGTTCACGATCACGCGCCGGATCTGTTCGGCGTCGAGACGCACCGGCGGCAGCGCCGGATCGTAGTGCCGCTCGAATCGCACGTGGCTGAACAGCCCGTCGTAGAGCGCGAGCGTCTCGTCGAGCAGCGCGTGCAGGTTCGTCGGGACCGCCTTGGGCGCGGGCATGCGCGCAAACTGCGAGAACTCGTCGACGAGGCCCTTGAGCGACTCGACCTCCGCGACGATCGCGGTCGTGCACTCGGCCACGAGGGCCTGCGTCACGGGAGGGGCGCCGCTGAAATGCCGCCGCAGGCGCTCTGCCGAGAGCTGGATCGGCGTCAGCGGGTTCTTGATCTCGTGCGCGAGCCTCCGCGCCACCTCGCGCCACGCCGCGACCTTCTGGGATCGCACGAGCGGCGTGACGTCGTCGAAGACGAGCACGCTGCCCTCCGGCGAGCCGTCCTCGCCGTGCAGCACGCTGGCGACCGCCGCCAGGTTCATCTCGCGGCCGTGGCGCACGAGTGCGATCTCCTGCGGCCGCAGTTCGGTCCGGATGCTGCCGACATCGTGCAGCACCCGGCTCAAGGGCTGCAGGTCGGCCCGCCCGAGCACGTCGTGCACGGGCTGACCGATCGCGGCGCTTCCGAGCCCGAGCAGCCGCGAGGCCGCCGCGTTGATCGTCGTGATCCGGTTGTCGGCATCGACAGAGATGACGCCGGTGGCCACCCGCTCGAGGACCGTCTCGATGTAGCGGCGGCGCGCATCGATCTCGAGGTTCTTGCGTTCGAGATCGACCGTGGAGCGCTCGAGCTTGCGCCGGCTCGCCGCGAGCTCGGCGGCCATGCTGTTGAACGCCTCGACGAGCGATCCGAACTCGTCGGCCGTTTCGGGCTCGAGGCGGCGATCGAGATGCCCCGCGCCGATCTCCCGCGCCGCGGCCGACAGCATCTGCACCGGCCGCGTGATGCGTTTGGCGAGATAGAGGCCGATCCAGGTCGCGCCGACCATGATCATCAGCGTCAGCATGAGGAAGAACGACAGATACGCGCCCGTGAGCGGCTGCTTGAGCACGCGCAGCTGCTGGTAATCCTCATACGCCTGCGTCATGCGGCGGGCACGATCAGCCAAATCCCCCTCGAGCAGGTCGGTCGCGATCACGACACCGACGGCCTGCCCGCCGGGGGCGCGCACGACGGCCGCGGCGCGTATCAACTCGCCGCCGCCGGGCATCGGCTCGAGCGCGCGCATGTCGGTGCTGCCGCCGGCGACGCGCGCCGCCAGCCGATCGGCCGCCGCCCGCGAGTACCCCCGCGGCAGCGATGGGGCCGCGACGTCGATGGCCGGCACCGCCTGCGGGCCGGTGCCCGCCACCGGCGCGATGCGATACACCTCGACGATCTGCAGCCGCTGCAGCGTGACCTCCGGGGCGACGAGGTCGCGGATGGCGGAGGTGTCGGAGAGAATGGCCGCCGCCGGCAGCAGCCGCGCGATGCGCTGTGCGTGATCGCTCACCTGCCGCTGCCGATCGCGGTAGTAGTCGCTCGCGATGCGGTTGGCCGACGACAGCACTTCGTCCATCGGCGCGTTGAACCAGCGATCCGCGCTCGTGCGGATGACCTCGCTGCCGACGATCAGGACGAGGATCGACGGGATGAGCGTCATGCCGAGGAGCACCGCCACCAGCTTGGCGCGGAAGCGCGCGAACGGCAGCGCACGCCGCCGCTCGACCACCAGCTTGATGATGTTGCGGACGAGCACGAAGACGAGCGCGGCGAGGATCGTCAGGTCCGCGACCGACAGCGCGTAGAGCACGACCTCGGTCAGGAAGTCCGGCGCGAACGTGGTCGATCGGTTCGCGAGCGCGAGCAGCGCGACGAGCGCGCCGACGAGCAGCAGGATGCCGGCCAGCAGCAGCCGCGAGTTGTCGCGGAGCGCGCGGCGACGGGCGGGGCGCGGCAGGCGGCGGGACGTGAGCGCGTCGGCGTCTTCCAGGCTGGTGGCCATCGGTTCGGGTCGGGACGTCGCCGGGGCGCCGTACCACGAGAGATTTCCGCGGCGCCGCGTCCGGTCGGGGAATCCCACATCCGGATCGGCTACGGCCGGATCGCTCATTCCGATTCCGGCTGACAGGCTGGTGAAAAACGCGGGCTCAAATGAACAATGTCGAATGAAGAATGAGAAATTCAGCCCACAATCCGCGGCTGTCTACATTCGTCCTTCGGCATTCTTCATTGCGACGACACGTTCCGGCAACCTCCGAAAGCCGAATCCCACGTCCTTCCGGCCGGGCGCGGCTTACGGCAGGAACGTGAAGCGGGCGTGCCCCCAGGCGCTCCCCCGCTCCCACGGCCAGAACGACCACGTGCTGCGGGGACGCGCCTGCACGCGGACGCGAACGTAGTACTCGGCGTTCGGCTCGAGCTCGGCGCTGCTGAAGATCGCGAGCCGCTCGAAGCTCGTGAGCCAGCGCTCCGCTTCGGCCTCGCTCTCGGTCACCACGGCGGCTTCGACGCGCCCGTCCACGCTGCGCGAGAGCTGGTGGCGCTGCGTGAGGTTGTCGTAGTGGACCGACGCCTGCACGGTGGCGAGCGCGAGCGTGCGATCGACCCAGAGCGCCACCCCGCGCCGCAGCTCGAAGTCGTACACGAACGTGGTCTGCAGCCCGCTCTTAATCGTGTCGCGCAGCTCGTTCGAGAACGCGCCGGCGATGCTCAGCGTGACATACACCTGGCCATCGCGCACGAGCGGCGTGACGCGGATCGCGTCCGGTGCGGAGGGGCCCGCCCCGAACGAGACCCAGGCGGCCACCACGACGAGCAGCAGTCGGCGACGGGTCATTCGCGGGCGTTCAACAGATCTTTCAGCTCGTTCATGAACTCACCGATGTCGCGGAAATGCCGGTACACCGATGCGAACCGCACGTAGGCGACCTTGTCGAGGCGCTTGAGCTCCTGCATGACGAAGGCGCCAATCTCGGCGGTGGGAATTTCCTTCTCCGGCCGATCCTGCAGCATCGCCTCGACCCGATCGGCCACCTTCTCGACGCTCGCGATGCTGACCGGGCGCTTCTCGCATGCCTTCAGCAGCCCCGCAACGACCTTCTGACGTTCGAAGCGCTCGCGGGTTCCATCCTTCTTGATCACCATGTACGGGATCTCGTCGATCCGCTCGTAGCTGGTGAACCGCTTGCCACACTCGAGGCACTCGCGCCGGCGCCGGATGACCTCGCCTTCCTTGCCCTCGCGCGAATCCACGACCTTGTCGCCGAGATGACCGCAATACGGACACTTCACGCCGCGGTCCCCGCTTCTCCGGAGCGGACGAGGCTGCCGGCGCGGGTGAGGCTCAGGCCCTCCTGGGCCAGGAACACGAGCCCGGCCAGCGCAACCGGGACGAACGACACCGCGTGCAGCACGATGGCGGCGCCGACCGCCCGGTCGTTCGGCGCGCCGTAGAACGCGGTGACGCCAAGGCGGTAGAAGTAGTGGAAGCCGCCGACGGCGCCCGGCGTCGGTACCGCCACCCCAATCACGAGCAGCGCCATGATCAGGAACGATCCCATGAACGGCAGCGCAATGTGAAAGGCCGACGACACGCACCAGATGGCCGTGGCAATGGACAACCAGAGGGGGAACGAGAGGAGGATCGAGACCGCAAGCCGCACTGGTTGCCGCACGATCGCGAGCCCCTCAGCGAAGGTGCGCAGCAGCGACGTGACCGTGCCCGCAATGCGCTGCGGCAGCACACGCCCGACGCCGGCCGCAATCTGGTTCAGCCACGCGGGATGACCCGCCATCACGAACATCACGCCGAGCGCCAGAAGCGAGGCGAGCGCCGCCAGCAGCCCGCCGAGCTTCAGCCGCCCGAACGCCACCGGGTCTCCCTGCGCGAGCGCGGGGCTCGCAAACAGCAGGAAGATGCCGAACAGGAGGAGCACGGTCACCGTATCGAGCACCCGCTCCAGGATGATCGTCGCAAACGCCGAGGTGGCGCTCAGCCCCTCCTTCCGGGCGAGCAGCCAGGGCCGCAGCACCTCCCCGGCGCGGGCCGGCAGCAGCGCGCTTGCGGCAAAGCCAATCACCGTCGTCCGGAACGCGTTGGCGAGCTGTACGTGGCCGATGGGCGCGAGCAGGTACTGCCACCGGAGCGCGCGAAACAGGTACGTCAGCGCCGTGATCCCGAGCGCGACCAGCAGCAGATCGAGCCGCGCCCTGGTCACCTCGGTCCATACCTGCCGCAGATCGGTGTGGCGAAGGAACAGCCACAGCAGGCCGAGCGACAGCGCAAGGATGACAACGGTTCGAATGGAGGCACGCATGGGCAATCGGCCGGTCGGGTTCAGGCCGGCGGTCCCGCGCCGCGACGATCACAGGCTGAAGCCCTGCGGGCCAATGCCGCCTACTATAAGCCCGAAGCGCCGCCCGAGAGAAGCGCCTTCGCGGGCGCCCGCCCCTCTGCTAACATGCCGGGGCTTGCTGGAGGCCCGTTCGCCTGTGACGGTCGGTACGCCACTCATCTCCACCCGCTTTCCCGACATTCCGCTTTTTCGAACCGGAAAGGTGCGCGACGTCTATCTCGCCGACGGCGATCTCGTCATCGTCGCTACCGATCGGATCTCGGCATTCGATTACGTGCTCGGATCGGGCATTCCCGACAAGGGACGGATCCTGTCGCAGCTCTCCGCCTACTGGTTCCACGAGCTCGCGGATCTCGTTCCGAACCACTTGCGTTCGACAGACGTCGCCGACTTCCCCGCCGGGTTCCAGCGACATACCGCAGAGCTCCGCGGCCGCAGCATGCTCGTGCGGCGCACGACGCCGGTGCCGATCGAATGCGTCGCGCGCGGGTACCTCTCCGGCTCCGGCTGGAAGGAATATCGACAGCACGGAACCGTCTGCGGCATCGCGCTGCCGGCGGGCCTTCGCGAATCCGAGCGGCTGCCGGAGCCCATCTTCACGCCGGCGACGAAGGCGGACACCGGCCACGACGAGAACATCAGCGCCGACGAGGCGGCGGTGCTCGTCGGCGATCGGACGGTCGCGCGGCTTCGCGAGCTGACCCTGGCGCTCTACGAACGTGCGGCGCGGCACGCCGAGCGCGCCGGGCTGATTCTGGCAGACACGAAATTCGAGTTCGGCTGGACCGGCCGGCCCGGCGAGAGCGATCTCATCCTGATCGACGAAGCGCTCACGCCGGACTCGTCGCGATACTGGCCCCGGCCGTCGTACGCGCCCGGCGGTCCGCAGCCGAGCTTCGACAAGCAATACGTGCGCGATTACCTGGACGAGATCAAGTGGAACCGGCAGCCCCCCGTCCCGGCGCTGCCCGACGAGGTGATCGCCCGTACGCGCGAGAAGTACCTCGAGGCCTTCCGCCTGCTCACCGGGCGCGAGCTGCAATGAGCCCGCAGACGCTCCGCGACCTGCTCGACCGCCTGATCCGCGAGATGATCCACGGCCGCATCACGCTCGACGAGGGACGCCGCGCCTTCGAAGCGCGCTTCATCCAGCGGGCGCTCGAGGAAGACGACGGCCACCTCGGCGCGACCGCCGAACGGCTGGGCATCCACCGCAACACGCTCGCACGCAAGTTGGAAGACTACAAGCTACGCTGATCCCGGATCCGTCATCAGGACGCCTCTGAAGGCGCCCCTGACCGATGGCCCACGGCGGCTCGCGCGCACCCTGAGATCGTGGAGTACGTGAACCGGGTGGATCGACGGCGGTCTTGACACCCGGAATCGTGTCTCACTAAAATTAGCAGTCGCACCCGGCGAGTGCTAACCGCAAGGGTATCCTGCGAAGGTCACCGGGCAAGTTCCAGAGTGTTTTTTCACGCGTGCTCAATCGAGCGACAACGGAGTTCAGACAATGAAAGTGCGTCCGCTTCACGACCGAATCATCGTCAAGCGCATCGAGGAAGGCGAGCAGAAGGTCGGCGGGATCATCATCCCCGACAGCGCCAAAGAGAAGCCGCAGCAGGGCAAGGTGATTGCCGCCGGCAGCGGCAAGACCAAGGACGACGGCAAGCGCATCGCGCTCGACGTCAAGGAAGGCGACACGATTCTGTTCGGCAAGTATTCGGGCCAGGAGATCAAGGTCGACGGCGACGAGTACCTGATCATGCGCGAGGACGAAGTCCTCGGGGTGCTCGAGTCGGCATAAGGCCTCATTCGTTTCAGGAGAGCGGGCGCCGCGCGTCCGCTGACACAGGCAATCACGGAGTACGTCAATGGCAAAACAGATCATCTACGGAGAGCAGTCGCGGCAGGCGATTCTGCGCGGCGTCAACCAGCTCGCAGACGCCGTGAAGGTGACCCTCGGGCCGAAGGGCCGCAACGTGGTGCTCGACAAGAAGTTCGGATCGCCCACCATCACCAAGGACGGCGTGACCGTCGCCAAGGAGATCGACCTCAAGGATCCGCTCGAGAACATGGGCGCGCAGATGGTGCGCGAGGTCGCGAGCAAGACCTCCGACATCGCCGGTGACGGCACGACCACGGCAACCGTTCTCGCCCAGGCAATCTACCGCGAGGGCGCGAAGAACGTCGTGGCCGGCGCCAACCCGATGGAGATCAAGCGGGGCATCGAGGCCGCCGTCGAAGCCATCGTCAACGAACTGAAGACGCTGAGCCGGCCGGTCAAGGGCAACATGATCGCGCAGGTCGGCACGATCTCCGCGAACAACGACGAGACGATCGGCACGATCATCGCCCAGGCGATGGAGAAGGTCGGCAAGGACGGCGTGATCACGGTCGAAGAAGCCAAGACGCTCGAGACCTCGCTCGACGTGGTCGAGGGCATGCAGTTCGATCGCGGCTACCTCTCGCCGTACTTCGTCACCGATCCGGAGCGGATGGAAGTCGTGCTCGAGAACCCGGTGATCCTCATTCACGAGAAGAAGATCAGCTCGATGAAGGATCTCCTGCCGGTGCTCGAGCAGGTCGCCCGCATGGGGCGCCCGCTGCTCATCATCGCCGAGGACGTCGAGGGCGAGGCGCTCGCCACGCTCGTCGTCAACAAGCTGCGCGGCACGCTGCAGGCGGCGGCGGTGAAGGCCCCCGGCTTCGGTGATCGCCGCAAGGCGATGCTCGAAGACATCGCGATCCTCACCGGCGGGCGCGCGATCACCGAGGACCTCGGCATCAAGCTCGAGAACATCAAGGTCGACGACCTCGGCAAGGCCAAGAAGGTCACGATCGACAAGGACAACACCACGATCGTCGAGGGCTCCGGCGTGTCCGGCGCCATCGAGGGCCGCGTCAAGCAGATTCGCACGCAGATCGAAGACACCACCTCGGACTACGATCGCGAGAAGCTGCAGGAACGGCTCGCGAAGCTCGTGGGCGGCGTCGCCGTCATCAAGGTCGGTGCGGCCACCGAGACCGAGATGAAGGAGAAGAAGGCCCGCGTCGAGGACGCCATGCACGCGACCAAGGCGGCCGTCGAGGAGGGCATCGTGCCCGGCGGCGGCGTCGCACTCGTCCGGGCGGCGCGCGCGCTCGACAAGCTGAAGCTCGGCGGCGACCAGCAGATCGGGCTGAACATCATCAAGCGCGCCATCGAGGAGCCGATGCGCTGGATCGCGACCAACGCCGGCCACGAGGGTTCCATCATCGTGCAGAAGGTGAAGGAGCTCGACGCGGAGTCCGGCTTCAACGCCCAGGCCGAGAAGTACGAGAACCTGGTGCAGGCCGGTGTCATCGACCCTGCGAAGGTCGTGCGGTCGGCGCTCCAGAACGCGTCCTCCATCGCGTCGCTGCTGCTGACGACCGAGGCGCTCGTCTCGGAGATCCCCGAGGAGAAGAAGGAAGTCCCGGCCGGCGGCCCCGGCGGCGGCATGGGCGGAATGTACTGAGCTCGTCGCTTTCGGGAACGTTGCCGTAGGGCGGCTCGCGGGCTGCCCACCGGCCGGCAGTCCTCATGGACTGCCGGCCTTTTTTGTGCCTGCACGATGGCGCTTCACGCTGGATTTCAACGTGCGCAACCCTGTGCAGGCCCCCCACGGCGTGCAGAAGAGGCTGGCATCTGATATGTTGAGGTCCGCGGCTCTGCCGGATGCAGGGCCTCCCCCTTGCCGATGACCCGCCACGCGCTCGCGCTCGCCGCCCTGCTGCTCTCGCTCGGGCCCGCGTCAGCCCTCGCCCAGCAGTCCGAGGTCCAGTTCATCACCGCGCGCTTCGAGCGTTACGTCGACGCGCTGCGGCGGCAGGCGGGAATCCCCGGACTCTCCGGCGCGATCATCCAGGACGGCCAGATCGTCTGGGAGGCAGGATTCGGATTCGAGGACGTCGAGCGGAGTGTGCCGGCGTCGCCCGACACCATCCACTACATCGGCGACCTCACGCAGATCTTCACCGCGACGATGACGCTGCAGTGCGTCGAGCACGGGACGCTCCAGCTGAATCGACCCGTCCGCCTGACGATCGATGACGGGACGATCGTCTCGACCACGGTCGGACGCATTCTCACTCATACGTCGTCGTCGGCCGACGGATCGGTGTTCCAGTACGAGCCGGCGCGGTTCACCCGTCTCGGCGCCGTGCTCGAAACCTGCGGCGAGGACGATTTCCGGCAGCGGCTCGCGCACACGATCCTCGATCGGCTCGGCATGTCGCGCTCCGTGGCCGGCTTCGACGCCATCGCGGCCGATCCGCTGGACATCGAGCATCGGAACGTCGAACGCCAGGCGCTGCTGCTCCAGGCGGCCAAGCCTTATCGCGTCGATCGGCGAGGCCGGCCGGCGGTCTCGAGCTACGCGGACCCCGGCATCAACGCTTCAGTCGGGCTGTTGTCCACGGTCCGGGACCTGGCACGGTTCGATGCGGCACTCGATCAGAACGTGCTGCTGACCGAAGAAACGCGCCTCGCTGCGTGGACGCCGACGTACACCCCGGCCGGGCAGGCGCTCCCGTTCGGCCTCGGATGGTTCGTGCAGAGCTACCTGGGCCAGCCGGTCGTATGGCATTTCAGCTACGTGCCGAACGCCAGCTCCGCGCTATACCTGAAGCTCCCGCAACGCGGCCTGACGCTGATTCTGCTGGCCAACAGCGACGGCCTCAGCAACTCGTTCCCCCTGCCAACCGGCGACGTGACGGCCTCGCCGTTTGCCCGCGTCTTCCTGACCCTGTTCGGCTGAGTGCGGGTGCCCACGCCGCGGAATTCCCGCTGTCGATCGCGCGTGTTCCGCCGCCTCTTGCGGCTCTCGCTCTTGACGCTCGCCCTCTGGGCGGCCGCCGCCGGATCGGCGCGCGCGCAGTCCTGGGAGTTCACCCCGTTCTGGGCGCTGAAGTTCGCGGGCAGCACGACGCTGTTCGATCTCGAGGGCGAATCCGACCAGCGCCACTTCACCTACGGCGGCTCGGTGCGTTATATCGGCGATGGGCTCTTTGGGATCGAAGCCGATTTCGGGGACACGCCCGATTTTTTCGGCGAGCAGACGCTGCTCGTGACGAGCAGCCGCGTCACGACGCTCATGGGAAACGTCGTGGTCGCGGCGCCGATCAGCCTGACGGGCGATTCGCTCCGGCCGTATGCATCCGGCGGCTTCGGCGCGATGTGGGTGCGCGTCCACACGGCGGCCAACCCGCTCGACATCCGCCGCACGCTGCCCGCCTGGAACATCGGCGGCGGCGTGCAGGGATTCCTCACGCGGCGCACGGGGCTCCGGTGGGACGTGCGCTATCTCCGCGGTTCCGGAGGCGGCGGTGAGTCGGTCGTGAGCTTCGGATCGCAGCGCCTGTCGTTCTGGCGCGCGAGCATGGGGCTGGTGATTCGGTAGTTCACGGTTCACCGTTCACAGTTGGGTCCGTTCACGGGTGCTGTGTCCAGCGCGCGAGGGCGAACGAACACAACTGCGAACCGTGAACTGGCCATTTACCGCAGCGTGAAGGTCAGCTCGATGGTCACGAGGACGGGCACCGGCTGGCCGAACCGGGTACCGGGCACGAACCGCCACTGGCGCGCGGCCTTGAGCGCTTCCTGATCGAGACCGAAGGTCTGATCGAGCGAGCGCACGACGCTGACCTCGCCCACCGTGCCGTCGGGGAGCACCACCGCTTCGACCCACACCGTGCCTTGCACCTTGGCGCGCATGGCGTCTGCGGTGTAGTTCGGGCGCACTTCCTTGACCACGCGGGGCAGCTCCACGCCGTTGCCCGGCCGGTAGGCGCCGCCCCCGGTGCCGCCGCCTTCGCCCGGTCCGAGCCCGCTGCCGCGGCCTTCGCCAATACCGCCGCCGCTGCCCGTCCCGGCGCCGCCGCCGGTCCCGGACCCCTGCGACAGCGTCGCGGCTGCCATCGTGCCCTCGATCGCGCCGACCTGCGTCTGCGTCGCGTCGCCCATCGTCTTGGCCGGAATCGTGAGCGTCTGATCTTCCTTCGGCGGCTCCGGCGGCTTGGGCGTCGGCGCGACGTCGGGCAGCTTCGTCGCCGGCACGCTGATCTTTGCCTTGCCGGGGAGTTCGGCCTTTCGGGGCGGCTCCTTCATCTGGTTGCCGCCGCCACCTCCTCCGCCTCCCGGGCCCGGCACGTTCAGCCAGACGATCTCTTTGTTCGGTCGCGGCGGTTCGACGGGTGCGGCGTACTGCGGCTTGGGCCCGTAGAGCGCCATCAACACCGCAAACAGCCCTACCGCGGCATGGACTCCGAGCGAGCTGGCCAGGGCTCCGCCCATGCGCTTGGGCTGCCGCTCGAAGGAGAACTGCAGCTCGTCGGGACGCAGCCCGTCGACCCTCACGGCCAGGTGGCCGGGCTCCGAGCGAACGCCGCCGGGGACAGTTGCGTGGGTCTCTGACATCTAGTGAGGGCGACTATTTGAATTGTGCCACGGTTCGCGGGGGGCCGCTGCAAAAAGAGCGCCCCGGACACAGGCCAACCGACGCTGCCGGCCCGTGTGCGTCGAATCCGGATGACGCCGAACCCTCGTGAATGACCTGCACTTACGTCGTTAGACGCACGCGAAGCCCCGCCGGACGCGCACGCGCAGACCGAAATTGGTGTCTGACACCGTTTTCAGCCGGTTCAGTCGTTCACGTACCCGTCACGGGCCCGGACGCGCAGGTCCGGCGCCTTGACCTCCACGCGCACGGACCGCCACTCGCCGATCCCCTCACTCGCCGGACGCCGCGGGGTGTAGCCGAGCAGATATTGATCGTGTAGCTCCGTGACGATCGTGCGAGCCGTCGCCGCCGCGTCTTCGCGCCTGCGCACCTGGAAGGACCGGCCGCCGGTGAGCGAGGCGAGCTCGGGGAACAGCGTCGACGTGTGCCGGCCAATCGCGACCGGATAGATCAACACATCGGACCGGCGTGCCGCGCCCAGCACGTCGTCAGCGGTTCGCCGGCTGTAGCGATCGCTTGCGTCCGAGAGGAGCACGAGGGCGCGGCGGCCGGTGCCGGCCTGCACGCGCTCGATGGCCACCACGATCGCGTCGTGCAGGGCCGTCGTGCTCCAGGGGTCGAGGCGTGCGAGCGCCGCGCGCGCCGGACGGGGGTCAGCCGATAACGGCGCGACGGTTTCCACCTGTCCGCTGATCGCAATCACCGTCGATTGATCCTGCTGGTGCAGCGCGTCGAGGATCGTGGAGGCGGCGGCTTTCGCGAGCGCGAGCGGCTCGCCGGCCATGCTCCAGCTGCGGTCCACCGCGATCGCCAGCGACAGGCCGAAGTTGCCGGCCGCAAACGTCGCGATCTGCTGCTGGACGCCGTCTTCGAACACGGCGAATTGATCCTGCCGCAGTCCTTTCACTGGCTCGCCGCGCGCGTCGCTCACCGTCGCGTACACCTCGATGATGCGGACCCCGGTCGCGAACTGTCCGGCGGCGCCGCGGATCGCGAGCGTCCCGCCGGCCAGCGCGTACAGCAGGGTGCGGCGTGTCAGGACGGACGAGGCCGGCGGTGCGGTGATACAATCGGCCGGTTGAGCGCCCGATCGGCGCGGTCCCCGAAGGAGCCCGGAGATGGGACGGATTGGTCTGCCGGAACTGCTGGTCGTCGTCACGATTCTGGTCCTCATCTTCGGCGCCAACCGGCTGCCGGAGCTCGGTCGCGGCATCGGCCGCGGCATCCGTAACTTCAAGGACGCCACGCGCGGCGACGATCGCAAGGATCACGTGTGAGCGCCGGCCGGACTGACGTCCGGCGCGTTTCGCCCGCTCTCTTCACCAATCGCTACCCCGGGTACAACGGGCCGGGCTGAAGTCCGGCCTTCCAGGCGCGCTTTCTTTGTTCGCATGGAGAGGCTGGCTTCAGCCCGCCTTGCGCTCACAGCACGACCCGCACATCCCCCACGCGGCGCGTCACGCGCTCGCGGTCCAGATACTCCAGCAACGGAATCGCGTACTTCCGGCTCACGCCGAAGCGGTTCTTGAACTCGGCCACGTTGACCTTGGCGTTCGCGCCGCCCGCGCGCAGATCGTCCTTCAGCCGCTCGACCGCCCCGCGGTGAAAGTACACGGTGTCGAGCTTCACGACCGTCTTCTGCCGCACGAGGTGCGCGAGCATGCGATCGACGATCTTCGGATCGACGCCGGCCTGCTGCGCAATCGACGCGGCATCGGGCGGCTTCAATCCTCCCTCGGCCAGCGCACGCTCGATGTGCTCGACGACGCGCTGCTCCGGTTCCGACAGCGTCACATGGTGATCGCGGTGCGCGAGGCGATCGCGGCCGGTAATGATGCCGCGGTCTGCGAGATCGCGGAGCACGTGCTCGAACGCGATCGGCGCCGCACGCGCGAACAGCCGTTCGCGGGCTTCCTCGCGCGGCATTCCCGCGTCGAGCGGGTTGGCCGCGTGGTACGCACGGACCCGCGCGGCAAGCGCCTCGCCGGCCGACTGCAGTACGCCTGGCCCGAACAGCACGTTTCCGACGCGCTGGACCCGTCCTGACCCGACGACCCGCGAGACGGCCGCGTCCAGATCGGCGAGGCTCGTCCCGAGCCGCCGCCGCGCGGAGGCAATATCGAGGCCGCCGAGGCCGCGCTCCTGCGCCCAGCCCTCGAGCGCGAGCTCGACGCCATGTGATCCTTCGATCTCGGCGGCGGCAGGCCGGCCTCGCGCGGCGCGAATGCTGCCGCGCGCCGGATGCGGATCGACGATGGTCCCGCCTGCGATGGTTGCCGGCGGCGAGTACGCTCGCAGGATGAATCGATCGCCGCGCGCGAGCACGGCGGGCCGTTCGAGGCGCAGGCGCACGAACGCGCGGGCGCCCGGCTGCACCACGGCCTCGCGGCCCCCTTCGAGCGATACGCGGGCGAGCACCTCCGCCGTGCCCTGGTGCAGGCGCACGCGGGCCCGCTGGGCCAGCGGCCGCGCCGACGGGAGCAGCTCGATCTGCGCATCCACGCGGCGGGTCGCTTCGTAGGCGCCCGGCTCGACGAGCGTCTGGCCGCGATGGACGTCGGCCACTTCCACGCCCGCGAGGTTCAACGCGACCCGGTGGCCGGCGGCCGCCGCCGGCGCGGTCTGCCCGTGCACTTGCAGGCCCCGGACCTTGACGGCCCGCTCCTGCGGCAGGAGGACGAGTTCGTCGCCCTCCGCGATCGTGCCGCTGACCAGGGTGCCGGTGACCACCGTGCCGAAGCCGCGCATCGTGAACGCGCGATCGATGGGCAGGCGCACGCTGCCGCCGGCGGGACGCGCCGTGCTCCCCGCGGCCAACCGGCGCAGTACGCCCCGGAGCGTCTCGATCCCTTGTCCCGACTTCACCGACACGGGAACGATCGGCGCATCGTCCCATCCCGCGGCGGCGATCAGCTCGCGCACGTCGTCTGTGACGAGATCGACGAGCCCCGGTTCGGCGAGATCGGTTTTCGTGATCGCGATGACCGCGCGCCGGATCCCGAGCAGGCGGCAGATCTCGAAGTGCTCGCGGGTCTGCGGCATGACGGACTCGTCGGCGGCGACCACGAGCAGCACCGCATCGATGCCGCCAACGCCCGCGAGCATGTTCCGCACGAAGCGCTCGTGGCCGGGCACGTCGACGAACGCACAGGTCAGGCCGCCATCGGACCAGTGGGCGAAGCCGAGGTCGATTGTGATCCCCCGCGCCTTCTCTTCCCGCAGGCGATCCGGATCGGTGCCGGTGAGCGCGAGCACGAGGCTGCTCTTGCCGTGATCGATGTGGCCGGCGGTCCCGATGATCAGGTCAGGCATGGCCTCAGCGGCGCGACCGCGCGGCCTTGCGCGTGGCGCGCTCGCGGCGGCCGGGCCGCTTCGAGCGGCGCTGCTCCTCCTTCGGCACGGCCTTGCTCTTCTTCGGTCCCCGGCGCCGCTCGTCCTGCCGGATCGAATCGAGGATCTCGGCAAGGCCGAGATCGATCTGCCGTCGCTCCATGTCCACACGGACCACCTGCACGCGCACGCGATCGCCGAGGCGGTAGACCTTCCGCGTGTTCTCGCCGCGCAGCGTGTGCGTGGTCTCGAGATAGCGATAGTAATCGTCGGCCATGCTGGAGATGTGCACGAGGCCTTCGACGTAGTGGTCGACGAGCTCCACGAAGAGGCCGAATGCCGAGACGCCCGTGATGTAGCCGTCGAACTCGTCGCCGACCTTGTCCGCCATGAAGCGGACCTTCTTCCATTGGAGCAGCTCGCGCTCGGCTTCGTCGGCGCGCCGTTCCATGTCGGAGGAATGCCGCGCGATTTCGGGCAGCTCCTCTTCCTCCTCTTCGACGGTTGCCGCATCGGCGCCGCCGGTTCGCGCCTGCCGCAGCAATCGATGAACGACCAGGTCCGGATAGCGCCGTATGGGCGAGGTGAAATGCGTGTAGTACGGCGCGGCCAGCCCGAAGTGACCGAGGTTCACCGGCGCATACCGCGCCTTCTGCATCGTCCGCAGCATCAGGAAGGCGATCGGGCGCTCCTCGGGCGTGTCCCGAATGCGCTCGATGAGCCGCTGGAAGT
>Ga0210115_1000106_pt1 | contig 20340 bp, 27 predicted proteins | sample MayberryNW_TuleB_2_FD_185526 | JGI IMG/M metagenome (GOLD analysis project Ga0210115, IMG submission 185526) | Wetland microbial communities from San Francisco Bay, California, USA, that impact long-term carbon sequestration - MayberryNW_TuleB_D2... | ecosystem: Environmental > Aquatic > Marine... | reverse complement strand
CGAGGTGCCGGTGCATGGCCACCATCAGCCGGGTGGTCGCCTCGTCGGGCACCTCCACGAGCGGAGCCACCACCGTGCGTACGCCGAGACCGAGGAGCACACTGGCGGTGCCGAGGATCTCGTCGCCGTGGTACACGCGCGACGACGCCGCCTCGCAGGCCGACAGTGTCACCACCTCAGGCGTCGAGCGCAGCTGTTCGAGGTCGTACACGGTGAGGGGGCCGTCCCACAGCATGACGTGGGAGAACATCGGGCTGTCGGCCCGGAACCGGCCGTGGGCGGCGATCTGGACGAAGTCGGCCGTCTCCATCGCCGCCAGCGTCGTCGCCCCGCCCTCCACGTCGTCGGCAGTCGTCGCGCCCCCCACGAAGCGGGCGCCGCCGCCGAGCAGGAGCACGCCCGTGAGCAACGTGCCCGTGAGCAGGGCCCGCCGCAGGCGCTTCCTGCGCCTCGAAGCCGCACGACGCTCGCGAAAGCGCTCGTTCGGGTCGATGGGTGGGAACAGCATCGACACCGGGGCCTGGACCTTATCGCAGCAGCGGGGTCGCCCGAGCACCCATGTGACAACTTGGCACAAGTCGCTCGCGCCTAGAATCGCCGAGTGGTCCTGTCAGACCGAACGATCCGGCGCCTGCTCGCCGAGGGGCGCATCGGGATCGACCCCTACGAGCCCGATCTCATGCAGCCGTCGAGCCTCGACGTGCGCGTCGACCGCTACTTCCGCGTCTTCCGCAACTCCCGTTACCCGTACATCGACGTGAAGGCGGAGCAGGAGGAGCTGACCGAGCTCGTGGAGGTCGACGGCGAGGAGGCGTTCATCCTGCATCCGGGCGAGTTCGTGCTCGGCTCGACCCTCGAGCGCGTGACCCTCCCCGACGATCTGGTGGCACGGCTCGAGGGGAAGAGCTCGCTCGGCCGCCTCGGCCTCCTGATCCACTCGACCGCCGGCTTCATCGACCCCGGCTGGGACGGGCACGTGACGCTCGAGCTCTCGAACGTCGCCAACCTCCCGATCACGATCTACCCGGAGATGAAGATCGGGCAGCTCTCGTTCGTCCAGCTGACCGAGCCTGCCGAGCGCCCGTACGGGACCGAGGGCATCGGCTCGAAGTACCAGGGCCAGAAGGGCCCGACGCCGAGCCGGTACTGGAAGAACTTCTCCCGAGACGACGGCTAGACGTCCGCGTCGCAGGGCGGCTCGATGCCGCCGTCGTCGAGCTTGCCGAGAAGCTCGACAAGCAGCGCCTGCTCCTCGGGCGCAAGGGCGCGGCCGAAGTGCGCCTCGATCTGCGGGATGTGCGTCGAGCGCGCCTCGCGAAGCTTCGCGACACCGGCGTCCGTGAGCACGGCGTAGACGACTCTCCGGTCGCTGTCGCAGGCTCCTCGTTCGACCCAGCCCTGGCGCTCGAGCCCGTCGAGCAAGCGCGTGATGCCGGAGGCGGTCAGGAGCACCTGCTCGGCGAGGTCGACGCGTCGCAGGCGATGGTCCGGTGCGCCGGAAAGCCGCAGGAGCACCTCGTAGTCGCTGACCGTCAGGCCGTGGTCGGCGGACAATTGGGCGTTCAGCGCTCGGGTTGCGGTGGCATGCGTGCGCACGAGCGCGACGAATACGTCGACCCCTAGAGATTGCTCGCTCAATAGTTGACGTGGCATGTTTTCTCCACCGCTACAGTTGCTTGCGTCCTCAATAATAGCGTACTCAAGGGAGGAAGCAAATGTCCATCATGACCGAGCAGCGCGACGTGGTCGTCCCGGCCGGCGAGTGGCATCTCGATCCGGTTTGGTCGTCGCTCGAGTTCGAGGTGAAGAAGCTCGGCCTCATGACGATCAAGGGGCGTGTCCCCGGCTTCACCGGCACGATTCACGGCGGCGAGTCGCCGTCCATCGAGGGCGTCGTCGACGCCACGAGCATCACGACGTTCGACGAGACCCGCGACGGCCACCTGCAGTCGCCCGACTTCTTCGACACCGCCCGCTACCCGGAGCTCCGGTTCGAGTCGACGTCGATCTCGAGCGGCGACGACGGGCTCGTCGTCGAGGGCGACCTCACGATCAGGGGCGTCACCAAGCCGGTCGTGCTCACGGGCACGTTCGTCGGCGAGGCGGCCGACCCGTGGGGCAACGACCGCATCGGGCTCGAGCTGGAAACGAAGGTCGACCGCACCGACTTCGGGCTGAAATGGAACGCACCGCTCCCCGGCGGCGGGTTCCTGCTCCCGAACGAGGTCGTCCTCAAGGCCGTCTTCGCGGCGGTGAAGGCGAGCTGACCATGAAGGTCCTCGCCGTCTCCGGCAGCCTGCGCGAGGCCTCGTACAACACGGCCCTCGCGCGGGCGGCGACCGAGCTCGTTCCCGCGGGCGTCGAGGTCGAGGTCTACGGCGACCTGGGGCTGCTGCCTCCGTACGACGAGGACCTGGACGGCGAGGACGCTCCGGCCACGGTCACGGAGCTCCGCGAGCGCATCGTCGACGCGGACGCCCTCCTCTTCGTGACCCCGGAGTACAACGGCTCGATCCCAGGCGTGCTCAAGAACGCCGTCGACTGGGCCTCGCGCCCGCCGCGCGGCGGCGCGGCGCTCTGGGGCAAGACCGCGGCGGTCGCCGGCGCGACGACCGGCCAGTACGGCGCCATCTGGGCGCAGCAGGACCTCCGGCGCGTCCTCGGCATCGCCGGCGCGCGGGTGATCGACGGCGAGCTGCCGGTGGCGCGCGCGCAGGACGCGTTCGACGAGCTGGGCGTCCTCCTCGACGAGGGTGTCGCGGCACGGCTTGCGGGCCACCTGTCCGCGCTCGTCGCCGAGGCCGCACCGGTCGCCGTCGCCGCCTGACCCGATCCATCCGAGAAAAGCCGAGGGGCTGCGTGAGCAGCCCCTCGAGCCCGGTGACCAGCGCTGGAGTAGTAGAGGCGCTTCCGGCAGGCGCGTCGGCCTGCGGCGCAAGCTGCGAGCCCCCTACGCTGGCTAGGCGATTCCCGGTGGTCCCGGGGGCACGCCTCTACCCGCTGGTACCTCCACTGCCGGAACTGTCGTCACTCAAGCCGGACCACCTCCTTTCCGCGGTATCGCCAGCATACGCACTTCCGGCGGATGGAGGTCGGCCGAGAGCCCGCTCGGTAATCGCCGCGGCCGAAGCCAGCGTCGCGAGATCGCCCGGCTCGAGCGCGGCGAGCAGCCCGGCGAGCTCCGTGAGCCGCCGCTCTCGGCCTCGTTCGAGGATCGCACGGCCGTGATCGGTCGCCCGCACGAGCACCGACCTCCCGTCGCGCTCGTGCGCCTCCCGCGTCGCGAGCCCTTCGCGCTCGAGCGCGCGCACGAGGCGGGACATCGTCGGCGACGAGACCTGCTCGGCGCGCGCGAGCCGGCCGACGGTGGTCGGCCCCCCGAACACCAGCACGGACAGCGCCGAGAGCCGGGCGGCCGTGAGCCCGGTCTCCTCGTCGACCCGGCGGACGCGCCGCAGCACGTGGATCGCCACGGCATGCAGCCCTTCCGCCACCTCGCGAAGATCCGCTGCTGCCTCGCTTGACACGCTCTCCTTAGCCATGCTACACAGTTCGTTAGCAACGCTAAGTATACCGAGGAGGGACGGATGCCCACGCTCCAGAGCATCGGCCAGATCGCGATCACGACGCACGACCTGCCCCGCTCGGTGGCGTTCTACCGCGAGGCGCTCGGTCTCGAGTACCTGTTCGAGGCCGGCCCGCTCGCGTTCTTCGGGTGCGGTGACGTGCGCATCATGCTCGCCGTCCCCGAGAACGAGGAGGTCGACCATCCGAGCTCGATCGTCTACTTCCGGGTGGCCGACATCGCTGCCGCCCGCGAGGAGCTCCTCGCACGCGGCGTGCCCTTCGACGACGAGCCGCACCTGATCGCCCGGATGCCCGACCACGAGCTGTGGATGACGTTCTTCCGCGACCCGGACCGGAACCTGCTCGGGCTGATGAGCGAGGTGCGCGAATAGTGCGCAACACCGAGATCCGCTCGCGCGGATCTCGACGGCGCAAAGACCGCTGAAGGCGGGCGCTTCGCGCCCGCTGGCGATCCCGCTTCAGCGGTCGCTGGCCGTGAGCACCACGCTGAGCTCGAGCCCGCGGTCGAGCGGAACCGTGACGCTCGATAGCGTGGGGTCCGCCTGGCGCGCGGCGGAGTACGCAGCCAGCGTCTCCGCGTGGGAGAGGACGTTGTCCGCGACGACGAGGCCGCCGGGCTCGAGCAGCGGCCGCGCGAGCGCGAAGAGCGTCTCGTAGTCGTCCTTCTCCGCGTCGAGGAAGACGAGGTCGAAGACGTCCTCGATGCCGCGCAGCGTCTCGTGCGCGTCGCCTTCGACGAGGTCGGCCCACTCCTCGAGCCCGGCCTCCGCGACGTTCGCCCGCCAGGCAGCGGCCCGCTCCGCGTCCCGCTCCAGCGAGACGACCCTGCCTCCGAGCACACGCGCGCCCGCAGCGAGCCAGATCGACGAGTAGCCGCGCGAGCCGCCGATCTCGAGCACCTCGACGCCGGCCTGCGACGCTGCGAGTGCGAACAGCAACCGGCCGGTCGCCGGCGGCACCTGCCGCGACCGGCGCTCCGCAGGCAGACCGGCCTCCCGCTCGACCCGGTCCTCCTGCTCGAGCCGGGCGAGCACGGCGAGGACGCGGTCGTCGAGCACCGTCAGCCCTCCTCCACGTCGACGACGACCATGCCGTCCCGCACCGAGACGGGGAAGATCCGCACCGGCAGAAACGCCGGGAGCGACATCGGGATCCCCGTCTCCAGGTCGAAGCGCGAGCCGTGACGCGGACAGATGACCATGCACAGCTCGGGCTCCCACTCGCCCTCGCAGAGCGGCCCGTCGTCGTGCGAGCAGCGGTCCTCGATCGCGTGATACTTCCCGGCGCAGTTGTAGACGCCGACCGTGATCGAGCCCACGGGCACGAGCCGCATCGACCCGGGCGGGAGCTCGTCGACGGGCGCGACCTCGATCTCCGCCACGGGGCGGCGCCTAGTCGAACACGAGGTCGCGGACCGACGTGCCCCACTCCTCCGGGAGCGGGGTGCCCTTCGCCTTGTGCAGGGCGAGCTTCAGCACGCCGAGCCCCAGGATCGCGCACTTGAGACGGACCGGCGTCAGCGGGATGCCGAGCTCGTCCAGCAGCTCCTCCTTCGGCATCGACGCGACCTCCTGCGCGGTGCGGCCCTTGACGAGGTCCGTGAGCATCGAGGTCGCCGCCTGGCTGATCGCGCACCCGCGCCCGTCGAAGCCGACCTCCTCGATCACGTCCCCCTCGCCGAGGCGGACCGAGACCGAGACCTCGTCGCCGCAGAGCGGGTTCTGGCCCTCCGCGCGCGCGTCCGCGGGCTCGAGGAGCCCGTGGTTCCGCGGGTTCTTGTAGTGGTCGAGGATCAGCTCCCGGTAGAGCTGCTCGAACTCGCTCATCCGAGGGACTTCTTCACCTTGTGGAGGCCCTCGACGAGGCGGTCGACCTCCTCGGGGATCGTGTACAGGTAGAAGCTCGCACGCGTCGTCGCGGCGACGCCCAGCTTGGTCATCAGCGGCTGCGTGCAGTGGTGCCCGGCACGGACCGCGACTCCCTCCCAGTCGAGCACCTGCGCGACGTCGTGCGGGTGGACTCCCTCGACGTTGAAGGAGACGATCCCGGCGCGCCGCTCCGGTACGGGCCCATACGTCTCGACCCAGGGAAGCTCGCCGAGCCTGCCGAGGGCGTACTCGAGGAGCTCGTGCTCGTGGCGCTCGATGGCCTCCAGCCCGACCTCCGAGAGATAGTCGACCGCTGCGCCGAACCCCACCGCCTCCGCGATCGCAGGCGTCCCCGCCTCGAACTTGTACGGTAGCTCGTTCCACGTCGTCTTCTCGATCGCGACGGAGCGGATCATCTCGCCGCCGAGGTTGAACGGGGACATCGCCTCGAGCAGCTCGCGCCGTCCCCAGAGCGCACCGGAGCCGCTCGGCCCGCACAGCTTGTGCGACGAGAGGGCGAGGAAGTCGCAGCCGAGGGCCTGCACGTCGAGCGGCCGATGTGGCGCGGCCTGCGCGGCGTCGACGACCATGATCGCCCCGCGCTCGTGGGCCCACGCCCCGAGCTTGAGTGCGGGATTCACGGTGCCGAGGGTGTTCGAGACGAGGTTGCAGGCGACCACCTTCACCGTTCCCTCGCCCTCGACCGTGGCGAGCGCGTCGAGATCGAGCTCGCCGTGCTCGTCGATCGGGATCGCGCGGAACGCGGCGCCGGTGCGGTGCGCGACGTACTGCCAGGGCACGAAGCTCGAGTGGTGCTCGAGCTCGGTGACGAGCACGATGTCACCCGGGCCGAGGTTGTCGAGGCCCCAGGCGTAGGCGACGAGGTTCAGGGACTCCGTCGCGCTGCGGGTGAAGATCAGCTCCCGCTCCGAGGGAGCGTTGACGAAGCCGGCCACCTTCCGGCGCGCGGTCTCGTAGCCCGCCGTCGCCCGCTCGGCGAGGCGGTAGACGCCTCGGTGGACGTTCGCGTACGAGTGCTCGTAGAAGTCGCGCATCGCGTCCAGCACCTGCCGCGGCTTCTGCGCCGATGCCGCCGAGTCCAGGAAGGCGACCGGCTTCCCGTTCACGAGCTCGTCGAAGACGGGGAAGTCGGCGCGCAGACGGTGGGCGTCGAGCGCGGGAGCCGTGGTCACTGCCATCAGCGCATCGTACCCCTGGGCAGCCGGCTCACCCGAGGTCGACGCGGCCGTTCGTGGCCGCGCGCTCGGCGGCGCGCCGCTGCCGCTCGACGGCCTCCGACGCGAGCTGCAGCAGCTCGCAGACGCGGCTCAGCCGGGCCCGCTCCGAGAGCTCCGCGAGGAGCTCGAGCTTGACCTCAGGAGCGAGCTCGACGCGCCCGGCGAGGACGAACGAGAGCTGGTCCGTCTCCGCCGCAGGCACGTCGACCTCGCTCCTCGTCGCCGCGCGTAGCCGCTCGAAGAGGGCGAGCGCCCGCGCGACCGTGTCGGCGTCCGCCGGGTCGTCGTCGTCCACGACCTCTGCCACGTCGCCCGTCTGGAAGCTCCGACCCTCCGTCAACGCGAGCAGACGGAAACGCTCGTGGCCCTGCACGACGACGTTGAGCCGACCGTCCTCGAAGCGATCGAGGACGGAGACCACGCCGGCTCTCGTCCCCAGCTCCCGGATGCCGTCGTCGTCCGCGTAGACGAGGCCGAACTCGCCCTCGTCCTCGAGGCACTCGCCGATCAGCTCCTTGTAGCGCTCCTCGAAGACGTGCAGCGGCACCTGCTCCTCCGGGAGGAGGACGAGCGGCAACGGGAACAGGCCGAGCTCGCTCAGGGGCTGACCGGCCCATGAGCGGGGAGGAGGGCGGGCGACCGAGAGGTTCCCCGCAGTGTCGAGAAGAAGCGGGCACGTGGGAAAAACATGGTCTCCGCCACGACCGCGAGCCGGAGGCGAGCGGTGCTCACGGGCGCGTCAGCGACGCGTACTGCCACACGAGGCCGCGCCGTCCGCCCGCCGCCGGCTGGAGCCCTTCGGACTCGGCGGCGGCGAGCAGGGCTGCAGGCGAGTGGACGAAGGCGCGGTACGACCGGCGCAGCAGCCACATGCCGGCGTTGAGGCCGCGCATCGCTGCACGCACCCAGAGGACGTCACGCGGGAAGCTGAGGACGAGCGCGCGCCGGGCATGGCTTGCGGCCTCGCCGGTCAGCGCGACGCCGTCGGGCGTGCAGCACACGACCCGGTTCAGGATCACGATGTCCGCCGGCTCGACCTCGTCGGGCCGGTCGAGGATGTCGACCACCCTGAACCTCGTTTGTCGCCCGAGGCCGCGCTCGCGGGCGAGCTCGAGCGCGTACGGCTCCCACGCGGCCACGAGCTCGACGACCTCGCTCTCGGCAGCGCCCGCAGCCAGGAGCTCGTTTCCGATCGTGCCCAGCCCTCCTCCGATCTCGAGCACGCGGGCGCCGTCGACCCCAGTGCCCACCGCTGATTCGAGCATGGTGAGCTCGAGCTCGTCCAGGCCCCGCCGGCGGTAGCGCGCGAGCGTACGCCGGGCGATCCGCGGCCGGAACACCTGCTCGCACGGACCGGCCCGGCAGCAGCCCGTCATCGGATCACGCGGTGGCGTCCAGCTCGAGAGCGGCGGAGTTGATGCAGAAGCGCTCGCCCGTCGGCCCCGGTCCGTCCGGGAAGACGTGCCCGAGATGACCTCCGCAGCGCGCGCACATGACCTCGGTCCGGCTCATGCCGTGGCTCCGATCGGTCTCGGTCACCACGCTCTCGAGCGCGGTCGGCTCCACGAAGCTCGGCCAGCCGGTCCCCGAGTCGTACTTCGCCTCCGAGCGGAAGAGCTCGGCGCCGCACCCCGCGCAGCGGTACACGCCGTCCGCGTGCTCATCCCAGTAGGCGCCGGTAAACGCCCGCTCGGTGCCCTTCTCGCGCAGGATCTCGTACTGCTCGGGCGTCAGGCGCGCCCGCCACTCCTCGTCGGTGAGCTGCAATTTCGTGGTCTCCATACGCCGAGCGTAGCTGGCCGCACGAGGCCTGACGCCGGCCCTTGCCCCATCGGTCACAGGACGACGAGCGAGACCGCGACGAACTGCGTCACCGCGGCCGCGATCACGAGGACGTGGAACACCTCGTGGAAGCCGAACGTGGCCGGGAACGGGTTCGGCCAGGTCGTCGCGTACGCGACCGCGCCGAGGCTGTACAGCGCGCCTCCCACGATCACCAGCACCGCCGCCGCGACTCCGAGCTCCGGAAAGAGCCTCGGTGCGGCCACCACGCCGACCCAGCCGACCAGCAGGTACGCCAGCGCCGAGAGCCAGCGCGGCCCCTCGATCCAGGCGAGCTCGAGGGCGAGCCCGAAGGCCGCGCCGGCCCAGACCGCCGCCAGCAGGATCACTCCGGTCGTGTCGCCGAACGCCACGAGCGCGAAGGGCGTGTACGTCCCGGCGATGAACACGAAGATCATCGCGTGGTCGAGCCTCCGGGCACGGAGGCGCGCAGCGGCCGTGCGCCAGCGCACTCGGTGGTAGAGGGCGCTCGCGCCGAACATCGCGGCCAGCGCGGCCGCGTACACCCACACCGCGACGCGTTCGAGCGCACCGTCCGCGAGGACGCCGAGCGTCGCCCCGGCGGCCGCGGCGACGAAGAACGCGTACTGGTGGAAGACGCCGCGTAGGCGCGGGACGAGCGGGATAGTCATCCCCTGAGTCTGACGGCTCCTCTAGCCCTGCGGGATGCGGGCCTCGAGGGCCTCGGCCAGCGCGTCGCGCACCGGCTCGAGCTCGACGCGGTCGAGCACGTCCTGGAAGAAGCCGCGGACGATCAGCCGCTCCGCCTCGGAGCGCGAGAGACCGCGCGTCATCAGGTAGAAGAGCTGCTCGCGGTCGACCTGGCCGAGCGTCGCCCCGTGGGTGCAGCGAACGTCGTTGGCGAGGATCTCCAGGCCGGGGATCGAGTCGGCGTGCGCGGTCTTCGAGAGCAGGAGGTTACGGTTCTCCTGGTACGCGTTCGTCTTCTGCGCGCCCTCCTCGACGCGGATCATCCCGCGCCAGACCGCCCTCGCCGTGTCCCGGAGAGCGCCCTTGAACGCGAAGTCGGACGTCGTCGACGGGGCGATGTGCTCCTGGAACGTGTCGTAGTCGAGATGCTGCGTGCCGTCGACGAAGTACGCACCCGTCACGCGGGAGGTCGCGCCCGAGCCCGCGAGGTCGTTCTGGATCCGCACCTTGCCCTTCGCGGAGCCGAAGCCGCCGGCGACCCAGTCGAGCTCCGCGTCGCGCTCGACGCGCGCGTGGTGCGAGGCGAAGTGATACGTGCCCCGCGACAGGTTCTGCACCGAGACGTACTCGACCTTCGCGGCCTGCTGGACGACGATCTCGACCGCGGCGTTCGAGTACGACGAGAGCTCCGGCGACGCGGAGGCGTACTCCTCGATCACGGCGAACCGGCTCTCGGGCTCGGCGACGACGAGCAGCCGCCAGAAGAGCGAGCCTCCCTCGACCGCGTTCGCGATCCGCACGTACAGCGGCTGCTCGAGGACGACCCCCCGCGGGACGTGCACGAGGAGGCCGTGCTCCCAGAGCGCCGCGTTGTGGGCCGCGAACTTCTCGTCCCAGCCGACGAGCGAGTGCAGCAGCTCGTGGTCGTCGGTGAGCGGCTCGAACCGGACGCCGTCCGGGGCGCGCTCGATCTCGATCCCGCTCTCGCCGACACGCGCGAGACCGGCGACGTCCAGGTCGAGCATTGACGGCGGCGCAGCGATCTCCGTCGCACCGTCTGCGGTCCAGGCATCGGGGTCGAACCCGGCGAGGTCGGTGAAGCGCCAGTGCTCGTCCTTCGTCGTCGGCAGCGGCAGCGCCTCGTAGCGCTCGAGCAGCTCGGTCCTCGTCATACGTCGAACCGCCGGTGCAGCATGAGCGCGTTGCCGTCGGGATCCTTGAACCAGGCCTGGCGGCAGACCCCGGTCACGATCGTCTCGCCGTCGAACTCGACGCCCTTCGCCTCGAGCTCCGCGCGCGTCGCGTCGACATCGGGCACGCGCAGCGCCAGCCCCGCCGGCGAGGGCGCGAACGGCTGGCCGATGCTCGAGGGGTCGAAGATGTCGAGCGTCACCTGGCCCGCCCGGAGCTCCAGGTCGTGCTCGCCCTCGGTCTCGACCTCGAGCCCGATGACCTCCGTGTAGAAGCGCTTCGCACGCGCGAGGTCCTGCGTCAGGAAGGAGACGAAGTCGACGTGCTCGACCTGCATCAGGGCAGCGTCCCGTCGGGGTAGGGCGCGTAGCGGCGGTGCAGCAGGATGCGGTTGCCGGCAGGGTCCTCGATGCCGGCCCCGCGGCAGGCACCGGAGTCCCACAGCTCGCCGACCTCGAGGCCCGCGGCCTCGAGCGTCGCCTTCGCCGCCGCGACGTCGGCCACGCGCAGCGCGATCGTCGCCGGCGGCAGCGCCGTGAAGTCGTAGTCGTGGGTGTGCGGCGTCATCACCGCGAGCGTCACGTTGCCCGCCTCGTACTCGACCCAGTCGTCGTGGGGGGAGTTCGGGCTCCGGGGGAGGCCGAGCAGCTCGCCATAGAAGCGGTTCGCCTCCTCGATGTCCGTCACCGGGACGCGGATGTAGTCGACGCGCTCGACGCCGATGCCGTCGGCCACCATGCGAGCTCAGCCCTCGCGGGTCGCGTCAGCCAACAGAGCCCTCCATCTGCAGCTGGATGAGGCGGTTCATCTCGACCGCGTACTCGAGCGGGAGCTCCTTCGTGATCGGCTCGACGAAGCCGGAGACGATCATCGCCGAGGCCTCCGCCTCGGAGAGCCCACGGCTCATCAGATAGAAGAGCTGCTCCTCGCCGATCTTCGAGACCGTCGCCTCGTGCCCGAGCTCGACGTCGTCCTCGTCCACCTGGATGTAGGGGTACGTGTCCGAGCGGGACTCCTCGTCCAGGATCAGCGCGTCGCAGACGACCTTCGAGCGGGAGCCGTGCGCACCCTTCGCCACCTGCAGCAGCCCGCGGTAGCCGGCTCGGCCGCCGTCCTTGGAGATCGACTTGGACGTGATCACCGACGACGTGCGCGGGGCGACGTGGACGACCTTGCCGCCCGCATCCTGGTGCTGGCCCTTGCCGCCGAAGGCGATCGAGAGCACCTCGCCGTGCGCGCCCTCGCCCATCAGCCAGACCGCCGGGTACTTCATCGTCACCTTGGAGCCGAGGTTCCCGTCGACCCACTCCATCGTCGCGTCCTCGTAGGCGACCGCGCGCTTCGTGACGAGGTTGTAGACGTTGTTCGACCAGTTCTGGATCGTCGTGTAGCGGTGGCGGCCGCCGCGCTTGACGACGATCTCGACGACCGCCGAGTGCAGCGAGTCGGACGAGTAGATCGGCGCGGTGCAGCCCTCGACGTAATGCACGTAGGCGTCCTCGTCGACGATGATCAGCGTGCGCTCGAACTGGCCCATGTTCTCCGCGTTGATGCGGAAATAGGCCTGGAGCGGCATCTCGACCTTGACCCCGGGCGGCACGTAGATGAACGAGCCGCCCGACCAGACGGCGGAGTTCAGGGCCGCGAACTTGTTGTCGTTCTGCGGGATGATCGTCCCGAAGTACTGCTTGACGAGCTCCTCGTGCTCGCGCAGGCCCGAGTCCATGTCGAGGAAGATGACGCCCTTCGCCTCGAGGTCGGCCTGGAGCTTGTGGTAGACGACCTCGGACTCGTACTGCGCCCCGACGCCGGCCAGGTACTTCTTCTCCGCCTCCGGGATCCCCAGCTTGTCCCAGGTGTCCTTGATCTCGGCCGGCAGGTCCTCCCAGGACTCCGCCTGCTTCTCCGTGGGCCTGAGGTAGTAGAAGATGTTGTCGAAGTCGATCCCCGAGAGATCGGCGCCCCAGCTCGGCATCGGCCGGGCCAGGAAGTAGTCGAGGCTCTTGTGCCGGAACTGCCGCATCCAGTCCGGCTCGGACTTGTGGTCCGAGATCGCGTCGATCAGGTCGTGCGAGAGACCGCGCGAAGACTTGTAGACGTACTGCTCGGCGTCCGACCACCCGTATTCGTAGTCGGAGCGGATACCGCGGACGACATCGGTCTCGTGCGTGCTCATGCGTCACCTCCGACGCTCGCCGGAGTGAACGCCTCGTAGCCCTCGGCTTCGAGCTTGTGGGCGAGCTCCGGTCCTCCTTCTTCCACGATACGCCCGCCCACGAACACGTGCACGAAGTCGGGCGTGACGTAGTTGAGTATTCGCTGGTAGTGCGTGATGACCAGGGCGCCCATGTCGGGGCCGACGAGGGCGTTCACCCCGTTCGCGACGATCTTGAGAGCGTCGATGTCGAGCCCCGAGTCGGTCTCGTCGAGCACCGCAATCCTCGGCTTGAGCATCGCCATCTGCAGGATCTCGACGCGCTTCTTCTCCCCGCCCGAGAAGCCGTCGTTCAGATACCGCGACGCCAGCTCGCGCGGGACCTTCAGCTCCTCCATCGCTGCGAGGAGCTCCGTGCGGAACTCGGGGATCGGAACAGGGTTCTCCTCGCCCCCGCTCGCGGCCTTGCGCTGCGCGTTGATCGCGCTCCGCAGGAAGCTCGTGACCGTGACCCCCGGCACCGCGTGCGGGTACTGGAAGGCGAGGAAGAGGCCGCGCTGCGCCCGCTCGTCGGCTCCGAGCTCGGTCACGTCCTCGCCGTCGAGCAGGACTTGGCCCTCGGTGATCTCGTAGGCCGGGTGTCCCATGAGCGCGTACGCGAAGGTCGACTTGCCGGACCCGTTCGGCCCCATGATGGCGTGCTTCTCGTTCAGGTCCACCGAGAGATCGACCCCCTTGACGATCTCGGGGCCACCCTCCAGGGCGACGTGCAGATTTGTGATCTCGAGAAGTGCCATGACAAGGGAGTTGGGGAGAGCCGTCCCTCGAACGGCCGCCCCGCCTACCGCTCATCGTAGCCGGACCTGGCCTCTTCGACCCGGTGGTAAGGTGTGGCAATGCCGTTCGGCATCTCGATCTGGGAGCTGATGATCCTGCTCATCGTGCTCCTCCTGATCTTCGGCGCCAAGCGCCTGCCGGAGATGGGCAGGTCGCTCGGCAAGGGCATGCGGGAATTCAAGGACTCGGTCAGCGGCATCGAGGAGACGGTCACGGCACCGACCCCGACGAGCACGACGCCCGCACCACCTGCCGAGCTCCCCTCCGCCTCGAGCGATCCGGTGCCGCCGGCCGAGAGCGCGCCCGAGACGCCAGCCGAGCGGGAAACCGTCACCTAGCCTCCACCGGCAGTGAGACGCTGGCTCCCGCGCCGCCTCTCGCACGGTGAGGAGGCCACGCTCGTCGAGCACCTCGACGAGCTCCGCTCGCGGCTCATCATCGCGCTCGTCGCGCTCGTCCCCGCGTTCCTGATCGCCTTCGCCTTCCACGAGCAGATCATCGAGTGGCTGATGGAGCCGCTCCCGGACGACCAGCGGCTCATCACGCTCGGGGTCACGGAGCCGTTCACGACCTCGGTCAAGGTGAGCCTGCTGGCCGGGATCGCGCTGGCGCTCCCCGTGCTGCTGTGGCAGGTCTGGTCGTTCCTCGCCCCCGCCGTCGAGGTGCACCAGCAACGGGTCGTCCTCGGGCTCGTGGCGCTCGCCACCGGGCTCTTCGCCTGCGGCGTCGTCTTCATGTACTACGTCGTGCTCCCGCGGGCGCTCGACTTCCTGACCACCTTCGACGACGACATCTACGACAACCAGATCCGCGCCAGCTACTACCTGTCCTTCGTCTCGTGGACGCTGCTCGCAGGCGGCCTCGCGTTCCTGATGCCGATCTTCGTGCTCGGGCTCGTGCGACTCCGCGTGCTCACCTCCTCGCAGCTGCGCGGCAACCGCAGCACCGCCTTCGTCGTCCTCCTCGTCTTCGCGATCCTCCTGCCCACGGTCGACCCGGTCTCGCTCGCCTTCGAGGTGATCCCGCTCGTCCTCCTCTTCGAGCTCTCGATCTGGCTGTCCGTCTTCCTGGAGCGGCGCTGGGCGCGCTCCTGGACGGACGATCTCGCCGCCGACGTATGAGGACCCTGTCGGCCGACTGGGTCGTCCCGGTCGAGGGCGACCCGATCCCGGACGGCGCGGTGGCGATCGCCGACGACGGGCTGATCGCGGCCGTCGGCACGAGGGAGGACCTCGGGGAGGGCGAGCACTTCGACGAGGCGGTGATCCTCCCGGGCTTCGTGAACGCCCACAGCCACCTCGAGTACGCCGCCTACGCCGGGTTCGGCGACGGGCTGCCGTTCGGCCCCTGGATCGCGCTGCACGTCGAGCGGAAGGGGCGGATCGACCTCGCCGACATGGAGGCGATCGCGCGCCTCGGCGCGCTCGAGTGTCTGCGGTCCGGGATCACGACCGTCGGCGACAGCAGCTTCAGCGGCGCAGCCGCGACCGCCTGCGCCGAGCTCGGCCTCGGCGCGATCGTCTACCTCGAGGTCTTCGGCGCAGACGCCTCTCCGATCGAGGAGCGTTTCGCGCCGATGCGCGAGCGCATCGAGGGCTCGCTCTCCGAGCATGTTCGACTCGGAGTCTCGCCGCACGCGCCGTACACATGTACGGCCGACCTCTACCGGGCAAGCGCAAACCTCGGGCTGCCGGTCGCGACGCATCTCGCCGAGAACGAGGCGGAGACCGAGTTCCTGCGGTCGGGGTCGGGCGGCTGGCGGGACTTCGCCGAGCTCCTCGTGCCCCCTCCCGGGACGACCGGCATCAGGATGCTCGCCGAGGAGGGCCTCCTCGGGCCGCAGGTCCTCGTCGCGCACTGCGTGCAGGCGGATGCAGAGGAGATCGAGCTCCTCGCCGCTCACGACGTCGCGGTGGCCCACTGTCCGCGCTCGAACGCGCTCCTCGGTTGCGGGATCGCGCCGCTCGCGGCACTGCGGGACGCCGGCATCCGTGTGTGCATCGCCACGGACAGCCCTGCCTCCACCCCGTCGTTCGACATGTTCGACGAGATGCGGGCGGCGATCGCGGGAGCGCGGGCACGGGAGCGCAGGCCGGACGCGCTGACGGCGTCCGACACGCTCGAGCTGGCAACGCTCGGCGGAGCGAGGGCGCTGGGGATGGCGACGGAGAGGGGCTCGCTCGTGCCCGGAAAGCGCGCCGACCTCACCGTCCTCTCCTTCGCCGGCACGGCCTTCCTTCCGTGGGAAGATCCCGTTACGGCAACGGTTCTCGGAGGCTCGCCCGGACGAGTGGTCGCTACTCTCGTATCCGGCGAGACCCGCTACGAGAAAGGAGGGAAGGCATGGCTCGAGCTGATCGACGGCGCGCGCAGCGCCCGCGGCCGGCTGCTGCAACGCGGCGGCCCGAGGTCGTGATCGAGGACACCATGTTCTTCCCCCGCCTGCGCCGCCAGGCGAAGTGGGTCTTCCTCTTCCTCGCGCTCGTGTTCGGGCTCGGCTTCGTCGGCTTCGGGGTCGGCGCCGGCGGTGTCGGCGTCGGCGACATCTTCCGCGACGCGGGCGGGGGCTCCGGCGTCCCCTCGGTGTCCGAGGCGGAGAAGCGGGTCTCCGAGAACCCGACCGACCCGCAGGCCTTCCGCGACCTCGCGACCGCGCAGCAGGCCGACGGCAACACCGACGGCGCGATCGAGGCGCTCGAGGAGCTCGTCGCACTGCGGCCGAAGGACGTCGACGCGCTTCGCGAGCTGGGCAGCCTCTACCTGCAGAAGGCCGGTGAGGCGCAGCAGCGCGCGCAGATCGCCCAGTTCCGCGCCGCCTACCTGACGCCGAACGCCAACGTGACCGGGCTCTTCCAGCTCGACGGCAAGAGCCTCGACCCGGACCCGATCACGAATGCCGTGAGCGGTGAGCTCTCGGCCGAGTACCAGCTTGCGGCCGCCGACGCCCAGCAGGCCGCTTCCAAGGCGGTCGACTCCTACCGCAAGATCGCGGCCGCCACCCCGAGGGACCCGAACGTCCAGCTCGAGCTCGCGCAGGCGGCTCAGGGGGCAGGGGACTTCGCGACGGCTGCCACGGCCTACGAGACGTTCCTCCGGCTCGCACCGAACGACCCGACCGCGCCGGAGGTGAAGCGCATCCTCCGGCAGTTGCGCCAGCAGCTCGCACCAGCGGGTTAGACTCGCGCTCCGTGAGGATCGCCGCACTCCTCGGAGCCGCGTGCGCGGCGGCCGCGCTCGCGCTCGCGGGGTGCGGTACCGGCGGGTACACGAGCAGCGGGAGCCAGGGCGCGGGCAAGCAGCTGTTCGTCCAGGCCTGCGGCGGCTGCCACGTCCTCGCGGACGCCGGCACCGCCGGCGCCGTCGGCCCGAACCTCGACGACGCGTTCGCCCAGGCGCGCGAGTCGGGCATGACCTCCGCGACGTTCACACAGGTGGTCAAGGGCCAGATCGAGTACCCCATCACCGAGACCTCGACGGGCGCTCCGGGCATGCCCGGCATCGACACGACGCTGCCCCTCTGCGACGACGTCGAGGGGGACGCGTTCTGCGTCGACGACCAGGGCCAGGCGGCCGCGGACATCGCGACCTACGTCGGGGCGGTCGCGGGGACCGGTGCGACCGCGGAGAAGCCCACGGACGGGAAGACGATCTTCGCGCAGACGTGCGGGTCGTGCCATACGCTCGCGGACGCCGGCACGACCGGGACGGTCGGGCCGAACCTCGACGCCGCGAAGCCCTCCCACGCGCTCGTCGTCGACCGCGTGACGAACGGACAGGGGGCGATGCCCTCGTTCAAGGACTCGCTCGACGAGGAGCAGATCCAGGCGGTCGCGGAGTACGTCTCCGGCGCCGCCGGGAAGTAGCCCGGTCGGGAGAAGCGGGTGACAGTCACCTTCGGTGCCTGTCACCGACGTCTGCCTAGGGTGCGGCCTCGTGCGTCTCGAGATCGACGACGACGTGCGTCACCGGCACGTCGAAGCGCTCGCGGACGGCGACCACGACGCCCCGCTCGAGCCAGTTCGAGCGACCCTCGGGGTGGGTGGAAACGACGATCTCGTCCGGGCGAAACGACCGCACCCCGTCCTCGATGGCGACGAGCGGATCGACGTCTCCGACCTCGCCGCGCGCGTCGATTCCCACCGACGCGAGTCGTGACAGCGTCGCGTCGAGCCGCTGCTGTGCCTGGGCGCGCGCCGGGTCCTCGTCGGACGTCCACGTCTTCAGCCTCGAGTTCAGCGCCGGGCACACGACGTAGAACTCCGACTTGCCGCCGAGGGCGAACTCGGAGATCGCGCTCATCAGCTCGTCGCCGCCGACCGTCTCGTTCGCGACCACGAGGACACGCCGGTCGTCCGGGGCGCCGACGTGCTCGATCGACTGGGGCGGCGTCGCCGGCGGCCGCTGGCGGAGGTAGAGCCAGACGGCGCCGGCCGTGAGCACGAGGACGGTGAGCAGGCCCAGCCAGGGCGCGATCCAGGACGCGACCACGATCAGCGCGAACGCCGCGATCGTGACGAGCAAGAGCCTGAACGCCGCCGCTTCGCTGCGAAAGGGGCTCTCCATCCGCTCCTCCTCAGATGAGGTAGACGGCGGAGTAGACGACGATCCACATGATGTCGACGAAGTGCCAGTAGATCCCGGGCAGCTCCACGCCGTGGTGGTGCTCGGGCGAGTAGTGACCGCGGAAGCCACGGACGATCACGATCCCGAGCAGCGTGAGCCCGATGGCGACGTGGGCCCCGTGGAGGCCGGTCAGTCCGAAGAAGACGGAGGCGAAGGCGCCGTCGCTCGTGTTGAAGCCCACGTTGAGGTACTCGACGACCTGCGTCATCAGGAACGCGAGCCCCATCGTGAACGTCAGCACCATCCCGGCGAGGAACGCCTTCCGCTCCCCGCGCTTGATCGACTGCAGGGCCCAGTGCATCGTGAAGCTCGAGGTGACGAGGATCGCGGTGTTGACGCCCGCGACGAAGACCGGGAAGTGGAACGGCTCGGGGGGCCACTGGGCGGGCGCGTCGGGGTTGACGACGCGCACGAAGAAGTAGGCGGTGAAGAACGAGCCGAAGAGCATCGCCTCGGAGGCGATGAAGAGGAACATCCCGAGCACGCGGGCGTCGACCCGCGAGCTGCGGTTCGCCTCGGGCGGACCGTGGTGCTCGTGCAGCGCCTCCGCGTGGCTCATCAGGCCGGAGCCTCGACTTCCTCGCGCGCGACCACGACGTGCTCGACAGGGAGCCCGCTCTCGGAGCGCAGGCGCCCGACGAGGTCGCGGCGCAGCCACGACGAGCGCTGCTCGCCCGGGAAGGTCGAGACGATGATCTCGTCGACCCGCTCGTCGTGCACCTCCTGCATCGCGGCGGTGAAGGGATCCGGGTGCGCGATCTGCCCGTGCACCTCGATCCCCTCGGCGCGGAGCGTCGCGAGCGCGGCACGCAGCCTGCGCTCGGCCTCGGGGTGCTCCGCCCTCGTCGGGTCGCTCTGGGGGCACACGACGAGGAAGGCGGCGCCGTCTCCCTGCGCCGCCCGTGCGCGGATGCGCTCCAGCAGGGGCTCGCCGAGGACGGTCTCGTTCGCCACGACGAGGACGTTCACGCCCGTGCGCGCGCCGGCGTCCGCGACGACGTGCTCGACGGGACGGTCGCCGGCGACCCGGCGGATCTCCTCGACGAGGTTCTTCCGCAGCCAGCCCGACTTCGTCTCCGGATGGGTCGAGACGATGATCTCGTCGACCTCCTCCGAGGCGAGGACGTCCTTCACCGCCGCGAGCGGCTCGTCCTCGAAGACGCCTCCGTGGGCAGGAATCCCCGCCTCGCGCAGCGCGGTCAGCGTCCGCTCGAGCCGACGGCCGGCCGACGCCCTCCGCGAGTCGCGGTACACGACGTAGCCCTCCCGCGGCTGAGAGACCGGAGCGACGACCGCGACGCGGATCGGACCCTTCGCGGCCCGGCGCTCGACCGCCGCTACGAGCTCGCCGCCGACGAGGGTCTCGTTGGCGATGACGAGCACGGAGGCGGGCGACTCGTCCATCTACGCGTGGACCTCCTCGGCCTCGCGTGCCGGGCTCATCACCGCGTGCCGCGCACCGGGGACGCCGTACTCGTAGGGGCCAGCGACGACCTGCGGGATCTCGTCGAAGTTGAAGATCGGCGGCGGCGAGGACACCTGCCACTCGAGCGTGTGCGCACGCCAGGGGTTCGGGCCGGCCGCGGGCCCACGGACCCAGCTCGTGCTCATGTTGTAGACGAACACGACGAACGAGGCGCCGAGCACGAACGAGGCCGCGGTGATGACGAAGTTGACGTCGCCGAAGGCCTCGTCGTAGTCGAAGACGCGGCGCGGCATCCCGCGCAGCCCGACGTAGTGCATCGGGAAGAAGGTCAGGTTGAAGCTGACGAAGGTCAGCCAGAAGTGCCACTTCCCGAGCCGCTCGTCGTACATCCGGCCCGTCATCTTCGGGAACCAGTAGTAGATGCCGGCGAAGATCGTGAAGACCGAGCCGCCGAAGAGGACGTAGTGGATGTGCGCGACGATGAAGTACGTGTCCGAGGCGGCGATGTCGATCGGGACCGAGCCGAGGTAGATGCCCGAGAGCCCGCCGATGACGAACATCGTCACGAACCCGAGCGCGAACAGCATCGGCGTGTTCAGGTGGATGCGGCCGCGCCAAAGGGTGGCGGTCCAGGAGAAGATCTTGATCCCGGTCGGGACGGCGATGAGGAGCGTCGTGATCATCATCGGGACGCGGAGCCAATCGGCCATGCCCGCGACGAACATGTGGTGCGCCCAGACCGAGAAGCCGAGGACGAGGATCCCGATCAGCGATAACGCCATCAGCCGGTAGCCGAAGATCGGCTTCCGCGACATCGTCGAGATGACCTCGGAGACGATCCCGAAGCCGGGCAGCATCATGATGTAGACGGCCGGGTGGCTGTAGAACCAGAAGATGTGCTGGTAGCCGAGCACGTAGCCG
>Ga0210115_1000105_pt1 | contig 20571 bp, 19 predicted proteins | sample MayberryNW_TuleB_2_FD_185526 | JGI IMG/M metagenome (GOLD analysis project Ga0210115, IMG submission 185526) | Wetland microbial communities from San Francisco Bay, California, USA, that impact long-term carbon sequestration - MayberryNW_TuleB_D2... | ecosystem: Environmental > Aquatic > Marine... | reverse complement strand
CGTCGCGAGCCCCCGCCGACAAGGAGGAATCCATGTCCACACTGCGTGACGACGAGATCACGACCGGCCCGGACGAGACCCTCGAGCCCACGGCCTCGGCCGAGATCGACACGGACGCGGACGACGCGGACGCCGACGACTCGGACCAGGGCGACTCCGACTCGATGGACGATGCAGACACCGTCGACCCGGACACCGGCCCGGCCGACTCCGGCGCCTAGCGCGGCCCGCGCCCTCGGGCGCGCGGTCGAGCCCGTCTCGGTCGAGACGTTCCTCGACGACCACTGGGAGCGGCTGCCGCTCGTCGTCGAGCGCGGCGGCCGCTCCGGCTTCGAGGATCTCCTCTCCGAGGCCGACGTCGAGCGGCTCGTCACGTCCGGCGGGCTGCGCCACCCCGCGTTCAGGCTGGCGAAGGCCGGCGAGCGGCTCCGCCTGCGCGACTACTCGACCGACATCTCCTGGCGCCCAGAGCCGTTCGCGAAGACGGCGGACGCGGAGGCGATCGCGGCCGCGTTCGCGGACGGCGCCACAATCATCGTCCAGGGCATGCACCACTGGTGGCCGGCGCTCTCGCGCTTCTGCCGGGAGCTCGAGGCCGAGCTCGGGCACCCCGCGCAGGCGAACGCGTACTACACGCCCCGCGACTCCCAGGGCCTGCCGGTCCACCACGACACGCACGACGTGTTCGTGCTCCAGGTGGCCGGCGAGAAGCGCTGGCTCGTGTACGAGCCGGTGCTGGAGCTGCCGCTGCGCGACCAGCGCTACCACTCGGCGCTCGGCGCGCCCGGCGAGCCCGTGCACGACGTCGTCCTGCGGGCCGGCGACACGATGTACCTGCCGCGCGGCTGGCTCCACCAGGCCGTCACGTCCGAGACCGACTCCCTCCACCTGACGATCGGCGTCAACGTGTACCCGTGGATCGAAGCGGTGCGCGCCGCGCTCGCCGAGTGCGCCGACGACGTCGAGTTCAGGCGCTCGGTGCCCGCCGACGGCGAGGGCGGGCGCGACCTGCTCGACGCGCTCGCGGAGCGGCTCGACCCGGAGGCGGTCGCCGCCCGAACGGCCGGCCGCTTCGTGGACGGCCGGCGACCGATCCTGGACGGGCAGCTCGCCCAGCTCAGGGCGCTCGAGGAGATCGACACCGGGACACGCGTCGAGCGGCGACCGACCGTCCTCGCCCTCTTCGAGTTCGGAGACGGGCGCGTCCGGCTGCGCTTCCACGGGAAGACGGTTTCGTTCCCCTCGCGGGCGGCCGGCGAGGTGGAGCACCTCGCCTTCGCGGACGCGCCAACGGCGATCGGCGACCTGCCGGGCTCGCTCGACGAGGACGGGCGGCTGGTGCTCGTCCGCCGACTCGTGCGTGAGGGCTTCCTCGTCCTGACGGACGTCTAGAGCGCGCGGTACGAACGCGCGACGTAGTGCCGCGCCTGCTGCGGCCGTGCCGAGCCGCACGTGAGCCACGCGACCTCGGGGGCGAGCTCCTCGGCGACCTCGACCTCGTGGCTCCGGCCGTCGTGCTCGGTGCGGAGGACGATGCGCCAGGCGCCGGGGCCCGTGCGGGCGCCGTCCTCGAGCCGCAGGTCGGCGACGCCGCGCAGCCCGGTCTCCGCTCGTACCCGCCGCTCCGCCGCCTGCGCGGGAAAGCCGTAGGCCGAACGGCCGCGGTAGCGCTCGAGCGGGATCCGGCCCGCGCGGAGCTCGTCCGTCAGCGGCGCCGCGTCCCCGGGCCCGACCCGGCCGAAGTAGAGGCCGTCCGGTAGAGCGACGAGGTTGCCGGCGAACCGATCGCCGCCCACGTGACTCGACTGCCAGACGGCGTCTGCGTCCGGCCCCCGGCGGAGCGCGTCGTAAAGCGGCCGCCCGTGCAGGGCGCAGCAGCGGTCGCGCTTCCCGTGGGTGCAGACGACGAGGAGGCGCTCGAGCGGCGTGCCCGCCGGGGGCCCGCCGGTGAGCGCCGCCGCCAGGTCGACGCCGCGGACGTCGTCGTAGGCCTCGAGCTCGATCCCGAGGAGCCGCCCGCCGTGCTCGCCCGTCGAGGCGAGGAAGAGCGCGAGCCCGTCCGGCTCGCGCCGGTCCGGCCGCTTGACGAAGAGCAGGCGCGAGCGCGGCAGCCGGGCGAGGTGCGCGCGCAGATGTGCCTTGACCTGCTCCGTGAGGCCGCTGCCCGCGAGGACGTCCCGGCTCCAGAGGCGGCGGTACTCGAGCAGGATCCAGTGGTCGGCGCGACTGGCGGTCGCCGCGAGGGGCTCGCCACGCTCGACCGACGAGTGCGAGCAGAGGACGGGCGCGAGCCGCGCGCTGCGAGCCGCGGCAGCCGCGGTCATTCCCCGGAGCTCGGGTCGGCGTCCGCGGCCGCGCCGTTCGCCGAGACGATGCAGATGACCTGCCCGGTTCCGACCGCCTCGCCCGGCGCCACCGTGAGCCCCGTGACGACGCCGTCGCGATGGGCGCGGATCTCGTTCTCCATCTTCATCGCCTCGATCACGCAGAGCACGACGCCCGCGGTCACCTCGTCGCCCTCGGCCACCTCGACCGAGAGGACGGTGCCCTGCATCGGGCTGACGACCGCCTCCCTCGCGGCGGCGTGCGCATGGCCGCCGCCCGCCGAGCGCTCGCGTCGCCGGCGGGCGAGCGCGACGTGCGGCGGCTCCGGCTCGAGCACGGTCACGTCGAAGCGGCGGCCGCCGACCTCGACGGCGACCGCGCGCCCCTGGACCCGGCCGTCCGGACTCGCCGCGGCAGCCGCGCCAGCGGCCTCTAGCCGCGCCGCCTCCGCCGCCAGCTCCTCCGACTCGACGACCCCGTGACACGTCGAGCCCGCGACGAAGCAGGGGTGCTCGAGCAGCGCGCGATGGAACCCGACGAGCGTGGTGACGCCCTCGATCGCGTACTCCTCGAGCGCGCGAAGCATCCGCCGGCGCGCGCGCTCGCGGTCCGTGTCCCACACGCAGAGCTTCGCGACGAGCGGGTCGTAGATCCCGACCACCTCCGAGCCCGCCTCGACGCCCGAGTCGACGCGCACGCCCGGCCCCGCGGGCTCACGGTAGGCGGTGATCGTCCCGGGCGTCGGCAGGAAGCCTGCGGCTGCGTCCTCGGCGTTCACCCGGCACTCGATCGCGTGACCGCGGAAGGCGACGTCCTCCTGCCGCACGGAGAGCGGCTGCCCGGCCGCGACGAGGATCTGCTCGCGGACGAGGTCGACGCCGGTCACGAGCTCCGTGACCGTGTGCTCGACCTGGATGCGGGTGTTCATCTCGAGGAACCAGTAGTTGCCGTCGCGGTCGAGCAGGCCCTCGATCGTGCCCGCGCTCCGGTAGCCGACCGCGCGCGCCGCATCGAGGGCGACCTGCCCGATCCGCTCGCGGAGCTCGGGCGAGACGGCGGGCGACGGCGTCTCCTCGACGAGCTTCTGGTGGCGGCGCTGGATCGTGCAGTCGCGCTCGCCCAGGTGGATCGCGTTGCCGTGGGCGTCGGCGAGCACCTGCACCTCGACATGGCGCGGATCCTCGATCAGCTTCTCGACGTACACGGTCGCGTCGGAGAAGTACGCCTCGCCCTCCCGCTTCGCGGAGGCGAGCGCGCGCTCCGCCTCGTCGGCCGACGCGACCACCTTGAGCCCCTTCCCGCCGCCGCCTGCGGACGCCTTGACCGCGAGCGGCCAGCCGTACTCGTCCCCGAGGCGCACGAGCTCGTCCACCGAGTCGACCGGATCGGTGGTGCCCGGGATGACGGGCACGCCGGCCGCGGACATGAGCCTCCGCGCCTCGACCTTCGAGCCCATCGCGTCGATCGCCGCCGGCGGCGGGCCGATCCAGACGACTCCCGCGTCCTCGCACGCACGCGCGAACGCGGCGTTCTCGGCCAGGAAGCCGTAGCCGGGGTGGATCGCCTCCGCGCCGGCGTCCCGGGCCACCTCGAGGATCCGCCCGCCTTGCAGGTAGCTCTCGGCCGGCGCGCCCGGCCCGACGAGGTACGCCTCGTCCGCCGCGCGAACGTGGAGCGAGCCGCGGTCGGCCTCCGAGTAGACCGCGATCGACCCGATCCCCAGCTCGCGCAGCGTGCGGAAGACGCGGATCGCGATCTCGCCGCGGTTCGCAACGAGGACCTTCGAGAACGGGCGCTCCCCCATGGCACCGTATTCTGTCCACCGTGAGCTTCGCGAACCAGCTGACGGTCGGACGGACGGTCGCGGTTCCGATCGTGATCCTCCTCTTCGCCTGGGACTTCCCGCACCACGACTACCTCGCGACGGCCGTCTTCGCGGTCGCCATGGCGACCGACTGGCTGGACGGCTGGTGGGCGCGGCGCGCCGGCGAGTCGACCGACCTCGGCCGGCTGCTCGACCCGATCGCGGACAAGATCCTCGTCCTCGCGGCGCTCGTGATGCTGGTCGGCCGCGTCCTCCCTGCGTGGATGGTGGCGCTGATCGTCGTCCGTGAGCTCCTCGTCTCCGGCCTGCGCCTTGCCGCCCTCGAGCGCGGAATCGTGATGAGCGCCCGCGACCTCGGGAAGCTCAAGACGTGGGCCCAGGCGGTCGCAGCCGCCCTGGGCGGGCTCGCCGCCGGCGGCGCAATCGACGAGGACGTCGCGTGGGTCGCGCTCCTCGTCGCTCTCGTCCTCACCTGGGTGTCCGGGCTCGACTACGCCCGCCTCGCTCCGAGCGTCCTCCGTGGCCGCCAGCCTGCGTAGCTTCCGACCGGACGACGCCGAGCGAGTCGTCGAGCTCTCCCGCGCGACGCTCGCACGGCCGGAGTTCCAGGTGGGCAACCCGATCTGGACGTCGAGGGACGAGCTCGAGAGCGAGCTCGCCGACTGGGACCCGCCCCCGGAGGAGATGCTCGTCGTCGCCGAGGACGAGGACGGGGCGATCGTCGCGTTCGCCGGCGTCGAGTTGCCCGCCGGGTTCGAGCACGCCGAGCTCTTCGGCCCCCTCGTCGCCGCCGAGGCCCGCGGGCACCGCCTCGGCACGCGGTTGCTGGGGGAGTCGGTCGAGCGCGCCCGGGCCGGCGGGGCGACCTCGCTCGTCGGCGCGGTCGGGACGCGCAACGCGGCCGGGCGCATCCTGCTCGAACGCCAGGGCTTCCGCGCCCGCGGCCGGCCTCAGGCGACGTTCCGCCTGCGGCCGGACGACCACCGTCCGCTCGGCGACCCGCCGGAGGGCGTGGTCGTCAGAGTCGCGACGCCGGACGACCTGCCGGCGGCGCTCGAGCTTTACCGCGAGTGCTTCCCCCAGGGCCGCTTTCCGGAGGCGGTGTGGCGGGACAACCTGGGCGCGGGCACGGTGTACGCGGCCGAGGCCGACGGCGAGATCGTGGCCGTCCTCAACATCGACCCGAGCGACCGCTGGATCTACCACGTCGGCGTGACCGAGAGCGAGCGGAACCGCGGGGTCGGCTCGTTCATCCTCAGCCGTTCGCTCGAGCTCTTCTGGGCCGACCACCCCGGCGCGTCGCTCGGCCTCGACGTGGACGCGGACAACGTCCCGGCGATCCGCCTCTACCGCCGCCAGGGCTTCGCGCCCTGGCTCGTGCTCCAGACGTTCGAGCGCAACCTCGAGCCGGCCTAGCTAGGGCTCGTCTCGCGGCGGCTCGAGCGCCTCGCGGACGCCTTCCCGCCACCACCCGCTCCGGCCGTCCCCGAGGCGCCGAAGCGCTGCCGCCGCGCGCAGGATCGCGTCCCGCTCCTCGGGCGACGGCTCCGGGCTGATCTCGATGCGCGGCTCGTGCGCGGGCTCTGTCATGGGGCCATTGTCGAGGCCCGCGCGGCGCTCGCGCAACCCCCTCGACCGCGGCTAAAGGCGCTCGGGGCGGCCTCCGATACGAACGGGGATGCGCCGCTCAGCCGCCGTTCTCGCGCTCGTGCTCGCCGTGCTCGCCGCCGCCCCCGGGGCGGAGGCCCGCTCGTGGGCGCAGCCGCAGATCAGGGCGGCCGTCCAGAGCGGCCTCATGGGCCCGGACGTCGAGCACTTCAGGCCGAACGCCACGCTGACGCAGCTCCAGCTCGCGAAGATCGTCGCGGGCATCACGCAGCAGGCCCAGGCGGTCGAGTCGCCCGGCGACGCCGTCACCATGACCGAGCTGAACCGCGCCCTCGTCCGCGCGCTCGGCCTCGCCCCCGTCGCCGCCACCTTCCGCGCCGAGCTCGGCCGCGCAGGCCTGAAGCCGCCTCGTCGCGCCGGCTGGGAGACGGTGGCCCGCCTGCTCTCGTTGCGCGTGAACCACGCGAAGGAGCACGACGGCCGCGAGCTCAGGCCGGCCGACCCCGCGAGCCGCGCCGAGGCCGCGTACTCGGTCGCGCAGGTGCTCCGGCTCTCCTCCTGGGATCTGGACCGCGCCGCCGACCTGGCCGACGGGTTCGACCTCCCGACCCTGACCGACTGGCAGAAGAAGGTCCTGCGCCGGGCGGTGCGCTTCGTCGGCTACCCGTACGTCTGGGGCGGCATGTCGGAGTACCGACAGACGCTCTTCGGCGTCACGTCCCGCGGCGGGTTCGACTGCTCCGGGTTCGTCTGGCGCGTCTACAAGCTCCGGAGCTGGCCCGGGGCGCCGCAGCTGAACGGCGTCATCAAGGGGCGCACGACGTACCAGATGTCCGGCGAGGTCGGGGCGGCCAAGCGGATCCGGTGGGCGAACCTGCGGCCCGCCGACGTCCTCTTCTTCGGCTCGGGCCGCAATTCGACGCCGTCGCAGGTCTCGCACACGGGGATCGCCCTCGGGAACGGCTGGATGGTCCATTCCTCCGGTCAGGGCACGACGATCGTGCCGCTCTCCGGCTGGTACCAGTCGGGCTTCGCGTGGGGCCGCCGGCCGCTGCGCGAGGCCGGCTTGACCTAGCTTCCTCGCGTCAGCGCCGCGACCTCGAATCCCCCGTAGGAGGGATGCCCTCGGTTGAGCGCAACTTGATACTCCCGGCACTGTTCGGATCCACGGGAGGGAGGAACATGCTGCATTGGAAGAGCAGGCTCGCTTTCGGCCTGACTGCGGCGCTCGTCGTGCTCAGTGCCGTCGGCGGGATGGGCTGGAGCTGGTACTAGACCCCGGTCGATGGAACTAGCTCGGGTCGAGACCCGAACCGCGTGGACTCCGTTCGCCCGGCTGCGTGAAGGCCTTGCGCAGCCCGGCGGGCGCATCCTGCCGGTCCTCCTGCCGGTCACGCTGGCAGGGCTGAACGTCTTCGCCGCCGCCGTCGTGGCCCTCCAGGCCAGGCCGCTCGGCGCCGAGGAGCTCGGCGGCATCGCCGTCCTCGTGATCGGCGCCTCCCTCGCGGAGGCGTTCCCGGTCCCGATGGAGATCGAGGGGATCGCGGCCGGCGGCGTCTCGCTCGCCGCGGTCTTCATCGTCGGCGCGGCCGTGCTGTACGGCTGGGCCCCCGCGGTCGTGATCGCGTTCATGGGCCTCGTCCTCGTCCAGCTGACGCAGCGGCGGCCGGTCGACCGGCTCCTCTACAACGGCTCGGTGTACGCGCTCAGCGCGGCCGCGGCGGGCGTCGCGGTCGGCGCGCTCCCGCCCATCGCGGGCGTCCCCGGCCTGATCGTTGCGGTGATCGCGGGCGCGCTCGCGTTCTACGTCACGAACATCGGGCTGATCGCGATCGTCGTGTCGAGGGCTGCGAGCGAGGAGTTCGTGCCGCTCGTGCGCCGGTCGATCCGGACGACGATCATCCCGTTCTCGATCATGGCGTCCGTCAGCCTGACGCTGACGGTGCTCTGGGAGCATTCGCCCCTCCTGTCGGCGGCGCTCGTGGGCCCGCTCGTCGCGGTCGCGCTCTACCAGCGCTCCGTCTACGAGTCGCTCAGGGCGATGCGGCTTGCGCTCACCGACCCCCTCACCGGGCTCGGAAACCACCGCCACTTCCACGAGCGGCTGCAGCGCGATCTCGACCAGGCCGACAGCCGTGGGACGACCCTGAGCGTCTGCCTGGTCGACATCGACGACTTCAAGCACGTGAACGACACGTTCGGCCACCCCGTGGGCGACCAGGTGCTCGCGCAGGTCGCGGCCCGGCTGCGCACCGGCGGCGAGGCCTTCCGCCTGGGCGGCGACGAGTTCGCGCTCCTGCTCGCGGGCCGGAGCGAGTACGAGGCGCTCGGGGTCGCGAACCTCGTGCTCCAGCGGATCGCCGACCTGACCTTCGACCACGGCGACGGGCTGACCGTGTCCGCGGGAATCGCGACGTTCCCGGTCCACGGGGTGGAGCGGAGCGAGATCGTCCGCCTGGCGGACAGCGCGCTCTACTGGTCGAAGCGCCACGGCAAGGGCCGCGCGACGATCTACCGCGACGCGAGCGTCGACCTCGGCGACCTGCGGCGGCTCGGCGACGAGCACGACCGGCACTCCCGCTTCCTCGCCGCGGCGGGCCTGGCGCGGGCGGTCGACGCCCGCGACGCCTACACGGGCGAGCACTCGGCCGAGGTCGGGGAGCTGGCCGCCCGCATCGCGTGCCGAATGGGCCTGCCGACCGACGAGACCGAGCTCCTGCGCCTGGCGGGCAGCCTGCACGATGTCGGCAAGCTCGCGATCCCGGAGGACATCCTGCGCAAGCCGGGCCCGCTCAGCGAGGCGGAGCGGATCGTGCTCGAGCGCCACCCCCAGATCGGCTTCAGGATGCTCGACTCCCTCGGCGTGGAGCCCGTCGCGACGTGGGTGCTCCACCACCACGAGCGGTGGGACGGCAGCGGCTACCCGAACCGCCTGTCGGGGCCGGACATTCCGCTCGGCGCGCGCATCCTCTTCGTCGCGGACGCCTACGACGCGATGACGACCGACCGCGTCTACCGCGGCCGCCTCTCGGACGGCGCGGCGGTCCGCGAGCTCGAGCGCTGCGCGGGCACGCAGTTCGACCCGGACGTCGTCCGGGCGTTCAAGGACGAGCTCGCGTGCGAGCCCGAGACCTCGCCGCTGCGCGTCGCCGTCTAGCCCGGCCTGCTCCTACCGCCTGGAACCCCCCGCGGCCCGACGGCATAGTCCCGTCAGATGGGCCGCCTGACGACCGTCGCGCTCGTCGGCGCCGTCGTCCTCCTGGGCGTCGCGGCGGCCGTCGACGCGCTGCGCGGTGGCGGCGAGCCGGCACCGACGGTCGGAGCGACGACGACGTCCGGCGCCGAGGACCTCCCCGTGCTGCTCCGCGAGGCCGGCGTCGGGGGTGTCCTCTACTACACCGATGCGTCGAACTGCGAGCTACGGGGCTTCGCGCTGCCGACGCTCCGGCACGTCGAGGCTCCCCGCTGGACGAGCTGCGGCTTCGCCCTCGGCCCGAACGGCCTGCCGGCCGCCGAGGGGACGGTGTTCGCGCCGGACCCCGAGCGCGGGCTCGAGGCCGCCGAGGTCTCGGGCGGCGTGGATGTCTTCCGACGGGATGACGGCTTCTCGTTCCGGCTCGAGAACGCCCGCGCGCCGGCCTTTCGTCCCGACGCCTCGCTGACGGTCGTGACGAACGGCCGCCTCGTCGCCTTCGAGCGGTGCGGCCCGGGCGCTCGTGCGCGCTTCCGAGCCTGGCCCGGCCGTTGCCGCCGCACGATCACGACCGAGGACGCGGTCACCGACAGCCTGGACCCGAGCCGGCTGCGGCCGGTGCCCGAACGGGTCGCGCTCGTCCGGGTGGTCTGGCTCCCCGACGGCACGATGCTCGCCGTCGCCCGTGCGCGGGAGAGCGACGTGCTCCTCCAGATCCAGCCGACCGTCGGGCATCCGGTTGTGAACCCGCGCTTCCAGGCGGGTCGGATCTACGAGCTCGCGCTCAGCCCCGCCGGCCGCTACGTCGCCGTCCTCTCGGGAACCGGGCGCGTGGCCGTGCTCGATCCGCTCGGCCGGCTGGTCGCGAGCCCCGGGCTGCGCGTCCGGGCCATGAGCTGGAGCCCGGACGAGCGCTGGCTCGCGGTGCTCTCCGGCCCGGGGGTCGCGTTCGTCCGCCCGGAGTCGCCCGTGACGCAGATCGGCCCGATCACGCTCTCCGCGCGCGACGTGGGCTGGCACTAGCGCTCTATCCTTCGGCCGTGCCGCACGCCCGGACCAGCCTGGACGAGCTCGGGGACGGGGTCTTCCGCAAGGTCCGGCGCGCGCTCGGGGTGACGGCGTTCGGCGTGAACGGCGTCGTGCTGCCGCCGGGCGCCGAGTGGTTCAACCACTTCCACGAGCAGCAGGACGAGCTCTACTTCGTCCACGCCGGCCGGGCCGGGTTCGACGTGGACGGCGAGGCGTTCGAGCTCGGTCCGGGCGGGCTCGTCCACGTCGAGTCGACCACGCCGCGGCGGTTCTGGAACGCCGGGGAGGGCGACCTCGTCCTGCTCGTGGTCGGCGGCAGGGGCGGCTACGTGGAACGGGACGGCCAGATGGTCGACCCGGCCGACGTCGCCCGGCGGAAGGCGGTCGCCGAGGGGGACCTGAGCGTCCTGCGGCGCCGGGCGGCCCACCGTAGCGTCTGAGCCCGGGGAGCAGTCGACACGAAGTCGGCGCGGAGCCGGCACGGACGCGTGACCGGTTGCTCGATACGCTCGCAGTGGGCGGCGGGAGGACCCCTACTCCCCTCCCAGGGTGGGGCGCGCGCGTCTACCCGAGCGCAGGCGGCCGCGCATGCGTGAGCGGCCGGCCCACCGGCGCGCGCGAGGAGCGGCGCGGAGGGCCCGCGGAGAAGCGTGCCTAGAGCGGGATGTTCCCGTGCTTGCGCGGCGGCCGCGGCTCTCGCTTCGTGAGCGCGGTCGCGAGGGCGTCGCAGAGGACGGCGCGCGTCCGGCGGGGCTCGATCACGTCGTCCACATAGCCGCGCTCCGCAGCCGTGTAGGGGTTCGCGAACTGCGCCCGGTAGTCCGCGATCAGCTCCGCGCGGCGCGCGTCGGGATCGTCCGCCTCCTCGAGCTCCTTGCGAAACACGATGTTCACGGCGCCCTCCGGCCCCATCACGGCGACCTCGGCGGACGGCCACGCGAAGTTGAAGTCGGCGCGGATGTGCTTCGAGCTCATGACGTCGTACGCCCCACCGTAGGCCTTGCGCGTGATCACCGCGATCTTCGGCACCGTCGCCTCACAGTAGGCATAGAGCAGCTTCGCGCCGTGCCGGATGATGCCGCCCCACTCCTGCGCCGTCCCCGGCAGGAACCCGGGCACGTCGACGAAGGTGACGAGCGGCACGTTGAACGCGTCGCAGGTGCGGACGAACCGGGCGGCCTTCACGGAGGAGTCGATGTCGAGCGTCCCCGCGAGCGCAGCCGGGTTGTTGGCGACGATGCCGACCGGGTGGCCGCCGAGGCGCGCGAACCCGCAGACGATGTTCTCCGCCCAGAGCTCGTGTACCTCGAGGAACTCGCCGTCGTCGACCACGCGATGGACGACGTCGCGCATGTCGTACGGCTTGTTCGGGTTCGCGGGCACCATCCCGTCGAGCTCGGCGTCCTCGCGGCCGACGGGGTCGGTCGGCGCGAAGAAGGGCGGCGGGTCGACGTTGTTCTGCGGCAGGAACGAGAGGAGGTACCGCGCGTCCTCGAGCGCCGCCTCCTCCGTGTCGGCCGTGAAGTGCGCCACGCCGGAGCGAGACGCATGCGTAATCGCGCCGCCGAGCTCCTCGAACGTCACCTCCTCCCCCGTCACGGTCTTCACGACCTCGGGCCCGGTGATGAACATGTAGGACGTCTCCTTGACCATGAGGACGAAGTCGGTCATCGCTGGCGAGTACACCGCGCCGCCGGCGGTCGGCCCCATGACGAGCGAGATCTGCGGGACGACGCCGGACGCCTGGACGTTCCGCCAGAAGATCTCCGCGTAGCCGCCCAGCGAGACGACGCCCTCCTGGATCCGCGCGCCGCCCGAGTCGTTGATCCCGATCACGGGGCAGCCGTACTTGAGCGCGAGGTCCATGACCTTGCAGATCTTCTCGGCGAACGCCTCGGAGAGCGTCCCGCCGAACACGGTGAAGTCCTGGGAGAAGACGAAGACCTTGCGCCCGAGGATCGTCCCGTAGCCGGTCACGACCGCGTCACCCCAGGGACGGCGCTCCATCATCCCGAAGTGCGGGTTCCGGTGGCGCACGAAGCGGTCGAGCTCGACGAAGGAGCCCGGGTCGAGGAGCTTCTCGATTCGCTCCCGGGCGAGCAGCTTGCCCCGCTCGCGCTGCCGCTCGACCGCACGCTCGTCCGCCGGGTGGAGCGCCTCGTCGCGGAGACGCTGGAGCTCCGCGAGCTTGTCCTCGCCCGACGGGTCGCTCGGGGCCGCGGGCTCCTCGGTGGTCGCCACGGAGCCAGCTTATCCCCGCCTCCGTGGTCTCGGCGGCCAGTGTGCCAGCAGTTCGCGCGAACCGCGGGCGTGTGCGCTAGCGGGGTGCGAGGTGGGCGTCGTGCGTGCCGAACTCCTCGCGGAGGACGCCGCAGATCTCGCCGATCGTGCACCGCGCGGCGAGGGCCTCGCGCATCGGCGGGAGGAGGTTCCCGCCCCCACGGGCCGTCTCGCGTACGCGCTCCAGCGTCCCGGCCGCCGCCTCCGCGTCGCGCCCGGCCCGGACGCGGGCGGTGCGCTCGACCTGCCGCCGCTCGGACTCCGGGTCGAGCCGGTGCAGCTCGATCTCCTCCTCGTCGTCCTCCTCGTAGCGGTTCACGCCGACGACGACGCGCTCGCCCGCCTCGAGAAGCCGTTCGTGCTCGAACGCCGCGTCCTCGATCTCCTTCTGGACGAACCCGGCCTCGATCGCCGCGACCGCGCCGCCGAGGTCGTCGATCCGCTCGATCAGCTCCCGCGCACGGGCCTCCAGCTCGTTCGTCAGCTCCTCGAGAAAGAACGCGCCGCCGAGCGGGTCCGCCGTGTCCGTTCCGCCCGCCTCGTGGGCGAGGATCTGCTGGGTTCTGAGCGCGATCCGAGCCGAGCGCTCGGTCGGGAGCGCGAGCGCCTCGTCGTAGGAGTTCGTGTGGATGGATTGGGCCCCGCCGGCCACGGCCGAGAGCGCCTGGATCGCCACGCGCACGATGTTCGACTCCGGCTGCTGGGCGGTCAGAGTCGAGCCGCCCGTCTGGGCGTGGAAGCGAAGCGCCTGCGCCTTCGGGCTGGTCGCGCCGAAGCGGTCGGCCATGATCCCGGCCCACAGGCGCCGCGCAGCCCGAAACTTCGCCACCTCCTGGAAGAAGTGGTTGTGCGCGTTGAAGAAGAAGGAGAGCCGCGCGCCGAACTCGTCGGGCGAGAGCCCGGCGACCACCGCCGCTTCGCAGTAGGCGATCCCGTTCGCGAGCGTGAAGGCCAGCTCCTGGACGGCCGTCGAGCCGGCCTCGCGGATGTGGTAGCCCGAGATCGAGATCGTGTTCCAGCGCGGCAGCCGCTCGCGTGCGTACGCGAAGAGGTCGGTCGTGATCCGCATGGAGGGCCCCGGCGGGTAGATGTAGTTCCCGCGGGCGACGTACTCCTTGAGGATGTCGTTCTGGACGGTGCCGCGCAGGTCGGCGCCCGCCACGCCCTGGCCCTCGGCCACGAGCTCGTAGAGCAGGAGGAGCAGCGAGGCCGGCGCGTTGATCGTCATCGACGTCGAGACTTCGCCGAGCGGGATCCCCTCGAACAGGCGCTCCATGTCGGCCAGCGAGTCGATCGCGACGCCGGTCCGGCCGACCTCGCCGACCGCACGCGGGTCGTCCGAGTCGTAGCCGAGCTGCGTCGGCAGGTCGAACGCGACGGAGAGACCGGTCTGGCCGCGCTCGAGCAGGTAGCGGAAGCGCGCGTTCGTCTCCTCTGCGGAGGCGAAGCCGGCGTACTGGCGGATCGTCCACGGCCGGCCCCGGTACATGTCCGGATAGGGCCCGCGGGTGAACGGGAACTCCCCCGGCGCCTCGAGGTCGAGCGGCTCGACGTCCTCGGCCGTGTAGACCGGCTTCACCTCGATGCCGGAGTCGGTCTCGCGCCCGTCCTCGGAGGTCGCCACGGCACTAGGCTAACGGCGTGCGGGTCGTCGTGAAGCTCTTCGCGGGCCTGCGCGAGCGGGCCGGAACCGGGACGAGGGAGCTCGAGCTCCCCGCCGGCGCGGCCGCCCGCGACGTCTGGGCGCCGCTCGGCCTCGGCGAGGAGCCGAACGGTCTGCTGTACGCGGTGAACAAGCGCTATGCCGACGCGGACGAGCCGCTCGCGGACGGAGACGAGGTCGCGCTGATCCCGCCCGTGTCCGGCGGCGGATTCCGCCTCGTCGAGGGCCCGCTCGATCCGGCGGCCACGGCAGCCGAGGTCGCCTCGCACGAGGCCGGCGCGATCGCGACCTTCGTCGGCACCGTGCGCCGGCGCTCCCGCGGTCGCGACGTCACCCACCTCGAGTACGAGGCGTACGCAGGGATGGCGGAGCAGGTCATGGCCGAGATAGCCGGCGAGGCGGCCGACCGCCACGACCTGACCGCTGTCGCGATCCACCACCGGGTCGGCCGGGTGGAGATCGGCGAGGCAAGCGTCGTCGTCGCCGTCTCGGCCGCGCACCGGGCCGCCGCGCTCACCGCGTGCCACGAGGCGATCGACGCCCTGAAGGAGCGCGTTCCGCTCTGGAAGAAGGAGGTCTACGAGGGCGGCGAGGAGTGGCTCGGCCGCGGCTCGTAGGCGGCCGCTCGCCGACCGGTATCGTGCCGCCGATGTCCGAGCATCCGGGCTGGTGCCAGAACCTCCTTCGCGCCGCGCAGGTGAAGCCGGGCGAGCGCGTGTTCGTGCTCGTCGACGAGCCGCTCCGGCGCGAGGGCGAGGAGCTCGCGGCCGCGAGCGGGGATGCCGGCGCCGACGCGAGCGTCGTCCTCTGGACCGGCGAGCGCCCGTTGGAGCACGCGCCTCCGGAGGCCCTCGATGCGGCGCGCGCGGCCGACGTCGGGTTCCACCTCCAGCAGGCGCCGCGCGGCGAGGAGGCGGCGGCGCGCTTCGAGGTGCTGCACTCGATGGAGGAGGCCGGGGGCCGGATGCTCTTCCTCGGCTTCGTCGACGGCGAGCTCCTGGCCGGGGAGCTGTCCCAGCCGGCGCCCGACCTGGGCGAGACCGCCCGCTCGCTCCTCGCGCAGCTCGAAGGCGCACGCGAGATCCGCGTTCGCGCCCCGGCCGGAACCGACCTGACCATGCGGGTCGAGGGTCGAAGGTTTCTCTCGGACGCCTTCCCCCTCGAGCCCGGGACCTACGGCAACTACCCCGGCGGCGAGGTCTTCACGGCGCCGCTCGAGGACTCGGCAGAGGGCGTGCTCGTCGCCGACCTGACGGTGCCGTACACGGTCGAGGGCCTCGTGGACGAGCCGGTCCGGCTCACCTTCGCGCGCGGCCGGGTGACGGGGATCGAGGGCGGCCGGGCGGCGGAGCTGCTTCGCCGGCTCGTGGACGACGCCGGAGACGGCGCGGACGTGATCGCGGAGCTCGGCATCGGCTTCTACCCCGACCTCCCGCCCCGCGGCCACGTGATGCTGGACGAGAAGGCCGCCGGCACAGCCCACGTGGCGATCGGCCGCAACACGGGCCTCTACGGGGGCGTGAACGAGGCCCAGATCCACGTCGACTGCATCTTCTCGGCGCCCGAGATCGAGGTCGACGGCCGCCCGCTCGCGCTGCCCGCAGGCTGACCCGGCCGGGGGCGGCGGCGCGGGACCCCGCGGCTACCATGCGTCCGTGGAGAAACGCCCTGCATACGACCCGTTCGAGCCGCCCGAGCGGCTCGACGACGAGCTGCCGCAGTACCGGCCGGTCAAGCCGGAGAAGCGGCTGCGCGACCTCGGCCGGAAGTTCTGGGCGCCGGTCGCGGCGCTCGGGTTCCTCCTGCTCAAGTTCAAGACCGCGCTTCTCGCCGTCTTCAAGCTGAAGGTCTTCGCGACCTCGGGCTCGATGCTCGTCTCCGTCGCGGCGTATGCGCTCTTCTGGGGCTGGAAGTTCGCAGTCGGATTCGTGCTGCTCCTCTTCCTCCACGAGCTGGGGCACGTGCTCGAGCTCCGTCGCCAGGGCGTTCCGGCCACCGCGCCCCTCTTCATCCCGTTCCTCGGGGCCGTCGTCGGGATGAAGCAGATGCCGAAGGACGCCTGGCGCGAGGCGCAGGTGGCGCTGGCCGGCCCGGTGCTCGGAAGCCTGGCCGCCGCGGCGACATGGGGCCTCGGCGAGGCGCTCGACTCGGAGCTCCTCGTCGCGCTCGCCTACGTCGGCTTCCTGCTCAACCTGTTCAACCTGCTGCCGATCGTCCCCCTCGACGGCGGCCGGGCGGTGGCCGCCATCCACCCGGCGTTCTGGGCCGTCGGCCTCGCCGCTCTCGTGGCCCTCACGATCGCCGCCCCGAACCCGATCCTGCTGATCGTCCTCCTCCTCGGCGGCCTCGAGCTGTGGCGGCGCTGGCAGGAGCGGGGAAATCCTGCGGCCGCCGCCTACTACCGCGTGCGGCCGTGGCAGCGGGCGACGGTGGGCGTCGTCTACGTCGGCCTGGCCGCGCTCCTGGCGCTTGGAATGAGCGCAACGTTCGTCGAGCGCTCGCTCTGACAGCGGCGCGAAACCCCCTTTTTTTGCAGCCCGGAGTGTGGGAGACTACTGCGGCTCGGCCTCGGCGATCTCGCGGAGAGCACGGCGACTGGACACACTGAACGGGAGGTTTTGATGGAGAACAGCTCGAAGCGGAAGCGCCTGCGTGCCCCCTCGCCCGCGATGACCGTCGCGTGTATCGCGCTGGCAATCGCTCTGAGTGGTGTCGGCTACGCGGCTGTGACGATCCCCAGGAACAGCGTCGGGACCGTCCAGCTGAAGAACGGGGCCGTCTCGAACGCCAAGCTGAAGGGCAACTCGGTCAACAGCGGCAAGGTGCAGAACGGTTCGCTGACCGGTGGCGACGTCGCCAACGGGTCGCTCTCCGGCGCCGATATCGACCAGACGTCGCTCGACGCCGTCGACGCGGCCATGCTCGGCGGGCTCGGGGCCGACGACTTCCTCCAGGTGCCCCAGAACGGCTTCGAGTCGTATGTCGTTTCCGGCTCTTCGTGGGTCGACCGCGACGGGGCGGACCGGAATCACGTCTCGGTGACGTACGACGGGACGAAGACGACCATCTGCACGACGACGGGCGCCTCGACGGGCAGCGACGCCGCTGCCTACCAGGACATCCATCTTCCGCAGGGCGCGAGGATCACGACGATGTTCCTCGACTTCGTGGACGACGCCGGCTCGGCGTCGTCGAACGGCTCGGTCACCCTCGTCCGCCAGCCGCTCTTCACCGGCGACGGCACGAGCACGAACGCCACGATCTTCTCCGCGACGCTCCTGAACGTCTCCCCGGAAGGCTCGCTCTTCACGGCGGCGGACACCCAGGTCCCGCCGACGACGCCGGAGATCGCGGTCGTCGACAACGAGAACTACGCCTACACGCTGATGGCGAATCCCGGCACGCTGAGCGGTGTCGCCTACTGCAGCGCGAAGATCACGTACGAAGTCCCGTAACGCACCACCCGTTCGCATGACTCCGAGGGGCGCCGCGAGGCGCCCCTCGTCGTTCCCGCATGAGATCGCAGGCGTCGGGCTACGATCCGATCCGTGGAAGACCGCGAGTTCCTCCAGAGCCACGACGGCGAACGCCGGCACGTCAACCTGATCGCGGACGAGTTCTTCGAGGGGTTCGAGGCCGTCGCGCGCGTGCCCGACCCGACCGTCTCGATGTTCGGCTCGGCGCGCGCGCGCGAGGGGCATCCCGTGTACGAGGCCGCCCGGGAGACCGCGCGGCTCTTCGCGCTCGAGGGCTGGTCGGTCGTGACCGGGGGCGGCCCCGGCGTCATGGAGGCCGCGAACCGCGGCGCCAAGGAGGGCGGCGGGATCTCGGTCGGCTTCAACATCGATCTGCCGCACGAGCAGTTCGCGAACCACTACCTCGACATCGAGGTCACGTTCGCCCACTTCTACGCGCGCAAGGTCATGTTCGTGAAGGCCGCGGAGGCGTTCGTCATCTTCCCGGGCGGCTTCGGGACGCTCGACGAGCTCTTCGAGTCGCTCACGCTCATCCAGACCGGGAAGATCCTCGACTTCCCCGTCGTCCTCTTCGACTCGACCTACTGGGGCGGGCTGGTCGCGTGGATCCGCGAGCGGCTACTGGCGGCAGGGATGATCAGCCCCGAGGACGTCGAGCTGCTCTTCGTCACCGACGAGCCGGCGGAGGCCGTCCGCACCGTGATCGACCGGCGCGCCGAGCAGACCGGCGAGACGCCGGCGGCCCCGGTGAAGGCGGACGCCGAGTAGCTCGGCGGCCGGCGGCGCGCGACGCACGCGATCACGAGCGCCGGCGACGGGCGTCTCAGTCGGAATCTCACCACGGCTCCTCCCCTTCCAGACGTCGGGCCCTCGGCTTCAAGGGAGCGCCGGAATCGGGGCGTGGGTCAGCGTCCGCGGAAGCGCTTGACCGCGGCCCACGCGGCCGGCAGGAGCGCGCCGGCCAGGAAGAGCTTGATCACGTCGCCGAGCACGAACGGGTAGAGCCCCGCCGTCAGGGTGTCGTTGACGCCCGTGTCGAGGTAGTGCGCCAGCCACAAGAGGCCGGGGACGTAGATGACGACGTTCCCGATCAGCATCGCGCTGAGCGACGAGGAGAAGCGCCGGTCCCAGCGCTTCTCCGCGAGGTATCCCGTCAGCGCCGCCGCGAGCATGAACCCGACGATGTAGCCGCCCGTCGGGCCGACGAACGTGTCCCAGCCGCTCTTCCCCTCTGCGTAGACGGGCGCCCCGGCGAGCCCGACGAGCCAGTAGGCGATCAGCGTGGTCGCGCCGAGCGGCGCGCCGTAGGCGGCACCGACGAGGAGCACGGCGAACGTCTGGCCCGTGATCGGCACGGGCGTGTCGGCGAGCGGGATGCGGATCTGGGCCGCGCCCGCGACGAGCAGCACGCCCGCGAGCACGAGGAGCGCGTTCGTGATCGCGTCCGTCCGCGGGATGACGGCGAGGCGCAGGGTGGCGGCGTCCGGCTGCATGCGCGCGCGGCATCCTACAACGCACGCGGCGGCCGAGCAGGCCGACCGGCCTATCATCAGCGCATGGAGCCTCGCGTTCTCCGGGACCTCCCGTCGGTCGACGCCCTCCTCGGCGAGCCGCGGGTCGCGGCGCTCGCGGAGCGCCACGGCCGTCCGCTCGCGCTCGCCGCCGCCCGTGCCGCGCTCGACCGGGCCCGCGAGGAGCTCGAGGCCGGCCATTCACCCGGTGACCTCGCCACGCGAGTCGAGTCGGAGGCCGAGGCGCGCCTGCGCCCCCGCCTGCGCCGGGTGCTGAACGCGACCGGCGTGATCGTCCACACGAACCTCGGCCGCGCGCCGCTGCCACCGCTCGCCCTCGAGCGCGTCCTCGAGGCCGCCCGCGGCTACTCGAACCTCGAGTACGACCTCGCGGCGGGCACGCGCGGCTCCCGGCAGGATCACCTCGCCGCGCGGCTGCGCGAGCTGACCGGCGCCGAGGCGGCGCTCGTCGTCAACAACAACGCGGCCGCCGTGCTGCTCGCCCTCGCCGCGCTGGCCGAGGGCCGCGAGGTGATCGTCTCCCGCGGCGAGCTCCTCGAGATCGGCGACGGCTTCCGGATCCCCGACGTGCTCGCGCGCTCCGGGGCGCGGCTCGTCGAGGTCGGCACGACGAACCGCACGCGCGTGGCCGACTACGAGTCGGCCGTCGGCGCCGACACCGCCGTGCTGCTGCGCGTGCACCAGTCCAACTTCCGCATGGTCGGCTTCGCCGGACAGCCGACCGTCCGCGAGCTCGCGGCGCTCGCCGAGCGGCGGGGGATCGTGCTCGTCGACGACCTCGGCTCGGGCGCCGCGTGGCCGATCGAGGACGAGCCGACCGCCCACGAGTCGCTCGCCGCGGGCACCCACGTGGTCGCGTTCTCCGGCGACAAGCTGCTCGGCGGGCCGCAGGCCGGGATCCTCGCCGGCCGAGCCGACCTGATCGAGCGCCTGCGCCGCCATCCGCTCCAGCGGGCGCTCCGGCCGGACAAGCTGGCGGTCGCCGCGCTCGAGGGGACGCTCGCGGCCCTCCATGCCGGGCCGGACGAGGTTCCGGTGCTGCGCATGGCCGGGGAGGACGTCGAGGCGGTCCGCGCGCGCGCCGAGCGCCTGGCGGCCGCGACCGGAGGCGACGTCGAGGCGACGACCGCCCGCGTGGGCGGCGGCGCGCTCCCTCTGGCGGAGCTCGCGAGCTTCGCGTGCGCGCTCCCGGCCGAGCTGGCGGCGCCCCTGCGGCTGGGCGAGCCGCCGGTCGTAGGGATCGTCCGCGACGACCGGCTGCTGCTCGACTGCCGCACGCTCTCGGACACCGAGGCCGAGGAGGCCGCGACCGCCGTCGCCGCATGCCGCTCACGGTAGGAACCGCCGGGCACATCGACCACGGGAAGACGTGGCTGGTGCGCGCGCTGACCGGCAAGGACACGGACCGGCTCCCGGAGGAGCGGCGCCGGGGGATCTCGATCGACCTCGGCTACGCGCCCCTCGACCTCCCGGACGGGCGGCGGCTCTCGCTCGTGGACGTCCCCGGCCACGAGCGGTTCGTGCGCACGATGGTGGCCGGGGCGACCGGCATCGACCTCTTCCTGCTCGTCGTGGACGCCGGGGAGGGCGCGAGGCCGCAGACGCACGAGCACCTCGCCGTCCTGCGGCTGCTCGGCGTC
>Ga0210115_1000104_pt1 | contig 20594 bp, 19 predicted proteins | sample MayberryNW_TuleB_2_FD_185526 | JGI IMG/M metagenome (GOLD analysis project Ga0210115, IMG submission 185526) | Wetland microbial communities from San Francisco Bay, California, USA, that impact long-term carbon sequestration - MayberryNW_TuleB_D2... | ecosystem: Environmental > Aquatic > Marine... | reverse complement strand
CGAGCCGGATAGGCCACCCTGGTCAGCGAGGAAGCGCTCCTCGTTGTAGCCGGCGAGCTGACAGGCCAGTCCGCTGTCGGGGATCCACAGCTTGGGCTTCTTGATCGTCTGCCGGGCGACGTTGCGGCTCCACGCCGGCGCCTGGCGGAGGAGGAACAGTAGTTCGAGCAGTCGCAGATAACGGCGCACCGAGTCGCGCTTCATCTCGATCGCCCGGCCCATCGCGGTCAGATCCAGGAGGCCGCCTATGCGAGCTCCCGCGACCCGGAGCAACCTCGGCAGCTCGTCGAGCTGACGCGCACGATCGACGAGATCCCTGGCATCGCGCTCGACGGTCATCTCGAGGTAGGTGCTCAACCATTGGGAGCGCCGGCCTCCCGGCGATCGGGCCACCATCTCCGGGTAGCCGCCCTGCACGACAGCTTTAGCGACAGGTCGACGTCCTATTGGCTGTTCGTTGATACGCGGGACGCGGCCACTCAAGAGCTCGGCGAGAAAAGACTCCTCGCGGCCCCGCAGCTCGCCCTGGGAGAGGGTCCACAGGTGAACCCGCTCTGCCCTGCCGGTGAGCGACTCGGAGATCTTCAGCGTCGACCAGACGTTGGCCGAGCCGGTGAGGAGGAACATTCCCGCGGGCCGACGGCCGCCTCGCCTTGCTCGATCCACACGGCTCTTGATCGCATCGAGCAGAGCCGGCGCCTTCTGGAACTCGTCGATGAGCAACGGCAAGGAGCGCTCCTCGATGAACCCGGTTGGATCCGTGTTTGCCACCCTTCTGGGCCCGGCGTCGTCGAGTGAAACCGTGTCCGCTCCCAATTTCGCGGCGATCTGCGCAGCCAGGGTGCTCTTGCCGCACTGACGGGGGCCAACGATCGCGACCACCGGGGTATCGCCGAGGGCGATCTCCACCTGGCGCGCCGCATATCGTGGGTAGAGAGTCATGTCGAACGCGCAGATGTTAGCTGACAAACACGCAATAAAAACCTGACAGACGCGCAATGAGACTGCGGCAGACGCGCAATAGAATTTACTTGGCTAAGAAGCTTGCCTCGAAGTCTCCCGAGGGCGGCTTTAGCTGTATACGTCGCCGGGTTCGAGCGCGACAAGGTCCGGGTGCGTGGCCTTGACCTCGGTGGCGGAAGCGAGGACCAACCGGGCACCGGGTGCTCCGAGCAGATCCCTCACATGGAGTAGGCGCTCGAGATCCTCGCTGCCGAGCGAGCGCAGCTTTGCCTCGCCGATCGCGGCGACCCCGCCGTCGCGCATCGCAACCAGATCGAGCTCGTGGTTCCGGCGACGGCCACGATCGGCGACGGTGGTTGCGCCGACGGCGTCGACCGGACCGAGGCGCTCGGTGGCACCGCGGGCGAGATGGGCACGGGCGATGGACTCCCAGCGCGGGCCGAGCACCTGCGAGGGCCAGGTCGTGGCACCGACCCGGTCCCAGACCTCAGCGGCTGCACCGGCCTGAAGACGAGAGCGGTTGGGGGCGATGATCGAGAGCCAGAGGCGCAGGTGGGGATCGGCGAGCTCGTAGCGGTCGCGTCGTGAGCGCAGCGGGTCCCCGATCCGCTCCACCAACCCGGCGCGCTGGAGTGCGGCGAGCGGCCGGCTGAGGGCGCCGGACGGCAGGCCGGCCACACGTGAGATCGCGCTGAAGGTTCGCTCGCCTCCCGCAATCGCGCCGAGGATTGCCCGGTAGACGCCGCGCAGCGCCGGCAGGTCGGGGACGTTCGCCAGATCGGCTTCGGCCGCGTCGAGCAGCGGCGATCCCGGCGCCAGCAGCTCCTCGACGATCCACGCGTCGCGGTCCTCACCGGGAGGCTCGACCAATGGCCGGTATCCCGGCAGCCCACCCAGTGCAGCATCGACCCAGAGGGCGTTGAGCGGATCGGAGGTCCGCCAGAGCGCTGCCAGGTCGCGGCCAGTCAGTGGGGTGGGAACGACGATGGCGGCGGCGCGCCCGTAGAGCGGCGCCCGCGCCTCGACCAGGTCGCTCATCACCGAGAGGGCGCTACCCGAGAGGACCAACGAGGGGCCGCTGTCGCCGTCGACATAGCGCTGCAAAAGGCTGGGCAGCTCGGGAGTGGCCTCGGTCAGATAGGGGAGCTCGTCAAGCGCGACGAAAGGGACCTCGACCCGGGCGAGACGGTCGAGCGCGTCGGCCCAGCCATCGATGCTCAGTGGCCCGGCCCCGAGCCAATTGCCCAGTTCTCTCCCGAAATCGGCAAGCTGCGTGGTGGCAACCCCGGTAATCGCTTGGTAGCGGCGCCCGCCGGCGGCCTCGCAAACGGCGTCGAGCAGAAATGACTTGCCGACACGACGGGGGCCGTAGACGACCGAAAGACGCTGGCCTCGCTCCACGAAGCGTTCGAGAGTGCTCCATTCGAACTCGCGATCGATCATCGTTTTCGGCTTTACAAGCATTTTCGTATCATACATAACTGCTCGTTATTTACCCAAGAGAGCAGGACGTTCGTTTAGCTGGCACTCAAGGAAGCTTGGTAAGTAGTACTCAAGTGGTCCCTGGGAGAGGCAATCCAGGTGCTGGACTTCAGGAATGAGGAGCAGATTCCGACGTAAGCTTGTGTGGGCTTCAAACAAATGTTGAGACGACGTCAGATCAACGGCCATCCCGGGGGGGGCGCTAAGCGCTTCCTGCTGCGCGTTGGCGACGTCGCCGCTTGGCCTTTCGAGCGCACTGCGTGGGCGGCCGAGCGAGCGCTGCTCTGGCCGCTGCAGGAGCGGCTCGCCGGCTGGGGCCTATCCGGCCGCGGCGCCGGCGCTGCGGCGCTGGCCGGGATCGCCGCCGTAGGCGCGCTCGGCGGGATCCTGCTGCTCCCCGGCGGGGACGGCGGCGCGCCCGAGCGGGTCGTCGCGCCGGCACGGGTCGCCGCCACGACCCCTGAGCCACAGCCTCAACCGCAGGGCCCCGTCCTCCAGGGCGCAGCCCCCAGCTTTGGCGTCGGTAAGGGCGTCGGCGTCGCGCGCTCCACCGGCGACGCCGGTGACGAACTGAACGCGGGAAGCGCAACCGCGCCGGCGACCGTAACGGGCGACGAAGCCGGCGAAGCAACGGCAGGCGATAGCGCCGCTGGCGCGGCGACGGCCTCGGCGGCGAAGAAGAAGCCGGTCCCCGCCGGCCCGGCGGCGATGAAGGTCGCCCGGCGTTTCTCGGAAGCCTTCGTCCTCTATGAGGTCGGCAAGCGGCCCGCGAGGGCAAAGGCCGTGTTTGCCGAGACCGCCACCCCGCAACTGGCCGCCGCCCTCGAAGAACGGCCACCGCGGCAGCCCGAGCAGACCACGGTGCCCAGGGCGCGCGTGCTCAACCTCGTCCCCGGTCCACGCGCCGGCAGGGCCTACACGGTGAGCGCCTCGCTGCTGCGGGTCGGGCTGACCAGCGAGCTGCGGTTGGAGCTGAACAGGAAGAAGGGCGTCTGGCTCGTAACGGACGTGCGTGGATGATGCAGCGGCTGAGCGGAGCCTTGGCGGGAGTCGCGCTGGTGCTGGCATTTGCCGCACCGGGCGCGCTGGCCGACGATGCGATCGAAGGGCAACCGCCCGTCGCGGCGCAGCCCGAAAGCGGCGACGAACTCGCCGCTAGCCAAACCGAAGCGCCGGCCCCGGCCCCAACCGTCAAACAGGGCGACAGCTTGACCGCCCCATCGCCGGCGGCCGGGTCCAAGCCAGGCGGCGCCGGGGGAGTTACGGCCAAGCCCGAAAAGCAACCGTCCGCGCAGGCGAAGGACGCGCCCGAAGACGGCGCCGGGGGCACGGTGCCCGCTGCGCCGCCCTCCTTCTCGATCCCGCTGCTGCCCGGCTCGAGCTGCGCGCCCTCCGGGGTGCCGGCGATCCTGATACCGATCTACCAGCGCGCCTCGAACGCCTACGGGCTGGGGCCGCAGGGACCGAGCATCCTCGCCGCGATCAACGGGGTCGAGACCGCGTTCGGCACCAACCTGAACGTCTCCTCGGCCGGCGCCGTCGGCTGGATGCAGTTCATGCCGGCGACCTGGTCCGGCTACGGGGTCGACGCCAACGGCGACGGGGTCAAGGACCCCTACGACCCCGAAGACGCGATCTTCGCCGCCGCCGGCTACCTGCGCGCCGCGGGCGCGCCGCTCGACTGGTACACCGCCGTCTTCGCCTACAACCACGCCGACTGGTACGTCGCCGAGGTGCTCGGCAACGCCCAGTGCTACGGCCCGCTCGGCGGCGCCCCGGGCGCCTTCGAGCTGACGCCGAAACTGAAGGTGCTGAGCTGCAACGTGGCCAGGCCGTGGCAGAAACGGATCCCGGCCACCTACCTCAACGCCTTCGAGAGCGCCGCCGCCCGCTACGAGCTCGGCCGCCGTGGCGTCTGGGCGCTGGCCGCCGTGGCCCGGCTCGAGTCCGATTTCGGCCGCGGCATGTCGAAAGCTCAGCTCCAACGCCATGGCGCGCTCGGGCTGGTCGGCACCGAGTGGAAGGACTACGCGGTCGACGGCGATGGCGATGGGCGCATCCGCCGCGAGGACCCTGACGATTCGGCGGCGACGCTGGCGCGCCTGATCTGGTCCGAGGGCGGTCTGCGGGCCGGGTTGTTCGAGCACAACCACGCCAAGTGGTACGTCGATGCGGTCCTCGGCGAGGCCAGCCGGATCGAAGGCAAGTGCAGGACGACCACGGTCGACTGGGCGCTGTCGCTGCCCAACGCGGTGCTGGCGCCGATCAACTGGAACAACCTCACCCTCTCGAACGAGCTCGAGCAGCGGGACCTGCTCGGCGGCGCGATCGACCCGCGCATCGTCGGCCTGCTCGGCGCGATCACCCAGTCGCACCAGATCACGATCTCGGCCCTGCGCTCCGATCACTCCCAGTACACGGTCGAAGGCAACGTCTCCAACCACTACTTCGGCCGCGCGATGGACATCGCCGCCGTCGACGGCGTCTCCTGCACCGACACCTCCCCCACCGCCCCCTGCGCCCAGCTGGCAACCACCCTCTCCCAGCTCCCAGCCCCAGCCATGCCGACCGAGCTGATCTACTGCTTCGACGTGGACGGCCCCGGCCCAGCCTTCGCCCGCAGCGACCATTGCGACCACGTCCACGCCGGCTACGACGGGTAATGCCTGACCGGATGATCTTGGCGGCGTCTCGCCGCCGGATGCCGCCCACCCGTCCCTTTCCAGCTCCCACCCGGGCACTGCCTCTGCTCCCGGGTCAAACCGAACCCGTACCTCCCTCTGTCGAAGGGGGTGGGGGTGTCCCTCCCGCGAGCGGCGTCCTCTTTTTCGCCCCAACCTCAATCTCGGACGGCCACAAACTCCGAGGCGAAAAACCCAGCCGCGGGAGGGACACCCCGACCCCCTTCCCCTGTAAGCCTAAGTAGCGTAGGCTCGAATTCCCCGTCGAGAGGAGTAGATCCATGCCCACCTACGTGATGTTGACCAACCTGACCGCCGAGGGCGTCCGCACGCTGAAGAACAACCCGGGACGGGTCGCCGAGGTGAACAAGGAGGTCGAACAGATTGGCGCAAAAGTCCAGGCGCAGTACGTGACGCTCGGCCAGTATGACTTTGTCACGATCGTCGAGGCCCCCGACGAGAAGACGATGGCCAAGGTCTCGGTCGAGCTCGGCTCGCGCGGGACGATGACCAGCCAGACGCTGGCGGCGATGCCCGCCGACGAGCTAGCGAGCTCGCTTTAGGCTTGCGCGTCCTGGTCGTAGGTGGAGGCGGTCGCGAGCATGCGATGGTGCGAGCCCTGGCCCGCTCGCCCCGTGCCCCCGAGCTACTTTGCGCTCCTGGCAATGCCGGCATCGCCAAGGATGCCGAGTGCTTAGCGGACGTCGGCGCCGAGGATGTCGAGGCGATCGTCGCGGCGGCGCGTGAGCGCGCGGTCGATCTGGTCGCGGTCGGGCCGGAGGCGCCGCTTGTCGCCGGCCTGGTCGATGCGCTCGAGCGGGCCGGCATCCCGGCCTTTGGCCCCAGCGCCGCCGCCGCCGAGCTCGAGGGCTCGAAGTCCTTCGCCAAGCAGTTGATGGAGGCGGCCGGCGTACCAACCGCTTCGCACGTCCTCCTGCGCAGCCGCGAAGAGGCGCTCGAGCACCTCGCCCGCGCTCCCTACCCGGCGGTGCTCAAGGCCGACGGCTTGGCCGCGGGCAAGGGAGTGATCATCTGCGCCGACGAGGCCGAGGCGCGGTCCGCGGTCGAGGTCTTCTTCGGCGAGCGCCGCTTCGGCGAGACGACCGTCGTGCTCGAGCGGTTCCTCGCGGGCGAAGAGCTCTCGCTGCTGGCGCTCTGCGACGGCGAGAACGTCGTCCCGCTCGCCCCGGCTCAGGACTACAAGCGGATCCTCGACGGCGATCAGGGCCCCAACACCGGCGGCATGGGCAGCTACTCGCCGGTGCCCGGCTTCGGCCCGGCCGAGGTCGAGGAGATCGTCGACGCGGTGCACCGGCCGGTGGTCGCGGCGATGGCGGCGCGCGGCATCCCCTTTCACGGTGTCCTCTACGCCGGGCTGATGGTCGGGCCGGATGGCCCCAAGGTGCTCGAGTTCAACACCCGCTTCGGCGATCCCGAGACGCAGGCGGTGCTGCCGCGGCTGCGCTCCGACCTGCTCGAGCTCTGCCTGGCGGCGCGCGAGGAGGGCGGGCTGGCCGGGGTCGAGGCCGAGTTCGACGACGACTGGGCGGTGACGCTGGTGCTCGCCTCGGCCGGCTACCCCGAGTCCTCCTCGCAGGGCGACGTGATCGACGGCCTCGACGCGGCAGCCGAGCTCGCCGAGGTGACCCATGCCGGCACCGCCGCGCGCGACGGCGAGATCGTCACCGCCGGCGGCCGCGTGCTCAACGTCACGGCGCTCGGGCCGACGCCGGCCGCCGCGCGCGATCGCGCATACGATGCAGCCACTCGGATCTCCTTCGACGGGATGCAGATCCGTTCCGACATCGCCGCCCGCGCCGTCCAGCGGGTACCCACTTGATGACCAGTCATAGATAGAGAGAGGACACGATGAGCGAGATCTCAGAGGAGCCGCAGCCGGCCGGAACGGCGACGATGCCCGCCGTCGAGGAGGCGTTCGAGGAGATCGACGTCGACGAGCCCCATGTCGGGATCATCATGGGCTCGAAAAACGACAAGCCCAAGATGCAGCCCGCCGGCGCCGTCCTGCACGACGCCGGCATTCGCTACGAGGTGCGGGTGATGAGCGCCCACCGCGACCCCGAGCTGGTGCGCGAGTACTGCCACAACGCACGCATGCGCGGGCTCAAGGTGATCATCGCCGGCGCCGGGATGTCGGCGGCGCTGCCCGGGGTCGCCGCGGCCCACACCGACCTGCCGGTGATCGGGGTGCCGATCCTCGGCAAGAGCCTTGGGGGGCTCGACGCGCTGCTGTCTGCGGTGCAGATGCCGCCGGGGGTGCCGGTTGCCTGCGTTGCGGTCGATGGGGCGAAGAACGCGGGGTTGCTTGCCGTGCGGATCATCAATGCGTAGCGGGTTCGGGAAGGCGGGGGGTTGTCCCGGTGGTCGCCTAACACCCGCCTTCGGCGGGTGTAATGGAGTGCCGCTTCGCGGCTGGAATCACTCCGCGGTGCCGATGGGAGGCGCCACCGGAACAACCCCCCGCCTTCCCTGTCCTCCGAAGGGGGTTCGGTGATCTCGCGCTACACCCGGAAAGAGATTGGCGAGGTTTGGTCGCAGCAGCGCAAGCTGGAGTGTTGGCTGGAGGTGGAGCTGGCGGCTACCGAGGCTTGGGCCGAGGAGGGGGTCGTGCCCGTTGAGGCGGCTGAGGCTGCTCGGGCTAAGGCGAGCTTCAGCGTTGAGGCGGTTCACGAGCGGGAGAAGGTGACCGATCACGATGTGGCGGCGTTTGTCGATGTGGTTGCCGAGTCGGTTGGCGAGCATGGGCGTTGGGTCCACTATGGGTTGACCTCTTCCGATGTGCTCGATACGGCGTTGGCGTTGCAGCTGCGGCAGGCGGGGGAGGTGGTGCTTGCGTCGGCGCGGGAGTATCGGGATGCGTTGATCGAGCGGGCTTTGGAGCACCGGGAGACGCTGTGCGTTGGGCGGACGCACGGGGTTCATGCGGAGCCGACTACGTTTGGATTGCGGTTGGCGGGGTTTGCCTTCGAGGCCGATCGCAACCTTGCGCGGCTCGAAGACGCCTTCGAGCAGCTTCGCTACGGCAAGCTCTCCGGGGCGGTCGGGACTTATGCCTCGGTGCCGCCGGCGGTCGAGGCGCGGGTGATGGAGCGGCTGGGGCTGAAGCGCGAGGACGTCGCGACCCAGGTCGTGCCGCGCGACCGGCACGCGGTGCTGACCTCGCGCATCGCGATCGCCGGCGCCGGGCTGGAGCGCTTCGCGACCGAGGTGCGCAACCTGCAGCGGACCGAGGTGCGCGAGGTCGAGGAGCCATTTGCCGCCGGCCAGAAGGGCTCCTCGGCGATGCCGCACAAGCGCAACCCGATCCGCACCGAGCGGATCACCGGCCTTGCCCGGGTGCTGCGCGGCTACGCCCAGACCGGGCTCGAGAACGTCGCCCTCTGGCACGAGCGAGACATCTCGCACTCCGGCGCCGAGCGGGTGATCCTGCCCGACGCGACGATCGGGGTCGACTACATGCAGGCCCTGGCCGCCGAGGTGGCGGCGAAGATGACCGTCCGCACCGAGCGGATGAAGCAGAACCTCGAGCTCACCCACGGCGCCCTGTTCAGCCAGCGCGCCCTCACCGCCCTGGTCGAGTCCGGCCTCACTCGCGACGAGGCCTACCGCATCGTCCAGGAGAGCGCCCAGCGCGCCTGGGACACCGGCACCCACTTCCGCGACCTCCTCGCCGAGGCCGTCCCCGACCTCGACCTCGAGGCGGTCTTCGACTACGACGCCTACCTCGGTCACGTCCCCGCGATCTTCGAGCGCCTCGAAGCGCTGCGTAAGTAGGCGCGGCGATGAGCTCGGTCCCCCTCGCCCAGCGAGTCGCTGAGTTCCACAGACGCCAGTGGAGAGTGTCCCGATCCCAAGCGACTGCACCGACGGCTTCTGCATCGCCCTCTGGAGCAGGCCAGAGGCCCACCTCTACCCGTGCGTCCGCCGCGCCTCCTCGATCTGGCACCTGCTGCCCCCGGCGGTCGTCGAGTCCGGCCTCGCCCGGCTGCGCGAGGACCTCGTCTCCGGCGAGTGGGACCGCCGCTACGGCCACCTCCGCGAGCGGGACGCGCTCGACGTCGGCCTGCGCTTGGTCAGCGCCGAGCTGGGGTGACGGAGCGGCTATCGCTAGTAGGCTCCCTGCCGTGATCCTCTACACCTGCGGGGCGAAGAAATCGATGGCGCGGTTGGGGCATCCCTGCGGAAGGGCGGCGAAGGCGCTGGATGACGCTGGGTACCAGTACGAGCTGCGGGTCGTCGGCGGCTACCGGATGATGCCCTGGACCTGGCGCAGCCGCGAGGAGGACAGGGCCGAGGTGCGCAAGCTGAGCGGCGCCAACGAGGTGCCGCTCCTCATCCTCGACGACGGCGAGGTCGTCTCCGGCTCGGGCACGATCGCCCGCTGGGCAGGGGAGCACCCGGCTGCAAGAGCAGGCGCGGCGCCCGAGTAGGGCCGCCGCGCTGGCGGCATAGCGTTTCGGTGAATCAATCTGTTGCGATTGGTTTCTACATTTTCCAGTAGTCTCAGCGAGTATCGTCGCACGGAAACAAACGCAAAGCAGGCGCATCTACGTCTGTCCGCACTGCCTCTGGCCGGTCTTCTTTCGCTATCGCCCGCCCCAGGTGTACCACGTGGGCACCGGCTGGTACTGCTGGGAAGCGCTCCAGGCTGAACTGGGGCTCGGGAGGGCTCGGGAGGACCTGCCACTGCTCCAGATTCCGCAGGGAAAACCGACCCCGTCGGAAAAACGCAAGCAGCTTCGCCTCGCCTTCTCCCGCCTTTACAGGCGCTATCGGAACGAGGGCGATCCAGCCCCAATCCTGCGCTTTGTGCGCGATCAGCTCCGGGCCCGCCGGATGGATGTAGTCATCGACGCTCTCGTCTACCTATCTGAACAGAAGGACAAGAAACGGACGCCGTTGCTGCGGCGGATTGTCATGTCGCGCACCTGGCAGACCTTCGCCAGGAGCCTCAAACCGCTGGAACGGACGGCGTAGTCAGGCGGCGACTGGCGCTGGCTCTGCGGCGCGAGCCGGGTGCCGCGCCGTGAGCACCACCGGGGTGCCGGCCTTTGGCGAGAGGGTGATGTTGCGGCGGGCGATCTTCTCCGGCGCCCGCTCGGCCTTGTGCAGCTCGCAGCGGGTGAGGACCTCGCGCAGGACGATCCGCATCTCGAACTCGGCGAAGGCGGCGCCGAGGCAGCGACGCACGCCGCCGCCAAACGGGACCCAGGCGTAGGTGTCGGGTGGCTCGTCGAGGAAGCGCTCGGGGCGGAAGGCGAAGGGCTCGGGGTAGGACTCAGCGCGGGTGTGGGCGAGCCAGATCGCGGGGGTCACGTCGGTCCCAGCCGGCAGGCTGAGGCCTTCGACCTCGAGGTCCTCGGCCAGGCGCCGCCCAGCGAGCGGCACCACCGGCCGCAGCCGCAGCGACTCGCTGATCGTCGCCCGCAGGTACTCGTCCTCGCCTGCCTCGAGCGACTCGCGCAGGCGGGCCAGCTCACGCGGGTGGCGCAGCAGCAGGTCGAAGGTCCAGGCAAGCGCGGTCGCGGTCGTCTCGTGGCCGGCGAGCAGCAGCGTCACCAGCTGGTCGCGCAGGTCGGTATCGCTCATCTCGCTGCCGTCCTCGAAGCGCGCCTGCATCAGCAGCGAGAGGATGTCGGCACGTTCCTCCAGGTCCTCGTGGCGGCGGTGCTCGGCGATCTCGGCGTAGAGCAGCGCGTCCGCTTCGCGCAGCTGGCGCTCGAATTTCGCCCACGGTCCGCGCCCGCCGAAGCGCCGCGCCGCCAAGCTGATCAGCTGCGTGAACGGCGACGCGGTTTCCTCCAGCACCGTGGTCAGCACGGCGCGCAGCTGATCCAGTCGCGGCCCTTCCGAGACGCCGAAGACGACGCGCAGAATCACCTCCAGCGTCATCGCCTGCATGTGCGGATGGATCGCGAAGGCCTCGCCAAGCGGCCACGAGTCGATCTCGGTGCTGACGATCTCGCTCACCACGGGCTCGTAGGACCGCATCCGCTCGCCATGAAACGGCGGCAACATCACCTTCCGATAGGCCAGGTGCTCGGCCCCTTCGAGCAGCAGCAACGAACGCGACCCCAGCACTGGCTCCAGCACCACCTCCCGCCCCGGCGGCAACCCGTGCGCCCGCTCCGTATACAGCGCCTTGATCGCGGCCGGATCCGAGATCATCACCATCGGCCGCTCAAACCCCATGAACCTGACGCTGAAGTTGTCCCCATAGAGCCGCCGACACTCCTCCATGAACAACAGCGGCCGAAAGCTCCAGCGCAAAGTCTGCACCAACGGCGAGCTCTTCGGTTCAGGGGGAAGCATTCCCCTGACAGCTTCGCAGACCAAGGTTAAGGCGAGGTTTGGGGCGCCCCTGGAAGAGGGGTAGGGGGTGTCCCCCGCGCGAGCGGCGTCCTCTTTTTCGCCCCAACCACAATTTCGGACGGCCGCAAACTCCGAGGCGAAAAACCCAGCCGCGCGGGGGACACCCCCTACCCCTCCCCCCGCCAGCTAGCATCGGCGTCCGTGGCCACCGCCGTCGCCGATCTAAGGCTCCACTCCTCCGGCAAGGTCCGCGAGATCTACGAGTGGGGCGACGACCTCTTGATGGTCGCCTCCGACCGGATCTCGATCTACGACGTGGTGATGCCGACCCCGATCCCCGACAAGGGCAAGGTGCTCAACCGCATCTCGGAATTCTGGTTCGAGCTGACCGAGGACATCGTCCCCAGCCACTTCATCTCCAACGACGTCCCCGAAGAGGTCGCCGAACGAGCGATGCGGGTGCGGCGGCTTGAGATGTACCCGGTCGAGTGCGTCGTCCGCGGCTACCTCTCCGGCTCGGGCTGGAAGGAATACAGGGCAAGCGGCGCGGTCTGCGGGATCGAGCTGCCGGACGGGCTGCTCGAGTCCGACAAGCTGCCAGAGCCGATCTTCACCCCGGCGACCAAGGCCGAGATCGGCGACCACGACGAGAACGTCGACTTCGAGCGGGCGGCCGAGATCGTCGGCGACCGGGCGCTGATGGAGGAGTTGCGGCGGATCTCGATCGACATCTACACGCGCGGCTCCGAATACGCGGCCGAGCGCGGGATCGTCCTCGCCGACACCAAGTTCGAGTTCGGCCGCCACGCCGGCGCCGAGATCGTGCTCGGCGATGAGGTGCTGACGCCGGACTCCTCGCGCTTCTGGCCGGCCGATCGCTACGAGTCGGGCAGGACCCAGCCTTCTTTCGACAAGCAGTTCGTCCGCGACTGGGCCGACGCCGCCGGCTGGGACCACAAGCCGCCGGCACCGGAGCTGCCGGCGGACGTGATCGAGCAGACGCGGGCCAAGTACATCGAGGCCTACGAGCGGCTCGCGGAGCGCTCTTTCTAGATGGCGAGGGCGCGGGTCCTGATCCGGCCGAAGGAGGGGATCCTCGACCCGCAGGGCAAGGCGGTCGAGCGGGCGCTGCCGGCGCTCGGCTTTGAGGGAGTCGAGCACGTACGGGTCGGGCGGATGGTCGAGCTGGAAGCCGACGACCCCGAGCGGCTTCCAGAGCTCTGCGAGAAGCTGCTCGCCAACCCGCTGATCGAGGACTTCGAGATCGAGCAGCTGTGATTTGGGGCGTGTTGCAGTTTCCCGGCTCCTGCGATGAGCGGGACGCGCTGCACGCCTGCGAGCTGACCGGGGGTGAGGCACGGCTGATCTGGCACGAGGAGCGCAGCCTCGAGGGCATTGACGCGGTCGTCGTCCCCGGCGGCTTCTCCTACGGCGACTACCTGCGCGCGGGAGCGATCGCGCGCTTCTCGCCGGCGATGGAGGCCGTCGCCGAGTTCGCCGCCGCAGGCGGCCCGGTCCTGGGAATCTGCAACGGCTTCCAGGTCCTCTGCGAAGCAAACCTCCTCCCCGGCGCCCTCCTCCTCAACGAGAGCACCCGCTTCACCTGCCGCCAAGTCGAACTCGTGGCCGACGGGCCTGAAAGCGGAGATATAGTCCGCTTTCAGGCCCGTCGGCGGTTGTCGATTCCGGTTAAGCATGGGGAAGGGCGGTACTGGGCGCCGGAGGAGGTGCTCGACGCGGTTGAGGCCGGTGGGGGGGTGGCGTTTCGCTATGCGCCGGGGCAGAACCCGAACGGGTCGGCGCGCGACATCGCCGGCGTGCGCAACGAGGCCGGCAACGTGCTCGGCCTGATGCCCCACCCCGAGCACGCGGTCGACCCGATGACCGGGTCGACCGATGGGCTGCGGGTGTTCGAGGCTGTCGCCGGAGCGCGGGCGTGAACGCACCGGCCGCCTCACCCCACAGGGAGCTGGGGCTGACCGACTCGGAGTTCGAGCTGATCTGCGAGAAGCTGGGGCGCGAGCCGAACGGGGTCGAGCTGGCGATGTTCAGCCTGCTCTGGTCCGAGCACTGCGCTTACAAGCACTCGCGCAAGCTGTTGCGGCGGCTGCCGACCGAGGGCGCGCGCGTCGTGATGGGGCCGGGGGAGAACGCCGGCGCGGTCGATATCGGCGCCGGCTACGCGGTCGCGTTCAAGGTCGAGTCGCACAACCACCCGAGCGCGGTCGAACCGTTCCAGGGGGCGGCGACCGGGGTCGGCGGCATCCTCCGCGACGTCTTCGCGCTCGGCGCGAGGCCGATCGCCGTGCTCGATTCGCTGCGCTTCGGCGAGCTCGACTCGGTCCGCTCGCGCCACCTGCTCGACGGCGCCGTGCGTGGAATCGGCCACTACGGCAACTCGATCGGCGTGCCGACGGTTGGCGGCGAGATCTACTTCGAGGCCCCCTACGAGCACAACTGCCTGGTCAACGCGATGTGCGTCGGACTGGCGCGACAGGAGGAGATGGTGCGCGCGGCCGCGGCCGGCGTCGGCAATGCCGTCGTGCTGATGGGCGCCTCGACCGGGCGCGACGGGATCGGCGGCGCCTCGGTGCTCGCCTCGGCCGAGCTCGGCGACGGCGACGAGGCGAAGCGGCCGACGGTGCAGATCGGCGATCCCTTTGAGGAGTCGAAGCTGCTCGAGTGCTGCCTGGAGCTGCTCGGCAAGGGACTGCTGGTATCGCTGCAGGACCTCGGCGCCGCGGGGCTCACCTCCTCGGCAAGCGAGATGGCCTCGGCCGGCAGAGTCGGGATCGAGATCGACGTGGCGCGGGTGCCGCTGCGCGAGGCCGATATGGAGCCGTTCGAGATCATGGTCTCCGAGTCGCAGGAGCGGATGCTGGCGGTGGTCGAGCCGGCTCGCGTCGATGAGGTGATCGCCGTCTGCGAGAAATGGCAGACCGGTGTGGCGGAGGTCGGCGCGGTCACCGATGACGGCATCGTGCGGGTGCTGTGCGAGGGCGCGACGGTCGGCGAGATGCCGGTCGCGGCGCTGGTCGACGGCTGCCCGCTGTACGACTTGGAACCAACCGAGCCCGAGGGCTGGATCTACGGCAACGAGGACGTGCTCGCCGCCCGGATCGAGGCGGACGCCGGCGTGGACGCGGACGCGGACGACCCGGGCTCGATCCTGCTCGCCCTGCTCGCCGCGCCCAGCGTCGCCTCGAAGCGCTGGGCGTTCGAGCAGTACGACTTGATCGTCGGCTCGCGCACGGCGCGGCGCCCGCAGAGCGCCGACGCCGCGGTGCTGGCGATCCCCGAGTCCGGGCGGGCGATCGCGGTCTCGATCGACGGCAACGGCCGCCGGGTCGCCTGCGACCCCTACGCCGGCACGGTCGAGGCGGTGCTCGAGTGCGCCCAGAACCTCGCCTGCGCCGGGGCCGAGCCGCTCGGCCTGACCAACTGCCTCAACTTCGGCAACCCGGAGAAGTCGACCCCGGCCTGGCAACTCGACCGCGCCGTCCAGGGCCTCGCCGACGCCTGCGAGGCGCTCGGCGTCCCGGTCGTCGGCGGCAACGTCTCGCTCTACAACGAGGGACCGGAGGGGCCGATCTACCCGACCCCGGTGGTCGGCATGGTCGGCGAGCTGCCCGACCCCGGCCTGGCGGCGCCGAGCGCCTTTGCCGCCGCCGGCGACGCGATCGCCCTGCTCGGGCCGTTCGAACCGTCGCTTGCCGGCGCCGAGCTGACGAAGCTGCGCGGCGAGCTCGGCAAGGGCCTTCCCCAGCTCGACGTAGCCGCGGTTGCCGCCGCCTGTGCCGCGGTCCGCGACGCGGCCCGCGACGGGGCGCTCGCCTGCGCCCACGACGTCAGCGACGGCGGCCTCGCCTGCGCCATCGCCGAGTGCGCGATCGGCGCCGGCCTCGGCTGCCGGGTCGACCTCCAGCACCTGCGCGAGCGCGGCTGCTCACCCGAGGAGGCGCTGTTCGGCGAGGGCCCCGGCGGCTTCGTCGTCAGCGGCAAGCGCGAGGCGCTGGAGAGCTTGGCCAGTGAGAACGTCGCCGTCCTCCACCTCGGCCACGTCGGCGGCGCGGCGATCGAGATCGCCGCCGGCGACCGCAGCCTCGCGATCGACCTCGCCGACGCCGAGCGCGCCTGGCGCTCACTCGGCGAGCGGATGGCGTTCGCCGAGTGAGGTCCGGCACAATCCCGCTTGCTCGGGGTAATATTTTGCTGGTTACAAATCTGATATTTTGCTGGTCAAAATCCTTATAAAGTGTCTGTTGTAAATCTTATATTTTGAGGGTTAAATGCCTGATTTTCCATATATAGAGCGGATCGCCGATCGCCAGATAGAACGCAAGCTTGCCGCCTTGGGGGCAGTGGTAATCGAGGGAGCCAAGGCCTGCGGCAAGACCGTGACCGCACAGCAGCACGCGGCAAGCGAAGTCCGCCTCGACGTCAACGAGCAGGTCAGACAGGCAGCCGCGCTCGATCCTTCCTCGCTGCTCGAGGGACCGACTCCACGCCTGATCGACGAGTGGCAATTCGAGCCGGCGATCTGGAACCACGTGCGGCGGGCCATCGACGACCGCAGAGCGCCGGGACAGTTCATCCTCACGGGGTCTGTCGTTCCCGCCGACGAGGCCACTCGCCACTCCGGTGCAGGGCGACTGACCCGGATCCGCATGCGTCCAATGAGCCTCTTCGAGAAAGACCGCAGCAGCGGCCGCATGTCGCTTGGTCGTTTGCTGGACGGCGAGAAAGAGGGCGCTCCCGAGGCGAAGCTCACGGTGTCGGAAATCGCCGCTGAGGTGGCGCTTGGCGGGTGGCCTGGCTTCCACGAGGTCGAGAGAGACGAGGCGCTCGAAGCCATCGGCGACTACCTGGAGGAGATCAGACGCCTGGACATAGAGACGACCGACGGGACCCGGCGTAGCCCGGTCAAGGTCGGTCAGCTACTTCGCAGCGTTGGCAGGAACGTCGCTACGCAAGCCTCGATCACGACGCTCGCCCGCGATGCGGGTGGCACCGGGGGACCATTGGACCGCGCGACGGTCAACGAGTATCTCAACGCCTTGCGACGATTGATGATCGTCGAGGATCAACCGGCGTGGGGGGTCCACCTGCGCACCACCCACGTTCTGCGCAAGGCGTCGAAGCTCCACTTCGTCGATCCCTCGCTGGCGGTGGCGGCCATGCGCGGTAGCCCCGAGCGTCTCATCCAAGATCTCACCCTCCTCGGCCTTCTCTTCGAGTCGATGGTTGTCCGCGATCTACGCGTCTATGCCCAGGCCGCCGATGCGGAGGTCCTCCACTACCGCGACAGCGATGGCCTCGAGGTCGATGCGATCGTCGAAGCGCGTGACGGCCGCTGGATGGCCTTCGAGGTCAAACTCGGCTTCAGTCAGGTAGATGAGGCCGCCGCCAGCCTTCACAAGTTCGTCAAGCGAATCGACACCAGCAGGTGTGGGCCTCCCGCCGCCCTCGGCGTGATCATCGGCAGCGGCTACGGCTACAAGCGCGAAGACGACATCCACGTGATCCCGATCGGAGCGCTTGGACCGTAGGCAGCTCAGCCGGCTTCGCGGGCTGGCACGGGTAACGGACTCGCTGCGTCGGCGGTGGCCACGTTGCCAGGCGGCTCATCGGCCCGCTCGCGAACCGGCCCCAGTGCGAGGGTGACGGCGCCCGAGAGCAGGGCGGCGACGATCGCGAAGAGGTAGGCGCCGTCGGATGCCGAGAGGGCCTCGGCAAGGCCGATCGGGTCGCCGACGATGGCGACGAGGATCGCGGTGCCGAGCACGGCGCCGACCTGGCGGAAGGCGGCGTTGACGGCGCTGGCGGTGGCGAAGCGGTCGACCGGGACGTCGCGCACCGCAGCTGAGCCTAGGGTCGGGAAGGCGAGGCCGATCCCGATCCCGGTGCAGATCGCGCCGGGCAGCCAGAGGCCGAGCCAGTTGGGCTCGGCGCCGGCCGAGCGCAGGATCCAGACGCCGAGGGCGAAGACCAGCGTGCCGGGGACGACGATCGCGCGCTGGCCGAAGCGGTCGGCGAGCCGGCCCGCGGGGCCGGAGACGATCGTCGTCATTGCCGGCCCCGGCAGGGTGGCGAGGCCCGCCTGCAGCACGGTGTAGCCCCAGATCGAGGTGAGGAAGAGGACGTTGCCGAGGACGATCGAGAAGAAGGCGGCGGAGAAGAGCAGCGTGCCGAGGTTGCCGATGCGGAAGGAGCGGTGAGCGAAGAGATCGGCTTCGACGATCGGACGGGGATGGCTGCGGTTGCGAGCGACCATCGCCGCCAGCAGGACCGCGCCGGCGGCGAACGCGGCAAGCGTCGGCGCGGCCGTCCAGCCCCAGTCGTTGCCCTCGACGATGCCGAGCGTGATCAGCGCCAGCGAGAGGGCGAGGGCGAGGGCGCCAGGCAGGTCGGGGAGGCGACTGTCGCGGATCGGCCGCTCGCTGAGGCGGCGGCTGCCCGCCCAGACGATCGCCGCGCCGAGCGGCAGGTTGACGAGGAAGACGAGGCGCCAATCGGCGAGCTCGACCAGGGCGCCGCCGAGGGTGGGACCGGTCGCCGCGGCGGCTGCCGCGGCCGCGCCCCAGAGGCCGACCCCGGTCGCGCGCTTCTCCGGCGGGAAGCTGTCGAGGACGAGCGCCTGCGAGGTCGGCAGGCTGAGCGCCGCGCCGATCCCCTGCACGACGCGGAAGGCGATCAGCAGCGGCAGGCTCGGCGCCAGCGCGCAGAGCAGGCTGGCGGCGGTGAAGCTGCCGACCCCGAGCAGGAAGATCCGCTTGTGGCCGAAGCGGTCGGCGAGGCCACCGGCCGGAACCAGCAGGGCCGCGATCACGACGAAGTAACCGTCGAGCACCCAGGAGAGCGCGCCGCGGCTCGAGCCCGCGAACGAGGCCGAGATGTCGGGAAAGGCGATGTTGACGATCGTCGTGTCGAGGAAGGCGACGAAGGCGCCCGCGCAGGCGATCGCGACGGGCGCTCTATGTCCACGGTCATACATCGTTTGGCGCGACTATACTATGCCCGTGGGCATAACGCGACTCGCAGACGCGAAAGCGGTCGAGCCGGCGCGCCGCGACGGCCGCGAGCGGCTGCTGGGCGGTGCCCGCAAGCTGCTCGCCGAGAAGGGCTATGCCGGGATGGAGCTGCGCGACGTGGCCGCGGTCGGCAACGCCCCCCGCGGCTCGATCTACCACCACTTCCCCGGCGGCAAGCGCCAGCTCGCGATCGAGGCGGCGGAACTGGAGGGGCAGGAGATCCGCGCCTCGATCGAGCGCTCGCTCGCCGAGCGCGGCCTCGGCGAGACGCTGACGATGTTCGGTGAGATGTTCCGGCGCCGGGTCAAGGACCACCCCGAGCGGCTCGGCTGCCCGGTCGCCGCCGCCGCCCTCGCCCGCCCCGAGGACCCGGCGCTCGCCGCCGCCGCGACCGCCGCCTTCGGCAGCTGGGAAGCGCCGATCGCGGCGGCGCTGGAGGACGAGGGCGTCGAGGCGCGGGAGGCGGCGACCTTCGCCGGCCTCGTCGTCTCGACGATCGAGGGCGCCCTGATCCGCGCCCGCGCCGCCGGCGACGACGCTCCGCTCGCCTCCGCGGTCGCGGGCCTGCACCAGGCGCTCGACTCGCTGCTCGGCGGACGTGCCGTGAGTTAGCGGTCCCTATGCGTCCATAAACCCCGGCACGTATGACTCCCGGTACACGCTGCGGCCGGTGTAAGGTCGGAGAATGCGTAAGGGCCTAGGCGTTGCGGTGGCGATGGCGCTCGTTCTCCTGCTGCCGCACGCGTCGACCGCCGCCGAAGTCGGCAACGGGTGCGTCGCCAACGCCAGCGAGAAGAATCGGATCGCGCTGCCGCTCGCCAGCGCCGCCAGTCCCCTCCCGTTGACGGTGCCGGCGGGCGGCGTCGTGACGCGCTGGCGGATGCAGGTTGGTCCAGGCGCGCCGGACCTCCTGCCGCAGCGCCTGATCGCCTTCCGGTCGACCGGGAGGGCGAACGAGTTCCTCACCGTCGCCTCCACCGAAACGAGGCTGGTCGAGGAGGGCTTCAACGAATTCGGGGCGCGACTGCCGGTGCGGGCGGGGGACCGGCTTGGCCTCAACGGATACAACGGCACCTACCTCTGCACGGGCTCGGCGGGCGACAGCTCGGGGCTCGCCGAAGGCGAAGCCCGGGTTGGCAAGAGCCGGCTCTTCCGGGTCGAGACCGGCCTGGGGACGCCGGTGATCGCGCTCGTCGAGCCCGACGTCGATCACGACGGCTTCGGCGACGAGCGACAGGACAAGTGCCCGCAGAGCGCCGCCTACCACCGCGACGCCTGCTCGCCGGTGAAGCTGCGGCTCAGGGCGCGGGCGAGAAAACGTTCGATCCTGGTCCGCGCCCGCGCCGACATGGAGGTCTCGCTGCAGGTCTTCGGCCAAGTGGGCTGGGGCTTCCAGCCGAAGGGGAAACCGGGCTCCGGCCACGCCAGGAAGGCGAACCTGATCGTCGGCCTGCAGGGCTCGACCAAACAGCTGCTGCCGGGCAGGGTCGCGACCTTCCGCCTGGCGCTGCCGCGGCCGGTGACGCGCCGGCTCAGCCGAATCACGCCGCAGGAGTCACTGAAGGCGGAAATCACGGCGCGCGCCACCGACCTCGACGGCGCCCTGGCCGAACGTCGGCGGATCGTCAGGCTGAAGGGCTGGGACCGCGGCTGAGGGGTGCTTCGCCGCGTTGGGCCCGGGCGGCAAGGGCTGGTTGACCCCCGCCGTTGCTACCCTGCCGGGGTAGGCAGTCTGCCTGCGCGTCACGTCCTTCTCCAAGCGAGGAACACGCGCTTTGACTCCGCCCCAGGGGCAGCCGATAGACCGCGATGGCCCGCGCGAGGAATGCGGGGTGTTCGGCGTATACGCGCCCGGCCACGACGTCGCCCGGCTCGCCTACTTCGGCCTCTACGCGCTGCAGCACCGCGGCCAGGAGTCGGCCGGGATCGCCACCTGCGAGGGCGGCCACATCACGACGATGCGCGACTCCGGCCTCGTCTCCCAGGTCTTCGACGAGGAGAAGCTGCGGGCGCTGGAGGGCGACATGGCGATCGGCCACGTGCGCTACTCGACCACCGGCGGCGGCTCCTGGGAGAACGCGCAGCCGGTCTGGCGCGACGACGG